>OLNG01000547.1_pt1 | contig 31080 bp, 26 predicted proteins | sample 1643091 | NCBI WGS metagenome assembly OLNG01 (sample SAMEA3136661, study PRJEB25190) | human gut metagenome | biome: human gut; feature: human-associated habitat; material: faeces | place: Austria | collected 2013 | reverse complement strand
GAGAGGAAATTCATATGAGAAAATTTTATACAGCAGAAGCAGTAACAGAAGGACACCCGGACAAAGTGTGCGACCAGATCGCAGATGCAATCCTGGATGTGTGTCTGAAAAATGATGCGAATTCCAAGGTGGCTTGTGAAGTGCTTGCAACGAAGGGAACTGTCATTGTGGCAGGAGAGATCACCAGCGCCTATGAACCGGATGTGTTTGGTGTAATCAAAAAAGTATTGTCTGAAGTGGGATATTCCAGCGAAGGGGTTGCCATGGATACGTTTGTCCATCAGCAGAGCCCGGACATTGCCAATGCAGTCAGGGAATCCAAAGAAAAAAGGGAAGGGGTGTCTGACAATCAAATGGATTGGTTTCAAGGTGCCGGGGATCAGGGCGTCATGATCGGATATGCCTGTGATGAGACGCCGCAACTTATGCCTATGCCTGTGGTGCTTGCAAACAGGATTGTCCGGGAACTGTCTGCCTGTAGAAGAAGCAGCTATATTGAAGGAATCTGCCCAGATGGGAAAGCACAGGTGACGGTAGAGTATGAAGATGGGAAGCCTGTTCGTCTGGATAGTGTGGTTGTATCCTGTCAGCATACGGAAGATAAGAATCTGAAGAAACTGGAAGCAGAGATCCGAAAAAAAGTGCTTCTTCCGGCACTTCGTCTTCTTCCACCGGATGAAGATACAAAGATCCTTATCAACCCATCCGGACGTTTTGTCTGCGGAGGCATGGAGGCAGATACGGGACTGACTGGGAGAAAGTTGATGGTAGACAGTTATGGCAGCATGGTTCCCCATGGTGGCGGGGCATTTTCCGGGAAGGATTGTTCAAAAGTGGACCGTTCTGGGGCATATATGGCAAGGTATATTGCAAAAAATATGGTCGCAGCCGGACTTGCCAGCAGGTGTCAGGTTTCCCTTGCCTACGCCATAGGTGTTGCCCAGCCTGTTATGGTTCAGGTAGATACGTTTGGCACAGGAAAAGTGTGTGCGGATGACTGTCTGGAAATGGCGATCCCATTGGTGTTTGGACTGACACCAAAGCAGATCGTAGATACGCTTCGCCTTACCCGTCCGATTTTCCGGCAGACAGCAGCCTTTGGACATTTCGGAAGAAAGGAACTACCATGGGAGCGCACCGATAAGGCAGAACAGCTCCGTAATGCGGTGATCTGATGTCTTGGGTTACGGAAGAAGAGTATCAGGCAACCAAGCAGGTGCGGGCATATGAGTATTTGCAGACATATCAACAGGGAAGGCTGAAAAAGACAAGGACAAGAAACGAATGGCAGCTTCAGGACCATGACAGTTTTAAGATCAATGAGATCACCAGTAAATGGCATTGGAAATCCAGGGATATCGGTGGAATGTCTGCCCTCCGGTTTTTGATGCAGGTAGATGGCATGGGATATACGGAAGCCGTAAAAATCCTGTGTGAGCAGACTCCTGTGTATGTTCCCAGAGCAGAACCAGCGCCTAAAAAGAAGCCCTTTGCCCTGCCCCTGCCCAATGACAGTTTTTACCGGGTGCGGAGATATTTGAACCAAAGGGGAATCCGGGATGAGGTACTGGATTACTGTGTGCAGCTCGGAATCCTGTATGAGAGCGCCCCCTACCATAACGCTGCTTTTGTTGGCATGGATGAACAGGGACATGCAAGGTATGCGTTCCTGCGGGGAATCTATGACAACCGGGGAAAGAGTTTCCGGATGGAACAGGAAGGCAGTGAAAAGCAATACAGCTTTTGTGTTCCGCCCCTTAGGAAAAGCTGCCGGGTGGCAGTATATGAAGCCTGTATTGACGCCCTGGCTCATATGACACTGGAAGGGAATGCGGATAAATACCGCCTGTCTTTGGGCGGTGTCGCTGCACCGAAGGAAGGAACCGGGCAGAACGTCAGAAAGATGAAAGTACCGGATGCATTGGAACATTTTTTGAAACAGCATCCGGAGGTGACGGAGATAGAGATCTGCACCGATCATGATTTTGCCGGACGATGGGCATGTGAACAGCTAAAAGAGCATTATGAAAAAGAATATGCTGTTTTCTGCAATCTGCCCCCAATAGAGGGTGCTGATTATGGAGACCTGGCAAAGCAGGCGTGGGAAAAACAGCAGAAACAGCGAAGAGAACGTGGGAGGTGAAGCGAATGGAAGATACCATAAAAATAGAATTGTTGACACCATTGACAGGGAATTTCACGTCCAGAGAATTGGAAAGGCAGTGGGAAGAGGGGGAATACGAGCACGATGTTTATGAGGGACTGCCATTGGAAGGAGCAGACTTGTCACAGTATGAATCGGAGATCAAAGAAGCAATCGAAAAATATAATGCCATTGGAAATGAGGAAGGAAAGCCCTGCAATTTAATGGATTATTTTCATGGCAGTGCAGCCGTCAAAGAGAAAGTGATCAGTGCAGTCCCTTCAGTGAAACAAAAAGATGGTGTTTTATATGGATGTACCACTTTGGAATTAACTACATTTTTAGAACAGCCGGAAACAGAAGAACTGTATGAATATGTTACCGGGCAGTATAGTGACGGATGGGGAGAAGGGTTTGAACAGCAGGAAATCCAAGTCGGAGATGGAGAAATCTATGTTCATTTTTGGCAGAGCGATGACTATGAAATCCAGATTAGTGATCCCCATTATCAACAGAAGGAAACGGAAATGAGACGCCCGAAGATGCAGCTTGTGGGACAGGATGGAAATGTGTTTTCTATTCTGGCAAGGGCAAATAAACTGCTTCAGGAAAATGGACAGGGACAAGAGGCAAAAGAAATGATTGCACGTGTCCAAAAATCAGAGAACTATTATCAGGCTCTTCATATCATCAGTGAATATGTAGAGACGGAATTGAGTGAAGATTTTCAGAAAGCCACCAAGCCGCCGAAAAAACGAGGGAAGGAAGAATGCCGATGAAGTACAGCCAATGAAAAGGGAGGATGCATGGAGAAAAGACTGCAATTATGGAGTCCTGTAAATGGATGGTTTGTTACAGAAGAAGGGGAATTAATAGACTTGAAAAAATCCGACCTTCTCCTTTATGAAACAACGGTACAGGAGGCATTGGAACAGGAAAAATTGTATTACAGAAAAAATGCGGCACCGTTTAATTTGATGGAACGCTATGCTGCAGATGATTCTGTAAAAGAAAAGGTAAAGAACCTCGATGTCCAGGTGAAAAAAGAGCAAGAAGGTTTGTATGTTTGTGCCAGTCTTGCATTAAAAGAACCTCTGACACAGAAGGAGTTGGAAGCAGTCTAGAACTTTCTCAGCATGCAGTACGAAGTGGGAATCTTTGACAACCCTCGTCTTCGTAGCCATTCCGTAGAGGAAGGAGAAGTCGTTCTTGATTTTTCAGTAGATACGAAAGAAAAGTTCTCTCAAAAAGAAGTCCAATGCGAAACGCAGAAGAAATATGAAATCACATCCCTGGCCCATCCGCAATTCCCATGGCTTCATAGAATCCGGGCGTTGGTAAATATCAATGAAGAGGTTCCTAAAGGAGCCTGGGGTGGATTTGTGGAACATGAGCAAAATCTTTCTCAGGAAGGAACCTGCTGGCTCTATGACCAGGCAATCTGTTGTGAACATGCGGTTGTGGAAAGAAGTGCAGCATTGTTTCAGGAGTCTGTTGCCAAGGGAAATGCATTGGTTACGGGAGACGCAGTGATGTATCAAACAAGTGTCGCAGAGGGAACTTGCCGTATCCAGAGTGGTGAGATTTGGGACAGAGTTCGGATTCAAGGAACTGCACAGGTTGCGGCGTCCTGGAAAACGGGATATGCACCTTTGATCCTTGGTGATAGCCAGGTTTATGGAAATGTATGTGGGAAAGTATTGGTAAAAGGGAACGTTCTGCCAAACCGGAGTGTGGAGAATCAGACACAAGACCTGTTGGTTTTTAGAGGAGGTGATTCCATTCGTAAAGTAAATGAAAGTAAGAAAAAAGTAAAACAGAAGAAACAGCCAGAGCGCTGATAAGAAAGGATGATGCCTATGGAGAATACCCTGCAGTTAGGGAACTTATTGAAAGAAGGAACATACCCGGAGGAATATACCGGTGGGGAGAAGTGGACGATCTTGCATGGAGATACGCTGAAACTGGTGAAGGAATTCCAGCCGGGAATCTTTGATGCAGTGATCACCGATCCGCCGTATGCGTCCGGGGGAACGAAGCAGAATGAAAGAAACCGTACTACCAATCAGAAATACAGCAGTATGAAGGCTGAAAATGCCCTGCCGGATTTTGATGGGGATAACAAAGACCAGCGTTCCTGGACACACTGGATGGCAGAGTGGCTTTATGATGTGCGGAAGGCCTGCAAGATCGGAGCTCCTATCTGTCTTTTTATTGACTGGAGACAATACCCGTCCATTACCGATGCCCTTCAGTGGGCAGGTTGGATCTGGAGAGGGACTGCGGTGTGGGATAAAGGAAACTCCCGTCCGCAAAAAGGGCGTTTCCGCCAGCAGGCTGAATATATTGTGTGGGGCAGTAACGGACCCATGCCTATCAGCCGTCCGGTGTCCTGTCTTCCCGGTGTGTTCCGTTATGGAAATCCCCAGAACCGTATCCATGTGACAGAGAAGCCTTTGCAGCTTATGAAAGATGTGATCCAGATCTGCGAGCCAGGTGGAAGGATCTTAGATCCTTTTGCCGGAGCAGGACAACCATCCTTGCAGCCGTAGAGGAAGGATATGAGGCAGTGGGCATCGAGGTAACGGATGCTTATTATAAGCTGGGAAGTGACCGGGTGAAGTTTGCGCTGGAAGCAAAGGAAAAAGAAGAAAGCGAGAAATAACAAGGGCATCCACATGGATGTCCAAATTTATTTCAGAAGAAGAAAGGTGCATCCACATAGATGCAGGAAAGGAGTGAAGCGATGGAACAGGCGATGGCGTATGTGTGCTGTCCGGCAGAAGAAAGCAGGGTGAAGGTGCAGAAATACTGCCGGAAGATTTATGAGCTGGGGTATGTACCGATTTGTCCGAGGTTTGGGTTTCTGCCATTTTTGGATGAAGGGGAAGCGGAGGATCAACAGGCATATAACCGGATGTCCCACTTGATCTTAAAACGGTGCCGGATGGTAGTGGTCTGTGGAAAAGAAGTGACCGGAACAATGAATACAGATATCAGCACTGCTGACCGACTGCATATCATCTGCACTACATTGGATGGTTTGATCAAGATCAAAGAAAATGAATCGTAATCGATTTTATAGGGGAGTCGATTTTAATCGATGGAACTGGTTTTGCAAGCATAGGGGCTGTCGCACTAAATAATTAGTGCGCAGCCTCTTTTCTATGCAAAAAATTACAGCCAGGCTTCGAAAAACCTGGCTGTTGGTGTAAAATATAAGTATGCAAACCCCTATATTATTACACAAGAATTAAATTATAAAGATATGGAATATTTCTTTTCATATATGCTTGAAAATAGAGGAGACTATTTTAAAAGCAGAATAGAGACGCTGGAAGAAGAACTAAGTAAATTGCAGCTTACTAAAAAAGAATTGCAAAATATAATTTCAGAAAGTACCAAAATTTTCCAAAATACACAATTAGTAGATGATATTCACAATATAAATCAGCAATTAAATGTAGAATATCAGAAATTGGCTGATGTAAAGATGAAGATTGATAAGTACAATGAAATTAATAACTTAACAAAAGAACTAAATAAAAAAGGAAAAGAAATTTTTGAGAAAACGCTTGAGTATGAACATGAATATAATCAGTATGCTGCTAATATAAGTAATATTGAAAATCATTTTATTGCATTGACAGAAGCTGCATATGGAGAAAAAGGGGATCTGACATATTTTTATGAAAATAATGTGAAAAAGAGTGCAGCAACAGGTCGTATCAAAATTACTTGTCAAATTTCTGATGAGAATTCACATGGCCGTTTATATATGAAAATTAATATGTTTGATTTAGCGCTTTTTCTTAATAGGATAGATTTGGATTCAGGATGTAAAATTCTTATACACGATGGTTCATATTGTAAACCAAATCCAGATGCAAAGGCAAAAATTATAGATTATGTTGATGAATACTTAAAAGAAAAAGAAAGAGGGCAATATTTTATTACACTAAATAAATCCGAAATAAATGATGAAGATTTGAAGAGCATAAAAGAACAAGGAATGGTTGTTGCAGAATTTGATCGTGAGCATGAAGATACAAATAGATTTTTTGGATTTAAATATTAAGATATGAATAGAAGTCGGTACTTGGACAGTTGGCCTGGGTACCGACTTTTATGGTAGTACACAGTACACAGATGTGCATACAGTTAAAGTCCCTATTTTCAAGGCATAAGGGGATAGGGGTACAGTTTACTGATGAGCCTACGGGAAATTTGGACTCCAAGACAAGTGCGGAGGTTATGGGAATGTTGAAAATGTCTGTGGAAAAATACGGACAGACCTTAGTAATGATTACTCATGATGAAGATATTGCTCAGATTGCAGACCGCATTTTAGTAATTGAGGACGGAAAGGTGGCTGAATTTTCATGAAAATGCTCACAAGATTAGCTTTGAATAATAATAAAAAGAATAAGGCAAGAAGTATTTTGATTATGCTGGTTATCTTTTTAAGTACCACATTGCTGTCAAGTATTGCTCTTATCTGCTATGGCAGTCTGAAATATCAAAAGGACAATGTGAAGGAATTATACGGAATTTTCTACGGAGCTTATAAAGGCGTATCGGAAGAACAGATTGCAGAAATGCGGAAAAGAAGCGAATTTACGGAAATCGGAAAATCTGCCGTATGCGGTGAAGTGGAAAGTGAAGCCACAGTCTCTTTGCAGTGGATGAGCGAAGAAGTAGGGATGATGACAAATCTGAAAGAACAGTTGGAAGAAGGAAGTTTTCCAAAAGCACAAAATGAGATTGCCGGTGAAAGACGTTTTTTTCAAAAATTGGGATATGAAAATGTAAAAATCGGAGATGAGATTAAGCTTTCTTATCGAAGAAGTAATCAGGAAAAATATCAGGAAACAACTTTTGTTGTCAGCGGTATCATCAGAAGTATTTCAGAAGAACTGGAAAATCAGGCATACGTAGGGTATGTTTCCGAAGATTTTTATACGACACATTTTTCTGAAAATGCAAGACGCTATATGGCATATTTTTCTTTGTCAGAGGATTTGGGACTGAATTCGGAAACTGCCGAAATAGAGGCAAAAGAGTTAGCCGAAAAATGTGGCATTGATGCGGAAAATGTAGCAATGAATAAAACCTATTTATTCTTTGTACTGTCTCCGGATATGGAAAGTATTATGGGATTTATTTTGATTGCTATTGTGGTTGTAATTTTCTCTGTGCTGGTTATTTACAACATTTTTCAGGTAGGAATTGTTGAGAAAATACAGGAGTACGGCAAAATAAAAGCCTTAGGCGCTACAAGAGGGCAGATGAAAGCTTTAGTATTCCGTGAAGGTATGATGCTTTCTGTTATTCCTACACCGCTGGGTATTCTGGCAGGAATTGGTATCAGTTGCCTGTTTATGAACTATTGGATAAGCAATATGGCGCCTTTTGGAGCAGAAACAAAAATAAGTGCAGCATATATTTCCGTGCCTTTGCTTCTTCTGTGTGTGCTGGCGGTATTGGCAACGGTATGGATTGCCTTGAAAAAACCGATGAGCACAGTGAAAAAGGTATCTCCTGTGGAAGCATTTCGCTATCAGGGAGAGGGAAAGAGAAAAAAGGGTATTCGTAAAGGATATGCTGTGATGAGCCCTAATCGTATGATGATGGCAAATCTGGCAATGAACAAAAAACGTACTGTGGGAACGATGTTTACCATGGGTTTATCCTGTGTGCTGTTTGTGGTAGCGGTTAATTATACCAGAAACGTGGATATTGAGTATGCTGCAAGGCAGGATTTGCCCTTTGGACAGTTTCAGATTGATTTATCTTATTCCACCACGGATACAGCTTATCCTGAGAATAATTTAGACTCTGTTTTAAAAGAAAATCCGTTAGATGCACAGCTTGTAAAGGATTTAAAATCCATTGAAGGCGTCACAGAAGTAAAAATCGGAAAGCAATTATACGCTCATGATGAGAAGGGAGAACTTCACTCCATCGCTGTTTTAGACCGCAAGCTTTTTGAAAAGGAGAGCAAAGGTGCAGGCGTATTGGGGACAGTAGATTATGAAAAGGCATCAAAAGACAATGCAATTTTCAACGGCTGGTCTCACTTTATTGCAGATACCGGATATGAAATCGGAGATACCGTTTCCTTTCAGTTAGGCGGAATGCAGGGAGAAATCCCTTATCAAGGTGAATTGCAGGGAGCTTTTGGCTCAATCAACGGTGATTGGGCAATTACAGAAGATACTTATAAAAATCTGGGATTTGCCGATGCAGAGGAAAATATCGGAACAATCTGGGTAGATTGCAAAAAATCAGAGAGTAAAAATGTAGAAGCCGCCATAAAAGAGCTTTTGGAAAACAAAGACCATTATGAATTAAGCAGCTTTGAAGGGGAAGTGGAGTCTCTCGACTCAATGATGGCAATAATGAAAATCATGGGTTACAGCTTCCTGCTGTTAATCGGAATGATTACTTTTATGAATATGGCAAATACCATGATTTTAAATGTTATTACAAGAAAGAGAGAGCTGGGTGTATTACAGGCAGTGGGAATGACAAATCAGCAGTTAAACAAGATGCTGAGAAATGAAGGTCTGCTGTTTACACTGGGAAGCATAGTGATTTCTCTGGTTGTGGGAATTCCTGCGGGATACGGACTTTTCCTGTATGGTAAGAAAGCAGGATTAACAGGATTTGACGTTTATCACTTCCCGGGTGTGGAAATTTTAGTCATGATTTTTGTCTTGGCAGTTCTTCAGATTGGATTATCCTTTATGCTCAGCAGAAACGTGAAAAAGGAGTCACTGATTGACAGAATTCGATATTAAATTACTCTGGAATTTTGCAGAAGTACGGAAGTCAGAAGGTGTACAGTGTTTATAGTGCTTAAATTGACGTACAAAATAACTGATGTTTTCGTATCCATTATTGAGTGCAACTTCCGTAATAGGTGCAGTAGTTTTTAGAAGCTGAGCAGCAGCTTGATTAATACGATATTCATTTAAGTAGGCAAATGGTGTTTTGCCTACTTTTTCTTTGAAAAATTTGCAGAAATAATTTTTATTCAGAGGAATACATTCTGCAAGAGCTTCCAGTGTTACAGGCTCCATATAATGCTTTTCTATATAGGAAAACACAGATTTTAAAGAATGATTTTCAAAATCTTTTTCAGCTTCATGCTTTTGGGCAGAAGAAAAGGCGTGTTCCTGAAATAGAATTTCCAATATCTGCAAGAGTATAATTTTTATGGAAAGTGCAGTATTGGCAGAGGTGTCTTCTAAATAAAGCCTGGCCGCTTTTGATATCAAAGAACCAATTTGCAGGCTGATTTCCAAAGAGAGAGAACTTCCTTCCGGAAACAGCAGTTTTTTTGACAGTAAAGGAGTAAGAAGCTCATTTTGACAAATATCATATTGAGAAAAACTTAAAAAGGACATGGGAAATAAAAGAGCATAATGGTGGGAAACTTCACTATGACCGAAAATTCCATGAACCATACCGGGATTGATAAAATATACATTTCCCTCTGTTAAAAGCTGAGAGTTGGTTTCTGTGCGAAGCATCAGGCTTCCTTTGGTGATATATATAAATTCTGTTTCTTCATGCCAGTGGTAAGGGGCGAAATATTGTCCGCAAAAATCTTCTTGAGACAGAGCCTGGAAAGGAAAGTAAGGTGTTCCGTGTGGATTTTCTTCCTGAATGTTAATTTTATACATAATAATTTCGCTCTTTCTTGTAATTACATAAATAAAAGTGAATATAGTACAAATAAAGAGTAACATATTGCAAGAATTTAAGAAAGAGTTTTTTTATACTGAAAGTAACGAAAAAGAACTGTGAGGTACATATTATGAATAAAACATGGTGGAAAAATAGTGTAATTTATCAAATTTATCCAAGGAGTTTTGCAGATAGCAATGGAGACGGAATTGGAGATATTAAGGGAATTACTCAACATCTCGATTATTTAAAGGAACTGGGCGTAGATGTTATCTGGCTGTCTCCTGTTTATCAGTCTCCTAATGATGATAATGGATATGATATTTCCGATTATCAGGCAATTATGGAAGATTTTGGAACAATGGAAGATTTTGATGAAATGCTTTCAGAGATGCATAAAAGAGGAATAAAGCTGGTTATGGATTTGGTAGTGAACCATACTTCTGATGAACATCCGTGGTTTGTAGAAAGCAGAAAGTCAAAGGATAATCCTTATCGTGATTACTACATCTGGAAAGAAGGAAAAAACGGGAAAGAGCCAAATAACTGGGGTGCATGTTTTGGCGGTTCTGCATGGGAATATGATAAGGAAACAGAAATGTACTATTTACATTGCTTTTCTAAGAAACAGCCTGATTTAAACTGGGAAAATGAAAAAGTCAGAAAAGAAGTTTTTGATATGATGACATGGTGGTGTGAGAAAGGTGTAGATGGATTTCGTATGGACGTTATCAGTATGATTTCTAAGGCTCCTGCCTATCCTGACGGAGTTTCTCATAATGGCTTATATGGTGATTTTGGCCCTTTTGTCTGCAATGGTCCTCATGTTCATGAGTATTTACAGGAAATGAACCAAAAAGTGCTTTCTAAGTATGATTTGATTACGGTTGGTGAAGCGTCTGGCGTTACTGTAGAAGAAGCAAAAAAATATGCTAATTTAGACGGAACTGAGCTAAACATGGTATTCCAGTTTGAACATACAGACATTACATCTGGAAAGAATGGAAAATGGACAGACGAGAGATTTAAACTCAGAGATTTGAGAAAAATATTGAATAAATGGCAGACAGAGTTGGAGGGAAAAGCATGGAACAGTCTTTATTGGGATAACCACGACCAGCCAAGAGCTGTGTCTCGCTTTGGAAATGACGGGCCAATGTATCGTGAACTTTCAGCTAAAATGCTGGCAACCTGTCTTCATTTGATGAAAGGAACACCTTATATTTATCAGGGTGAAGAAATTGGTATGACAAATGCTTATTTTAATAAACTGGAAGATTACCGTGACATCGAAAGTATTCATGCTTTTGAAGAGATGACAGAAAATGGTCTTCTTACAGAGGAAGAAATGATGAGCGCTTTAAAGGCAGTCAGCCGTGATAATGCCAGAACTCCTATGCAGTGGGACGATAGTGAAAATGCAGGATTTACCATAGGCACCCCATGGATTAAAGTAAATCCTAATTATTTACAGATTAATGCAAAGGCGGCTTTGGAAGATAAAGACAGCGTGTTCTATTATTATCAGAAATTAATACAGATGCGTAAGGAATATGAAATTATTGTGGACGGTATTTTTGAAGGCCTTCTGGAAGACGATGAAAATATTTATGCATACCGGAGAAAACTGGGAAATCAGACTTTAATTGTAGCTTGTAATTTCAGCGATAAAAAAGTACCGTGTACTTTGTTTGAGGGAGCAGCAGGCGGTAAAGAAATGATTGCCAATTACAAAAATCATGAGACAGGAATATTGAAACCTTACGAAGCAAGAGTTGTACTGATAGAAAATTAAAAAATAACTTCTGCATGAGAGAAATGAGGTTGTCGCATTAAATATTTTGGAATAATGTTTAAAGCGACAGCCTTGTTGTTTTTTGGGGGGATTTTATTTTCACTCTTTACTGCCAAACTAACATTTTTGCAACATTAGCCGTTAGGGCTGTGCAAACGGAGGAGAAAAGTGTAAGATAAAACCGGGTGATGAATATGAAAATCTTAATAGTAGAAGATGATTTTGTATTGGCAGAGGAAATTTTGCGCCTCTGCCAACGATGGGGCTTTGAGGGGGAGTATCTGGAAGATTTTACAGAGGTAGATAAGCAGTGTGAAAACAGTCATTGCGATTTGGTTCTTATGGATATCAATTTACCTTTTTATGACGGATTTTACTGGTGTCAGAAGATTAGAAGCATATCAAAAGTTCCTATTTTGTTTTTATCCAGCCGAGACCAGAACTCTGATAAGGTCATGGCAATGGTTTCCGGCGGAGATGATTATGTGGAAAAGCCTTTTGATGCAGAGCTTTTGCTGGTGAAGATACGTTCTCTTTTAAGAAGAAGCTATGAGTATGTCCAAAGTGACAGAGAATATCTGGAGTCCGAACTTATTTATGACCGTGGACAGGGGATTTTACTCTATCAAAATGAGCCCATAGAAATGACAAAATCCGAAAACAGAATTATGAGTATTTTAGCAGATTATAAAGGTCAGGTAGTAGACAGAGAAACATTGATGCAGGAATTGTGGAATACAGATGAATATGTGACAGATGCCTCTTTGACGGTGTTAATATCCAGACTGCGAAGCAAAATTTGTGCTGCGACAGAGGGGATTTCCTGTATTCATACCAGAAAAGGGAAAGGGTATTATTTGGAATGAAGAAATATTTAAAAGACCGATTGACGGCATTTCTTATAGGAGTCGGATTTGTTGTTTTTCTAAATGTATACCTGACACAGCTCTGTGCCACAGCCCTTTACGGACAGGACGTTTTGTATTTGGATGTGCTGCTTGCAGCCTTTGGTACAATTCTTTTGATTGGGGATTACAGCCAATGGAAAAAGAAGAAAAGGCAGGAGGAGGAACAGAAGGAGCTTCTTGCATATACGGATAAAGAGCTTTTGGAATGTAAAGAAAAGCTGGAAAATCTGTCCGATTATATTACCAAATGGACCCATGAAATAAAGCTTCCCCTTGCTGCTTTGCGCCTTATGAACGGAAGAAATCAGGATACTTCTCTGAAAAAAGAAATGCAGGACTGCATTGTACGCATGGAAAATTTACTTCATACCGTGCTTATGGGAAGCAAGCTGCAAAGACCTGAAAACGATGTATGTATGGAGCGGATTTCTCTGGAAGAAGCAGTAAAAGAAGCAGTGAAAAATCAATCTTATTTTCTTATCCAGTATGGTTTTGAAATGATTTTAGAGATAAAAGATGTATGGGTATACAGTGATAAAAGGTGGCTGGTTTACCTTTTGGACCAACTGGTAGCCAATGCCATAAAGTACAGAACCGATAATCCAAAGCTTGTATTTTCCTGTGAAAAGCAGGGAGAAAATCAGGTGTATTTAAGGGTAGAGGATAACGGAATTGGAATTTCAAAGGAGGATTTACCTTACATTTTTGATAAAGGATATGTGGGAAAAAATTTGAGAAAAGGGGATTATCATTCAACGGGAATGGGACTTTATTTTGCAGGAAAAATAGGAAAAATGCTGAACCTTTCTTTAAAAGCAGCACCGACACAAGAAAGAGGAAGCTGTTTTGAATTGGGATTTTGCGATATGGCAGAACATTTTATGATGTAGCCGTATGTTACAGAAATGTTAGATTGGAAAGAAAACTGTTGGATAAATGAAAGGATTTTTTGAAACCTCTTTGCTAAAATAAAGATACAGATTAGGAGGTAAGTATCATGAAAAAAGTTTTAGAAGTCAGAAATCTTTCCAAGAATTACGGAAAAAAAGGATATGAAACTGCTGTGCTGAAAGACATCAGCATGGACATTTACGAGGGTGATTTTATTGCCATTATGGGACCAAGTGGGGCAGGAAAAACTACATTTTTAAATATGTTGTCTACCTTAGATAAGCCTTCATCAGGGAAAATTCTTTTAGAAGGGCAGGATATTACGGCTTTAAGCAACAAGGAGCTTTCTTTAGTAAGACGAGATAAAATCGGATTTATTTTTCAGGAATATAATCTGCTGGATAATATGACAGTGCAGGATAACATTGCCCTTCCGCTCTCTTTAAACGGAGCGCCGCAAAGAGAAATTATCAGAAAAGTGCAGGCAAGAGCCGTGGATTTTGGACTGGAGTCTCATTTGAGAAAGTACCCTTATCAGCTTTCCGGAGGACAAAAGCAAAGAGCTGCCAGCGCCAGAGCGTTGATTACAAAACCACGTATTTTGTTTGCAGATGAACCTACGGGAGCGCTGGACAGCAAGTCCGGAAAGGATTTATTAGGGTGTCTGAAAAATGCCAATGAGCAGGAAAATGCCACGATTTTAATGGTAACTCATGACGGTTATACGGCAAGCTATGCAAAGGAGGTATACTTTTTAAAAGACGGAAAAATTCACAGCCGCCTGACGCAAAAAGACAGCAGAAAAGCATTTTTTGAGGAAATTATGACGATGCTGGCAGTTATGGGAGGTGAGGGAGAATGAAGCTCTTATCTCTGTCCTTTTCCAACTTTAAACGTAGTGTCAGGGAGTACGGAATGTTAATTCTTTCCCTTACTTTTTCAATTTTTGTATTTTTTAATTTCCAAAGTGTTATTTATTCTGAGTCTATGGATGTTCTGGAAAATTATAATAAAGAGTATATTGACATTATTGTTCAGGCTGCATCCGTAGTATTCGGTGTATTTTTATTTTTCTTTATCTGGTATGCTTCCAATGTCTTTCTGAACCAAAGAAAAAAGGAAATCGGAATTTACATTTTTATGGGGTTGGATAATGTAAGAATAGGAAAAATGTATATGCTGGAGTCGGTATTTATCGGATTGTTCTCACTGCTTGCAGGGATTGGAACAGGCGTCTTGTTTTCCAAGCTGTTTCAAATGCTTCTTTTAAAGCTGTCTGACATCAGCGTAGACATTAAGTTCTCTTTTTCATGGGAAGCGATACTGATTACAGCGGGAATGTTTCTTGTTATTTATGGTCTGATGACCTTAAAAAGCTACCATACTTTAAAGACCAGCAGTGTCTTAAATTTGCTTTCCGGTGCAAAACAGCAGGAAATGCAAAAAGAAAAGTGGATAATTACATTTCTGAAAATCGCAGGCGGTGTGGGTATTCTGCTATTTGGATATTATCTGGCGTGGGACACAGGAGATATCAATTCTTTAGGAAATGCTTTAGGGGCTGTTGTTCTGGTAATTGTAGGGGTTTACCTTTTGTTTTCCGGACTTATTCCTGCCATACTTCGTAAGCTCTCAGGAAATAAATATTATTTGTATAAGAAAGAGCGTACTTTATGGGTAAACAATCTGGCGTTTCGTATGAAAAAGAATTACAGAACGTATGCAATGGTAACGGTACTGATGATTTGTTCTGTGACTGTTATGGCGATTTCTATTGCTATGAAACAGCGTTATGAAAAGATTACACACTTTGACCAGACTTATACCTATCAGGTGCTAAGCAGCGAAGAAAAGAACGGGGAAGAAATTGCCAAAGGAATTGAGCAGGAAAATAAAGTGAAATTCTGGAATGAAATGCAGGTGGTTATGGTAGAGCCTTCTGTGGTGCACAGCAAATATACTTATACAGCTTACGGATTGGTTTCTTTTTCAGATGTGAAACAAGCGGCGAAAAAAGCCGGACTTCCTTTTGACTATAAAGAATTGAAGGACAAGCAGGCAATCGAGCTTTCCCATGAGGTTCTTATGGATTTATCCGGAGATGCAGATGAGAATTATAAGCAAAAAATCGGAAGTGAAACATATGATGTAATAAAAGCAGATAATACGCCTTATTTCGGAGCGCTGCAAAACGATACGAAGATTTTTATTCTCAGTGATAAAACCTTTGAAAGCCTGAAAAATTTAGGAAGTATTACATATTTTTACAATTATAGAATTGAAAATATGAAAAATATGGAGGCGTCCAGAGCATACCTGAATACACTGGCACAAAGCAGTGAAGACGGACAGGCATTTACAGGCGTAAATTATACGCAAATAGACGGAAGGCAGGACAGTTGGATAAGAGTCATGTATTCCCTTTGTATCTTTATGTTTGTAACCCTTGTATTGGCAGCAGGAAGTATTATCTTTTTGAAAATCGGCAATGAAGTATATGAGGATAAAGAGCGATACAAAACTTTGGAGAAAATGGGAATTCAAAAGAAAAGCCTGAGAAAATCTGTACGAAATGAAATCTGTTTTACTTACTATTGTCCCTTTGTTCTTATGATGATTACCTCCTATTTTTCTGTAAAAGCGCTGGGAAATGTTATGAGAGAGGATTTGTTCATGGTGAACATCTGGAGCATGGGAATTATTCTTTTGGTATTTACAGTGATTTGTGCAATATCTGTTTATACGGCAAAGAAAAAGTTGTCCTTAATTTCATAAAAAATGAGAAAATTGTTGACAAATAAATTACAATATGATATAAGTTACCCATGACTAACTAAAAGGTTGTCGCATTAAGTGCATAATTTAAATGCTGTTTAATACGACAGCCTCTTTTTCTGAAACAAAGTAAGTCTAAACTAACTAATGATATGCGGAGGAAATCATGGGAAAGACAAAACGTGGATTGTGGATAGGAATTGCATTTTTAATGATGGGGGCAGGAGCTGTGGGTGTTGTTTTGCCGATTTTACCAACAGTTCCCTTTTTAATGGCAGCTTTGTACTGTTTTGCAAGAGGCTCGCACAAACTGGAAAACTGGTTTCGACAGACTTCTCTTTATCAAAAGCATTTAGAACCCTTTATGGATAAAAAAGAGATGACAAGAAAAGCCAAGCTTACCGTCATGCTTTCTATGACGATTTTCATGGGAATTGGCTTTGTCATGATGGAGCAGGTACCTGTTGGAAGAATAATTTTGGCGGCGGTATGGCTGTTTCATATTCTTTATTTTACTTTGGGAATAAAGACGGTGAAGAAAACCTGTGTAGCAGGGGAAAACTTTAATTAGAGAAAAGAGGAGAGAAGATGATTAAAAAAAGACTAATCGGACTTCTAAAAGAGTCAAAGAAATATATTGTTCAAAATGTACTTTGGCAATGGTTGGGATTATTGGCACAGATAGTGGCGATTTTAGCCATAGGACAGCTTTTGAATACTGCCATATTTGGTAGTATAACCGGCAGACAGCTTTTTCTGACAGGAATGATATGCGTAAGTGTCATTCTCCTTAGAATGATAAGCGACAAGAAAGCAGCAGAGGCTTCGTTTCTGGCGAGCTCTGACGTAAAAAGGATTTTGCGTGAAAAGATATATGAAAAACTGGTACGCCTCGGCTCATCTTATAAAGAACAGATTTCTACTTCTGAGGTGGTACAGCTTTCTGTGGAAGGTGTGGAACAGTTAGAAACGTATTTTGGAAGATATTTACCACAGTTTTTTTACAGTTTGTTAGCGCCTGTTACACTGTTTGCGGTGCTCTCCTTTATCAGTTGGAAAGCAAGTCTGGTGCTTCTCGTTTGTGTGCCTCTTATTCCTCTTTCTATTGTGGCGGTACAGAAATTTGCCAAAAGACTTTTGAAAAAATATTGGGGCAGTTATACGGAATTAGGCGACAGCTTTCTGGAAAATTTACAGGGGCTTACAACACTGAAAATTTATCAGTCTGACGAAAGAAAAGCACAGGAAATGGATGAAGAAGCAGAAAAGTTCAGAAGCATTACCATGAAAGTGCTGACCATGCAGTTAAACTCCATCAGCGTTATGGATTTAGTGGCTTACGGAGGCGCTGCTGTGGGAATGATTGTTGTGGTAAGGGAATACATAGCCGGAAATTTGGGTTTTGCAGGAGCTTTTGCTATTTTACTGTTGGCAGCGGAGTTTTTTATTCCTCTGCGTTTGCTGGGCTCTTTCTTTCACATTGCTATGAATGGGATGGCAGCCAGTGATAAAATTTTCCGATTGTTGGATATGCCGGAAAGAGAGCAGGGGGCAGAAGAGCTTTCGGGAGAGAACTTAGATATTACTTTTGAACAGGTGAGCTTTTCTTATGAAAAGGAACGTCCGATTTTAAAAGATGTGAGCTTTCATATTTCAAAAGGACAATTTGTTTCTTTGGTAGGAGAGTCCGGGTGTGGAAAAAGCACGGTTGCATCTCTGATTTTAGGAAGAAACAGGCAGTATCAAGGAAGAATTCTGCTGGGAGGCACGGATTTAAAGAAGATAAAAGAAAAAAGCTTAATGGAGCATGTTACTTTAGTAAGACACAACAGTTATTTGTTTAAAGGCACAGTAGAGGAAAATCTCCTTATGGGAAATCCCAATGCCACACAGGAAGAAATGACAGAAGCATTAAAAAAAGTAAATTTATGGGAGTTTTTGAAGGGACAGGAAGGTCTTTCTACAAAGCTGGCGGAAAAAGGAAGCAATTTCTCAGGTGGGCAGTGTCAGAGACTTTGCATTGCCAGAGCGTTGCTTCACGACACAGAAATTTATATTTTTGATGAAGCGGCATCTAATATTGATATGGAAAGTGAAGAAATTATTATGGATGTTATTCGACAATTAGCAGAAACAAAAACAGTGCTTTTGATTTCTCACAGGCTGGCAAATGTAAAGAAATCCCATTGCATCTATGTTTTGAAAGAGGGAAAAATTGTAGAAAAGGGAACACACAAAGAATTACTGGAACAGCAGGGAGTATATAAAGAAATGTATATGACACAGAAAAATCTGGAAAATTATGGATTAGAACAGGAGGCATCAGCATGAAAAGAAGAAGCGGAATAAAAGTCATGGGACAGCTTATTGGGCTTGTCGTGCCACTTTTACATGTTATGCTGGCGGCGATTTTCTTAGGTGTGGCAGGCTTTTTATGTGCTATTTTTCTCACGATTTTAGCGGGAACAGCTTTGATGTATTTTGATATGCCAGTGATTGTAAACATTCATATTAAGATTTTAATTGCATTTGCGGTTTTAAGGGGGATTCTTCATTATGCAGAGCAGGCATGCAACCATTATATTGCTTTTAAATTATTGGCAATTATCCGTCATAAGGTGTTTGCCGCTCTTAGGAAGCTGTGTCCGGCAAAATTAGAAGGCAAGGACAAAGGAAATCTGATTTCGATTATTACCAATGATATTGAGCTTTTAGAAGTTTTTTATGCACATACTATTTCTCCTATTGCCATTGCATTTTTCACTTCTCTTATTATGGTGGTTTTTATCGGAAGGTATCATATTTATGCAGGCATTTGGGCGCTTGTTTCCTATCTTTTGGTAGGTGTGGGCGTACCGCTGTGGAATGGAAGGAAAAGCGCTTCTACCGGAATGGAATTTCGCTCCGGCATCGGAGAATTAAACAGTTATGTATTAAATTCCCTCAGAGGCTTGGAAGAAACCATACAGTATGGGCAGGAAGAAAGCAGAAAACAGGAAATGTCTGAAAAATCACTGGAACTGCTGAAAAAACAAAAAGAGTTAAACCGTATGGAAGGAAACACAAGAGCAGTTACCAATTTGTTGATTTTACTCAGCTCCTTTGGAATGTTATTTTTTACTTTATTCCTTTATAAAAATCAGCAGATGAGCATAGACGCAGTAGTTCTTTGCACAATTTCCATGATGGGTTCTTTCGGACCGGTTGTGGCGCTTTCTAACCTTTCCAATAACTTAAATCAGACGCTGGCAAGCGGAGAACGTGTATTGTCTATTTTGGAAGAAGCGCCGAAGGTGGAAGAAGTTTTCGGACAGAAAGAAGTAAGCTTTGAAAATGCGTCTTGTGAGCAGGTAACATTTTCTTACGAAGATGAGGTGATTTTAAAAGATTACAGCATTTCTTTGCCAAAAGGAAAAATTATCGGTATTCACGGAAAAAGCGGTTCAGGAAAATCTACACTCTTAAAATTGTTTATGCGCTTTTGGGATGCAGATAAAGGGGCAGTAAATATTTCGGGAACGAATGTAAAGGACATCAATACAAAAAATCTTCGTGATATGGAAGCCTACGTAACACAGGAAACTTATTTGTTTCATGATACCATAGCAAATAATATTAAGATTGCAAAACCGGAGGCATCTCAGGAGGAAATTATAGAGGCGGCGAAAAAAGCATCCCTTCATAGTTTTATCGAAAAGCTTCCAAAAGGCTACGATACACAGGTGGGAGAATTGGGAGACACCCTTTCCGGCGGAGAGCGCCAGCGAATTGGAATTGCCAGAGCATTTCTTCATCAAGCTCCGCTTCTTATGCTGGACGAGCCGACCAGTAATTTAGACTCTTTAAATGAGGGCATGATATTGAAAGCATTGAAAGAAGAATGTAGAGAAAAAACAGTGGTGCTGGTATCTCATAGACAGTCTACTATGAAGATTGCAGATAAAGTGTATGAGATGGAAAACGGAAGAATTTCTTAAAAGAGTAAAAAGCTATCGCATTATGTGATAATCAGAAAATCTATACATTTTTAGCGAATTTGTCGAGCACGCTTTGAGATTACAAGCTCAAAATGAGCGCAGACTGAGCATAAAATGAATAGATTTTCTTGATATACACTGAAATCGACAGCTTTTACAAGGTCTTATAAACCTCCGCCAGCATATCAACCAGAAAATCCTGAGAAAAACGGCTGGTATCGACACATAGCTGGTAATTATCCAGATTATTCCATTTCTGGTCGGTGAAAAATTCGTAATAAGATTTACGTGTTTTGTCCATCTTCTTTACAAGGGCACGGGCGCTTTTTTCTTCTCTGCCTAAGCGTTCCATAACTGCTTTTACACGGTACTCATAAGGGGCATACACGAAAAGACTTAGACAATCATCACCCAGTATATAATTGGCACAGCGTCCTACAATGATACAGTCTTCTGTTTTTCCGAGACGTTCAATAATTTTGGACTCCGTTTCAAAAAGAACATCATTCATAGGATGAAAATGATACTGTGGCTGCATCTGCATCTGTTCGTTGATTGGAAGTCTCCATTGGTTGGCTTTCTTTTCGTCTACCTTTAATAATTCCTCGTAAGGAATGTCGTTTTCCTTGCTGGCAAGGCGGATAAGCTCATGGTCATAGAAGTGTATTCCCAGCTTGTTTGCCAGTGCTTTTCCTAAAAGACGTCCGCCGCTTCCATACATACGATTGATAGTAATAATACGATGACTCATACGAAACCCTCCTTTTAACGTTCACTTTATATAGTAAATTATAACACTAATAGTCCGAAAATTCCAGAAAAATTAAGTAAATGTGTGAAATATATTTAGGGGGATAAAGGCATAAACTGCCTTTTTCGGCAAAAAATCGTCTTTCTAAAGGCTAGAAGGTTGCTTTTTTTAGGGTTTTATATTATATTAAGTTAGGTAATGTCATTTTGGAGATGGCAGTATAAAGGAGAATAGAATATGGAGAATACAAATAGCAAAAAAAAGATGAGCTCGGCAAAGCAAAAGAAAAAGCGGGTTCGAAAAGCTTTTCGTATAGCCGGTGAGATTCTGGTTGGAATTCAAATTCTTGCGACTCTTGTTTTTATTGGCTTCACATGGAGATTGGGAATGATTCCTGCCAAGTATGTAGTGGGGTTTGCGGCATTACTTTTTGTTTTTGCGGCGTTGCTTTTTACTATGCAGGTGGTGACCAGAGGAAAAGCGATTGTCAGTAAAATTGTCAGTATTCTGATGTCGGCTGTTTTGATATTCGGTTCTGTATATATGTATCAGACACATGATGCCATTGAGGATATCAGCGGAGATACCCTCGGAAAACAGGTACATAGTGTGCTGGTTGTAGTCAGAAAAGACGATGATGCAGAGAAGGTATGGGATACCAAGGACTATGTTTATGGTGTCCAGTCAATAGAAGAAGACAGCGAAATGGCGGAGGCAATGAAGAAGGTCAATGCTGACGCAGGGAAAGAAGTTTTGACAAAGGAATTTGATACCTTAAACGATCAGGTGGCAGGTCTGTTAAGCGAAACCGTAGATGCGATTGTGTATGACGAAAGCTTCAGCGGAATTATCGAGGAAGTAAATGAGAATTATAACAGCAAAGTAAAAGTCATTGCACAGTACAGCATTGAGAGCAAGAGCGACAGCATGACACAGGGAGTTTCTCCTGACGTAAACGTAAAAGATGAACCGTTCAGTATGTTTATCAGCGGTATTGACGTCTATGGACCGATTTCTTCAAAGAGCAGAAGTGATGTAAATATTATTGCAACCGTCAATCCTGAGACAAAGCAGATTTTGCTTACCAATACACCGAGAGACTTCTATGTAACAATTCCTGAGGTGTCAGGTGAGAAAAAGGATAAGCTGACACATGCGGGTATTTACGGCGTAGATAAGTCCATGGCGGCTTTAGAAGAATTATATGATATTGAAATTCCGTTTTATACAAGAGTAAACTTTACTTCTTTGATTACTATGGTTGACTTAATGGGCGGCGTAGATGTAGAGTCAGAATTTGAATTTACTACAAGCGGCGCCGGTGGTGAGATTATGGATGTAAAGAAGGGCATCAATCACTTTAACGGTGCACAGGCGCTTTCTTTTGCCAGAGAACGTTATAATGTTCCGGGCGGAGACAACCAGAGAGGTAAGGACCAGATGGCTGTTATTCAGGCCATGTTTAAGAAAATGATTACTCCGGAAATGCTGGTAAAAGCGCCAAAGATGATTTCCGAAGTAAGCAACAGCGTAGAAACCAATATGTCTATGGAACAGATACAAAGATTAATTCAAAGTCAGATTGACAATGGCGGAGAATGGACGATTAAATCTGTTGCAGCAGAGGGTACAGGGGATCAGGCATTTTGTTACTCTGCACCGGGTACTGCTTTGTATGTTACAATTCCGGATGAAACTTCGGTTGCGAACATTAAAGTGCTGATGGACAAGGTGGAAAACGGTGAAATGCTTCCAAGTGATACACCGAATGAAACAGGGGAAGCAGTAGAATAAGATAAAAACACAACTGACGAAAGTCAGGAACGATATTATGATAGAGGTGCAGGTTTCAAGAGTACCCTTTTGTAAGGCAGGGCAGCCGCAGAGGGGAAAGGGGAAACTGCCGAAGTGGAAAAATCTGCCCGAGATTTTTCTGCTGGGACATGATATAAGATGTCATGTACTGTCACGATAAGTGGAGCGCTATCATCATTGGTCATACTCAATTGATTTCAGTAAAACCATGAACGCGTTCCCAGTAGGGAGTATCGTTCATGGTTTTTTGTTTTGTAAAACATAGTTCTTAGGAAACAAAAAACACTTTCGTAAGGATCGCACTGTGGCGGATAAAAACTATATTGCGCGCAGGCGGAAAATCTCGCAAGGGAGATTTTGTGTTTAATATATTAAAAAAAGAGAAGGAGATTGATTATGACGAAGAAAAGAAAACTTTTTACCAGTGCAGCAATTTTTATGTTGCTTATGATGACTTTTACGATCACCGTATTTGCAGGAACTGAGGCTGAAGCGCCGAAACCAAATATGTATGCTACCTTTTGGTCTTTAGTACCTCCTGTTGTAGCCATTGTTTTGGCATTGATTACAAAAGAGGTTTACAGCTCTTTGTTTATAGGTATTTTAGTTGGGGCTTTATTCTCAGCAGATTTTGGATTTGAGAAAACTGTAAATAATATTTTGGAAGGGGGATTTATTAAGGTTCTTTCCGACTCTTACAATGTAGGAATTTTAATCTTTTTAGTTATCTTGGGAACGATGGTGTGCATGATGAACCGTGCAGGTGGTTCAGCGGCTTTCGGTAAGTGGGCAAGTACCCATATTAAAACAAGAATCGGTGCACAGATTGCTACGATTTTGCTGGGTATGTTGATTTTTGTAGATGACTATTTCAACTGTCTGACAGTAGGAAGCGTTATGAAGCCTATTACAGACAAACACAATGTTTCAAAAGCAAAATTTGCATATTTAATTGACTCCACAGCAGCTCCGATTTGTATTATTGCTCCTATTTCTTCATGGGCAGCCGCAGTCAGCGGATTTGTGGAAGGGGAAGACGGTCTGGCAATTTTCATGAGAGCAATTCCGTATAACTTCTATGCGCTTCTTACCATTGTTATGATGTTTGGTCTGGTACTGATGAGAGTGGACTTTGGTTCTATGGCAATCCATGAAGCAAACGCTTTAAAGGGAGATATTTATACAACAGGAAAGCGAGTGGATGAAGAAGTTTCAGAGAAAAAACCAAATCCGAGAGGAAAAGTTATTGACTTAGTAGTGCCGATTTTAATTTTAATTGTTTGCTGTATTACGGGAATGATTTATACAGGTGGATTTTTCAGTGGAACTGATTTTGTAACAGCTTTTTCAAAAAGTGATGCTTCATTAGCATTATCCATCGGAAGTGTATTTGCCTTTTTGATTACAGTTGTTTTTTACGTTGCGAGACGTGTGTTATCCTTCAGAGACTGTATGGATTGTCTGCCTGATGGATTTAAAGCAATGGTGCCTGCAATTTTAATTTTGACATTTGCATGGACATTAAAAGCCATGACAGATAGTTTGGGAGCAGATGTTTTTGTGGCAACAGCTATGGAAAGTGTAGCAGGCGGTCTGATGAATTTACTTCCGGCAATTATCTTTATTGTAGGATGTTTGTTGGCATTTGCCACAGGAACTTCCTGGGGAACTTTTGGTATCTTAATTCCTATTGTTGTAGCTGTTTTTGGGGAAAGTAATCCACAGCTTATGATTATTTCTATTTCTGCATGTATGGCAGGAGCTGTATGCGGAGATCATTGTTCACCGATTTCTGATACAACGATTATGGCATCGGCAGGTGCTCAGTGTAATCATGTAAACCATGTTTCCACACAGCTCCCTTATGCAGTGACAGTAGCTGCTGTAAGTTTTATTACTTACATTATTGCAGGTTTTGTGCAGAGTGCATGGATTGCCCTTCCGGCAGGCATTATTATGATGTTGAGTGTGTTGGCTGTTATTAAATATAATCACCAAAGTAAAAATAAATAATTGATATTAAAATTAGAAAAACAGCAATATATATAATAAATTTCGCAAGATGAGCATAGTAATTTTGTGGAATATTGTATATTCTTAAAGTATAACAAAATGCTATGAAAATGCGAAAGGAGAAAACATGAGCGAAACAAATTTTAAAGGCCGTGTAACAATTCCAACAGACGTGGATGTAGTACCAGAAACTCTGGAACTGGTAAAAAGATGGGGAGCAGATGCGATTCGTGACTGTGACGGAACAGATTATCCAGAAGAATTAAAAAATGTAGATGCAAAAGTATATTCCACTTATTATACAACGAGAAAAGACAATGAGTGGGCAAAAGCAAATCCTGATGAAATTCAGCAGATGTATATCATGACACCATTTTATACAGCAGTAGATGGTGAATTATCCATTCATTTGATGAACCATCTCTATCCTGATATGCTGAAGGTAAATTCTCATGACGATATTACACGTTGGTGGGAAGTTATTGACAGAACAACAGGAGAAGTAGTTCCTGTAACACAGTGGGATTACAGCGAAGAAACAGGTGATGTGACAATTCATGATGCAAAAGCATTCCATGACTATACAGTTAGCTTTTTAGCTTACATCATGTGGGATCCGGTACACATGTATAATGCAGTTACAAACGGATGGACAAACTTTGAAAAACAGATTACATTTGATGTTCGTCAGCCAAAAACAAAAGAATACTCTATGAAACGTCTTCGCAAATTTATTGCAGACAATCCACATGTAGATGTTATTCGTTACACAACTTTCTTCCATCAGTTCACATTGATTTTCGATGAACTGGCAAGAGAAAAATATGTAGACTGGTACGGATATTCTGCTTCGGTAAGTCCATATATTCTGGAACAGTTTGAGCAGGAAGTAGGATATAAATTCAGACCGGAATTTATCATTGACCAGGGTTATATGAATAACACATACAGAATTCCATCTAAAGAGTTCACAGATTTCCAGGCATTCCAGAGAAGAGAAGTTGCTAAACTTGCAAAAGAAATGGTTGATATTACACATGAATGCGGTAAAGAAGCAATGATGTTCTTAGGTGACCACTGGATTGGTATGGAGCCATTTATGGACGAATTTAAGAACGTTGGTCTTGACGCAGTAGTAGGAAGTGTAGGAAATGGTTCTACTTTACGTCTGATTAGTGATATCAAGGGTGTAAAATATACAGAGGGACGTTTCCTTCCATATTTCTTCCCAGATACATTCCATGAAGGCGGAGATCCTGTAAAAGAAGCAAAAGTAAACTGGGTAACAGCAAGACGTGCAATTTTAAGAAGCCCAATCGATCGTATTGGTTACGGCGGATACTTAAAACTGGCTATGGAATTCCCAGAATTCATCGATTATGTAGAAAGCGTATGTAACGAATTCAGAACACTGTATGATAACATTAAAGGAACAACTCCATATTGCATGAAGAAAGTTGCTGTTTTAAACAGCTGGGGTAAAATGCGTGCTTGGGGTAACCACATGGTACATCATGCAATTTACTACAAACAGAACTACTCTTATGCGGGAATTATTGAATCATTGAGTGGAGCTCCATTTGATGTGAAGTTCATCAGCTTTGATGATATTAGAAATACTCCTGAAATTCTGGACGATATTGATGTTGTATTAAATGTAGGTGGTGCATATACAGCATACACAGGTGGAGACAACTGGGCAGATGAAAAAGTTGTAACAGCAGTGAAGAAATTCATCTACAATGGCGGTGGATTTATCGGTGTAGGCGAACCTACAGCATACCAGCATGAAGGACGTTACTTCCAGTTAGCAGGTGTTATGGGTGTTGAAAAAGAAACAGGATTTACTCTTAACACAGATAAATACAACTGGGAAGAACATGATCACTTTATTATCGAAGACTGTAAAGGTGATGTTGACTTCGGTGAAGGACAGAAAGCAATTTATGCTCTGCCGGAAGCAACAATTATCAAACAGAAAGATCAGGAAGTACAGATGGCTGTCAATGAATTTGGAGAAGGAAGAAGCGTTTATATCAGCGGACTTCCATACAGCTTCGAAAACAGCCGTATTCTTTACAGAGCAATTATCTGGGCTTCTCATGATGAAGAAAACCTTCATAGATGGTTCTCTGACAACTACAATGTAGAAGTTCATGCTTATGTAAAAAATGGTAAATACTGTGTTGTAAATAATACTTACGAACCACAGGATACTACTGTATACAAAGGTGACGGAACAAGCTTTGATTTACATTTGGAAGCAAACGAAATTAAATGGTACGAAATCTAAGATAGAAACAAAAAAAGAAGTCGTAGAAATTACGGCTTCTTTTTTTTTCGGTAAGCATTTGGTGTTGTTCCTGTTAAACGGCGAAAGGTCTGGGAAAAATAGGATTGGGAAGAAAATCCACTGATTTCTCCTATTTTTGTCACAGAATAATTGGTAGACTCCAGCAAGTGGCGGGCTTCTTCTACTCTGCGCTGGATTAGGTAGTTAATTGGAGAGATACCTTTGTAATTCTTAAATGCATGAACCAGATAATATTTATTGATATGAACCAGAGCGCTTAATGTATCCAGTGTAATGTCTTCGTGATAGTGTTCATTGATGTATTGTTCCACCAGCCTGCATTCTCTGGTAGTTTTCTGTCTTGGAGCAGAGAGAAATTCCTGTCGTGTACTTCTGGCTACGGAAAGTAAAACCAGTTCCAGCAGGTTTTGGCATATTGTCTGATAACCTGTCTGTTGTGTCTGAATTTCTTTTACCAAAGTATTTAGATACCATGGGATTTCGGTGTGTTCGCGAGAAAGAGAAAACACACTATAGCTATAAGGAGCCTCTTTCTCTGAATATTGGAATTGGACACCTTCAATTCCCAGTGCTATGTATTCCCATGGGTATTCTTTGTTTCCGAATTCCGTGTGTGGAATATTGGGATTGATGAGTACAAGGTCGTTTTTCTGTACTGGAATTTGCTTACCTTCAATTTGAAAAAATCCTGTTCCCTTTGTCACAAAGAAAAGCTCAGAGAAATAATGAGAGTGTTCCATACTGTGCCAGTCTTTGTCAGAAGTGGCGCAGGTGACGTAGAGAAGCTGTGCTTTTAAAAAGTTAGAGTCATAGTTTTCAAAAGGATAGCGGATATTACTCATAGGACTTCTCCTCCTCCTTCATTTCTTTCATGATGCTTTTGTTTACGATAATAGCCAGAACAAAGGCACAAACATCAGCAGTAGGCTGAGATAACTGTATTCCTGGAATTCCTAAAAGCGGCGGCAGCAGAAGAACAGAAGGAATAAAGAAAATTCCCTGTCGGGCAGCTGCTAAAAGGGAGGCTTTGAAAGTTTTTCCAATAGTCTGTGTCATCATATTGTTCATGATTACCCATCCGGAAAGAGGCAAGGCAACACACTGCATTCGCAGAGCAACCGTGCCGATGACAATAACCTGTAAGTCATCTTTTCGGAAAACAGAAATAAGAGAACCGGCGAAAAGAAAGCCAGTAATGCCGATAAAAATAAGTACCACAGTAGATACTTTTACGCAGAACCAGAAAGCTTCTCTGACACGGCTGAATTTTTTCGCTCCGTAATTAAATCCGCATACCGGCTGAAATCCCTGTCCAAACCCAATCAGTGCAGAAATGGCAAATTGGGAAATGCGGGATACAATGGACATAGCGGCAATGGCGGCATCTCCGTAAGGCTTCGCTGCTAAATTCAATGCCAGAATGGAAATACTTCCCAAACCCTGACGAAACAGGGAAGGAAGTCCGCCCTGTGCAATGATTTTTAAATTGGATTTTAAATATTTCATGGATTTTAATTTCAGAGGAATACAGCCGGATATTTTTATTCCCCAAAGGAGCAGAAGAAAACTGATAAACTGACTTAAAATAGTTGCCAGAGCAGCTCCGGAGACTCCCATATTAAATTTGAAAATAAAAAGAGGATCCAGAAAAATATTTAAAATCCCACCGGAGGTAATGCCAATCATGGCGTAAAAAGCATTTCCCTGAAAGCGCAGTTGATTATTCAAAACAAGCTGTGCCGTCATATAAGGAGCCCCCAGTAAAATAATACCCAGATAATCCTTTGTATAAGGTAAAATCGTAGGCGTAGAGCCTAAAAGCAGGGACAGCGGTTCTAAGAAAAGAAGTCCCAGAGCCGCTACGCAAAGTCCGCATAAAAATGCAGAAAAAAAGCCAATGCCTGCAAGCTGTTCTGCCCTTTCGGTATCCTTAGCGCCCAGTCTTCTGGAAATGGAATTTCCGGAACCATGCCCGAAGAAAAAACCGAGAGCCTGTATAATTGCCATAACAGGGAACACAATACCCACAGATGCAGTGGCGCTGGTTCCCAGCTTGGATACAAAAAAGGTATCGGCAATGTTATAAATAGAAGTAATCAGCATACTGATTATGGTAGGAACTGCCATTTTTCCAATAAGCGAAGGAATAGAGGCAGTTGTCATCATTTGAAATTTTTCTTCCTGTGCAATTTTATGCTTCAACATTTTGCTCCTTCCTGTTTTGAAATGTAAGCGTTTTATTTATTATAGGCTTTTTTGAAAGAGCAAACAAGAGAAAACTTACGGACGGAGATAGTTACGCATAGTTTTTAGCGCATGCTTTTCCAGACGACTGACCTGCGCCTGAGAAATACCGATTTCTTCTGCTACCTCCATTTGCGTTTTCCCTTCGTAAAAGCGCATGGTAACAATATGCTGTTCTCTGTCATCTAATTTTTTTAATGCTTCTTTTAAAGCAATGTTTTCAATCCAATTATCTTCTTTATTTTTTTTATCGCTGATTTGGTCCATGACATAAAGGGTATCCCCTCCCTCTGTATAGACAGGTTCATACAGGCTGACAGGACTTTGAATGGCATCAAGAGCATATACGATTTCCTCTTTATCAATGCCGATTTCTTCGGCGATTTCATTGATGGTAGGTTCTTTTAAATTTTGCTTTACATAATTTTCTTTTGCATAAATGGCTTTATAGGCAACATCCCGAAGGGAACGGCTGACACGAATGGCGTTGTTATCTCTTAAATAGCGTCGTATTTCGCCGATAATCATGGGAACCGCATAAGTTGAAAACTTTACGTTTAAGGTGGTGTCAAAGTTGTCAATGGCTTTAATCAATCCCACGCAGCCAATTTGAAATAAATCATCTGCATTTTCATTGCTGCTGGAAAACCGTTTAATAACGCTTAGAACCAGCCGCAGATTACCTTTAATGTATTGTTCTCTCGCTTCAGGATCACCTTCTTTAATACGCACAAATAGTGCGTCCTTTTCTTCATTTGTGAGAATAGGAAGACGTGAAGTGTTTACGCCGCAAATTTCCACTTTATTAAGTGCCATAGCAAGAAATCCTCCAATCATGTAATAAAAATACTGCTATGAAAAGCATTCTCCATGAAACGGTACAATATACGATAAAAGGGGAAATTTAATAAAGTTTTAGACCTTGACATTAAGATGTTGCTTTTTTTGATAATACGCTAATAAACTAATTGAATAAAAAATATGAATATAGTAAAATAGGTTTATCAAAATACGTGAAAATAGGAAGAGGAGGAAATGTAGATGAAGGGGAAGCGTGTATTATTTGCGGCAGCAGGGATTGCCATATTGTTATGCTCCGGATGTGCACAAGACGAAGGAAAAAGTTCTTCTGCCACAACTGTTCCGGAAAGTTTTTTGAAGGAGGTATTTACCACAGATTTTGAAAAACGATATACAGAATTTCAGAAGGACAATGATACAGAAAAGTATTATGATACATTTTCAGATTGCGCTTCCGAGGCGTGTATAGAGGCTATGAGCGGTGACAGAATGCCTTTAAAATACGATAAGAAAGCAGAGGAGAATTCTGCAAAGGCAAAGGTTTTGGAAGTGAAATGTGAAGTGGATGAAGACGGCGAGGGAGAATTTGAAGTATTGTTAGGATACGAGAAGGATGAGGATAAAAAAGAGAAAGCCACAGGACAAATCACTGTTATAGAGGAAGATGGAAAAGAGAAAGTAGACTCTTTTTTCTTAAGTAATATTGTTGAAGTAAAGTGAATAGACAACCTCTGCCGGTTTATATGAAATTTCGTTAGGAAAAGAAAACGGCAGAGGTATTTTAAGAATTGCAGTTTAAGAAAATTTCTTTAGAAAATTTTATAGGAATTGTAAAAAAGGTATTGACAATTTGTCAAAAATCAGTATATAATAGCAAGGCAGTCAGCGATAAGCTGACAGGAAACGGGATCTTAGCTCAGCTGGGAGAGCATCTGCCTTACAAGCAGAGGGTCACAGG
>OLNG01000544.1_pt1 | contig 31230 bp, 20 predicted proteins | sample 1643091 | NCBI WGS metagenome assembly OLNG01 (sample SAMEA3136661, study PRJEB25190) | human gut metagenome | biome: human gut; feature: human-associated habitat; material: faeces | place: Austria | collected 2013 | reverse complement strand
TTTTGAACGTCCCTATCTTCCCTGCTCTTGCACCCAACCTTTCTTCGAGAAAAACTCAGACAATCTCCGCCACTTGCAAGGAAGCCTCGATTCCGTAGCCGGGTTCCCAAACTGATGAAGGCAGCCCTGATATGCCGAGTTCTTTCCACAATTTCTACTTCGTTATGCCGGAATATTCCGGCTCAGCGCAGATTTGAACGGAAACCGTGCCTATTCCGAGAAGAAGAAATAGGAGTGCGCAGATTCCATACGCGGCCTTTCCGCACCATTGGAGCAATAAACAGGGACGCAGCTAACGCCGCGCCCTTGTCCGCTCCCGGCAACACGCCGGCAAGCATGCTTTTCAGTTATTTTTTCTCCTTGGTGAAGTCCAGTTTGCCGCCTTTTTCCCGCACCACGATTTCCGTTCCTTCCGGAAAGTCCCCTTCCAGAAGTTTAAGGCTGAGCGGGTCCAGAAGATCATGCTGGATGGCCCGCTTGAGAGGCCGGGCTCCATAAACAGGATCAAAACCGTGATCCGCCACCAGAGCCGTAGCTTCCGGAGTCATGCGCAAAAACAGGCCTTTGGCTTCCAGGCGCCTGCGGACACGCTGAAGCTGAATGTCCACAATGCCCTTGAGTTCCTGCGCCGTGAGCCGGTCAAAGATGATGATTTCATCAATGCGGTTCAGGAATTCCGGACGGAAGTGGCCTCGCAACGCCTCCAGGGCCTTGGCTTCCCGCTGTTCCGCATTGGCTTCATTGAGGATATACTGGCTGCCGATGTTGGAGGTCATGATGATGACCGTGTTGCGGAAGTCAACCGTACGCCCCTGGCCGTCCGTAATACGGCCGTCGTCCAATACCTGGAGCAATACGTTGAAGACGTCCGGATGGGCCTTTTCAATTTCATCGAAGAGAACCACGCAGTACGGACGGCGCCGCACGGCTTCAGAGAGCTGACCGCCTTCTTCATACCCCACGTATCCGGGAGGCGCCCCGATGAGGCGCGCAACAGAATGTTTTTCCATGTATTCGGACATGTCAATGCGGACGATGGCGTTTTCATTGTCAAAAAGGAATTCCGCCAGCGCCTTGCTGAGCTCCGTCTTGCCGACGCCGGTGGGTCCCAGGAACAGGAAAGAGCCAATGGGCCTGTTTTCATCCTGCAACCCGGCGCGGGCGCGCCTCACGGCGTCGGATACGGCCTTAACGGCCTGTTTCTGCCCGATTACGCGGGCTCCCAGGCGTTCTTCCATGTGCACCAGCTTGGCACGCTCCCCTTCCTGCAGACGGGCGGCGGGAATGCCGGTCCAGGTGGCAACCACTTTGGCGATGTCTCCTTCCGTGACTTCCTCCTTCAGCAGCCCTCCATCTTCCTTCTGCATTTTACTGAGCTTTTCCTTGCCTTCCGCCAGGGCGCGCTGGGCCTCCGGAAGTTCGCCATAGGTGATTTCCGATGCGCGGGTCAGATCACCCATCCGTTTGGCCCGTTCACTTTCCAGCTTGAGGGCTTCTATTTTTTCCTGTTCCCTGCGGACGGCATCCAGCACTTCCTTTTCACTTTTCCATTTGGCAATCATGGAACCGGATTTTTCCTTCAAATCGGCCAGGTCCTTGGTGATTTTTTCCAAACGCGCCTTGCTGTCGGCGTCTTCTTCCTTCGCCAGCGCCTGCCGCTCCATTTCAAGCTGCATGGCTTCACGTTCAATCTGGTCAATTTCCGTGGGCATGGAGTCCAGCTCAATTTTGAGGCGGGCTGCCGCTTCATCCACCAGATCCACTGCCTTGTCAGGCAGAAAACGGTCGGAAATATAACGGTCGGAAAGGGTGGCGGCCGCCACGATGGCAGCGTCCGTAATACGCACCCCATGGTGAACTTCATAGCGTTCTTTCAGGCCGCGCAGGATGGCAATGGTATCTTCCACGCTGGGCTCGGAGACCATGACGGGCTGAAACCGGCGTTCCAGAGCCGCATCCTTTTCAATGTATTTGCGATATTCGTCCAGTGTCGTCGCGCCGATGGTCCGCAGTTCCCCGCGGGCCAGGGCGGGTTTGAGCAGGTTGGACGCATCCACCGCCCCTTCACTGGCGCCCGCGCCTACGATGGTGTGCAGTTCATCAATAAATAGAATGATTTCACCGTTGGAATCCGTTACTTCCTTAAGGAAGGATTTCAAGCGCTCTTCAAATTCGCCGCGATATTTGGCCCCGGCGAGCATGGATCCGATGTTGAGCGAAACAATGCGCTTGTTGCGCATGCTTTCCGGCACGTCGCCGTTGACTATGCGCCGCGCCAAACCTTCCGCAATGGCGGTTTTGCCAACGCCGGGTTCCCCGATCAGAACGGGATTGTTTTTCGTCCTGCGGGAAAGAATCTGCAAAACACGGCGGATTTCCGTATCGCGGCCGATAACAGGGTCAATTTTACCGGCACGGGCGCGGGCCGTCAGGTCCGTCCCATATTTTTCCAGCGTCTGGTATTTGCCTTCCGGATTGTCGTCCGTCACGCGCTGGTTGCCGCGCACTTCCTTCATGGCGGCCAGATAATTATCCTTGGTCAGGCCAAAGGTGTCCGTCAACTGGTGCACTTTGTTTTGCGTATCCAGCGCACCAAGCATGAAATGTTCCACGCTGAGGTAGTCATCTTTGAGCTTTTTGCGTTCTTCTTCCGCAGCCTGCATTACCGTAGCCAGGTCACGCCCCATCTGGGGCTGGGTGGTGGCACCGCTTTGGGTAGGTTCGTGGGAAACTTCCCTCTGGGCCGCCTGGAGAAGCAACCCCGGGTCGCAAGAGGCCTTGCGGAGAATAGGGGAAAGAATTCCGCCTTCCTGCTCCAGCAACGCCACCAGAACGTCCAGAGAGGAGATTTCCGGTTTTCCAAGCCGTCCTGCAGTTTGCTGCGCCTGCATCAGCGCTTCCTGAAATTTTGTTGTTAGATTGTTAAGCATGGTATGTTGGTATTTTAGACATAAGAATAACTCCAACCGTTGAATGGAAAAACAGGATTTTTCCTGTTATCTAAAAATTTTTTGCCCCTCCGGATTCCCCGCAATATCACTTGCACGCTCAACGGGTTATTGGAGAGTCCGCCCTGACAAGGAAATCCTGTCCCGCTTTCCCATGGGGCTGCGCATCCGGTATCCCGGCAACAGTGTAAAATTCTGAACGCCAAGGAAAATATTTCCGGAAAGAACGGCAGCCCCGTACCGGATAGAAACGCAGGAATAGCCCTTGCCCATGCTCCAAAATAATCGCGTGGGCAAGGGCGGCAATGCCAAATACCACGTCCGCGGCCTACCCGACTGACAGAAGACGGATTTTTCCATTCCATTGATGGATACAGCGATATTCCCCACCTGCAAGAAAACTAAAATGTGAAAAAATGCTTGCTCGCATGATAATGGCATGGTAGTTACGTAATCAGTTACGTATTCAATAACGGAAAGATATGGATTTTTTCGATAGGACAGGTAAAATAGCCATTGGAAGCAGGCTGCGCATGCTGACGGATGCTGTGACGTCTGATGCAAGTCAAATTTATGAATTATACGGCATTGACATAAAGCCAAAGTGGTTTCCCCTGCTTTTCGTTTTGGCCGACGGGAAAGAGAAAACAATAACGGGCATAGCGAAGGAAATAGGGCACAGCCATCCATCCGTGAGCAATATCGTTGGAGAAATGACGGCAAGAGGATTGGTGAAAAGCCTTGAAGACCAGAAGGACAAGAGACGCACCGTCATCGCCCTGTCTCCACATGGAAAAAGGGTCGCCGCCATGCTGACAGAGCTTTGCAAAGACGTGGAGGTCGCCGTAGAGGATATTTCCAAGGAAACGCGCCATGATTTGTGGAGAGCTATCGGCGAATGGGAAGACCGGCTCGCTGAGAAGAGCCTGCTGCAACGGGTCAAAGAAGCCCGGAAAATGAGGGAAAGGGAGCATATCAGGGTAGTTCCTTACGAACCGTGTTACAAAAATACGTTTAAATCAATTAACGTACAGTGGATTACAAAACATTGGAAGATAGAACCGCACGATCTGGACTATCTTGATCATCCGCAGGAATATATTATCAACAAAGGAGGCTTTATCTTTGTAGCCCTTTACAGGGGGAAGCCCGTCGGAGTTTGTGCCCTCTGCAAAATGGATGACCCGGTATATGATTATGAACTGGCGAAACTTGCCGTTCACCCTCATGCGCAGGGCAAAGGCATCGGGGAAATACTTTGCCATGCAGCCATAGACAAAGCAAAGGACATGAAGGCGAAAATTCTTTTTCTTGAAAGCAACACCCTGCTCAAGCCTGCCATACATACATATAAAAAGCTGGGATTCAAGGAACTTGCGGAAAATCACCCGGCATACGAACGCGGAAACATCCAGATGGAACTGAAGATAACGTATTGATATGGAAATCATAAAAAATAATAAAATCATCGTTCGCAAGGAAGACGCATCGAAGAAAGTGTTCAAGGGCGTTTCACTGGATTCGCTCGCTGTCGGAGAGAAATCAATGGTAGCAAAGATGAACTATGTGAAAGGCAACTTCGCCTCCACCCACCAACATCCGCATGAACAATGCGGGTACGTCATTTCAGGCGAATACCGCCTGAACATGGAAATGCCGGAGGAGAATATTGAAGTGCTGCTTCATGCAGGGGACAGCTACGCCATACCGGGCAATACGCCTCATTCCTTTGAGGTGATGGAAAGCGGAGAGGTTGTCGATGTGTTCACACCGCCAAGGGAGGACTATTTGTAAACAGCCGCATTTGGGGCTGAAGAAACTTCATATCAGCCTCATAAAACTAACGAGAGGATGTCGCCCCCCTATTGCTGCATTCTGAAAGGATTATCCGGCAGCATACCGAACGCTGACCAATTTGTTGTCTCTGTTTTTCAACAGATTAGGCCAAACTGACAAAAATCCAATAAGAAAACCGCTCCGGTAACCGGAGAAAGACGCGGAACCAAGGCACCGGCTGATGCCGGACGATTTTTCCGCCAGGATATTTTCCGGACCGGGGCGGTCAATTACATCCCGCTCATCGGGAACAATGTATCCAGCGCGGCGTTCAGAGTCATCACGTTGACTACGTTTTCCCCCAGAATTCCACCCCGGACGAAGTGTGCAGACACCAGTTTCCGGACTTTTTCCGGAGGCACTCCGCGCGTGGAGGCAACACGGTTCAACTGCAATTCCGCCGCTTCCGGAGAGATGAAAGGCTCCAAACCGCTGCCGGAAGCAAAAAGCATGTCCGCAGGGACAGGCGTTTTCTCCGGCAGGTTGTGGGCTTTCAGCAGAGCCGCCCTGCGCTCCGCCACCGTTCTGACCAGCTTCCCGGAAGTCCAGGAGAGGTTGCTGGCTCCGGAAGGCATGGTAGCGTATTCTCCGGCAGAGGGCCGGGGCCAGAAATATTTGGCGGAGATAAAAGGCTGTGCGACAAGCTCCGAAGCGATAATTTCCCCCCGTTCATTCCGGATTAGGGAACCATGCGCCTGATGAGGGAAAAAAATCAGGCTGACCAGCGTAACGGCCAAAGGGTAAATGCCGCCGGTAATGACGGCCAGAGACAGAAACAGGCGCAGATTGGGAAATGTCCACTTCATGATAATTCAGCAGGTTAGGATTGGATTGTTCAAACAAGGCGCCATGCATTGATGACCATATCAATAAGCTTGATGCCCATGAAAGGAGCAATCAGGCCGCCCACCCCGTAAATGAGGATATTGCGCTTCAGCAGGGAGGCCGCTCCCACTGGACGGTAGGAAACCCCCTTCAAGGCCAGCGGAATCAGCGCTACGATGATCAGGGCATTAAAAATCACAGTGCTGAGAATGGCGCTTTGCGGGGAATTCAGGCCCATTATGTTCAGGGCGGAAAGAGGTCCACTGACCATGCCGTCAGCCACAAAGAGGCCGGCAAACATGGCGGGAATGATGGCAAAGTATTTGGCTACGTCATTGGCGAAGGAAAAGGTGGTCAGCGCGCCGCGGGTAATCAGCATTTGCTTGCCGATTTCTACGATTTCAATCAGCTTGGTCGGATTGCTGTCCAGGTCCACCATGTTGCCCGCCTCCCGGGCGGCCTGCGTTCCGGTGTTCATCGCCACACCCACATCGGCCTGGGCCAGGGCGGGAGCGTCATTAGTTCCATCCCCGGTCATGGCCACCAGGCGGCCGGCAGCCTGTTCCTCACGAATGCGCGCCAGCTTCATCTCAGGCGTAGCTTCCGCCATGAAGTCATCCACGCCGGCTTCCGCCGCAATGGATGCGGCAGTCAGGGCATTGTCCCCTGTCACCATGACAGTCCGGATGCCCATGGCCCGGAGCCGGGCAAAGCGTTCCCTAATGCCGCCCTTGACGATGTCTTTCAGATAAATGACCCCCAGCACGTCTTTTCCCCGGGCCACTACCAGCGGCGTACCGCCGACACGCGCGACATTCTGCACCATCATTTCCACCTCTTGCGGGAAAGTTCCGCCCCGGATTTTCACCCACTGCGCCACGCTTTCCGCCGCTCCTTTCCGGATGGAAACGATCGGACGGCCGTCGTGCTCCGCAATATCCACGCCACTCATGCGGGTGGAAGCGGAAAACGGGATAAAAACAATATGGTCCGCGTCCATATGGCGGCCCCGGATTCCAAACTGTTTTTTAGCCAGCACCACGATGCTGCGGCCTTCCGGCGTTTCATCGGACAGGGAAGCAAGCTGGGCGGCTTCCGCCAGCTGAAGGTCATCCACCCCGGGTGCAGGCAGGAATTCGTTCGCCATTCGATTGCCGAAGGTGATGGTTCCGGTTTTATCCAGCATCAGCACATCAATGTCCCCGGCTACTTCCACGGCGCGCCCGGACACAGCCAGCACATTCCGGCGCACAAGCCGGTCAATGCCGCTGATACCAACGGCACTTAACAATCCGCCGATCGTCGTCGGAATCAGGCATGCCAGAAGAGAGACCAGGATGGGCAGGGAAATACGGCCCTCCGCCCTGAAGCCAAGCGCCCGGGCAGAATCCTCAATGTATCCGGCCATGGCGGGAAGGGAAAGAACCACGGCAAGAAAAACAATGGTCAGCGCCACCAGCAAGATACCCAGAGCGGTTTCATTGGGCGTTTTCTGCCGGCTGGCCCCCTCCACCATGGAAATCATGCGGTCCAGGAACGTATGGCCCGATTCCACGGTAATACGGATAACAATGCCGTCACTGATTACACGGGTTCCTCCCGTTACAGCGCTGCGGTCCCCCCCGCTTTCACGGATGACCGGAGCGGATTCCCCGGTAATGGCGGATTCATCCACGCTAGCGATGCCTTCTATCACCTCTCCATCCAGGGGGATGATATCCCCGGCCTCGCACAACACTTTGTCCCCTTTGCGCAATTCGGAAACGGAGACGATTTCCTCCGTTCCCTTGTCCGTCAGCAAACGGGCGTTCACATAAACGCGCATTTCTTTCAGGGCGTCCGCATACGCCTTTCCCCGGCCTTCCGCCAGCGCTTCCGCAAAGTTGGCGAAGAGCACGGTGAACCAGAGCCAGAGCGCGATTTGCAAAGTAAAGCCGAAGGGTTGCCCGGCAGCCAAATCCCTGATAAGGGCAATCGTTGCCATCAGGGCGCCGGCAGCCGTGATAAACATCACGAAGTTTTTAGACAGGACGCGCGGGTCAAATTTGCGCAGCGCATTCAGGAAAGCTGTTTTCAACATGGCTCCGTCATACCAGGATTGACTCTTTTTCTCCTTCATGATCATAAACATCCGGATTATCGGCTAATACGCCTTAAAGCATGGCTCCCGAATACAGGAGCAAATGCTCCAGAATAGGTCCCAAAGCCAGGGCCGGGAAGAAGGTGAGGGCTCCTACAACCAGCACGACGGCTACCAGCAGAACCATGAACATCAGGTTATCCGTCCCCATGGTGCCCTGGGCCGGCGGAGCGGTTTTCCTGGATGCCATGCTGCCAGCAATCATCATCACCGAAATAATGGTTCCGAAGCGGGCCAGCAGCATCGCCAACCCGCCCAGCAGGGAATAAAAAGGCGTATCCCCTGCAGCCAGACCAGCAAAGGCGCTTCCATTATTCCCGGCCTGGGAACCGAAGCAGTACAGGATTTCCGTCAGCCCGTGGGGGCCGGCATTGCAGATGGATGCCCGCCCGGCTTCCGTAGCGGCGGCCAGACCGCTCATGACCAGGACGGCCATGCCGGGCAGAAGGATGCCCACCATGGAGCAGCACACTTCCCGGGCTCCCATTTTTTTGCCCAGGAATTCAGGGGTTCGCCCCACCATTAAACCGCACAGGAACACGGTAATCATGGCAAACATCAGCATGCTGTACAAGCCGCAGCCCAGACCTCCGAAAATTACCCCACCCAGCAGCATATTGAACAGGGCAATCCCGCCGCCCAGCGGGGAAATGCTGGAATGCATGCAGTTCACGGACCCGTTGGAAGATGCCGTCGTAGCGACGGACCAGAGGGAACTGTTCGTAACGCCCAGGCGCACTTCCTTGCCTTCCAGCATTTCCATGCCCGGGAAAAGCGGGTTTCCCGCATGTTCCGCCCACTGGGACAAGACAATGGCCGCCACAAGCAGAATCATCATGGCTCCGAAGATAATCCACCCCTGCCTCTTTCTTCCGATCATGACGCCATAGGCGTATGGGCAGGCGCAGCCGGCCAGAAGCAGGGAGAGCATTTCAACCATATTGCTGAAGGGCGTGGGGTTTTCAAAAGGATGCGTGCTGTTGTTCCCGAAAAAGCCGCCGCCGTTTGCTCCGAGCTGTTTGATGGCTATCTGGGATGCCGCCGGGCCACTGGGTATCATCTGTTCCACGCCATCCATGCCCGGCACGGCAATGGGTCCGTCAAAGGACTGCACCACACCCTGGGAGACCAGCAGAAGAGCAATGACCGTGGAAACAGGGACCAGAAAATACAACGTGCTGCGCGTCAGATCCGTCCAGAAGTTCCCCAGAGTAGAAGCGCATCTCCTTTCCAGCCCGCGGATCAGGGCGGACATGACGGCAATTCCCGTACCGGCGCTGACGAAATTTTGCACGCCCAGCCCGGTCATTTGAACAAAATAACTGACGCCTTCCGGCCCTTCCCCTGAATAGAACTGCCAGTTAGTGTTGGTCACGAAGCTGATGGCTGTATTCAAGGCTATATCCCACCGCATATTTTCAGTTCCGGCGGGATTCAGAGGCAGCCATTTCTGGCACAGCAGGGAAAGGAAAAGGACGAGGAATCCAGCGGCGTTAAACAAAAGAACGGCCGTCAAATACTTCTTCCAGTCCATTTCGCGGGTGGGGTCCACTCCGGCCATACGGTAGACGCAGCGCTCCACGGGACCCAGAACCGGGGAAAGCCATGTCTGCCTTCCCATCAAAACACTTGCCAGCCATTTTCCGAGAAACGGGGTGAAAGAGACCAGTATGCCTATGAACAGGACAATGATTAACAAGTCGTGCGAGGACACAACGCAACTCTACGCGTATTCTGGAAATTCCGGGTAGTTAACAAAGGGCCTCCGGACATTAAGAAATTATTAATTCCTCTCCGGAAGCCCGTTTTTTAACGCCGGTGCGCCGTTAAAACTCCACGCCCAGGCGGAATCCCACCCAGAATTCGTCTCCGGCATCCCTGTGACGCAGCACCGTAGCCGCCTGAGAATAATTGACGGAGCCGGAAAGCGTATAATGTTCTGCAAACCGCCATGTCACGCCCAGGCTCCAGTCAATGCAGTTGGAGCCGTCATCATAGTCCACGTTATAACCGCCGTTGTACCCGTACCTGACCATGGGAACCACGGTCACATTTTCCAGGGGGGACCACTCCAACCGCACAAAGGCGCTGTAATAGGCTTCAAAATCCTGGTGTTCCACTTTCACCTGGGTTTCCGCTCCTACAGCCATCCAATCCGTTACGGCATAAGAGACCGTCAGCGCCGGATTGGCCACATTATAATCCTGCGTAAAATAGAATTGGTGCTCATACCAGGGATTGACAGTCCACTTCCCCAGATTCCAGGCGTAACCCAGAACCAGGTCCAGTTCATCGTAATTGGCGGAATCTCCTCCGGCATACCAGGCGCTGAACGTAAGATTCTTCCAAGAAATGCTCGGAGCCACTTCCCAGATGCCGCTGCCCGGCAGGCAGTCCAGACCTTCCGTTACGTACTTACTGGACCACCCCGCCGAGAAGGAAAAGGCCCAATCCGTGTCTGTGGAAGGTATGGCGGCCTCCTGCATGTTTGTCAGGGAGGCTATCGACGGAGAAACCGTTTCCTCTCCTGCGCAGACGGTTCCTGCTATCATGGCGCAGCCCAGGGCTGCGGCTCCTACGTTTCTTGCGTTGTACTTGATCTTCATAAAGACGTATTGAATACGTCTTGGATCCTACACAGCATGTTGGACTGCGTGAAGTTAAGCCACATTCTCCAACCGTTATGAAAAAATATATTTTCCGGCTGCCGCAGATAATGTGCCGCTATTTTTTCCAGCCCAGTAAAACTGGGACAAGGGCTACTCGGCTCCATCCGCCACAATTCTGTAACCCAGGCCGGATTCCGCGCGGATAATGCGGTTTTCCGGATCGGAATCCCCCAGCTTTTGGCGCAGGTGGGCAATGTGCACCCGCAGGTAGTGCGTGTCCTCCTCATGCTGGGGACCCCAAATTTCACGGAGCAGCTGGCGGTGGGTCATCACCTTGCCCTGATGGAGCAGAAGCAGGCGCAGAATTCCGTACTCTTTGGAGGTTAAATGAATTTCCTCTTTCCCCTTCTCCACGCGCCGGGAACTCAGATCCACGACAATGGGACCCAGCCGGAATACGGACGGCTCACGGTCCGGACGATTGCGCCGAAGCATCACGCGCAGGCGCGCCAGCAATTCACGGCCGCTGAACGGCTTGGTCAGGTAATCATCCGCCCCGGCATCCAAGGCATCCACCTTTTCATCCTCCCTGTCCCAAGCCGTTAGAATCAGGATAGGAACCTGAGTCCACTCCCGAAGCTGTTTCAGCACTTCCAAGCCGTTAATGTCCGGAAGCCCCAGATCCAGAATAATGGCATCCGGCCGCTTCAGAGCGGTCTCACTCAAGCCAAGCTGCCCGTTTTCACACTCGCGGACATGGTAGCCTGCGCCGGTCAGCGTCAGGTTCAGAAGACGGCGTATCTGCCGTTCATCGTCAATAATCAGGATATCTGCAGGAAAGTTGCTCATGAGGCAGGAGGAATTACTCTTCAGGAACACTATCGTGCTCCACCAGGGGAAGGACAAGCCGGAAACATGTTCCGGCGGAAACGGGAACCAGGGAGACGGCACCGCGCTGAGCTTCCATGAACCCGCGCACAATGGGGAGCCCCAGGCCCAAACCACCGGGCCGCGTCGTCCGGAAACGTTCAAAAATGGTTTCCGCCCGTTCGGGAGGAATGCCCGGCCCCATGTCATGAATATCCAGCCAGACCTGACCGCGCGCGGAGTCGGCACCACCTTGCAACGTAACAGAGGTTCCCTCAGGAGTATGTACGCAGGCATTCAACAGCAGATTGACCAGTACCTGTTCCATCAGGGAAAAATCCGCCTTCACCAGCGGATAGTCCGGCGGCAGGGAAACAGACACGGGATGATTCCGGCGTGCTTCCCTGGTAGCAGCCAGAGCCCCTTCAATAACATCCCCCAGATCGCACCAGTCCAGTTTGGGTTTCAAAGCGCCGGATTCCAGGCGGCTCACATCCAGCAAATTCTTCACCAGGCGGCGCAGACGGCGCGCGGCCAGTAAAATTTCCCCGTATTCTTCCCGCTCCTCCGGTGCGGACGCGGCACGTCCGGCCAATTTTTCACAGCCGCCCTCAATCACGGCCAAAGGCGTTTTGAACTCATGGGAAACACTGTCCAACAGGGATCGGTGCAGTTTTTCCGATTCTTCCATGAGCCGCGTACGCGCCCGTTCCGCCCTCAATTCTTCACGCTCCAGCGCCATGGCCAGCTGCGCTCCCATGCTTTCCAGCAAATCCTTCTGCCCGGCCGTCAGGCACTCCCCTTCCTCTGGCCTTACGCCCAGTACGCCCATGCAACGCTCCCCGGACATCATGGGAAGGTAAAACCCTTCCGCTACCGGGATCGTATCCGTAAACCTTCCTGCGGGGCGGCGGTGTTCCATACACCAGACTGCCACGCTCCATTCCTTCTCATCCATGGCGTACTCTCCGCCGGTCTCCCAAAGCCTCAGCTTACCGCCGCCTCCTTCCGGCGCCATGACAGCCAGGCGCACCCCCATAATCTGGCTGATCTGTCCCGCCGCGACGGAAATGAGGGAAGGCACGTCCGAAGCGGATCCAATGGCCCGGGAATACAGGAACAGGGCATTGGTCTTTTTTTCCCGTTCCCGTTCTTCCCGCTCGCGGATCCTCAGGCGGGAAGTGAGCCGTCCCGTAGAAAGGGCCACCAAAAAGAAAAAGAAGCACATCAAGGCGTCCTCCAGCCGCTCTATCTTGAACGTCATCACCGGGGGAATAAACAGCAGGTTCCACAACAGGACACTCAGCGCCGCGGCCAGAAGCATGGCCCAGCGGGAACGGATGAAAAAGCCCAGGCCCACTACTCCGGCCAAATACAGGAAACCGGGAGCAAAATAACCGGTAAATGCGGAAACCAGCAGGCCGGCACCCGTGACGGCCGCTGTCACGCCTGCGGCCAGCCAGTAATCCCGGCCATCTTTCTCCGTTTTCCGGTGCCAGCTCTTCCAACGGTTACGGCCCGGTCCCGAAGCGGCGGGAACCACGTAAATATCAATCTGGTCGCTTCCCTTCACCAGCTTATCCACCAGGGATATGGGCCGCACCAGGCCCCACAGGTAGCTTTCCTGCGGTTTGCCCACCACAATTTGGCTGACATTTCTTAAAAAAGCCATGCGGAGCAGCGTTTCCGCCAAATCGGAACCGGGCATCACGACCACTTCCGCGCCCAGCCGCCGCGCCAATTCCAGATTGGCGTCCAGCCGCTGCTGCTGTTCAGGAGGCAAGGGCACGCCCGTATCCACGGAAAGGGCTATCCACGGAGCGTTCAGGGCATAAGCCATGCGGCGCGTCCAGCGTACCAGCCGGGCGGAAAACGGGCTGGGACCTACCGCCACCATCAGACGTTCCCCGCTGCGCCAGATAGAGCGGTCCCCGGAAATGGTACGCACCTCCGTCAGTTCATGGTCCACCTTCTCCGCTACGATGCGCAGGGCCAGTTCCCGGAGGGCCGTCAAATTGGACTCCTTGAAAAAATGATCCAGAGCGGCGGAAGCCTGGGGAGCGCTGTACACTTTCCCCTCCCGAAGGCGCGTCCGCAGCTGATCCGGAGTAATGTCCACCAGCTGGATGCAATCCGCCTCCGCCAATACGGAATCCGGCACGGTTTCCTGCACGGGGGCGGCTGTAATGTCGTGAACGGTATCGGAACGGCTTTCCAGATGCTGCACGTTCAGCGTGGTGTAAACGTCTATTCCCGCGGCCAGCAAATCCTCCACGTCCTGATAGCGTTTCCTGTGGCGCATTCCCGGGACGTTGGTATGCGCCAGTTCATCCACCAGAATAAGCTGGGGCTTCACGCGCAATGCCTCCTCCAAATCAAATTCCTCCATTTCCACTCCCCGGTAAACCATCTTTTTCATGGGAAGGCGCGGCAGTCTGCCAATGAGCCGCATCGTATCTTCCCTCCCATGGGATTCCGCCACGCCGATAATGACTTGCACGCCCTTGTCCGCCGCCTGAATGGCCGCCTCCAGCATGGCGCATGTTTTGCCTACTCCCGGCGCCATGCCAAAGAAGATTTTCAGCAAGCCGCGGCCGGGACGGGCTTCCTCCCTCCGGATGGAGGCCAGAATCCTGTCCGCCCGCTGGCTGTCCGAATGCGTTTCTGAAAACATGAAAAGAGGAATCGGAATGATATCCGGCTTGAATGTTGGAATCAACCTAATGGAAGAACGTTCAGGGCGCAAATAAAACAACCCGGAAAAAACATTAAAATTTTATTAAATCCTCTCCCCTGTTTTCAGGCACTCCCCACCCCTTCCTCTGCCAAGCATTCCTGAAATCTTTTTTTCATGATTTTCCCCTTCCAGGTTCCGCACCGTATCTCTACCACCCTGCCTCCGTCCTGTTTTTCCTGTGTCCGGCCATTGGAAGTTACTGTTCCGGAGGCATTGAAAAAAGCGGCGGCAGCCCTTCCTGCGCTTCAAATCCCGGGGCCATCCCCCGGACAAACCTGAAAGCTTCCTCCATCCGGGGAAAAGTCTGACAAATGAAAAACGGGAATGTTTCCCCCTTTCCTAATTGACAAACGATTTCCTTTCTTCTTAATGGGTTAATGTTTATCAATCCGGTACATTGTCTGCCAGCCTCTCTCTGCGCATGCGCGTTGCTTCCGGCAACAATCGCCTCCCTGCATGCGGAAACGGCTTACAGTACGCCCTGCGGCTATATCCAGACAACCCTGTACGCCAAAGCAACGGGTTATCTGGGTTTAGGGGTGCATCCGGAAGCCTTGGTACAGCACACCCTTGAAGAAGGCAACATTACCATTTCCGGTAATAAAGTCACCATCACGGACCCGGACGTTAATTTCAACGACCTGATGAATGAAAACTCCGCCTATGTGCTGGTTCTTCACTTCGGCAATGAAGTTATAGCTCTTCCCTTAAACCGGGATGGTTGGAAAAAACCGGGAGCCAGCTGGACGGAGCATTCCATTAAAGTGGATGACCGCCTTCTTTCTGATCTGGTAAACAAGGGCACTCCCCCCGATTCATATGTCCTGCGCAAGGCGCGCACTCTGGATGATATTCTTGGAGAAGACAACCAGTTTGGCCTGAAAAGCGGCTCCGCCATGTCTGCAGACACGGTTAATATCTTTAATTCGGCAACCACCAAGCTTGCCGCTTATTATTCTGGAAATGAATGGAGAAGAAGGGGATCTACGGAAAATATCGGCAGTATGCCGGTGTTCAGCCATGAACCCCTGACCATTACGCGCAAAGCTGGTTCCGATGTTACAGCTGTGGTCATTGGGGAAGTATCCCTGAAGAATCAGAAGCTGGTCGTTCCCACATTCAATTCCCTTCTTCACACTCGCCTGCCCCTTTCCCAGACTTTGGCTGAAATAGCTTTGCAATTGCCTGATGACGCCGTCATCAACATTCCCGCAGATGACAAAAATGCCATGGTCAAGGTCGTCAACAACAACGGTTCCTGGAAACGTCAGGACAATGGAGAGGATGTTTCCAATATCCCCTTCAGCGGAGTTTTTTCCATCTACTACGAATCTTCCAAGACACCTTCCTACATCACGGTGTCCAGCAAACATCAAACCAACAAATAACCAGCCATGTTCTATCGCTCCCTTTTCACCAATGCTTTCACCGCCTGCGCTCTCTTTTCTGGAGAAATTGCCTTAGCGGACAGTTTCAATATCAGCAATGACGATTCCTCCGCATATTCCCTAATCAATTCTCTCGGAGAACCGCTAAATGCAGGCAATGCCATTTTAGGCACCTTCAGCAGCGGTACTTGGAGTTATGATGTGACCACCAGCCGATGGAACTTCCAAGGCAATTCGTATGCACAGGATCAACTGAAATACAGTGATCTGATGAGCATGCAGAACAACTTCACCAGCGCGTTGACAAATATACCGGAAGAGCAAAATGGCGGCGTCGCTGACGGCAGATTTAACTTGTCCGGAGATTACTCTTCTTCCCTGACATCCCCGGTTTATCTAATGGTGACGGGACAGGATGGAGAAACAGCTCTTTTTGTCTTTAAAGACGTATCCAGCGACAGTCTGCTTAATTACGATAATATAGATATATCCGGCACCGAGACGTTCGATCTGTGGCTTACGACCAAGGAGCAGGCTCTAACAAACGAGCTTGACTACTACACCGAATGCATCCTGGGAAACATCAATCTGCAAAACAATACCATCCAGCTTTTGATCCCGGAACCCGCGACAGCCACCATGAGCTTACTGGGTTTGACGGCCCTGATGGTACGCCGTAAACGGAAATAGAAGCTTCCCTTTTCATCAAACCCCTGTACGGGTATTTCCCGTACAGGGGTTTTTTGTTCTGCCAATTGTTCATCCTCCATCTTCTTCTGCATTTTCCCTCCAGGAAACCCATGGAGCCCGGCAATAAAACGCCCCGCGCACTCGGAAAGAGCGGCGGGGCGCCTGTTCAAACGGTAAAAACCGCAGGAGTTATTTCTTAACGGGAATGATATCCAGTTCCGCTACGGCGGCGTAATCCCGCCCCTGCGCCTCACTAAGGGCGGAGAAGCGGAAATAACGCGCCTTGACGGGAGCTTGGAATTTCACTTCCTGTAGGTCAGCACTGTCCGGGAAGGAGCCCTTGGCGGCAGGCTGCCATTTCTCTCCGTCCGTGCTCACGTCCACGGAATAATCTTTCACGCGGCCATTGCTGCTGCCATCCTGACGTGGAAGATAAGTGATTCCGGAGAATTCCCGCTCCTTACCCAGGTCCACGGCCAGTACATGCGGATGTTTGGTCACGGTTTTATTGTATTCAGAGTGCCAGAAGGTGCCGGGATCACCGTCAATGGCGAATTCGGCGTCCGCTTCGCCCTGCTCCTGGCTGGTTACGCTCTTGACCGTATACTTGTCCGTGCGGGTCAGCATGGTCATATCCAGCCGGGCCGCAGGCACGCGGATTTCCCCCTTGTAGGACTTGGCGGTAATGGGCCGCATAAAGAAGGACATCGGGTAGGGCTTGTTGGCCTTGATGATGTCCCTGCCCATAGGGCCGGGACCGCAGGAAGCACCCCCCAGGCCGCGCGTGGCGGAAGAGAGAACCAGCACGGTCTTATCCGTCGTCTTCGGCAGTTCCACGGGGTGGTTTGCCAGGATCAAATCCGTGGTGGTATACGGAAGGGCGGAGAAAGCGAACGGTGCGCCCACGGAACCGAAAAGCAGGCCGTTCCCCTTGTCGTCCGTAACGGCCACCCAGCGGGTATCCTCATGGTTGCCGCAATCCTGCGGTCTGCCGTACGGGAAGAAAGAATCCCAGGCTGTCGTTTTATACACGCCCAGAGGCATGCCGCTCTTGCGGTCCGCATAGTTTTCTTCCGGCCCGCGCCCGTAATAGGCTACGTTGTCCATATTCGCCGGCAACTGGAGTTCGTATCCCAGGCGCAGCAGTTCCAGGGGATTGCCGCGCGGAAGCAGTACGGACTGGCAGACGACAGTTCCATCCGCATAGATGGTCCATTCCAAATTATTGATGAAATGGGTGTTCGTATCGTTCAGGGGTTGCTTCCTGGCCGTGATGGTGGTCTTGGTATCGCCGTAGCCGCTGATGTTTTCAGCCTGTTTGCCGCTTACCTTGATGGATTGCTTGACGGTGACGCTATTGCCGTTATCAATGGCTTCGTAACTGAGCAGTTCATGCTTCAGTTCACGGAGGCCGTTAGCCATGCTCTTGGCCATGACGCCCGGCTCATTGCTGGAGGCGGCGCGCAGGGCGTTCACCGCCATGGGCGTTTTAAACAGAGGCTTGCCGTTTACCGTGAACTGGGCCAGTTCCCCGGTGGCCGCGTCAAACTGCACGGAAAAATCCTTGCCGGAAACGGTATGCTTGTCCGTGCTGAGGCTGACTTTGCCCGCAGGAGCCTTGAACACAGGCAGATCTCCCTGCACGGGAAGCTGGAGCTGGTCAAAGGCCAATTCATATCCCTTCTTGGCCCACCCCCTGTCCTTCTTCAGCTTGTAACTTATGCGCAAGGCATACTCCACCCCCGGTTTCCGGTTTTTCAACTGGGGAATGTCCGGAATGGGAACCACAATCTTTTCTCTGGGACCGGCCGGAGGCGTGTCCAACCTGCCTTCAGCCACTACATTGCCGTTTTCCGTGAGGGTCCAAGTAATGTCGTATGGAGAAAGGTCCGTAAAGAAATTCTTGTTGAAAATGGAAATCCTGCCGTCGTCCGTCAAAGATGTGGAAATATTCTGATAGACGTGCTTGACTTCAAAATAACCCGGTTCCGGCGTACGATCCGACAGGATGGTGCCGTTGAACACAAACTGGCCGCTATTGGGATGGTCGTTGAAATCGCCGCCGTAGCAGAGCATCTTTTCTCCATTCGGCAGGGTCTTGTACAAGCCCTGGTCCACCCAGTCCCAGATGGCGCCGCCCATAATGCGGTCGGAAGACTCGATGGCCTCCCAGTAATCCGCCAGGTTGCCCATGGCGTTCATCATGTTGTGTGCGTACTCGGAAATATAGTAGGGCTTGGGGAAATCCTTGTTGCCCGCCATGGAACGCGTCCAGTCCACGGACGGATACTGGTTGGACCCCAAGTCCACAATGTCATTATTGCGTTCGTAGTGGGTGGGGCGGGACATATCCCTGGCCTTCACCATCTTTTCCGCACTGCGGAAATTCTGGCCGGGGCCGGCTTCATTCCCCAGGGACCACATAATCACGCAGGGATGGTTCTTGTTGCGCTCCACCATCGCCATGATGCGGTCCACGTGGGCCGGCATCCACTCAATGGGATGGGAAAGGGACTCCTTGCCATAGTAATAGCCGTGGGACTCGATGTTGGCCTCATCCTGCACGTAAATGCCGTACTTGTCACAGAGGTAATAAAAATAAGGATCCGCGGGATAATGGGAACAGCGCACGTGGTTGATATTGGCGCGTTTCATCATCCGCACTTCTTCCTCCATCTGCTCCGGAGTCACGTAATGCCCTGTTTCCGGATGGCTTTCATGGCGGTTCACGCCCTTTACCTTCACCGGCTGGCCGTTTACCAGGAACACGCTGTCCTTAATCACCACATTGCGGAAACCCACGCGGGAGGAAACCATTTCTTCCGTCTTCCCGTCACGCTTCAGCGTCAGTACCAGGGTGTACAGGTTGGGATCCTCCGCAGACCATAGTCTGGGTTTGGAATAAATGCCCAGCAGGGAAGTTTTAAAATCCTTCATGCCGGTAATGCGCAAGGGCTTTTCCAACACGCCGTCATATGGCGCATCCTTGGGCTTGACAGGTTCTACCAGTTTTCCGGCAGCGTCATACAGGGCCATGGAAACCGTGCAGCCGTCCAGCTTTTCCGTTGCCGGAAACAGATTGCGAACATCCACATCCACCTGAAGGCGCCAATCGCCGTCCACGGTCCCCGGTTTGGCATGGTCAATATTCAAAGCCCAATCCCTCTGGTCCACCGGATTGGCCTGTGCGAAAAAGTCGCGGATGTGAACTTTCGGCAGCGCAAAGATGGAAACATTGCGGAAAATGCCGGACAGGCGGAACATATCCTGGCATTCCAGATATGCTCCGTCGGAATGGCGGTACACCTCTGCGGCCACCACATTCTCCCCCTTCTTAAGGTAGGGGCTGATGTCAAAACGGGCCGGATTCCGGGAATCTTTGGAAAAACCTACATACTGCCCGTTGATCCAGAGGTAGAAGAAGGAATCCACTCCGTCAAACTGTATGTACACTTCCCTGCCGTCCCAGTCCGCAGGCACTTCAAAAGTGCGGCGATAGGAACCTACGGGGTTCCGTTCCTTGTAGGACGTATAATTCTTGTTGGAAGGCTCCTTCATTACATAAGGCCAGGAGCGTTCAAAGGGATACGGCTGATTGGAATAAATGGGGGTGCCGTAACCCTGAGTCTGCCAGGAGGAAGGCACCTTAATCTCCTTCCAGTCCTTTACGTCGTAATCCGGCTTGTAAAAATCGGCCGGGCGGCTCTGGGGATCCTTCGCCCAGTGGAACTTCCACTGACCGTTCAGGGACCTGCGCCATTTACTGTTTTCAGGCAGCACTTTCAAGGCGGACTGCAAATCGCTGAAAGACGCGAAAAAGGCGGTTGGAGCTTCCTTATTCAAATGCAGGTTTTGTTCCTGTTCCCATTCCAGCCCTGTGGGGGCTGGCGCGGGGGCGGAATCGCCCGGTGCTCCCAGGCCGCACATGGCGGAACTTACCGCCAGCGCGGTACAGGATAAAAGCCAGGATCTGGTCGTTCTCATGAAATCAATATGTGTCGGAGTTGATATGCACAAACGGATTGTCCTGTTACATACGAATCCGCAATTCTAATTCTAACAGCAAACTTGCCCTTTGCAAGCTGCTGTTGCGTTTATGAACGGCCTGCAAACGCAGCCGTTAAAAAGTATGCCGGAGCTGGAGAACGCCCACACACTGCATGGATTCCTGCTGGGTGTATTCCTTGGTCATGTAATGCAGGCCGAAAAGCAATTCCGAGCGCTTGTACCGGAAGCCGAAGCCATACCCCCATTCTCCCACTACGGGATACTTGTTCACATACTTGGGGGAGGAACGAAACACCGTACCATCCAGATACAGGTCATGAGCCACGGCTCGCACGGCAGCATGAATATAACCGTAATACCCCCAATTGGAAACGGACATCCTGTTATAAACGAAGGGAGGCGCTGCACTGGTCGCTCCGCGAATGCTGTTCTCCGGAGAAGTATTGCCCAGATTATAGCCGAAGCGGAAGGACATGCCGCCCCCCGCCTGCACCTTTACTGTGCCGGCGTCCGCATGCCAGTAAGCCAGGGCATCCGTTTCAAAACCGGAGCCGTAGCGCTTCTCCAGTCCGCGCAGACGGTAATACCGCTTGAAAAACAAATTGGCGGTCATCTCTCCGGGGAGCTGGTTGGCCCAGCCGGGCCATTGCTCCATACCCCACAGCTTATGGATGAAATGCTGGGAGCCCTTGGCGAGGGAATTCGTGCCCGTGGTGCCGAGCTGCAGCTCCAGGGAATTGGCCCGGTCTTCATTCTTGACCAGGGAGGTCAGCCCCAGCGTCAGGTTGCCCACATAGGGGTGCTGGTTGTAGATGGGATAGGTGGCCTTCTGCTCCGGGGTGTACATGAGCTGGGTCAGGTCCAGGCCCCACTGCTGGCGCAGGTTGGCGGAACCGTTCATGCCCATGAACCGCCGCCAGGAATCCGAGGCGTTCGTGCCGCCCAGCACTGTTCCCAGAATGCCGGAAAACGTATGGCTCCGGGACGTGGTGCCGGACATCCACGCAAAGCGGACGCCGTTGGTATAATTATCATCATCCCCCACGAACATATCGTTTTCCAGATGGAAACTGATAACGGAGCCCTCCTGCGGCGCTTCTATCTGCTGGGTTCCTGCCTGCAGGAAGCCCACCGGCAGCAGGGCGGCGCACATGCACAAAGCCGTACATTTCATGCGGGGCAGTTTGTGCGTTTCACTTCCGCGTGGCAAGGAAAAATCAGGCATGCTCTGCGTTTGCACTTTTCAAAGCCGGCAAATATCCACAAACTTCATCCGTTCCGCCACAGTCCCTTACACCATGATTATTGACACGCACTGCCATCTGGCTTCCGCTCAATTCGACCAGTCCCGCAGGGAAACTTACGTCCAGCATGCCCTCCGGGAAGGCATTGACCGCATGATTACGCTGGGGGCGCGGATGGATGACTGGGAGGCAAACACGGCGTGGGCGCGCCAGTTTCCCGGCGCGGTTTTTTGTGCGCTGGGCATCCATCCGGACGATGCCCATGACGCCCCGGCAGACTGGGCGGACCAGCTTTTCCGGAAGGCGCAGGACGTTCCCCTGGCCGCCATCGGGGAAACGGGCCTGGATTACTTCCACGGGGCGCCCCAAGGCTGGGAAACGGAACAATTCCACCGCCTTCAGCAGGACCTTCTGGAACGGCACTTTGACCTGGCGGAGCGCCTGGGCCTTAATATCGTCCTGCATACGCGGGACCGGAAAGGCTCCGCGAGCTTTGAGGACGCCTTGGCTATTGCCCGGAACTACGCGGGCCGCGTGCGTCCCGTATTTCACTGCTTCATCGGAAATACCGCTCAGGCCATGCGGATCTTTGACGAACTGGACGGCATGGTCTCCTTCACCGGGGTGGCTACTTTTAAAAACGCCCCCGTAGTGGCGGAAACCGCAAGCTGGTGCCCGGAAAACCGTATCATGCTGGAAACGGACTCCCCCTATCTCAGCCCGGAACCCCTCCGGGGCCGCATGAACGAACCCGCCCATCTCATTCATACAGCCCGTTTCATCGCCGCTGCCAGAGGCATGAACCTGGAAGATCTGGCCCATGTGACGACCCGAAATGCGGAAACCTTTTATAATCTGGGCAAGGTCTGAAAAAAAATCCCGACAATCCGCGCTACCGCCTTGAATCCGAAATCATAAATTAGTATGAACAGGGCACACATGAAAACGCCATTCATTTTAACCTGCGCCTGCGCTGCCGCGCTGGTATTCCCCCTCTCTTCCTGCTCCACCCAGAATTCCTCCACGGCCGGTTACGACACTGCGGAACCGGCCAGCGGCGAAATCCCGCCGTGGATCGCGGAAAGCTCTGATCCCGCTTACGAATCCGGCCATTACAGCCCGGTTCAGAGTTCTTCCAGCTACGCTTACAATCCCCCCGCCAAGCCTTCCGTCACTAAAAAATCATCCGCGCGGAAGAGCACGGCCGGCAGCAAATCCCCCCGCAGCACGGCTGCCAGAAAGAGCTCCTCCCGTAAATCCGCTCCCAAGGCCCGCACCTACACCGTGAAGAAAGGCGATACGCTGGGAGCCATCGCCCGCAGGAACGGCACCTCTGTCAAGGCCCTTAAAAGGGCTAACGGCCTTAAGTCCGATCTGATTCACATCAACCAGAAGTTGACGATTCCGCGTTCCAAGTAATCCGGGGAATCCTCCCGGTTCCACCACTTATGAAGCCTCTCCTTGTTCTGGCCGCCTTCCCCATGGTGCTCATGGGGTGGGCGTCCTGTTCCCACTCCGGCACGGGCCATGCGGCCCTGCCGGATCCGCGTGCCGTGGACAAATCCGTTCCGGAATATAAAAACCCGTTTCATCCTTCCACATACGCTCATTTTGTAGCCCGCAAGGACTACCGGAAAACGTACGACGTCTATAAGGACGATACCTTGCTGAACCGCCAGCCGAAAAAATCCCGAAAAATCTTCGTCTGCCTGGACGAACAACGGGGCCAGTATCTGGTGGACGGCTTGGTCGCCATGGACTTCCCCCTCTCCTCCGGCGTAAAAGCCTATCCGACCAAAACGGGGGACTACGCCGTTATCTCCAAAAAGGAAGACCATACTTCCAACCTCTACGGCAAAATGTATGATGCCGAAGGCAAATGCATCAACTACAATGCCGAATCCACGGATCCCATACCGGAGGGAGGTCGTTTTGACGGCTCTCCCATGCCTTATTGGCAGCGTCTTACCAACGCGGGGCTGGGCCTGCATGTAGGGAAAGTTCGGCGGCATCCTGTTTCCCATGGCTGCGTCCGTCTGCCGCGAAATGTTGCGGAAATCCTCTACAGGCAAACCAGCATAGGAACGCCCGTTACCATCCAGAAAACGCCACTCCCCGTACCGGAAATTCAGAAAGTGCCTGCCGGGCAACAACACAAGGGCGTGTGAAACACGTTCCGGTTATCCAGCATGTCCAGGGCGGCTATCTGCAAATAGCCTCGGTACAGGTACCGTTCGTGTCTGGCAACCGTGCCGTTTTGGGTGACTTTCTTCACGTAGCGCCGTCCCTGGTAGTCGTAGCCGCATTCCACGACTGTCGCGCCGTCCCGGCTGGTGAAACTCACCGCACGGTTGGCCGCAGTGTACAACAGCGTTCCAAATGTCCGTTGAAGTTTTTTGATCAAGGCCTGGTTGCCCAAGGCGTCATAAGCGGGAATAAAAGGTTGTGGAGGAGTGGAAAATTGAGAGTTGAATTGATAATGCTGGTGACTGGTTCAAGCTGTTAGTCGCGTAGGTGAGCTCTTCGATTATTTCCTGCGTCCTCTTGCGGTTGTTGATGTTGCCGTGTAGGTGCAGTCGTAGGACGCACGGCATGTAGGTTCTGTTCCCCGTTACTGAGGACAGTTGTGGTAACAACGCCCCAAACGTCGCGTAGCTTTAAATCTATATTCAGAGGGGGAGGCAGGGAACAATGTTATAACAATTATTACTCTTTTTTCAAGACAGGAGATGCAATTCTTTCCAAAAATTTCTCCAACTCTAAATAGAGGGCGGCGGATTCAAATATCCTAATTTCCGGTTTTTCCGGATTATTATTTCCATCTATTTCCTGTATCCAAAATAATTTTTTTTGATATTCCTCTCGCCCAATCTTTTTTTTTGCGAAAATATGGTTTGTATTATTTATCATGCATAATAAATACGGCTTTTTATCTATAGCAACACGAAATATAGCCAAAGTTCCTATAAAAGGGAAGGTGTTTTCTGTTCTTCCTTCCAAGAATAAATCATATTTACTTAAAATATCTCTCAATTCCTTCCTTTGATTTAAAGATAACTTCGTGGCTCGAAATTTCTTCCCATTTTTTAAAAATGATGATTCTGTATATAGGTCAAAGTCTTTATATTCCTTATCTTCCATTTCACCAATTGCGATAACACAAAAAATAAAAAATAAAAATATAATACATGTTAATTTCATAATAGAATAAACTTAGAAAATCTCGACTTATTGTGCATCGAAGGCCTCCGTCACATTCTTGTTGAAGTCCATGCCATAGTAGTAAAGGGAAGCGTCCTGCACCAGGGCTAGGGGGGGGGCGCCGGTTCCAGAGGATCCCACAACAGTGTGTGAGGAATGTTCTGACTAGTTCAGTCATATTTCCGAAAAAAATATAGATTTTATACAAAAATCAATTCAAATATACTGACTTATTTAGAAAAACATTCCATTTAACAATTCATGCATTTTGTTATAGATGCTATAATATTTGAATATATATCATCGGAATACCCTTTTTTTAACCGTGCTTGGAATGGCAATATCAATCGTGATTTATTTTTCTTTACTACAATGCTATAATAAAAAGCAAGATCTCTGCCTTGTCTAATAATTTCACGATCGATACTTCCAGCAAAATTTCTAATCCTTCTATGATCGCCTGAATTTACAAAAGGAATAGAAATGCTTCTACTACCTATAGTTTTAGTTAATTTTTTATAAAAAAACAAAATACGATTCCTAAATTAGATATCATTGGGCCACGAGTAATTACAAACCAGTACTGTGTGTTAGCATGTTTAAATTTTAATTCGCATTGTCCTATCCCTATATTCTTTGTTGAGAATTTATTTATTATGTTTATTTTAAATTTTTTTATTAAATAATTTTTGTTTATCTAATTCCAAATATTTCTAGGAGGGAAGTTTCATTTGTAAAATGAAACCATCCGATATTTCCATTAATTCCAGCAACTATATCTCCGACTGCATATGTGCCGTTGTTTAAATTCCATTGAAATTCCTCTAGCAATATACAAACCAGAATTATATCTGAACGTTTTATTCCTTCATGTCGACTATCTCCTATTCCTAATTTTCCATAAATACCGAACAAACTCCATGTTACTTTTTAGGGATTAGGTCCACACCAAGTTCCATTGAATTCACCAAACAAAGAAATATAAGCAAAATCGAGAATCATCTGATGAATAAAATCACGAACTTTTTTCCATCTAAATTTATTTAGAGCTAAATGGCATAGAGCATCGTAAAACACGCATCGTCACCCCTAAAATAAACGGGTTCGCGAAACGCGTTAATAAGACGGTCAAAGAGGAAGTCTTCGATATAGCTTTGAAATAGAAACTCTACACCAGCGTTGAAGAACTCTAAAAGGATCTGGATGAATGACGCAAGCACTACAACTACGAGAGGCCCCACCAAAGGTATCGCAATATGATAATGCGACCGATACAAACAATTGAAACCTTCAAAAAACAATATCAATCTATACGTAAAGAAGGTTAACTATAAAATTTATTTATTGTTCTTGGATGTTAATATTGAACACGCTTTTTATTATCAATTTTAAACGGCTCTGTATAATCCTTAATTTTAAAAATATAAGCATCTATTATTTCAACTGCCGTTTCGTGCAATACTGGTCCCCATAAACTCATAGTACCTCCAATTTGTTCTATTTTATCTTTACTAAATGAAAAAGTTACTACGACATCCAATCTTTGTTCTGTAGTGAACGAATAAATAGGAAGGGCTGTTGGATTCTTGCTGTCTAGTATTTGAAACACAAATTGTTTTATTCCTTTTGAAATCTTGTCTGAAAGAGTGTTAATGTACACTTCTACATATATATGTTCGTCAATTTGTTTTGTTTTTATATATTTTATCGGACAATTTTGCTTTCCAATGCAATTTTTAAGTTCAAATAAACTGGCACTAGCGTTTGATTTAGTGGTTGTAAAAAGAAATACCAATATTAGGATATGAAGTGTTTTCATAAAATAAGATAAATAGTGAAAAAATGTAAAAAAGTTAAGAATTTTTTCTTATAAGATTTTCGTATTGTTTTATGAAGTTATTGACTGCATTAATTCTTCTTTCAATTGTTTTTTTGCATGAGCCTTTCTTTGTTTTTTTGAGCTCTTTCAATGTTTCATTTAAACATTTAATCTCTTTCTTATGTGCTTCAATTTCATGCTTCCAGTAGGGAACTGCTACACCCTGTGCTTTGATTCCTGTACCTTTAGGTAGTGGATTACCCTCTGCATCCTTACAAACATTCGGATTTCTATTTTTCACATCTTCGATATGAAATTTTTCATGTTCTTTCATGCAATTAACACAACATTTTTGATCCTGATATCCATTGTCAGACCCTATTTGAACTTCTATTCCCCCTTTCCCATCACAGACAATTGTATTTAATTTTTTTGGAGGAGGAGCAGGCTTTTTAGTTTTAGGGTTTATATTTGGAACCCATGAAAAAAATCCTAGATTATCAATATTCAAACTGTTCCCTACGAACGCATAAAGATTCCACCCCCCTTCTTCAGCAATGGGGTCACGGTTGATCCATCTGCCGTCTTTGGGGTTGTAAAAGCGGTAATTGTAATAGGCCAGGGCGGGTTCTTCGTCGTGCATCTCGCCGGACCACTGGACGGGCTGGACGAGGCTGCCCGTACCGGTCACGGCCCCATAGGGGGAGTAATCGTAAGCCGCCGCGATCGTTCCCTGTGCGTCGAAGACCTCCGTCACATTCTTGTTGAAGTCCACGCCGTAGCAGTACAGGGAAGCGTCCTGCACCAGGGCCAGGGGGCGGGTGGCCATCGGTTCCAGAGGGTCCCACAGCAGCGTGCGGAGCACGTTCCGGTTGTCCAGCATATCCAGGGCGGCTATCTGCAAATAGCCTCGGTACAGGTACCGTTCGTGGCTGGCGACCGTGCCGTTTTGGGTGACTTTCTTCATGTAGCGCCGTCCCTGGTAATCGTAGCCGCACTCAATAATCGTGTTTCCATTCCGGCTGGTGAAGCTCACCGCGCGGTTGGCTACCATCAACGTAAGCAGATCACACTTTTCTTCAAAGCCTAACACCAATGTCATATATAGGGTTCCTTAATGCATAAATCCCCCTCTTCTGTAGAAATTACCTACTCCTTTTTGTTTTTTATGAGCGCATCTCTTATATATAAATTGGAGAAAAGCCATATTCCGCTGACAAGGCTGATAACAATACATGATGTTAAACCTATATAATCAACTAAAAACCAAATTGATATGGTTATAGTTAATAAGGGTATTCCTGTGATTCTCCAATATATGTTCTCATTTTTATATTTTTTAAACGGAGATACTCCTTTAAGCAAAATAAAAAAATCCACCAATTCAAATATTATACCAATCATAGCATTTAATTACTATTCCCTATTTCTTTACACTTACAACCTTCGATACATTCATTATATCTTGATTTTATCCTCATTAGAGTATAGATTTTTTTGCCTATACATCCAGCTATACACGGACCTACTATCTTTGGAGATTTTAATTTATTACATTTAATGGACCACGACACAAAGCTTCTTTCCGCATTAGCAATCATTAAGGTCATCCAAGCAAGACAACATTTATTACAATCTTTCTCATTTTCTTTTGTATTTTTTTTATTTTTACAATTATATAATGTGTTGAGAACAATTCCTAAGGCAATATCAAGTCCCGTTATGATTTCTTCAACAGACATTGTTGTTTGCTTCATTACCTCTTCCGGAGTTTTCCCCCCATTGATCAGCTCTATTTGGGTGTCGGAAATATATCCTGTTGTTCCTGTTGTTGGACCATTATATGGAGGAATTAACCCTAGATTATCAACATTCAAACTGTTACCGAGGAACGCATAAAGATTCCATCCCCCTTCTTCAGCGATGGGATCGCGGTTGATCCACCTTCCGTCTTTGGGGTTGTAATAGCGGTAGTTGTAATAGACCAGGGCGGGTTCTTCGTCGTGCATCTCGCCGGACCACTGGACGGGCTGGACGAGTCTTCCGGTGCGGGTGGCTGTTCCATAGGGGGAGTAATCGTAAGCCGCCGCGATCGTTCCCTGTGCGTCGAAGACCTCCGTCACATTCTTGTTGAAGTCCACGCCGTAGCAGTACAGGGAAGCGTCCTGCACGAGGGCCAGGGGGCGGGTGGCCACCGGTTCCAGAGGGTCCCACAGCAGTGTCCGAAGCACGTTCCGGTTGTCCAGCATATCCAATGCCGCTATTTGTAAATAGCCGCGGTATAGATAGCGTTCGTGGCTGGCGACCGTGCCGTTTTGGGTCACTTTCTTCATGTAGCGGCGTCCCTGGTAATCGTAGCCGCACTCAATAATCGTGTTTCCATTTGCGAGATGATAAAACCGTCGATGACCGTAGCGGCGGCCGTGATGTCGGAGGTGGGGATGCTGCTTTTCTGCGTCCGGACGGCGCCCGGGCCGTATTCGCTCCATTGTTCGGAAGCGTTTCCCCTGGGATCGATGGAAATGACTTTGCTTTCCAGCGTGGGCGAGAGGGAGGAAGCCAGCGTTTTCTGCGTTTCGTCGTAGGTCGTTCCCCGGCTGTTGTTCCTGGTCGCCGTAACAACGCGGTATACTTCATCCCGGGCCTGTTCCACGCCGTAGCTCCACGTGGTGATGCGCGAGTTGGACACCGTAGCCGGATCGGCGAGTTTCCAGGTTTCTTTCGTTTTGTTGCCGAAGGCGTCGTATTCCCACAGGGTCGGGGCCATCGTCGTGGCCGCATTGCCCGCGTCCGTCTGCGTTTTGGTGAGCTGCCCCCTGGCGTTGTAGGTGTTCCTCGTGTAAATGACTCCGCCGACGGTGTTGGGGACGCCCGTGCGCAGGGTTTCCCCGGCTCCGTTGACAATGCTGCGCTGCAGCTCGGTTTGCGTTTCCCCGGAGACGGCTTTCGTGAAGGTCCTCACACCGTCGCTGACCAGGTCGATGGCGTAGATGACGTGCCGCTGCCCCGTGCCGGATTCTTCCATCACCGTTCCGTCCGGCGCGCTGCGCGTGACGAACGTAGCCCCGGAAGGGACGGTTTGCGTCGTCGTCAAGCCGTCCTGGCTGTAGGCGCAGGTAGTGACCCGGCCCAGGACGTCCGTAGAGGAAGTCATTCTCCCCAGCAAGTCGTACTCCGTGCTTTCTTGGGTAGTCATCGCCCCCGTGTCTTGACGCGTGGAGAGCACGCGCCCTGCCGCATCCCGGGCGTAGGTGGTGATGGTTTCCGGCGTGATGACGGTTTCCCCGTCCATCACGGCGGAACGCGTGGTTTCCACCAGTTGGCGCGCCGTGTCGTAGGCGTAGTCCGTCCTGATGCCGTTTTCATCGATTTCCCACAGCAGGCCTCCGTCGCACATCAGTTCGCGCTCCGTGAGCCGGCCGTTGCCCGCCGTCCGCTTCACCCACCGGTTCTGCGTGTCAAATTCGTAGACGGCGCTGCCCGTGAGCGCCCATTGCCCGGTGGAAAGCAGGAGGTAGTTTTCTTCCCTGACGCGCTGCCCTTCCGCCGTGATCCAGGTGACGGCGCGCGTGCTTTGTCCCGGAACGGCTTCCCCGTTGATGCGCGTTTCCACCGTTTCCGTGTAGAGGGCGCCGTGCTCCGTCGTGGCCGCGTAGTCGTGCCACGTTTGCACGCCGTCGAGGTCCCGGCTGAACCGCGTGCGTCCGCGGGCATGGATGTTGGCGGCTCCGGCCAGCCATTGTTCCTCCGCCGTCAGGCGCGTGCCCGCCACACCCAGGCCCGTGACCCGCCGTTCCGTTCTTTTGATGTGGTTGGCCGTCGTGTATTTCCAGGTGGTGGATGTCAGCGTTTTGACGTGTCCTTCCAGCGGAAGCAGGTCTGCCGTTTCCGTGGCGGGTTCGTTGCTGAAGTCGGCTTCTCCCGAACAGGCATAGGTGTAGCGCGTGATGCGCCTGCCGCTTTCCGCCCACGGTTCGTCCCGGCTGAGCAGGCGGCCGTAGAGGTCATAGGCGTCATGAGTCTGGCTGCCGTCCGGGGCCGTTTCCGTTCTGAGCCGTCCGCACTGGTCGTAGGCGTATTGCGTGGTTTGCTCCTCCGGGCTTCCGTAGCCTTCCGCCAGCGTGAGCAGCAGGTCGCCCACGTCCGTGGTCTGGTAGATGGCGCAGGTGCGCGCCGCCACGATTCCGTTTTTGGAGATTTCCGTGACCAGCTGCCAGACCGAGTTTTCCGGTTCCAGCTCCGTGCGCGTGCGGAGGGTCGTGAGGGCGTCTTCCCCCGTGCCCTGCCGCATGTTCCACGCCAGGCCGTCGTTCCACCAGGTGACGGCGTAGGGCTGCCTGGCTGGCGCCTGTTCCGTGATGGTGAACTTTTCCTCAGCATCCAGGGAAAGAGTAAATGTTTTCAAGGGAGCGCCCGTAATGGTATAAAATCCCTGTCCGTCCGTTCCGGTGATTTGTCCAGGCGTGTAGAGCGCAATGGTGTAGCCCGTGGAGGTGACGTTTTCCACGTTGAGCAGACCGTCCCACAGGTTCCAGATTTGCCTCAGCGAGCCGTCTCCGGCATGCCTGACGTCTAGATAGGATGACGCGTTGGAGATGACCTGCCTGTCCGTGGTGGTGTAGGAGAGGAGCGTTCCCGTTTCCGCCGAGAAGAGGTATTGGCTGCCGTCTTCCACCACCCAGCGCAGGCAGGATTGTCCTTCCACCGTGGCCAGCGCCGCACGCCCTCCGCCCGACGTGTCCACCCCGATGGGCAGCACGGACCCGTCCGTGTAGCAGCGCATGGCAATCACCCGGTCTCCCTGCACCAGGTTGAACCGCACTCCCGGCGCAATGCCCCCTTCCGGCACGTCCAGACGGCTGTTCAGGGGATGGTTGTAGGCCAGCGAGGAGGGGCTTTCCAGGCCGGAGACGTTTTG
>OLNG01000537.1_pt1 | contig 31586 bp, 27 predicted proteins | sample 1643091 | NCBI WGS metagenome assembly OLNG01 (sample SAMEA3136661, study PRJEB25190) | human gut metagenome | biome: human gut; feature: human-associated habitat; material: faeces | place: Austria | collected 2013 | reverse complement strand
CTACCATTTCCTCATTATATCCAGGATTTATATTTATGAATCGGATCCTCAGTTCCAAATCCAGTTCTTCCGACTTACTTTCATAAGCATCAGATAACCGTAAAACACTTTGTTCCGTCATCTCGGAAATATAGTGCTTGAAAGGATTGTACCATAATTAATATATCATGTCGAGATATTTTTCTAAAATTAATATAGTCATAATTGTCTCTGAATTTTCCTCTACACCGGCAGATACACATGTGCACAGAACATCTCGTCCTCGTAATATTCCACCATGCCGCCCAGTCTTTTCACTTGTTCTTCTACAATCAAATGTCCCATGCCGTGCTGGTCTTTCTTGTCCTTTGTAGTTTCAAGTGACTGGTTTTCTGCCAGCACCAACTGCTCGATACTATTTTCTACAAATATATTTACCTCGTCCGCTTCTCTGGCAATCCGGCAAATGATTCGCTTCTCTTTTTGATTTTTCTCGCATGCCTCGATTGCATTGTCCAGCAGATTAAATAAAATACTCCCAACGATCAGATTATCAAGGCATTTCACACTTCCTGTAATATCGCATGAAATATCAATCCCTTTTTCTTTACATATAGACATCTTATTATGGAATACTGCATTTATAATCGGGCTGTCCGAATAAATTGATCTGACCTCTCCCAGTTCTTCTACCACAAACTGTTTTAAATACTTACCCAGACTTTCATATTCACCTTCTTCAAGCAAATGCTCCATATTCATGCAGTGATTCTTATAATCATGTCGAAACTTCCGTATATTCTCTTCCGAATGCTTCCATTCCTCCAGTTGCCGCTCCTGCTCCTGGCTTTTTAACTCTATCAGTTGGTACAATTGCATTTTTTCATTCTTCTTACTAATTGTTATCATCATATAGATAACATAACCGCATAAAGCAATAATTCCTAAAGAAACAATCAGAAGCAAGACAACTGTATAATGACTGACACCTTTTTGTGAAACCGCCAGAAAAATACATATCACACTGACTGCCGTAAAGCCAATCATCACATTAGTAAGAACAATTTGCTCTTTCGGAAAATGTATTGCCATGTATCTAAAATAAGTATACACACCTTTATATACAAGCCATACTACAATTTTAGATACAATTGCCCCTATTTGAAAAATCATTCCTTCATTTTCAAGGAAATCAAAAATAGACGTATTAATAATATACGTTGTCAATTGCATAACACTTAATATACAAATATTACTTATAACTTCCTCTAAAATACAAATCATAAGTTTCACGCCTGCTGTCTTTCTTAAAAACAGGCAGCTGAACAAATATGCCAGACACATATCAAATGCCGCAATAATCGTATAACTTCCTGCAAATCTTCCGTTTCCCTGTGCAACTATAAACCATACCAGACAAACACCTATATATAACTGCTTTCGATGCTTCACCTGTTCTTTCCAGTCAAGACATTTTATTATAAAATCAATCGCCAAAAATGGCTCTACCAATCCCACCAGTTGTCCAATTATAAAATTTATCATATTTTTCAAACCCCTCTCTTTCCTTTTATACGCAAAAACATGCCATGTATTCCCGCTTACTTCCCCAAGATATAAAATTATGTTATTATACTCAAAAGCATTTTAGGAGGAATCTGATTATGGAACCACTTTTTGTAGCAGAATGGAAATACGACAAAAAAACAATATATGAATTAATACCACTTTTTCGTAAAAATTCTGTGCTATCTAGTACAGCTACTTTTGCTGTCCCACTTTTTATCGTACTCTTTTTTTGTTTTCCTCATGAAAATGGTCTCTTTGACGGTTCTGGAATATTTCTGTTATCCGTAGCTGCTTTTTTTGCACTATGCCATATATTCGAACCTCGATTAAGAATTCGAATGTTTTTCAAATCTTACAAAAATTGTTTCTCCGAACAGGGTAACCTTCAGGCTGCTTTTTTTGATGATGAGCTTAAACTTCAGATTTCTGACGGAAAAGTAGAATCTTCCGCAATTTATCCCTATTCCACTTTTCGTTCCGTTACAGAAACCCATTTCTTTTACTGCTTTTTTCTAAAAATAGGCAAGCAAAAATATCTGATGCCAATTATGAAAGACTCCTTTGTCAAAGGTAACAAAGAAGATTTTCACGCATTTTTAAAAGACAAATATTTGCTGTAATCTTTTCATTTATAACATTTTTTCCTAATTCATTGTTGCTTTTGGCATAACTAGTAACATTTATAATATATTTCGCACATTTCCCTCATTGTACAAAATACCGCTGGCAATTACTATCAGCAACTCCAGCGGTATCCTAGTGTCTTATTCTATAAATTTTTAATCAATGTGAAACTCCCCTAACAATTTTTCTCTATATTTAGCATCTTTAACCGCCCTCTTAACATCTTCACTTCTTCCAAGTTCGAATAGCTTATCATACAAATCATTGACTTGTTCAATACCTTCCTGCCTGCTTTCTTCTCGTTCCTGCCTCATATGTTCTTCTTCATCATACTCAAATATGCTCACTCTTAACACCTCTGCTCTGTTCTTCCTTAAAAACTCCGCAAGAATGCCCTTTTTGATACATTCGTCAATTGCCTTTTCCACCGCCTCCGGAAATGGCATTTCCTGCTGATATTTTCGAACTATATCTACAAATTTCACATATTGATATAATGTCGGACTTTTTTCTACTATTTCCTCATTATATCCAGGATTTATATTTATGAATCGAATCCTCAGTTCCAAATCCAGTTCTTCAGACTTTCTTTCATAAGCATCAGATAAACGTAAAACACTTTGTTCCGGCATCTTGGAAATATAATGCTTGAAAGGATTGTACCACAATTAATATATTATATCGAGATATTTTTCTAAATTAATATAGTCAGATTTGTCTCTGAATTTCTTTCTTCTACATCGGTAAATACACATGCGCACAGAACATCTCGTCCTCGTAATATTCCACCATACCACCTAGTCTTTTCACTTGTTCTTCTACAATCAAATGTCCCATGCCGTGCTGGTCTTTCTTGTCCTTTGTAGTTTCAAGTGACTGGTTTTCTGCCAGCACCAACTGCTCGATACTATTTTCTACAAATATATTTACCTCGTCCGCTTCTCTGGCAATCCGGCAAATGATTCGCTTCTCTTTTTGATTTTTCTCGCATGCCTCGATTGCATTGTCCAGCAGATTAAATAAAATACTTCCAACGCCCATATCATCAAGACATTTCACGCTTCCTGTAATATCACAGGAAATATCAATCCCTTTTTCTTTACACACGGACATTTTATTATGAAATATTGCATTTATAATCGGGCTGTCTGAATAAATTGATCTGACCTCTCCCAGTTCTCCCATCGCGAACTGCTTTAAATACTTACCTAGACTTTCATACTCGCCTTCTTCAAGCAAATGCTCCATATTCATACAGTGATTCTTATAATCATGTCGAAACTTCCGTATACTTTCTTCCGAATGTTTCCACTCTTCCAATTGCCGCTCCTGCTCCTGACTTTTTAACTCTATCAGTTTGTACAATTGCATTTTCTCACTTTTCTTACTAATCGTAATCATCATATAAATAACATACCCACACAAAGCAATGATTCCAAAAGAAACAATCAGAAGCAAGATAACTGTATAATGACTGACTCCCTTCTGTGAAACCGCCAGAAAGATACAATTCTCACTGATCACCGCAAAGCCAACCAGCACAATTGTAAGAATAATCTGCTCTTTTGGAAAATAGAGTACTAAATACTGGAAAGAAGAATATAGTCCCTTGTATACCAGCCATAACAGAATCTTCGACACAATTGCACCTGCTGCAAATATTGACCCTTCATTTTGAAGGAAATCAAAAATTGATGTATTTATAATATACGATGTCACCTGCATAACAATTAGTGGACATATAAGATTTATCACTTCTGCCAAAATACATATCATAATCTTCATTACAGAATTTTTAGTTAAAAACAGAAGGCTAAATATGCATAGCAGTCCAACGTCAATTGCAATAATTATGACATAGCTTCCAGGAAATCTCCCATTACCCTGCGCTACCAGAAAAACAAATAAACTCGCTCCTATATATATTCTCTTTTGATGTTTTATAGGCTCCTTCCAGCCAAGACATTTTATGATAAATCCTAGAACTAATAATGGTTCTGCCAATCCCACCAGTTGTCCAATTATAAAATTTGCTATATCCATCTACCTTCTCCTGCTTATCATAAATTGCTCTTTTGCCATCTGTCTGCGCTCTCGGCTCACCGGAACTTTCACATCACCTTCCAGCACGATATCGTTTTTTTCAAATTTCCGGCAGTACCTGAGCGCAACTATATATGCCGCATGTGTTCTGACAAATCCTTTTCCCGCCAGTTCTTTCTCAAAATCTTGCATATTTTCCCGAACGGTAAGAACCGTCTGATCCGCCAAATGCACATAAACCTGATGTTTATATTTTTCAAAATATACAATATCCTCCAGTTTCACATGAATTAGTTCTCCCTTTATCCGAAATTCCAATTCCTCCTGATTTCTTTTTCGTATATTCAGAAATCTGCCTATCGCCTTCGGCAAATCCTCTTCCATCTGCTCTTTTCTGACAATCTGAAATGGCCCATAAGAAAAAGTCTTCAGTGCCAGATTATCATACGCTGTGACTAGAATCACGACTTCATTTCTCTGAATTTTTTCAAGCTCCTGTAAGACATCAATTCCATTTTTTACCGGCATATCAAGATCCAGTATCACCAGTTCATCGTCCCTGATGACATACTGCTTCAGAAACTCTTCCCCATTTTCAAAAGTCTCAAGTTTTGCCAGTAAATGCTCCTGCTCCAACACATTTTCCACAATTCGCTGCATCTTTTCCACAGCAATTCTCTCATCATCACAAATTGATATATGTAACATAAATTTCTTCCCCTTCTATATCCAAAAACATACCATCTGTGCCAATCTGCTTCCTCCAGACATAAAATTATGCTATCATAACATAACGCTATTTATGGAGGATATGTTTATGGAACCACTTTTTGTAACAGAATGTAAATTCGATAATAAAAGCTATTATGAAATGGTACCTATTTTACGAAAAAAGCCCTCTCGAAATTTTCTTATATTTACACCTGTCATAATCCTTATTATGATATTCTTTCTTGTTCTTTGGGGAATGTCCGGATTTCGTGATTTCTCATGGCTTATTCCGTTACCCGCGGGTTGTTTATATTTCGTATGTTTCTTTATGGAACCATGGCTGCGCGCCCGTTCTGCATTAAAAGCCGGCACCAAATTTTTTAAAGAAACCGGTTTTGAAAGGATATCTTTTTATAAAGATTCATTTCAAGTTCAGGTATATAGTAATGATCAGCTTACTTCCACCGCTACCTACTCCTACGCAAATATTATTTCTATTACGATAACTTCTTCTCTCTATTGTCTCAGTCTAAAATTAGACAGAACTTATATAATACCTGTTATGAAAAAATCCTTTGTCTTTGGTAATCAATTTGATTTTTATAACTTTATAAAAGACAAATCCATTTTTAATAACGCTACTGTAAAGCAACTATAACTATTAGTTGCTTTTTACTTTATATTTTATAATAGCATTTTTTCTTAATTCATTGGTGTTTTTGACATAGTTGGTATCAATCATGATATATCTCGTATATTTTTCAATATTAAAAGATACCACTGGCAATTACTTCTAGCATCTCCAGCAGTATCTTTATGTCTTATTCTATGAAATTTTAATCAAGGTGAAATTCTTCCAGCAATTTCTTTCTGTATTCAACATCTTTTATAGCTTTCCAAATATCTTCTTCTCGATTTAAGTCATGCAATTTATCATACAAATCATTCACTTGTTCTATACCTTCCTGCCTGCTTTCTTCTCGTTCCTGCCTCATATGTTCTTCTTCATCATACTCAAATATGCTCACTCTTAACACCTCTGCTCTATTCTTCCTCAAAAACTCTGCAAGAATACCTTTTTTGATACATTCGTCAATTGCCTTTTCCACAGCTTCCGGAAATGGCATTTCCTTCTGATATTTGCGAACTATATCTACAAATTTCACATATTGATATAATGTCGGACTTTTTTCTACCATTTCCTCATTATATCCAGGATTTATATTTACAAACCGAATCTTCAACTCTAAATCTAATTCTTCAGACTTACTTTCATAAGCATCGGATAAACGTAAAACACTTTGTTCCGGCATCTTGTCTGTTCCGTTATAGAATACTACAAATCTCGGTTCTGGTATCTTAATCAACTTCCGTCCATACAGATTATCCCCAAATACATATGCCATATAAATATTTCTAAAAATCCCTTCTGCTTGTTCATTGTGGTAATTCAAGCATTGAAAATTCCTAGAAAATATATTGAAATTAGAAATGGTACAAACCTTCAAGATCTTGGAAATATAATGTTTGAAAGGATTGTACCACAATTAATATATTATGTCGAGATATTTTTCTAAAATAATGCTACTGGAAAGCAACGCTAAAGCAACTATAACCATTAATTGCTTTTTACTTTACATTCACCGTAATACTGCCTTGCACTACGCTAAATCTTAGCTTCATATTATCCTGATCTAATTTTTCCCAGTCACTTTCAGACATGAGTTGTCTATATGCCACATATGGTATAACAATTGTTTTCGTTTCGCCTGCCGGTATCGGCCAGACTAACTCTGAGTTGTCATTCATTTCCGGAAATAAATCCCAGCTCACTGCAGAAGACCATTTTCCAACTTCCAGATTCACTTTGTAAATGGTAAATGACTGCCAGTCTTTTGTAGGATTTTTTATATCTACCGTCAAAACCGGAATCTTGATATCTTTTCCTGATTCTCTCAGGTTTTCCTTTACAGAGTCACTGCAAGAAACCTGCCCCAGAGTCTGCACAGTCAAATCTTTTACAATCATCTGTGTCGCTCCCAGATCTACTCCCTGTTTTGGCTCTTTCCATATGTGATTGACAAGCATAGCTCCCAATCCTGTTCCCAATAGAACTGCCAAAAGACCTATACATATTTTCTTTCTCATAGCAGCTTCCCCTACTCCGCCAGTCCTTCTGCCGCGGTTCCTTCAATCTGAATCTTCTTTTCTCCGGTATACTCTTCTGTCGGATTGCTTTCCGGCACATATTCTTTTACTTCTATCGGCAGGAATTTTGCGGAATATGTCGTCCATTTATTTTCGGCCGACCGCTCATCGTCTTCTCCTTCCCCATATGGAGTATTCTGCTTCGAATCGGTTCCGATATTAATTCCGGCCGCGTACATTTTTCCGTCCTTTGTCAGGATAAATGTATCATCATAACAGGTCGTACCGTAATCATTCGGGTTCACATTTGCCAGATCTGTCCAAATTGCATTCTGCTCAATCTCATCACACCAGACCATTCGTACATTTTCCATGACCTTTTCCGGCTCTGTCAGAAATGTTTTCTCACCAGTATATCCACACTGACCATAGGTATTATCGCCCCAGGTGTACAGGTCACCATTCGCCGTTATCGCTGCTGAACGTCTGTTGGTGGTCGTGACGTAAATTGCCTGATCCAGCATCTTGTGTGGTTCGGTGTACATCAGCGTTCCTTCCCCGTAAATGCTGATTGCTTCGCCGGACATAAACTCACCCCACCAGTACGCTTCCCCGTTCTTTTTCAGTGCAATCGCACAGGTCGCACCAGCCCGCATATAAGCCACATCACTCATCAGAAGCTTCGGCTGGTTCACCACATTTTGCTGTGGATTCATGGCATCGTTTTCGCCTGGTTCTTTTCCAAGAATTCCCTGCAGATTCGCACCTGCACCGTACAGTTCTCCATTTTCCGTGAGATACATCATAAAATATCCATTGGCTGATGCGTCTACATGAACAACATGCTCGGCTATTTTCTGAGGTTCCATGTACTCCTCGTGATACCAGTTGCCCACATCTTCCGGGTGATTAATTCCAAGCTGGGCATAGTAGTTCATGCCCTGTCCCCACAGCACATGATTTTCATCAATATAATATCGGTTGCCTGCAATCACCTTATTCGTAATATAATAATCAGAAATGTGAAAATCTTCCGGCTGGTTCAATAAAGACATATCTGTTGTATAAAATTCCTTCTTTTTCTGATTTTCTGCCTTCTTTTCGGCTTCTTCTTTTGCTTTTTCTTCCTTCGATTTTTTCTTCTTTTTGTTCAAATCATCTGTCGCTTTTTCCAGGTTCTCTGCCTTCGCAAATACATTTTCCCCAAGCTTTATCTCTCGGATATTCTCCCAGTCACTAAGTTCCAAGGCATAATAACAACGGTTTTCTTCTGATTTTTCTTCCCCTGTGGAAGTTACTTTCGGGACGATAATATCCGCAGCTTCATACTCTGATACGTCTGCATTTGGATCAAACTGAATCTGTTTCTCTTTCCCATTTTTCCAGCATACCGTCATAAGCCCGGCGGTCATTGCCTGCGAATTGTAAAATTCTTCGTCAGTTCCCGCATCTAACAGAATTCCTTCCTCACTCACATACAGATCTTTTCCCCGGTACTCATATCTGCGCGCGTCCTTTTTGACTTTCGGTGAAGTCTTAATGTTGATAAGCTCCTTACCCGTTTTTGCGTCATTCATCACCAGATGCATTTTTCCTTGCCTGCCGGAAGCTTCATGGTTTACATAATAAAGCGTAAGATACTGAATCCCGCCGGCATTTTTCTGCTCATAAATATTTCCATCATAGGCAGACGCATCATCGACAATCCCCAGTTTATAAGAATCTTCTACAATCTGAAAAGACTGGCTCTGCTTAAGCTCCTGCTGTGTCTGCAGCAGCTTAGCCTTCTTTCCGCCTTTTCGCCTGATCTGCAGATCCACTCGCCCTGTCTGCGTCTTCTCACAATACACATTCTTCTTCACGACAATATCATAATTCTTATAAGTGGCATGGGAATTCTCCCAGCGGATCCACAAAACTAGCAGACTGACTGCAATTACAGCCAGAAAAATAATAAGTTCTGCTCGAAACACATTTTTTCTTTTTGTCCGTTCCATAGGCACCTCTCTTTTTCCCTAATCAACAGCTTCACCGGTTCATCCTGATAAATTCAAAATCCCCATTTATCATAACATTTTTTCTATACATATGGAATCCATTGGCATAACTGGTAACAATCCGGTATTATCTCGCACATTTTCCTGATTGTATGAAAATACCGCTGGCAATTACTATAAGCAACTCCAGCGGTATCTTAATGTCTTATTCTATAAAATTTTAATCAAAGTGAAATTCTTCTAATAACTTCTTCCTACATTCGGAATCTGCAGCCATTTTTACAATATCTTCCATTCTACCTTGTCGATTTAATTCTATAATCAATTTTGCTATTCGCACTTCACCACATTTTTCGCCCTCTTCAAAGCCTTTCGTTCCTGCCTCATATGTTCTTCTTCATCATACTCAAATATGCTCACCCTTAACACCTCTGCTCTGTTCTTCCGACTTACTTTCATAAGCATCGGATAAACGTAAAACACTCTGTTCCGGCATCTTGGAAATATAATACTTGAAAGGATTGTACCACAATTGATATATTATGTCGAGATGTTTTTCTAAAATTAATATAGTCAGAATTGTATCCAAATTGATTTATTCAACTAATATTGCATTCATGTAAAATAGTGTGATTTTTGCCTTATTTTTCACACTAAACTGCATGAACTTTTATTTATTTTTTACATTATTCTGCACATAAGCACTTTATTACTCTGACTTAATTGTCTTTATTAACCCTCCAGCTCTGCCGGATCTACTCCCTGTTTCTTCAGCTTCAGATACACAATTTCCCGGAACAGTGCATATGCCACCGACACGATCGGTATAAATATCAGCATTCCGACTACTCCCATAAGGCTGCCTCCGATGCTGACTGCTGCCAGCACCCAGATGGACGGCAGCCCTACAGAATTACCTACTACATGCGGATAAATCAGGTTCCCTTCTATCTGCTGGAGCACAAGAAACAACACGATGAACATAAGCGCCTTCATGGGATCGACCATAAAGATTAAAAATGCTCCCACCGCACAGCCTAAAAATGCTCCAAAGATCGGTATCAGTGCGGTAAATGCGATAAAGATTCCTACTAGCAGTGCATACGGCAGCCGGAAAATTGTCATGGCCAATACGAACATGCTTCCAAGAATCACAGCCTCCAGGCACTGTCCGGTCAGGAAGCTTGAAAATGTGCTGTAAGTCAGGGAAGAGACTTCCACCACAGCCTCCGCACGACCTCTTCTTACGAATGCAAACAGCACCTTTTTCGCCTGAATCCCAAGCTTTTTCTTCTGCAGCAAAATATAAATCGCAAATACAAAAGCTATGACAAATGTTGAAACTCCGCTGATAATGCTTTTTGCAGCGGTAAGTGTCGAATTCAGCATATTTCCAGCACCATTTTTCAGGAAATCAATCAGTGTCTCCACAATCTTGTCCCAGTCAAACTGTACACTGTTGATCAGTTCGACAACCTCCTTGTTTCCATGAAAGACCTCTTTCCCCCACGCCTGTGCATGTGGGATGAACTGGGTAATACTCTGCCCCAGATTTCCAAATGTATTTACAAGCTGAGGTACAACACCAAAGATCACTACCGTCAACACGCCAACTACGATACAAAGTACACTCAACAGACTCACCGGTCTTGCAAGCTTATCTGCCACTTTATTTTTTCTTACTTTTTCCGTAAACAAGTGCCGCTCGATAAAGTTCATCGGTACATTCAGTACAAATGCAATGGCTCCTCCAAGCAGAAATGGAAAGATCAGATGTCCCACATATCCCAGTACCTCCAACACTTCTTCATATTTCCACAGCACCACGATCAGCAGTGCTGTGAACAAAATCAGCTCCCGGATTTTCCGCATATTTTCCTTATTCAGTTCCATTCAATTCCTTCCTTTATTCAATATTCTGTCAAATCCTCTATTTCTTTCGCGTTCTGATCCATTTCAACAGCTGAATAACCGGCAGATTCAAAAGAGCCAGTCCATATACAGTCATCAACTGTGCCACCGTCAGTGTCTGCACTTTGAACATTCCCTGAAGTGCCGGGATCATCAGTACTCCTGTAATCAAAAGCCAGCCAAGTACAAACGCTCCGATTAGATAAATGTTATTCCAGAATCGTTTCGTAAAAATGATCGGTTTGTTTGCCTTACAGTTGAATCCGTGAACCAGACGGCTGCTGCAAAGTGTTCCAAATGCCATCGTACTTGCCAGCACTGCATTTCCATCGCGATATCCGATTATAAATGCTGTCATGGTCATGATTCCGATACACAGACCTTCCACTCCGATGCTTGTAAGAAATGGTTTTGTCAAAATGGACTCTCCCATGGCACGCGGTTTTTCTTTCATCACTTCCGGATTGTGCGGCTCCAGTCCAAGCGCGATCGCCGGCAGGCTGTCTGTCAGAAGGTTGATGAACAGCAGATGTACCGGTGCAAATGGAACCGGCAGACTTGCAAGTGATGCGTACAAAACTGCAAGAATCGCTGCAAAATTTCCAGAAAGCAAGAACTGAATCGCATTTTTAATATTCTGATAAATGTTTCGTCCATTTTCCACTGCCTTGACAATTGTTGCAAAGTTGTCGTCCGTCAGCACCATAGCTGCCGCATCTTTCGCCACCTCACTTCCCGTGATTCCCATGGCAACTCCGATATCTGCCTGCTTCAGTGCCGGAGCGTCATTCACTCCGTCTCCCGTCATTGCCACAATATTTCCACGCTCCTGCCATGCCCGCACGATACGGATCTTGTGTTCCGGTGAAACTCTTGCATACACGGAAATGTTCGGTACGAACTCCTGAAGTTCTTCGTCCGTCATATCTTCGATGACCGCGCCTTCACAGGCTTCCGACATATTTTCCAGAATTCCGATTCGTTTTGCAATGGCCGCTGCTGTTACCTTGTGATCGCCCGTAATCATGATTGGCTTGATTCCTGCCTTGATACATTCCGCAACCGCATCTTTAGACTCCACTCTCGGCGGATCCATCATGGAAATCAGTCCCAGGAATGTCAGGTCATTTTCATCATTTAATGTAAGCCCCTGCTCCTGTTCCATCGTCTTAAATGCAAATGCAAGAACTCGCAGTCCATTTTCGGAAAAATGTCTGTTCTGTAATTCAATTCTGACACGGTCTTCTTCAGTAATCTCTCTTAGAGTATCTCCATCCTGAATGTGGCTCATGCGCTCAAGAAGCACATCGACCGCACCTTTTACGACCATAACGTACCGTCCGTCTATAAAATGCTCCGTGGACATAAGTTTTCTGTCACTGTCAAACGGTACCTCGGAAAGCCTTGGATACTCTTCACGCACTTGTGCATAATCTTCTCCCAAAAGGCTGCCAAGATTAATAAGGGCCGTCTCCGTCGGATCCCCAATCTCCTGACCATTTTGATTTGTAGAATCATTGCAAAGCATACTGAACATCAGTAACTCTCGCTGTGCCGGATCCTTCAGATCAATCTCTCCGGAACAGACACTCTCACCATTTACATAATAATTTTCCACAGTCATTTTATTCTGCGTCAAAGTTCCAGTTTTATCAGAGCAGATGATTGACACACTGCCAAGTCCTTCGACCGCTTGAAGCTTACGGATGATTGCATGCTCCTTCGCCATCTTCTGTGTACCAAAGGAAAGCACGATGGTCACGATAGAACTAAGCGCCTCCGGGATAGCTGCTACCGCCAGCGCTACCGCAAATAAAAATGCATTTACAATAGATTCTCCACGGATTACGCTGATGGCAAATAAAATCCCACAAAATACAAGGATTGTGATGGACAACTTCTTACCAAAATCATCCAGATTCTTCTGAAGCGGTGTCTGCTTCTCTGATGCATTTTTCAGAAGCCCGGCAATCTTACCGACCTCCGTACTCATTCCGACTTCCGTTACTTCATAAGATGCTCGCCCATAAGTCACGAAGCTTCCGGAAAATACTCGGTTCGTCTGATCTCCGAGTGCTGCGCCCTCCGGCACTTCATCTAAAGACTTCTCCACTGGAAGACTCTCACCTGTCAGTGCACTTTCGTCCACTTTAAGACTTGCAACTGTAAGTAACTTTCCATCTGCCGGGATTAAGTCTCCCGCCTCCACAATTACTTCATCACCGACGGTCACTTCTCTCGCTGGTACCTGCATTAACTGCCCGTCACGCACAACTTTCGCATCCGGCGCCGACAGCTGCTTCAAACTATTCAGCGACTGCTCCGCCTTCACCGTCTGCACCGTTCCAAGAATCGCATTCATCGTAATAACTACAAAGATTACAATCGCACTCTCCACATCTCCAAGAAATCCTGAAATCACCGCGGAGATGATCAGAATAATTACCAGAAAATCCTTGAACTGTTCTAAAAATATTTGAAAGACACTTTTTTTCTTTCCCTCTTCCAGTTCATTCGGTCCGTATTTCTTTAGATTTTCCTTCGCCTGCTCATTTGTCAACATAATTTGTACCTCCTTTTTCCTATTATGGCTCATCTGGTGTACAAAAATAGAGACCTTTATTGCACACCAAAAATATGCAATAAAAGTCTCACCATTTCATTACGATACGGATGATCACTCATCGTACTGACGACATCGCAAACGCCTGATTTTCTACTTTGCAAGACTGACAGGCGCCAGTTACTCCCTTTTATTAATGTTAATATAGTCGATTCTTTTGAATCTGTCAACGGGGTTTTTTACCTTTCCATCAAAAAATCTATAACATTCTGATGTATAATTCCATCTCGTGAAAAGATAATATACTACTCTTTTTATAATCTTATTTCATTATACTGGAATAAGATTATTTTTTCTTTCTATTACTTTTCTTTTTATTGCAGTTCTTTTTCTCTTTATTTCTTTTCATTTGCTTCAGATAATATAATTTACATATCTCATAAAGAGTGTATATTGCATTTTCGTCTTCACATAGACTTCCGTCAATCAATACATCTTTTATAACTTCTCCCGTTTCTACCACTTTAACTGTCGCAATTTTTCTTTTCCTTTTTTCATACCAGCTTACAATTGTACATGTTCCTATTTCTGTTGGATCTGAATTATCGGACGATATAAGGTAATATTTCAGATTATACCCGGTCAGCTTCTTATAGCGCTGTCTAAAGCTTTTATTCTCCATCCGTGATTGAAGAAAAGAAACAATTCCTTCCGAGATTACTAAATATATAATTCCTATTATAGTACCTACATACTGCCCCCATAATAATGCAACAAATATAACCACAATCGTATATACAACAAATCCTATACTCTGTATTATTGTTGAATAATACATCTCTTTTGGAATATCTTTTAAACGGGTATCTACTTTTTTAAATAGAAATTGAACTTGGGCAGGTGGCTTAATACAATCTTCTCGTGGATAATCCTTTACAACTCCCTGATGGTGTTTAGGATTTACATCATTTATTGTTGACTCTACACCCATAAACACCAAAACCCAAACCACGTATGCAAAATTTTAAAATATAAAAAAAGAAATATTTGTACAAAAATGAAAATAATTTCTATTATAATTCCAATCATATTACTTACTGGCTAAATCGTTCTTTAAGCCGCTCCTGTTCGCTTATAAATTTAATTATCGGTCTATTTTTAGACTTCGACTGTATAATCTTTTCTATGGGTGTTCCCTTGTTTCAGCATAATCTTCTAACACATAATCCGCATAATTAGTTGCCTGACGTTCTTTCCCTATAGGGGTTAATTTTATTGAATTAATCCATTGAAAATAATGTGTCAACTCGTGTGCCATACACAGCAGTATATTTGTCAGCGCACCATCCTTCCCCCATTTCTTGCATAATTTTTCATAATCTCCTGCTGCCAGACGTATGTATGGTTCAATCGTATAGTCATCTGGCATACACCAAAATATTCCACAACATTTGTCTCCATCCATTGCTATTATACGCTCACGTGCCTTTACATATATGACCACTCGAATCGGGAAAAAATATTCTCTTCTTAAAAAAACTGCAAATTCCTTACATGCTCTGCGTACCTCGCTATCTACCTCTTTATCAAACCGTAACCTCAGTCCACACCGATGGCCACTTCTTTCCAAATCTATATTCTTTTCCCAATCATCCAGTGTCCATATATGCCACATCGTTTTATTTCCCCCTTTCTGAATATCTTTTTAGATTCCGTTTTTAGTAAAAAATTTAAGGATCTAACTTTTCAACTTTTACAATTATCGACGTACGATCTTCATAAAATATCCTATACTTTACTCCTTCCTCAAAATCATCCGGATAAATCTTTTTCTTCGAATGTGAATCCTAAATAAATTCTGTTATCCCCTCATTATCTTTAAATGAATACTCCGTTTCCCCATATGTCCTATAATGGTTCAATCCGTCATAACTTCCCTCAAAATATTTAATTTGGGGATGTGTGGTTACATATGTATAATATAACACAGTACTTATTGATAGAATTATACATAATACTCCAAATAATAAATCTATCATCTTTTTTTTCTTTTTTTTCAACGGAAGACTTGCGATGATAATAAGAATTCCCCCAATACCAAAAAATAAACCTTCATTTCTCATCGATTGATAAATTCCTGTCAAATTATACATACTTTTTCCCCTTGCTTTTTATCATTCGTATCTTCTAAATCCAATATTTAGACAGAAAAATAATCTATATGCGAACGCAAAAGAACTGTATACCCATTTCTTTTTTCAGTAATCTTATCAATTACTTTTATACTCACTGTTTCTTCCGAAATCGACTCTAGAATCCCCTTAAACTCTTCATCCTTATCTCTGACCAATATCATCTTTTTATTAGTGAAAATCCATCTTAAAAAATACTCTTTCACAGAAGTTTCTTTTATATCAGCACCACCAAAAATTTTCTTATACTTCTGTTTTTTATTATTCATTAAAATTTTCAGCTTTTGTATATAATCGGGTTTATACATCACTCCTGTTACCTTATCATTTGTCATGTATATATATCCTGTTTTCATTCCCCGATAATCAACATTGCAAAATATAATTCCTTCCTCATCACAACACTCTACATAACCAACTAAATAATCATCTGCCGGATCATTTCGCAATCCAATACAAATCATTTCCGAATTTTCACATGCATTTTTGATATCCCCATCTATCATTGTTCATTCTCCTTGTACCTCAATACAATTTCTGCATCTCTCGCCCTTTTTGAATCAACATGAATATACTGCGCTTTCGTGACATCTACAAATGAGTTCCCCGCTTCAAAAACAGCTTCATACACATCTACCTGAGCAATCTGGCTGCCCTGAGCATTTTTCAAATATCCTTCCACTTCCATATCACTGTCCGCAAAATATATAGAAACTATCTTCTTCTCACAAAAGGCCCAATTTAATAAATTTTTCAAAAGTGTATCTTCTTTTTTCGGAAACATTAATTCTTCATGATATTGATTTTTTGCCTGATATAATCGTTCAATTTTTTCCTCATAACTTGATTCATAATCAATTCGATAAATGCCTTCCCATTGGAGATACAGATAACCGTCACTCTCTCCTTTATCATTTATTTGTGCAATAATAACCTCTTCTTCATTGCGCATAACGATTTTTCCATAAATGTAGTCTTCATCTATATCTTCTGAATAAATTGTAAGAACTACATTCAACGGCACTTCCTGAAATATCATAAATTACACCCCTCTTCTTTTTACTTCTGTACATAAAAGAACGACCGGTAGACAAGCCACTCCTTTTCGCTTTTATTTTTTCTTTTAGAAGTATCGCTCTCCTTCATACTCCATAGCAAAAAGTTTGCCCTGATCATCATATAAGAAATCCAGTCGTGTTCCATCGCTGCTCTTCTGTGCAAGAATAGATGTTCCGTTTGTGTAGAATTGTGTTGTTACTCCGTTTACCACTTTTCTGATACGAATTCCATCTGCATCATAACTGTGACTCTGTGTCACACCATTTCCTGTAATCTTTTTCAGTTTGCGGCCCTGCTCCCATTCCATAGTCATTCCGCGGTAACTAATTGGATTACCCATTGCATCATAGCGGATCTTCTGACCTCTGTACTCAGTAAGCTGATCTTTCCATGCACTGTTTCCGTAAGTATAAGTTTCTGTAGTTTTTGCTGTACCAGTCACTGTATCAGCTTCTGTATAAGCATAGGTCTTACAGGTTGTAATATTGCTTCCGGCATCATATGTATACACAATCGTCTGATTCTGCCATCTGTTATCCTCTCGAATCAGCTGATCCAGCTCATCATAGAAATATCTTACTTTGCGGACTTTACTGCTTTCGTTTCATTTGTGCATGTTTCCTGGTATCCAACGTGATTCTGATGAATGGAATCGCATCTATAAAATAAGAACTATTGTAGAACGTTCCATCAAGCACTTCAAAACCAATATGTGTATCGCTGGTAGAAAGACCAGAAACCATACCACCACAAAAGCTGATGTTTTCCTCGCTGGCATTGCCAGCCAGTTAACCGTAATCGTTGCATATGCAATGAATTGTCCACAGTACATTAGAAGCCTGAAACCTTTAGTTTCCTGAAAAAATATTTAATTGTCATAATACTTATTTGGGCTTATTAAAATACGCCCAAAATCTGATGTTCTATGTCAATTCAGAAACATTTCTGAATACTGACCCTTTTTTTCTCCTTATATAGGGGAGAGTTATCCACAAGTGCTGATAAAACCATTTATCAATTACCTATGAACATTTTATACAATTTTGTCATTTTCATTCAACCAATACTTATTTCCCTTATTTAGCATGACACAATTGAATATTTTCGACATTTATGGCAGAAATATTCAATATCATTGTACATCTTTAAACTATAAAAACAATATGTTCAAGCTTAATATTTACAAAAAGCAGGTGAATGAAAAGTCACAAATCCTCTTCATTCACCTGCTTTATTTTCATACTCTAACCACGATTTTCCTACATCGTATTCCGGAATCCTTTTCCGATGATCTCACTACTGTTCGTGATCATCATAAATGCATGCGGTTCCACGCTTCTTACGAATTTCCGGAGCTTCAGCGCCTGGTCACGATTCACAACTGTCATGATAACTTTCTTTGGCTCGTGTGAATAAGAGCCTTCTGCCGACATAATGGTCGCACTGTGATTCAGCTCTTTATGAATATAATCGCAGATTGTATCAGCATTATCTGACACGATTGTAAAATATTTACACAGGTTCAGACTCTCAATTACGGAATCAATGAAAAATGATTTTGCAAGGAATCCGGCAAATGAAAACAGTCCAACGGTCGGATTATATACAAAGAAAGAAATCAAAACAACTGCGAAATCTACAAGCAGTAACGCCATTCCGATTGACACGCTGGTATACTTTTTTAATATCAAAGCAATAATATCGGTTCCTCCGCTGGACGCATCCATGAAGAAGAATATCGCGGAACACACTGCCAGCAGCATAAAAGAAAATACAAGCTCCAGCACCGGCTGGTTCGTGATTGGCTTGTCTATCGGATACACATACTGCGCAACTTCCAGCACACCACTGAATACGATGCTGACATAGAAAGACCGCATTGCAACTTCCTTTCCCAATATTGGAAATGCGATCAATAACAGTAACATATTGATTACAAATGTGTACGTACTGGCGGAACCGCCAAACATTCCACTTAAAATAACTGCAAAACCGGCTACACCCCCGAAACTAAAATGGTTCGGAAACTTAAATACATAGTTCGCCAGTGCAAGTACGACTGCCCCCACAGTCAGTATACTGTATTTTTTAATCGGTCCCATGTGCTCATCTAACATAATTTATCCCCTCTTTACCTTACTCATGACACTTGATTGTTTATCTTTGTTATAACATACTCTCCTAAAAAAAAGGAATGCCCTCCGGCATTCCTTTTCGTAATATTTACATTCCAAGTCTCTCTGCAATTTCAAGACCCTTAGGACTTGTTGCGACACCACCCATACTTGTCTCTCTGAGTGACACGTCCATCTTCATTCCGACTTCGCCCATAGCATCAATGACCTGATCTACCGGAATGTGGCTTGCGATTCCTGCCAGTGCCATATCTGCTGCCGCCAAAGCGTTGACTGCACCGCCTACATTTCTTTTCACACACGGAACTTCTACCAGCCCGGCTACCGGATCACAGACAAGTCCCATCAGATTCTTAAGTGCCATGGCGCATGCATGTCCCATCTGCTCTTTACTTCCGCCGCGTACACTACAGATTGCCGCTGCTGCCATTCCGGAAGCAGAACCTATCTCTGCCTGACAACCGCCGGAGGCTCCCGCCAGTGAAGCACGGGACGCAATGACCTGACCGATTCCTGCTGCCACATACATCGCCTGGATCATGGTTTCCTCTGAAGCTTCATATTCTTTATAATAAGTAACAAGAACTGCCGGCATTACTCCACAGGCTCCGGCAGTCGGAGCTGCCACAATTCGCTTCATACAGGCATTGTTACATCCCATTTTTAATGCATTTGCAATAACCTTTGATACAAAATCGCCGCACAATGGTTTTTCCTGCTCCCGATATGCATCCATCAGCTTTCCTTCTCTTCCGACAAGTCCACTTCTGGAAATTGCCTCCGGGTCATATGCTGCAACACTCTCTTTCATAGAGTTCCACATATGTGTCATCTGATTCCAGGACTCTTCTTCACTGATTCCGTTTTCCTCGCAGTCCTCAAGCTGAACGGCTTTCCAGAATTCTACACCGTCTTTTTCGCATCTTGCCATAATCTCATCCACTGCCTGATATGCCATAACTATCGTCCCTCCTCCAGATTCAGAGATATTACTTCCAGAATATCCTCTTTCTTTTTCAGTTCAGCCACAACATTTTCCGGTATGGACTGATCTGTCTCTACGACCATAACGGCAAGACCGCCTCTTTTGTGACGGAACACCTGCATCGTCGCAACATTGATCTTCTCCCGGCTCAGTGCCGCGCTTACCTCTGTAATACAGCCCGGGCGGTCCATATTCCGCACGATCAACGTATTGCTCTCCCCACTGAAATCAACTTCTATCCCGTCAAGCACACTGACACGGATCCGGCCTCCTCCAATAGAGTATGCCTGCATGACCATCTTTTTATCCACACCATTTTCCATGATCACTCTTGCTGTATTCGGATGTGCGCCGCGGATTTCTTTTTTTGCAATGGTAAATTCCATGCCATTTTCTTCTGCTACTGTAAAACTATCCGGGATTCGAAGATCATCTGGTTTCATTCCGAGAAGACCTGCAATGATTGCCTTGTCTGTTCCATGACCTTCTCCTGTCGCCGCAAATGATCCGTGCAGATACACTTCCGCTTTTTTTACCGGCTCCCCGAAAAGTTGTCTGGCTGTATATCCAATTCGCACTGCCCCCGCTGTATGGGAACTGGACGGACCGACCATAATTGGCCCTAATATGTCAAATATGCTGCTCATTGCAAGCTCCTCCTTAAATGTCTATAAAACTTTTTCCTATAATCTCACTACTGTTTGTAATCATTATATACAGTTACACCATACACGAAAAATGCCGCAATGACAACTCTAAAATCTACATTCCAAGTTTTTCTGCAATTTCTATTCCCCTTGGATTTACTGCCACTTTTATTTCTTTTTCTTCGGCATTACATGGATAGCTCCGCCTTCCAGCTCTTCAAGCGCTTCTCCGATTCCTTCATTGTAAGTCGGATGTGCCCGCATACCTTTCAGAAGCTGTGATACTGTCATATTATTGGCAACTGCTGTCACGAATTCACCGATCATGTCGGTCGCTCTTGCGCACATCATCTGTGCTCCGACAATCACGCCACTCTCTTCTTCTGCAACGATTTTAATAAATCCCCGCTCCTCTTTTGTGATGAGCGATTTTCCATTTGCGCTCATAATGAACTTACCAACTTTAACGGCAATACCTTTTTCTTTTGCCTCATCTTCCGTAATACCGACAGATGCAATTTCAGGATCTGTGTATACACAGCCCGGAACTACATTTACATCGACAGACACTTCTTTTCCGGCAAGCTGCTCTGCCACCTGGATTCCCTGGGCACTTGCTGCATGGGCAAGCTGTGCTCCAAAGATCAGATCTCCGATTGCATACACGCCCGGAATACTTGTCTCGAACTTCTCATTTACAACGACACGTCCACGGTTCATCTCCGGTGTCGCATCTTCTGCAAAGAGTCCATCTGTGTTCGGGCATCTTCCAACCGCACATAATACATACTGGGAGGCTGCACTCTGCTCTTTTTCTTTCTCCACATATTTACAAATGTACTGGTCTCCATCTGCTTCTACACCCTGTACAGCAGCTGCTGTGTGAATATCAATGCCACGTTTTTTCAAAATCAATTTCAGATTCTGAGAAATCTCCTTATCCATATTCGGAAGAATTCTCGGAAGTGCCTCAAGAATCGTCACCTTACAGCCAAGTTCTGCGTAAACCGTTGCGAATTCCACACTGATAACTCCGCCACCAATAATTGTAAGGCTCTCCGGCACACTCTTCATACGGAACAGTTCATCACTGGTCAGGACTCCCGGAAGATCCATTCCCGGAATCGGCAGGATCAACGGCTTAGATCCTGCTGCCAGAATGATATGCTCTGCTTCCAGCACCTGTTCCCCACTTTCAGACACAACTTTTACTTTCTTATCCGGAAGAAGGGTTCCTTTTCCGGCAATCTGGTCAACTTCGTTGCCCTTAAACAGCCCTTCCACACCGGAAACAAGCTGCTTTGTTATCTCTTCTTTATATTCAAATATTTTTTCAAAATCAAATGTTACATTTTCTGCATGGATACCAAAGCGCTCACACTCTTTTGCGCTTCTATATACTTCTGCTGCATGAATCATTGCTTTTGCCGGAATACATCCACGGTTCAGACATGTTCCGCCTGCTTCTCTTGCCTCAATAACAGCCGTTTTAAATCCAAGCTTTGCTGCCTTAATAGCAGCCACATATCCTCCCGGTCCGGCACCGATCACGATTACATCATATTTCTCGCTCACACTGATGTCCTCCTGTAATTATCCACAATACTGCCAGATGGCAGTGTCTTTTTCCACAACTTCTTTCTTATCTTTCCACCTTGTTCAACTGGATGTAACACTTGAATTGAATTCGGAAAGACATTTTTTCTGCTAGAGTTCTTCCTCTTTTATCCACTCGATAATATCTGCTATCATCTCTTCTTCCTGCTTATCCTCAGCCCAGTAAAGTCTAAGCTCCGAGCAAATATTCTTCTTATGATAACGGATACCTTTTAAATACTTCGGAAGCTTCTCGATCGTCATAGGTTTCAGCGAATCTGAGTACACATTGACATCAGAAATCTTTCCTTTATCCACCTGGAACTGAATATTCATCTGCCCCCACGAAAATCTCTTTGATATCTCATACTGGAAATCAATTTTCCGTCCAAAGCGCCAGTCCCAGGAGGAAAAATGTTTCGTCCTCATTTCGATGTCTTTCTGATCCAGGTCTTCCATCTTACACTCATTCGATGTCAGTCCATAGACTTCTTCAAATGCTTCACGAAGTGCTTTTTTCAATGCTTCCAATGTCAGATCCGGTATGTAATCCACCAGATTAGTCACTCTTGATTTTACAGAGTCCACACCTTTGGACTGTAATTTTTCCTTTGATACAGTCAGATACTTGGAAAGCATCTCTTTGTTCACATTCATCATCAATGTTCCGTGATGATAACAATGCTGCTCCTGCTCATAAAATGCATTTCCAGAAAATTTCTTTCCATCAATCAAAATGTCATTTCTTCCGGACTTCTCCGCTTTTGCACCTAACTTTTGCACTGCTTTGACAATAACTTCCAACTGTCTGTCAATGCTGTAATTTTCTTTTGATACGAGAAATGTGAAATTCAGATTTCCCAGATCATGATATACCGCTCCGCCACCGGAAAGACGACGTGCCAGATGTCCTCCATTTTCCTCAAGACTTTCAACTTTACATTCTTTCCAGGCATTCTGATTTCTTCCGATTACAACGGTATTCTGATTCTGCCACAAATATAAAATACACTCCTGAGGTTCACAGTGGAGGAGTAAATACTCCTCCACTGCAAGATTTTTATATGGATGAAACTGACCGCTCTCAATGTAAGTAATCTTCTCTACCATATGCAATCCCCTTATCCTATTTTCAAATAATATCTTTCACTTTTATTTACATTACTTCTGAAATTATGCCTCAAAGTTATACTTAAGTACCGGATGTCTTGCTGCCTCTACCTCATCCATTCTTGTGACCGGTGTTGTCACCGGTGCCTGAAGCAGGCTTTCCGGATTCTCAAGTGCGTCATTGTAAAGCTTACGAAATACCTCAATTGCATGATCCAGTACTTCTTTTGACTCTGTCTCTGTCGGCTCTACCATCAGCGCTTCATGTACAATTAACGGGAAATACATTGTAGGCGGATGGATTCCGTTATCCAGAAGTCCTTTTGCGATATCCATTGCAGATACGCCTGCTTTCTTCTTCAGATCTTCCAGACTCATAACAAACTCATGCATGCATACCTCATCATATGCCATTGTATAGAGGTCTTTTAACTTGTTCATCATATAGTTCGCGTTCAGAACTGCGTTCTGGCTTGCCTCCGGAATTCCTTCTTTTCCAAGTGTCATCAGGTAAGTCAGTGCTTTGACAACTACAAGGAAGTTTCCGTAAAATTCTTTCATCTCACCGATGCTGTGCTCGGCTTTCTCCATTGCCAGAGTCCCTTCTTTTTCTACCACTCTGTAGGATGGCAGGAACTGCAGCAACATACTCTTACAGCCAACCGGTCCGCTTCCCGGACCTCCGCCTCCATGAGGTGTTGAAAATGTCTTATGAAGGTTCAGGTGAATCACGTCGAATCCCATATCTCCAGGTCTTACAGTTCCCATAACTGCATTCAGGTTTGCTCCATCGTAATAGCAAAGACCACCGCATTCATGTACGATTTCTGTAATTTTTAAAATATTTTTGTCAAACAATCCAACCGTGTTCGGATTGGTCAGCATCAGTCCTGCAGTATCTTCTCCACATGCTGCCTTTAACGCTTCAAGGTCTACTCCTCCGTCCGGTGCAGATGCAATGCTGACTACCTTATAGCCTGCCATTGTAGCACTGGCCGGGTTGGTTCCATGCGCAGAATCCGGTACAATGATTTTTGTTCTCTTCTCGTCTCCTCTGCTCTCATGATATGCCTTAATGAGCATCAGACCTGTAAACTCTCCGTGAGCTCCTGCTGCAGGCTGGAATGTCATACCGTCCATTCCTGTGATCTCGCACAGGTATTCTTCGGATTTTTTCAGAACTTCCAGGCATCCCTGTACAGAATGTTCTGGCTGCAGCGGATGGATCTGGGTAAATCCAGGCAATGCTGCCATATCTTCATTAATTTTCGGATTGTACTTCATCGTACAAGATCCAAGTGGATAGAATCCATCATTGACTCCATGGGATTTCTTTGCCAGTTCTGTATAGTGTCTGGAAAGGTCATTCTCAGACATTTGCGGAAGGTGAAGCTCTTTTTGTCTTGCATCCTTCTCACCAGGTTTTTTGATTTCTACATCGCAGGCTGGGAGCATGCTCATGCCTCGTCCGGCTCTGCTTTTTTCAAATACTAACATGCTCTACACCTCCTTTAAAATGCGGATAACTTCATCCATCTCTTCTTTTGTGTTCATCTCTGTACAGCACCATAATACTCGGTGGTTTCCAAGTGGATATCCTCCCAGGATTCCATGCTCTTCCAACGCCTTTAATGCCTCGCAAGGACATTTTTCAGATACAGTTACAAATTCGTGGAAGAATTCTCCCTTATTCTCTACTTTGAATCCAATCTTATCAAGCTCTGCTGCCAGATAATGTGCTTTGGAAGCAGACTGAAGCGCTGCTTCTTTGATTCCTTCACTTCCCATAGCCGACATGTACACGCCAACTGCCAGCGCACAAAGTGCCTGATTGGAACAAATGTTACTGGAAGCTTTTTCTCTGCGGATATGCTGCTCTCTTGCCTGAAGTGTCAATACATATCCGGTCTTTCCATTATGGTCTTCTGTCTGACCGACAATTCTTCCCGGAAGCTTTCTCATCATGCCTTCTGTGGCTGCCATAAATCCTAAGTATGGTCCTCCAAATCCAAGTGGAAGTCCCAGTGGCTGTCCATCTCCGACTGCCACATCTGCACCGTACTCTGCCGGTGTCTTGATGATTCCAAGGGAGATTGGATTCACACCCATGATATATTTTGCCCCGGCACCATGAGCAATTTCCCCGATTGCCTGTGCATCTTCCAGATTACCGTAATAGTTCGGATGCTGGATATAGACACATGCTGTCTGCTCATCTATATTTTCTTTCAGATAATCCAAATCTGTCACGCCGTCTTTTTCCGGAATCTCCACGATCTCCATTCCATTTCCATGACAATACGTATGTATCGTTGCCAGTGCATCCGGCAGGATCGCTGCGGATACGAAGGCTTTCTTACGCTTTCTCTCCTGGCACATTGCCACACCTTCTGCTGCCGCCTCGGCACCATCATACACACAGGCATTGGACACATCCATTCCGGTCAGATCACAGATCATTGTCTGATACTCGAAAATGGACTGTAAGATTCCCTGACTGATCTCTGCCTGATACGGTGTATATGCTGTCAGCAGATTTTCTTTTGAAATCACACTGTTCACTATGGATGGAATAAAATGTCTGTATGCTCCTGCACCTCGGAAAATGGTCTTAAATACCTGATTCTTTGATGCAATATTTTCCATCTCTCTGCGGACTTCCAGCTCTGACTTTCCTTCCGGAATATTCAGTCCGCCTTTGATCTTAACCTCATCAGGAATATGTGCGAACAGATCCTCGATAGAACTGTATCCGATTTCTTTTAACATTTCCTGACGTTCTTCTAACGTATTCGGTACATAGCTTCCCATATGCCGTACACCTCCCGTCTTTGTCTTACTGCTCGCTTGCTACAAATGCCTCGTATTCTGATGGGGATAATAATTCCTCTTTCTCAGATACTTCTTTTACTTTGATAAACCATGCATCATATGGTGCTCCGTTGATAGATTCCGGTGCATCTAAGAGCTCCTCGTTAATCTCACACACAACTCCGGAAACCGGTGAATATACATCGGAAACAGCCTTTACAGACTCAACATCACCAAATGCCTCACCAACGGATACGCTATCTCCCTCTTCAGGAAGATTTACAAATACTAAGTCTCCAAGCTCAGACTGTGCGTAGTCTGTAAGACCAATTGTAACAACATCTCCTTCTTCTTTTACCCACTCATGTGATTTTGCATATAATAATCCTTCTCTGATTTCCATCTTAATAATCTCCTTTTTTATATATTCTCTTTTTTAATCCTTCAACAAAACTTATTTCGCTCTCTTGTAGAATGGCAGTGCTATGACTTCTGCCTCGACTTTACGTCCTCTTACATCTACTTCTACTTTATTACCGATCTCTACACTTCCGGCATCTACTAATGCCATTGCGATTGGATATCCCAGGAACGGACAATGTGTTCCGCTTGTTGTATGTCCGATTTTCTTTTCTCCAATATAGATATCCTGATGTTCACGGATAATTCCTCTTCCAGTTACTTTGAGTCCGATTCTTGTAATCTTCGGCTCACCACGCTCTTCCATGGCTTTCTTTCCGATGAAGTCTTCCTCTTTTCCCATCTTGACTGCAAATTTCAGGCCTGTCTCAAGTGGTGATATTTCATCATCCATCTCATGTCCGTACAGTGGCATCGCTGCTTCCATGCGAAGTGTATCTCTGGCTCCAAGTCCACATGGAATCAGCCCTTCGTCTTTTCCGGCCTCTAAAAGTGCATCCCACATTTTCTCAGCATTTTCACTTGCCAGATATAACTCGACTCCGTCCTCTCCTGTGTATCCTGTCTTGGAAATGATACATGGGATTCCAGCTACCTCTGTATCGAATACTGCATGATAATATTTCTTTGGAATGTTCTCTTCTGCCGTTAATTTCTTCAGGATCTCCATTGCTTTTGGTCCCTGAAGTGCAATCTGCCCATACTCAGAAGATGCATCTGTAAATGTGACCTCTCCGAATTGATGGTCTAACATCCACTGATAATCTTTATCTTTGTTCGCCGCATTTACTACGATAAAGTAATCATTATCTCCACGTTTGTATACGATCAGGTCATCTACCGTTCCACCATTCTCGTTACACATCGGGCTGTATCTTGCCTGCCCATCTACCATGTTGGTAAAATCATTTGTCAGCAGCTTCTGCAGGTTTGCAAGTGCATCTTTTCCCTGGCACAATACCTCTCCCATATGAGACACATCGAAAAGTCCTGCTTTTTCTCTAACTGCCATATGCTCTGTGATAACACCTGTTCCATACTGTACCGGTAAGAGATATCCTGCAAATGGAACGATCTTACCGCCTGCTTTCACATGCGCATCATAAAGTGGGGTTTTTAACTCCATATCATATCCTCCTTCTTGTTTTTAATAGGGACGTTAATTATAGGTACATTAATTTATTCATATAATGGATATTTCTCGCAGATTTTTGTAACTTCATCTCTGATCTCATCTGCCTTTGTCTCAAAGTCTGTCACTGTCATCTTGATCAGTTTTGCGATTATCTTCATATCCTCTTCCTTCAGTCCTCTTGTTGTAACTGCCGGTGTACCAATTCTGATTCCACTTGTTACAAATGGGCTTGCCGGATCATTTGGTACTGAGTTCTTATTGACTGTGATGTAAACCTCGTCCAGTCGGTTCTGAAGTTCTTTTCCGGTAATGTTCATGTTCTGAAGATCTACTAACATCAAGTGGTTATCCGTTCCACCACTTACCAGATTGAAGCCTTCTGCAATCAAAGCATCTGCAAGTGCTTTCGCGTTATTCACTACCTGTTGCTGATATTCTTTGAACTCTGGTTTCAATGCCTCTCCGAAGCAGACAGCTTTTGCTGCAATAATATGCATCAGCGGACCACCCTGAGTTCCCGGGAAGATTGCTTTGTTAATTGCTTTTGCATGTTCTTCCTTACACATGATCACTCCGCCTCTTGGTCCTCTCAATGTCTTGTGCGTTGTCGTTGTAACTACATCTGCGTATGGAACCGGATTCTGGTGAAGTCCTGCTGCAACCAGTCCTGCGATATGTGCCATATCTACGAAGAGATAAGCGCCAACTTCTTTTGCAATATCTGCAAAGATATCGAATCGGATCTCTCTTGGATAAGCGGAAGCTCCTGCAACAATCATCTTTGGCTTACATTCATGTGCAAGTTTTCGAATCTCATCGTAATCCAGTACTCCGTCATCGTTGATGTTATAAGGTACAAAATTATATAAAATACCGGATTGGTTTACCGGTGATCCATGTGTCAGATGTCCGCCGTGTGCCAGGTTCAGTCCCATTACTGTGTCACCCGGTTTAATCAGTGCCTGATATACTGCATTGTTTGCATTTGCTCCTGAGTGCGGCTGAACACATGCATGATCACAGCCAAATAATTCTTTTAATCTCTCAATTGCCAGATTTTCAATAATATCTACATTCTCGCAGCCCCCATAATATCTCTTGCCCGGATATCCTTCTGCGTATTTATTTGCCGGTACAGTTGCCATAGCCATCATCACTGCCGGGCTGATAATGTTCTCAGATGCGATCAGCTCCAGGTTTCTTCTCTGGCGTCCAAGCTCCAACTCAATTGCTTTTCCAACCTCTTCGTCATAGTTCTTCACATAATCTGTTACCTGTTCAACCATGTTCATTTTCTAATCATCCTCCAAATTTCCCCAAAAATTTTTAAAAAAGGGTACAAAAAAAGCAGGTAAAAAATAATTTCTTAACAATCTTAAGACTAATTATTTTTTATCTGCCTCTGTCCTTTCACCTGAAAGATTACTTACCGGTCTTCGCGTGTATGGCAGGTAAGTTACTTCTTCGGTACAATCCCTTCCATTGTTCTCCAGAGTGTTGTCCAGACCCGTTCCTTTTGCCTGAGAGTTTCTGCTTGCCCCTTCGGCTCCAGTCTATCATTCCATGTGTCGCGTCTCACATGATAGAGGTATCTCACAAGTCCTTCCTTCAACTTAACCTCAGAATACAGCTGTCTGATAATAAAGTCAAGCGTTAAATATTTTTCTTACTTGTTAGAATTCTATCAGTAATTATTGTTAAATATCTGACACCGTATTTACAGCCTTTACGCCAGTTTTACATGCGTTTTTCTCAGTAAATAACAACTATTCTGTACTTGTATCTGTACGATTGTCATTGCTACTATCCGTATTGGAATCTGTACTACTGGCATTACTGCTGTCCGTACTTGTATCTGCACCACTGCTCAATCTTGACTTAGGAATTTCGATATTCTCTTTCTTATATGCAGCCAGTACAGCCTCCTTGATACATTTTGCATATGCTTTCGCACCTGCCGAGAGCAAATGTGTATCGTCTGCATCAAAATACTCATCATGACCCTCGCTTGCAGCATACCAGTCGATCAGATATGTATGATCATTTTCTTCTACGAATTTTTTTATCTTGCTGTTGCTTTCCTCTTCGAACGTCTCATGCGGAATCCGGACTGTTGTCAGAAACAATGGCATATCCTTCCCTATCTTCTCCCGAATATCTTCAAGTTCACCATTGATCGGACTGTTCGAAAGTGATGCAAATATGACGCCTTCTCCTTCCCATTTCTTTTCGTCAATGTAGGAATCAAGAACTTGTTTACCAAGTGATGTGATCCGTCCGATTTTAGTATCACTAACACTGTTTGGAAACATTTCATAAAAATCATCTGTCACATCAACTGCAATAGAATCCCCGATGAGCAGGAGATTTAAACCTTCCAGAATCTCATCATCCGTCAGACCAGCCGTACAGATGGTATCATCACTCTCTGAACCATTCGCTTTCTGCTTTGCAAGTTGTTCTTCCGTCATCTTACCGGTCTCTTTTGCCTTTGTCTCACGTTTTTGTAATGTATCCAATGCATTTTTCTTCGGCACAAATACCATGCAAAGTATCAGTGACACGGTCAGTACAAATGTGCCTGCCATTACCTTTAAACTTCTTCTTGCCACCTGTATCTGGCGCTTCTTCTCCTGCCTGGATTTCGGTCTGCTTCTTAAAATATTCAAATATTCCCCAATAATACCATAGCGGATCGGTGTCTCAATAAAACGATAAGAAAGCTCTGCCAGGACAACACTTAATACAATCTCAATCAATGTAATCTACCAGGATGCCTTTATCCCCTTACTGATTAACAAAATGATTGGATAATGCCACAGATATATGCTGTATGAACGATCCCCAATCCATTTCAATACTGGATTACTTAAGAATCTGCTAAGCCAGGTCTTTCGTCCTGATACTGCATAGACCATCAATACGGTCAGAATTGTTCCAAAAAATTGTCCTCCTCTGTACCAGAAATTACTGGAACCATTGATTGCTATCGTCATCACGAGCAACACTGCAAAAGACACACTGCCCAAAACCATATTGACACTAGCTGAAAGCCTTCTTGGAACCATCCGGTACTCCCACAGAATTGCAAGTAATGCACCGAATAGAAGGGAAAATGCTCTCGTGTCTGTCCCATAATATACCCGGCTGGCATCCTGCTGTGGATCAAATAATACAATCATCAAAATTACTGAGATCAGCGCCAGCAGCAACGTTACTCCTGCAAACAAAAGACCTCTCTTTGCCCGTCCCTCTCCTCTGCTTTTTACTAACTTATAGATTCCCAGAAGAATCAATGGATATATCAGATAAAATTGTGTCTCAATCGCCAGTGACCAACAATGCGTAAATGGTGACGGTACTCCGGCCGCTTCAAAGTAAGATACCTTATTAAAAATCTGCCACCAGTTATTAAATCCCAGAACAGATGCCAGGAAATCCTTACAGCCCTTTGTAAAAATAATCCTGTTTACGACTGCGCTGACAAATATTATAACAACTGCCATTGACATAACTGCCGGAACAAGACGCCTGATACGCCTCAGCCAAAAGTTCTTCAAATCTATTGTTCCTTCTTCTTCTACTTCGGAAATCAGTATGCCTGTAATTAAATATCCTGATAAAACAAAAAATACTGTCACACCAAGAAAGCCGCTCTTAAATAAAGCCAGCTTCAAATGATATGCCAGTACCATAATAACCGCAATTGCTCTTATGCCATCAAGCCCTGTGATGTATCTTCTCTTTTTCCCCATAACTCTTCATCCTCATTTGTACTTTTTATTGTTTAGCTCATAACTTCTGTTGCCTCTCCTCTTGTCTCTAATATCTATTATACATAATATTAAATAAAAGTACAAAAAAAAGCAAGAACCTTTAAAGTTCTTGCTTGTCTGCATGAGCGTGCGGGGATTCGAACCCCGGACAACTTGATTAAAAGTCAAGTGCTCT
>OLNG01000510.1_pt1 | contig 32906 bp, 27 predicted proteins | sample 1643091 | NCBI WGS metagenome assembly OLNG01 (sample SAMEA3136661, study PRJEB25190) | human gut metagenome | biome: human gut; feature: human-associated habitat; material: faeces | place: Austria | collected 2013 | reverse complement strand
CTTTCTTCTGAGTATAAAAATTATCTTCACGTGCTGTCCAGAGAATTTCTCCAATATGTTCCATGAGCAGGTCTTCCTTTCTAAGAGTTCTTATATAGTATAAGCGAAATCTGTATATGTTATTATCTATTATAATGGAAATTGATGTTAGGAAGTGGAAAGTCTTGAAAAAGGTACTTTTAATAATAAAAATCTTAAAAAATAAGACTAAAGGGTATTGGTGCGAAGTTTTTTAAAGTGTACCATTTGTCAAGGACACTATGACTTTTCCTTTTCAGATTTCTATTTTATATTTGTTTGTTGTGTAGAGGCATCAAAGTGATGCCTCTGATTGATGGTTTTCACCTTTTGCTTTAGGGATTATCAGTGGATAAATTCCTGTTGTCAGATATTGATAATATTCAACAGGTGACAACCTTGCTAAGTCCCCTTGCTAACGTTCTGTATTATAATATTCTGTCCAATCCCTAACTACGTTTAATATCTCCTCATAGCTGTAGCACTCTGATAGATCCAATTCATCTTTCATATGACCAAAGAATGATTCCTGAGGAGCATTGTCCCAACAGTTTGCTCTACGTGACATAGACTGTCTCAGTTCGTTATCCTTTAACAATTGGATAAATTTAATGCTGGTATAATGGGAACCCTGATCGCTATGTATTAATGTTTCTGTGCTTAAATCAGTTCCATGTTTTTCTATTAACTGTTTTACTGTTTCTAATACAAAATCAATTTCTAGTGATTCGCTGAGAACCCATGACAGCAGTTCCTTGGTACAGGCATCTATAATTGTTGACATATAGCACCGTGGTGCTTTTCCATTTATAATATACGTGATATCTGTTAACAGAATTTTTCTTGGTCCGTGTTCCTCGAATTCACGGTTTACTATATTGGGTGCGGTATATGCAGTTGCCATTGCTTTTGCCATTCTCCGATAGGGATTTGCCTTGCGGATAGGGCACTGTAAGTTGTACTTCTTCATCAGCCGCCGGATTTTTTTGATATTCATCACTATCGGCGGTTCCATGTGTAACAGCCTCATATATATGCTACGGGCACCTTTATGGTATCCTCGGTACTGGTATGCTTTCAGAATCAAAAGAAAACCCTGTCTGTCCCGTTCCTCCCTTTCCATTCGCTGGTCTTCTGTTGACAGATAATGGTAATATCCTGAACGGGATGCTCCTGTAATTTCGCACATGGCAGTTACATTCAATAGATTATTGTTTTTTTGCATGGTATCATAAATAATCTGATACTTTGCATGGGCTGGTATTTTCATTATTCCGGAGCCTCCGGATTTAAAGATACAATTTTTTTTGGAAACTCAATCTCCTGATCTTTATATGCCAGTTGCATTTCTAAATATTTTATCCGATTTTCAGCCGAAAGATATCCGTTGCAGCCCTGTGCATAGGTGTTAAGATCACGAAAACCATTTCCCTTTTTTACTTCATTTCCAATCATGGTTTTCAGACCATTTATTCTGGAATCCCCCAGGATATTTGGATCTATCCCAAGAGTCGAAACAATCTCACGTGGAAGCCTGCCCTTTGACAGTTCCTCCCGAAATAGTTTTTTAAATTCTGCCGAGAAATGTACAATGCTCGGTGATACATCCAGCACATATTTGCTATTTCTCAGTGTGAGCATTTCCTGTTCTGTAAACTTTCTGTTTGCCATAATTTCCTCCAATTCATTTTTATTGTAATATCAATCTGAATCGGAGTCCAAAAGCGATTTTGTCCAAAATAAAGGGGTTCATCAAAACCATGTCCGAATTTAAGGGTTCCCTGTAAACTCATTGTCTAGATTTAAGGGTTTTCATTAAAACTTACTGTCCAATGGTAAGGGTTTTAAAAACTCAAACTGTCTAATCTATAGGGTACATTTTATTTCGACAGGTTTCGATAAATAATAAAATACATGACAAAAATATTAAAAAAGCTAGAAAAGAGTGGATTTGATAATGAAATAATTAACGGTTCGTCAAAGTGAACAAAAACGGAGGATGTTTATGAGAAAAAACACAGAAAGTCTTAGAATTAAGACACAATCGATTGACATCTTAAAATCTAAGACGTATACTAATACTGTATGAATATGCCGCAATGTGAAAACTAGATAATAGACACAAGAGGAGATATTGGCGGTATAACCTCTCGGAAATGAAGTCAAAGTCAGAAGCCATTTAGCGAAAATAATTGTCTCTACGCGTTGAATGGCTTTTGAAATAGTAAAAGTTGTTTTTACAGGCAGGAAGACAATTTTTGCGAAAATTTGAATAAAAAGGGGGACATACGAGAGAGACTTATACTCAAAATTAAGAAAGGATGGAAAAAAGGTTATGAAAAAGAGTATGAGAAAAATCCTTGTTTTATGCCTTACATTAGCGATGTTAATGGTTAACTCGCTGAATGTTTTTGCTGCTGTTAGCGAGGATTTTAATTTTAAGTTTACGTTCAAAGATGACGATACCAATCAGGTTGTCAGCGAAGTAAGCATGACAGTTAATGGTACGGAAGGTGTTCAACAGAAAGTTGATGTTAGTTCTATTATGCCAGAGGGGTATGAACTTGCACCATATGACTTCTATGAAGGTGGTGTAGATGTTACACCATATGCTGAAGGTCAGAACACTAAAGAAGTATATGTGAAAAAGGTTCAGCAGACTGTAACTACATTATATTTAAAATTCGTACTTAAAGATGGAAAAGAAGTTGATTCTCAGACATTAACATCAACAGCAGTAGGTGATGGATGGACATTCATGCTTGGAAAGGATTATCAGCTTCCAGAAGGTTACAAGCTTGCAACAGGATTAGATTATGAGCAGAAGACTAATATTGAGCTTCCATGTGGGACAACATCTTCAGCGGAAATCGTTGTAGAACCAATCAACGCTACAGTAGATCCAGTTGAACCAGCAAAAGAAACTGTATTAAATATTGCATTTGAAACAGTTGACGGAACAAAAGTTGGCGAAACAACAGCAAAGACAACATCAACAGGAGCAAATGGAGAAGCATGGACATTTATGCTTGGAAAAGATTATCAGCTTCCAGAAGGTTATCAGCTTGCAACAGGTGTTGACCAGGTAACAAACATCCAGATTCCATTTGGAGCAACAGGCGGACATGTTATCAAAGTTGAACCAATCAAGAGCGATGTTACACCAAAAGACACTGTATTAACTATCACATTTGAAACAGTTGACGGAACAAAAGTTGGCGAAACAACAGCAAAGACAACATCAACAGGAGCAGATGGAGAAGCATGGACATTTATGCTTGGAACAGATTATCAGCTTCCAGAAGGCTATCAGCTTGCAACAGGTGTTGATCAGGTAACAAATGTTCAGGTTCCGTTTGGAGCAATGGGTGGACATGTTCTTATTGTAGAACCAATCAACGGTACAGTAGATCCAGTTGAACCAGCAAAAGAGACAGTATTAAATGTAACATTCGAAACAGTTGATGGAGAAGCAGTTGGTACAACAACAGCATCTACAACAGCAGTAGGTGGAGAAGACGAAGCATGGACATTCATGCTTGGAGAAGACTTCCAGCTTCCAGAAGGCTATCAGCTTGCAGAAGGCGTAGATCAGGTAACAAATATCCAGGTTCCATTTGGAGCAACAGCTGGACATACTATGATCGTAGAAGCAGTTCCTTCAGAAACAGTAGAGACAGTATTAAATGTAACATTCGAAACAGTTGATGGAGAAGTAGTTGATACAACAACAGCAAAAACAACAGCAACAGGTGGAGAAGGCGAAGCATGGACATTCATGCTTGGAACAGATTTCCAGCTTCCGGAAGGCTATCAGCTTGCAGAAGGTGTAGATCAGGTAACAAATATCCAGGTTCCATTCGGAGCAACAGCTGGACATACTATGATCGTAGAAGCAGTTCCTTCAGAAACAGTAGAGACAGTATTAAATGTAACATTTGAAACAATCTATGGAGAAAAAGTTGGAGAAACAACAGCATCCACAACAGCAGTAGGTGGAGAAGGCGAAGCATGGACATTCATGCTTGGAACAGACTTCCAGCTTCCGGAAGATTACCAGCTTGCAACAGGTGTTGACCAGGTAACAAACATCCAGATTCCGTTTGGAGCAATTGGTGGACACACAATGATCGTAGAACCGATCCCAGCAGAAACAGTAGAAACAGTTTTAACTATCACATTTGAAACAGTTGATGGAGAAGTTGTTGATACTAAGACTGTATCCACAACAGCAGTAGGTGGAGAAGGCGAAGCATGGACATTCATGCTTGGAACAGACTTCCAGCTTCCAGAAGGCTATCAGCTTGCAGAAGGTGTAGATCAGGTAACAAACATTCAGGTTCCATTTGGAGCAACTGGTGGACATACAATGATCGTAGAAAAGATTCAGTCTGTAGACCCAGTTGATCCAGTTGATCCAGTAGATCCAGTTGAGCCAACAGATCCGACTGAGCCGACAACACCAGATGATACTAAAAAAGATGACAACAAAGCTGATGACAAAAATAACAGCAAAGTTGACAACACAAAAGCAGATAAAACAGCAAACAAAGCTAAAAAAGCTGAGAAGAAAGCAGAAAATGCAGAAACACCTCAGACAGGAGATTCAGCTCATGTAGTAATGAACATTCTTGTAATGGCTATTTGTGCAGCTGCAATTGTTACTGTAATTTGCAGAAAAAGACACGTTCGTTAATAAGAACAGTCTTAAGTAAAATAAGGTAATACTTAATTGCCAGAGGTGTCGGAAAAGATGCTTCTGGCAATTATATTAAGGAAAAGAAAATGAAAAAAAGATTAATAATAGGTGCAGTAATTTGTTTAAGTATCATGACCATTTTTGGCTGCGGAAGTAAAAAAAGTGAAAAAAAAGACAAAAAATTCGAAATAACAATCAATAATGATACGAAAAGTTTTTATGATAAAATTGAAAAAACAGATAAAGAAATTCCAGATGATTCAAAACAAAAAATAGAAGAAGGAATTCAAAACTGGGCTAAAGCAACTATAGGAATTGATGATAGCTTTTCCGATGATACAAAAAAAATAACAGATGAAAAGTTATATGAAATTATTACATCAGATAAAGAAAGAGAAAAAATAAAGCAGCAGAGGGAAGAATTTTATAAAGATAGTAAAATTCAGACAGATAATATTACAGTAGAAATTAAAAAAGCAAGTGAAGCTTTATATAATGAAAGAACTATTGGGTATGTGGAAGCTAAAGTAACAGTAGAAGGAAAAAGAAATGATGATTCATTTACTAATAAATACGATTTGGTATTATTAATGGATTATCAGGAAGATGTAGCGTCTGTCTATGAAGTTGTTGATATTAAAACAGAGTAAAAAGAAAGAAACGCAGTGTGGATATTCAAACTGCGTTTCTTTTTGTCATATACTTAATTACCCAACAATCCGATATTTCTTTTCTACCTTGTTCAGAACTTCATGTCCATCTTCTGTTACCAGAACGAGGTCTTCTACACGGACGCCGTACTTGCCTTCAATATAGATACCAGGCTCGATGGAGAAGATCATACCAGGTTCAGCCACATTTTTATTGATCGGGCTGACATCGCCATATTCATGGTCTTCCTGTCCGATGAAGTGTCCAAGGCGGATCTTCCAGTATTCGCTGTAGCCTTTTTCATCGATGTAGTCTCTTGCCTGTGCATCAATATCACAGAAACGTGCTCCCGGCTTGATCGCAGCTTCTGCCTTTTCGACAGCAGTGCGGACAATATCATGAATGTTAGCCTGCTCATCATCTACACTCTTGCAGTAGAAAGTTCTTGTCATATCTGAACAATATCCATGCCATACGCAGCCCATATCGATCAGGATACATTCACCGGCTTTTAAGGTTCTTGTCTCACTTGGTGTATGATGCTGGTCAGCTGCATTCGCACCGAAACATACGATGGTATCAAAGCTTACACCACTCGCACCTTCTTTGAGGTATTCTGCATCGATAAAATCAGCAATCTGCTTTTCGGTCATACCTTCTTTGATATAAGCAGCAGCTCGTTCCATTACCAGATCATTGATTTCTGTAGAATGTTTCATGATTTCAATTTCTTCGGCATTCTTTACTGCGCGGACACCATCTACACAGTCAGATCCCCATACGGTCTTCAGCTCAGGGCAGCGCTCCTGAAGCGGAATAAGAAAACGTGCCGGAAATACTTTATCGATACCGAGTACGCCTTTGGTGTCGATATGCCTGGTCAGAACACCGATCTGATCGTCCATATCGCTGAACCATACTTCTTCAAAACCTGTATTGGAAACATAATACAGATAGTTCAGGAAAATCGTGTGCTTTCCGCTTGTACGAAGCAACAGGGCATATAATCTTTCCCCAGGATTTACCGTGATGCCTGTTAAGAAGCGGATGCTGAGTGGATCAGATACAAGTAACTGATCGATTCCTTTTTTTCTCATTTTTTCCAATACGCGTTCCATTCTTTCGTTCATTGCTATAATGCTCCTCTCTTAAATACACTACACCAATCATAGCACATTACAGGTAAAATATGAAGAGAAAGCTGTCATCTATTTTTTTAAAATGTGTCTTATGCATTGCTGGTCACAGGTACTGTGAACAGTAACTTTTACGAACAGTGCAGGATCTTCTTTGCATTTTCCACACGTTCTCTCGAAGGTGGATTGATCCCTTCGAGGGGATAATCAAGTCCCAGCTCTTTCCATTTGTAGGCACCAAGTGTGTGATAAGGCAGGATTTCTACTCTTTCTACATTATCAAGTGTCTGGATAAAATCATTTAACCGGTTTAAGTATTCATCATAGTCGCTGCGCTCCGGTACGAGCACATGGCGGATCCAGACAGGTTTTTTGATATCGGAGAGAAAGCGGATCATATCCAGAATGTTTTTATTTGTTTTTCCGGTCAGCTCTTTGTGAGATTTTTCATCGATATGCTTGATATCAACAAGAAGAAGATCGGTATACTGCATCAGCTCCTGGAATTTGGAGAAAAATGGTTCTTCTCTGGTAAAAGAACCGCCTGCAGTATCAATCGTTGTGTGAATACCTTTTGCCTTTGCTTTTTTAAAAAGATCCAGCAGAAAATCAATTTGAAGGAGAGGTTCTCCGCCACTTACGGTGATTCCACCGCCATTTTTCCAGTAAGTGCGGTAACGCAGAGCCTGCGCAAGAAGCTCATCGGCACTGCGCCAGGTGGCGCCGTTTTTATCTGTCATATTCCAGGTGTCAGGGTTATGGCAGAACTGACATCTCAGTGGACATCCCTGAACAAATATAATAAAACGTACCCCAGGTCCGTCAACAGAACCAAAGCTTTCTGTAGAGTGAATAAGTCCTTTGATTTGAGTCATATGAAAATCTCCTTTTTCATTGTGTGATTGGAAAACTGCGGATCAGGCAGAGCCTTTTAAATGCCTTAGTATGCAGAAAAAGCTGCCAGCAGCATCTCTGTATGTGCCGAAAGTCATGCATTTTAAAATGCATGACTTTCAGCATAACGATATGTTTGGCAAAAAAGTGTAAGTTCGGTAATTACATACGATCGTGGCAGGTTCTTGCGATCACATCGAGCTGCTGTTCGCGTGTAAGGTCGATGAACTTAACCGCATATCCTGATACACGGATCGTAAAGTTTGCATATTCTTCTTTTTCCGGATGTTCCATAGCGTCAAGAAGTTTTTCTGTTCCGAATACGTTGACGTTCAGATGGTGAGCACCCTGAGAGAAGTATCCGTCCATAACATTTACCAGGTTGTTAATGCGTTCCTCCGGAGTATGTCCGATTGCATCCGGGTTGATGGTCTGGGTGTTAGAGATTCCGTCAAGTGCCCATTCGTAAGGCAGCTTGGCAACGGAGTTCAGGGAAGCAAGAAGTCCGTTCTGCTCTGCACCGTAGCTTGGGTTTGCTCCAGGTGAAAGCGGTGCGCCTGCTTTTCTTCCGTCCGGAAGAGCACCGGTAGCTTTTCCATATACAACGTTTGAGGTAATGGTAAGGATAGAAGTTGTCGGTTCGGATTCACGGTAGGTGTGATGCTTTTTCAGTTTCTTCATAAATGTCTGAAGAAGCCATACTGCGATATCATCTGCGCGGTCATCATCATTTCCGTATTTCGGGAAATCACCGGTTGTCTCGAAATCTACAACGAGTCCGTTTTCGTCACGGATTGTTTTCACTTTTGCATATTTGATCGCACTTAAGGAGTCAACTACATGGGAGAATCCTGCGATACCTGTTGCAAATGTACGACGTACATCGGTATCGATCAGTGCCATCTGAGATGCTTCATAGTAGTATTTGTCATGCATGTACTGGATCAGGTTCAGTACGTTTACATACAGTCCAGCGAGCCAGTCCATCATCTTGTCGTATTTAGCCATTACTTCATCATAATCAAGGTATTCAGAAGTGATCGGTGTGTAAGCCGGTCCTACCTGATCTTTTGACTTGCAGTCGACACCACCGTTGATCGCGTAAAGAAGGCATTTTGCAAGGTTTGCTCTTGCTCCGAAAAACTGCATTTCTTTACCTGTCTGTGTTGCAGATACGCAGCAGCAGATAGAATAGTCATCGCCCCATACCGGACGCATTGCATCATCATTTTCATACTGGATAGAACTTGTTTCAATAGAAATATGTGAAGCGTAGTCCTTGAAGTTCTTCGGAAGACGTTCTGTGTAAAGTACAGTCAGGTTCGGTTCCGGAGAAGGTCCCATGTTTTCCAGGGTATGCAGGAAACGGTAGTCTGTCTTTGTTACCATAGAACGTCCGTCCTGTCCCATTCCGCCGACTTCCAGTGTAGCCCAAACCGGGTCACCAGAGAAGAGCTGGTTGTAAGATGGGATACGTGCGAACTTAACCATACGGAATTTCATTGTCATATGGTCAACTAATTCCTGAGCTTCTTCTTCGGTAAGGATTCCTGCTTCCATATCTCTCTTGATGTAGATATCAAGGAAGGTAGATACACGTCCGACACTCATGGCAGCTCCGTTCTGAGTCTTGATTGCTGCAAGGTATCCGAAGTACAGCCACTGGAATGCTTCTTTTGCATTTTTTGCCGGCTCGGAAATGTCGAATCCGTAGATAGCAGCCATTTCTTTCATACCCTTGAGGGCACGGATCTGTTCTGCAAGTTCTTCTCGCTGACGGATGACATTGTCACGCATGGATCCGTATCCGCAGTTTGCGAGATCGTCCTGCTTCATAGCGATCAGAAGATCGATGCCGTAAAGAGCAACACGACGGTAGTCACCAACGATACGTCCACGTCCGTAAGTATCCGGAAGCCCTGTAAGGATCTTATTGTGACGTGCTTTTTTCATTTCCGGAGTATAGGCATCAAATACTGCCTGGTTATGTGTTTTATGATAATCTGTAAAGATTTTATGAAATTTCGGGTTTGGTTCATATCCGTAAGTTTTGCATGCTTCCTCAGCCATTTTGATTCCACCGAACGGCATAAATGCACGTTTCAGAGGTTTGTCAGTCTGAAGACCCACAACCTGTTCTTTATCTTTCAGTTCTTCGCAGATATAACCTGGACCGTAAGCGGTAAGAGAAGATACCACTTCTGTTTCCATATCCAGAACGCCGCCTTTTGCACGTTCTTCTTTCTGGAGTTCCTGAAGCTTGCCCCAGAGCTGGTTTGTTGCTTCGGTCGGGTCTGCAAGGAATGAAGAATCTCCCTCGTAAGGTGTGTAGTTGTTCTGGATAAAATCACGAACGTTGATTTCTTCTTTCCAGAGTCTTCCTTCAAATCCATGCCATTGTTCTTTCTGCATCATTTGGTTATTCCTCCTTCTTGTGGGTGAGCCATAGTACCTATGACCCGGTTATTATACACTGTGTTGCTGCGGTTTATGCCCGGAAAGTTCTGGCAAATTCCAGACATATGAAAAGGTTCAGCCAGAAGAACCGATGGATGTTTACGCCTTTTATATAGCCCTGATTTATGATAATCTTATAAAAATGCGTAAAAAAAGCCGGCATCTGAGCTGAATCGCCCAGACGGTCGGCTAAATAATCAAATCCTCATATTTCCCTGTGGTTCATTCCACTTCCGTCAGTCATATGAGCAACTTTAATTTAACAAATTGCTATATAAATGTCAATGACAAAATTGTTTTTTTGAAAAAAACATAATAATGATGTGAGTGTCAATAAGTATAAACACCGAGAAAAGCTTAACATTTATCAAGAAATCTCTCAATCGAATTGAGGCATGTACCTGGAATAGAACATAAAAAATGTTAAAAAAATATCAAGCATCTATTGAATTCTGTTTTTTAGAGGATTATAATAAAAACATCAGGTGATTTACAAAATAAAGGAGGATTTTTATCATGGCAAGAAAAGTTGTTTTAGCAGGAGCATGTCGTACAGCAATCGGTGTAATGGGCGGACAGTTTGCAAATACATCGGCTGTAGAACTTGGAACGATCGTAATCAAAGAAGCTCTCAAAAGAGCGGGCGTTTCTCCGGATCAGGTTGACGAAGTGTATATGGGAAATGTTATCCAGGCTGGCAACGGACAGAACCCGGCACGTCAGGCAGCTGTATATGCAGGAATCCCGAATGAAGTACCGGCAACAACTATCAACGTACTTTGTGGATCCGGTCTTCACTGTGTAAACCTTGCAGCGAAGCTGATCGCAGCTGGAGATGCAGATATCATCGTTGCAGGTGGTATGGAAAATATGACAATGGCTCCGTACATGTTGAGAAACGGACGTTATGGATATCGTATGGGAAATGCGACAATCGAAGATGCTATGATCAAGGATGGTCTGACCGATGCATTCCATAATTATCACATGGGAATCACAGCAGAAAATATCTGCGAACAGTGGGGACTTACAAGAGAAGAACTGGATGAATTTGCAGCATGGTCTCAGAACAAATGTGAAAAAGCAATGGCAGAAGGTAAATTTAAAGACGAGATTGTTCCGGTCGAAGTGAAGAAGAAAAAAGAAACGATTCTTGTAGATACAGATGAAGGTCCTCGTAAAGGAATCACAAAAGAAGGTCTTGCAAAACTTCGTCCTGCATTTAAGAAAGACGGTATGGTTACAGCAGGTAACGCATCCGGAATCAATGATGGTGCAGCTGCACTTATCGTTATGAGCGAAGAAAAAGCAAAAGAGCTTGGCGTAACACCTATGGCAACATGGATCGGCGGAGAACTCGCAGGATGTGATCCGGCAATCATGGGAATCGGACCGGTTTATTCAACACGTAAGGTTATGAAGAAGCTGGGAATGGAGATCGGAGATTTTGATCTGATCGAAGCAAACGAAGCATTTGCAGCACAGTCAGTAGCAGTTGGAAAGGATCTTGGATTTGATCTTAGCAAACTGAATGTGAACGGTGGAGCCATTGCTCTCGGACATCCGGTTGGCTGCTCAGGTGCGAGAATCCTTGTAAGCTTGTTGTATGAGATGCAGAAAGAAGATGTACATACAGGACTTGCAACACTTTGTGTTGGTGGCGGAATGGGATGCTCTGCTGTAGTTAAAAGAGATTAGGGATAGAAAAAAGGGTGGATGCTTTTTTAGTGTCCGCTCTTTTTTTGAATGATTTAGGTTGTGTTGACAAATTGGGCAAAAGATAATGCGTCTCTCGAAGCTATTGACATTATTAAATAAAAGCGTAGTAACTAAAAAAGTCTGGCGAGGTGTGCCAGACTTTTTTCTACGATCAGATATATGCGTTTTGCATGTTTTAGGGCTTTGAAAAAAATTAATATACCAGAGGTTTTTCTTCGCCGTTTAATACACGGAGAGCGCCTTGAGCGAGGGCGAGGAGTTCATCTTCACCCGGGTAGACGGTAATCGGGGCGATGAATCCGACTTTTTCCTTGATCTCAGATGTAACGTAGTCGCTGTATGCGATACCGCCGGTGAGAAGGATCTGGTCTACTTTGCCGTTAAGTACGGCTGCCATGGCGCCGACTTCTTTGGCAACCTGGTAAGTGAATGCGTGGAATACACCGGCTGCTTCTTCGTCACCCTTTTCAAAGGCACGTTCTGCAACGTCGCGCATGTTGTTGGTTCCAAGGTATCCGTTGAGACCGCCTTTCCCGTTGATCTTTTTATATACTTCATCCTGTGTGTACTGACCGGAGAAACACATTTTTACGAGTGCACCTGCCGGTACACCGCCGGAACGTTCCGGTGAGAAAGGTCCGTCTCCGTCAAGCGTGTTGTTGACATCGACAACTTTGCCATTTTTATGAGCACCGACAGATACACCGCCGCCCATATGTACAACGACCAGGTTCAGGGAGTCATAAGATACACTCTGTTCTTTGGCGTAGCGTTTGGCAACTGCTTTCTGGTTCAGTGCGTGGAAGATACTGATACGCGGAAGTTCCGGGATTCCGGAATATCTTGCAACAGGTTCCATCTCATCGACAACAACCGGGTCAACAATGTAAGAAGGAACTCCGATCTCATCACCGATTTCGCGGGCAAGGATGCCTCCAAGGTTCGATGCATGCTGTCCTTGCACACCTGCTTTTAAGTCAGCAAGAAGTGCGTCAGATACTGGATAGGTTCCACCTGGGATCGGTTTTAAAAGTCCGCCTCGTCCTACTACAACATTCAGAGATTTGATGTCGAAGCTGTTCTTTGCGAGAATATCTACGATCAGTTCTTTACGGAAATCTTTCTGGTCAACGATGGTTGCATATTTTGCAATCTCTTCGGTGGAATGACGGAGTGTTTCTTCGAATAACAAAGTTTCGTCTTCGTACACACCGATCTTGGTAGAAGTAGATCCCGGGTTGATTACTAAAATTTTATAGCTCATAAAAAGATCCTCCTTAGTCTGTGATCGATCCTGCGATTACGGTCGCAAGAGCGATAGAATTCAGTTTTGTCTGGAAATCATCAGAACGTGATGTAAGTACAACCGGAGCGCTTGTTCCGACAAGTACGTTACCGATCTTGACCTTTGCAGTGCGGACAAGAATCTTATATGTGATATTTCCTGCATCGATATTCGGGAAGAGGAGAATATCAGCATGTCCGGCTACTGGATTAGTCACACCTTTGTGAACAGCTGCTTCCGGATCGATCGCAAGATCCATGGAAAGTGGTCCGTAGATCTGGCATCCTTTGAAATCGCCACTCTCGTACATCTTGGTGAGATTATCGGCATCGACTGTTGGCTGCATCTTTGGATTCACTGTTTCAACTGCACACAGAGGAGCAACCTTCGGGCATTCGATGCCACATGCATGTGCGACTTCTACTGCATTGTTGATGATATTGACTTTATCTGCAAGGGTTGGATATGTATTGAAAGCTACGTCTGTGAAGAACAGAAGACGGTTAATGCCTTCAATCTCAAATACGCATACATGAGACAGCATCTTTCCGGTACGAAGTCCGACTTCTTTATTCAATACGCTCTTTAAGAATGTCTTTGTTTCAAGCAATCCTTTTAAAAGGATATCAGCTTTGCCGTTGTGTACAAGCTCAACAGCCTTTAATGCAGCTGCTTCGGTATCAGGCTCATTGATGATTTCGAAATCTGTCAGATCCATATCAATAGAAGCGGCAATCTCGCGGATCTTGGCTTCATCACCGACAAGGATGGCTGTTGCGATATTTTGCTCTTTTGCAGCTTTGACAGCCTGCAGTACCGGCTCATCCTGTGCGTTGGAAACAGAGACTTTCTTTAAGGTTTTTTGATTTGCTTTTGAGATTAATTCTTCAAAACTTTTGCTCATTTTCACACCTTCTCATTCATAATTTAATTATAGTATTCTGGTTGAATAATTTTTAACAATCTTAAGTGTAGCACCATATCTGGGAAAGGTCAATATAAAAGTGGTGTGTTGGAAATGACGAATAATGCAGATGTATTGTGAAAAAATGTTGGTGAAAATGTTAAAAGAAAATTAAATGATAAAAAATGATTGATAAATATTTGACAGAACGGGAAATGGGTAGTATATTAAAAAAAGAGGACAAAAAAGTCCCTTGCGAAAATCTTAAAAACGGAAAGTAAAACAGTATATATCTAATAAGAAGTGATACTTACCATTAAGATGTAAAAGGAGGAAAAAGTGATGGCAAAGAAAATCGTGTTAGCAGGTGCGTGTCGTACAGCAATCGGAAGTATGGGTGGAGCTCTTTCTACAACTCCGGCACCGGAATTAGGATCTATCGTTATCAAAGAAGCTTTAAATAGAGCAGGTGTTGCTCCGGAACAGGTTGATCATGTATATATGGGTTGTGTAATCCAGGCAGGTCTTGGACAGAACGTTGCACGTCAGGCTTCTTTAAAAGCAGGTCTTCCGGTCGAGACACCGGCAGTTACGGTTAACGTTGTTTGCGGATCCGGACTTAACTGTGTGAACATGGCTGCACAGATGATCCAGGCAGGAGATGCTGATATCGTTGTAGCAGGCGGTATGGAAAATATGTCTATGGCTCCATATGCACTGAAAAACGCACGTTATGGATACAGAATGGGCAATGCACCGATGATCGATACAATGGTAAATGACGCACTTTGGGATGCATTCAATGACTATCACATGGGAATCACTGCTGAGAATGTAGCAGAACAGTGGGGACTCACAAGAGAACAGCTTGATGAATTTGCAGCAGCAAGCCAGCAGAAAGCCTGCGCAGCAATCGAAGCAGGAAAATTCAAAGATGAGATTGTTCCTGTAGAAGTGAAGAAGAAAAAAGAAACCATCGTAGTTGATACAGATGAAGGACCGCGTCCGGGAACAACAGCAGAAGGAATCGCAAGACTTCGTCCGGCATTCAAAAAAGATGGTATTGTAACAGCAGCAAATGCTTCCAGCATCAATGACGGAGCAGCAGCAATCGTTGTTATGAGTGAAGAAAAAGCAAAAGAGCTCGGCGTTACACCGATGGCAACATGGGTAGCAGGAGCACTCGGCGGAGTAGATCCATCTATCATGGGTGTCGGACCGGTTGCAGCTACGAATAAAGTAATGGCTAAGACAGGGCTTTCTGTAGATGATATGGATCTGATCGAAGCAAACGAAGCTTTCGCAGCACAGTCACTTGCAGTAGCACATGATCTGAAATTCGACATGGATAAAGTAAATGTAAACGGTGGAGCAATTGCTCTCGGACATCCGGTAGGAGCTTCAGGATGCCGTATCCTTGTTACACTTCTTCATGAGATGCAGAAACGTGATGCAAAGAAAGGTCTTGCAACACTTTGTATCGGTGGCGGAATGGGATGCGCTACAATCGTAGAACGTGATTAATAAACCAGATCAAAAGGAGATGTTGATGATGGAATTTATTACATATGAAGTAGAAGGACAGGTTGGAATTATTACCATTAACCGTCCAAAGGCACTGAACGCACTGAACAGTGCAGTTCTTGATGAACTTGATGCAACGATCGACGGTGTTGATCTTGATGCAGTCAGATGCCTGATCCTTACAGGAGCAGGAGAAAAATCTTTTGTAGCCGGTGCAGATATCGCTGAGATGAGTACTCTTACAAAAGAAGAGGGAGAAGCTTTTGGTAAGAAGGGAAATGATATTTTCCGTAAGATCGAAACACTTCCGATCCCGGTAATCGCAGCAGTTAACGGATTCGCTCTTGGTGGTGGATGTGAAATCTCCATGAGCTGTGATATCCGTATCTGTTCAGACAATGCAGTATTCGGACAGCCGGAGGTTGGTCTTGGAATTACACCTGGATTTGGTGGAACACAGAGACTTGCAAGACTTGTCGGACCTGGTATGGCAAAGCAGATGATCTACACTGCAAGAAATATCAAAGCTGACGAAGCTTACAGAATCGGTCTTGTAAATGCCGTATATCCGCAGGAAGAACTGATGCCGGCAGCAAAGAAGATGGCAGCAGGCATTGCAAAGAATGCACCGATCGCAGTAAGACACTGCAAACAGGCAATCAACGAAGGTCTTGAAAAGGGAATGGATGAGGCAATCGTAGTAGAAGAAAAACTCTTCGGCGGATGCTTTGAATCCTACGACCAGAAAGAAGGAATGGCAGCATTCCTTGAAAAGAGAAAAGTAGAAGCTTTCCTTAATAAATAAGTTCGTTTAATAAAGGGGAGAATTAACTCTCCCCTGGAAAATTAAATTTATAAAATGGAGGTAATTTCAATGAAAGTAGGAATTATTGGCGCAGGAACAATGGGACAGGGCATTGCAAAGGCATTTGCTCAGGTAGATGGATATGAAGTAGCACTCTGTGACATCAAACAGGAATGGGCAGAAGGCGGAAAAGCTAAAATCGCTAAAGGCTATGACAGACTTGTTCAGAAAGGAAAATTAACTCAGGAAGCAGTTGATGCAATTCTTGCAAAAATTACTCCGGGACTCAAAGAAGATCTCTGCGCAGATTGTGATCTGATCGTAGAAGCAGCATTTGAGAACATGGAAGTTAAGAAAACTACATTCAGTGAACTTGATAAGATCGCAAAACCTGAATGCATTTTTGCATCAAATACCTCCAGCCTTTCTATCACAGAAATCGGCAACGGACTTACCCGTCCAATGATCGGTATGCATTTCTTCAACCCGGCAGACCGTATGAAATTAGTAGAAGTGATCGCAGGCGTAAATACACCGGCTGAAACTGTAGATGCAATCAAGAAGATCGCAGAAGAAATCGGAAAGACACCTGTACAGGTTAATGAAGCAGCAGGTTTCGTAGTAAACCGTATCCTTGTTCCGATGATCAATGAAGCAGCTTTCATCAAGATGGAAGGTGTATCTGACATCGCAGGAATCGATGCAGCAATGAAGCTTGGTGCAAACCATCCAATGGGACCTCTGGAGCTTGGTGATTTCATCGGACTTGATATCTGCCTTGCTATCATGGATGTACTTTATGCAGAAACAGGCGACAGCAAATATCGTGCATGCCCGCTGCTTCGTAAGATGGTCCGTGGTGGAAACCTTGGAGTTAAGAGCGGAAAAGGATTCTATGTATACAATGCAGACCGCACAAAAACTCCGGTTGATGCACAGTAATGGATGTTCTAAATAAAGACATGGAGGAAGAATAAATGGATTTCGGATTAGATAAGAAACACGAAATGGCGAGAACTCTGTTTAAAGAATTCGCAGAAAACGAAGTAAAACCACTTGCACAGGAAGTGGACGAGACAGAAGTTTTCCCAAGAGCAACAGTTGAAAAAATGGCGAAATATGGATTTCTTGGTATTCCGGTACCGAAGGAATACGAGGGACAGGGATGTGATCCACTGACATACGTAATGTGTGTAGAAGAACTTGCAAAGGTTTGTGCCACAACATCTGTAATCGTATCTGCGCATACCTCTCTTTGTATAGACCCGATCCTGACATACGGAACACCGGAGCAGAAAGCAAAATACGTTCCGGATCTTGCATCAGGAAGAAAGCTTGGAGCTTTCGGCCTTACAGAACCTGGGGCAGGTACAGATGCACAGGGACAGCAGACTAAGGCTGTTCTTGACGGAGATGAATGGGTATTAAACGGATCAAAATGCTTTATCACAAACGGTAAAGAAGCAGATGTTTACATCATTATCGCCGTAACAGGTATTGTTGAAAAACGTGGCAGAAAGATGAAAGAGATTTCTGCATTCATCGTAGAGAAAGACACTCCGGGATTCACATTCGGAACCAAAGAGAAGAAGATGGGTATCCGTGGATCTTCAACATACGAGCTTATTTTTGAAGACTGCCGTATTCCAAAAGAAAATCTCCTTGGAGCACAGGGCAAGGGCTTCGGCATCGCCATGCATACTCTGGATGGCGGACGTATCGGTATTGCCGCTCAGGCACTTGGAATCGCTGAAGGTGCACTTGACAGAACAATCGCATATGTAAAAGAAAGAAAACAGTTCGGACGCACGATTGGCCAGTTCCAGAATACACAGTTCCAGCTTGCAGATATGGCTACAAAGGTAGAGGCTGCAAAGATGATGGTATACAAAGCTGCCATGGCAAAAGCTACACAGAAAGTTTACTCTGTCGAAGCTGCACAGGCTAAGCTTTATGCAGCAGAAGTAGCGATGGAAGTTACCACAAAGGCTGTTCAGTTACATGGTGGATACGGATACATCAGAGAATATGATGTAGAACGTATGATGCGTGACGCAAAGATTACAGAAATCTACGAAGGTACTTCAGAAGTTCAGCGTATGGTTATTTCTGGAAACTTATTGAAATAGGAGGTACGAATCGTGAAGATAGTTGTTTGTATAAAACAGGTACCGGATACAAAAGGCGGAGTTCAGTTTAATCCGGACGGTACACTTAACAGAGCTGCAATGCTTGCAATTATGAACCCGGATGACAAAGCAGGTCTTGAGGCCGCACTTAGATTAAAAGACCAGTATGGAGCAGAAGTAACTGTACTTACAATGGGACTTCCAAAAGCAGCCGATGTGCTTCGTGAAGCACTTGCAATGGGAGCTGATAAGGCAATTCTTGTAACAGACAGAGTACTTGGAGGAGCTGATACATGGGCTACATCAAGCACCATCGCAGCAGCACTCCGTAAACTCGATTATGACCTGATCATCACAGGACGTCAGGCAATCGATGGTGATACAGCACAGGTTGGACCGCAGATTTCCGAACATCTGGACATCCCGGTAATCTCTTATGCACAGGATATCAAAGTAGAAGGCGACAGCGTGATCGTACAGCGTCAGTTCGAAGACAGATATCATGTACTGAAAGCAAAAATGCCTTGCCTTATCACTGCACTTTCAGAATTAAATGAACCACGTTATATGACACCAGGCGGAATCTTCGATGCTTGTGATGCTGAGATCACAACATGGGGAAGAGCAGATCTTACTACCCTGGATGATGCAAATATCGGTCTGAAGGGATCACCTACAAAGATCGCAAAAGCATCTGACAAAGTAAGAAAAGGGGCAGGAGAAAAAGTTACTCTTGATCCGGAAGAAGCAGTATCTTACCTGATGGGAAAATTAACAGAGAAACATATCATTTAATAAGAAGGAAAAGTGGTGAATATCATGAACTTAGAAGAATATAAGGGAGTATATGTCTTTGCTGAACAGGTAGACAACAAACTGAGCGGAATCGCATTTGAACTTCTTGGAAAAGCAAAAGACCTTGCAGCAGACTTAAATGCAGAAGTAGCAGCCGTTCTGATCGGTTCTGACGTAAAAGGACTTGCAGATGAGCTTGCAGCATACGGAGCAGATAAAGTAATCGTAGTAGACGATCCGGAACTGAAAGAATATAGAACAGAGCCATACGCACATGCACTGGCATCTGTTATCGAAAAATATAAACCGGAGATCATGTTAGTCGGCGCAACTGCAATCGGACGTGATCTTGGCCCTAGAGTATCCGCAAGAGTACAGACAGGTCTTACAGCAGACTGTACACAGCTTGAGATCGGTGATTTCCCGATCAACCCGGTAGCAGGAAAAGAGCAGAAGCACAATCAGCTTCTTATGACTCGTCCGGCATTTGGTGGAAACACGATCGCTACCATCGCCTGCCCGGATAATCGTCCGCAGATGGCAACCGTTCGTCCTGGTGTTATGCAGAAGATCGCTAAGATCGAAGGTGCAAAGGCAAATGTAGAAGAGTTTAATCCAGGATTTACACCGGATAATAAATACGTTGAGATCATGGAAGTTGTCAAATCTGTATCTGAGACAGTTGATATCATGGATGCCAAGATTCTTGTATCCGGTGGACGTGGAGTCGGAAGTGCAGAAAACTTTAAGATCCTGGAAGATCTTGCAGAAGCACTCGGCGGAGAAGTAAGCTGCTCACGTGCAGTTGTAGATAATGGCTGGAAACCAAAAGATCTTCAGGTAGGACAGACAGGAAAGACAGTTCGTCCTCAGGTATATTTTGCAATCGGTATTTCCGGAGCGATCCAGCATGTAGCAGGTATGGAAGAATCTGATCTGATCATTGCAATCAACAAAGATGAGACAGCTCCGATCTTTGATGTAGCTGACTATGGTATCGTTGGAGATCTGAATAAGATCGTACCAGAACTTACCAAACAGATCAAAGAAGCAGTTGCTGCTAAAAAATAAAGAATAGCTGGTAAAACAAAGATGGTGTCGCAAAGAAGCGGCACCATTTTTTTGTATACAAATCGAATAGAAGTTAGCCTGCTCTATTTTCGTGCGGAAAGCTTGTGCGTCTGGGGGATATTATGGTATAATTTATAAGATATAGACTTTGTAGTTATAGCTTAAGTAGGAGTGTGAATAAATGGCACAAAGAATTAAAAGCAGACGAAGGAAGGCTGTAAAAAAGCAGGCGGTTCATTATTTTGATTACAGTCTTCTGGCGATTATTATATTTCTGATGTGTTTTGGACTGGTAATGCTATACAGTATCAGTTCCTATGAAGCACGAACGGAATACGGAGATGGGATGTACTTCCTGAAAAGGCAGAGTCTCATCGGACTTGGAAGTATTGTTGCGATGATGTGGGTTTCTCGCCTGGATTATCATATGTTTTCCAAATATGCAGCAATGAGCTATTGGGGATCCATGCTTCTTCTTGCACTTGTTAAATTTACACCACTTGGTATTGAGGTAAATGGTGCACGAAGATGGTTCCGGCTTCCGGCTAACCAGTCATTCCAGCCGGCAGAGATTATGAAGATCGCTGTGATCATATTTATCCCATACCTGATCTGCAGAATGGGGAATAAAGTACACACCCTGAAAGGATCGTTGGGAGTTGTGGAGTGGGGAGGTTTGGCAGCACTGGGAGTTTATGTGCTGACTGATAATCTAAGCTCTGCGATCATTGTAATGGGAATTTCCTGCTGTATCCTTTTTGTCGTACATAAGAAGCAGAAGATTTTTCTGTGGATTGCAGGCGGCGGGTTGGCTGTTTTTGTGGCGGGATCATATATCCTCGGAAGACTTCTTGAGAACAGCACCAGCTTCCGACTCAGACGTATTATTGCCTGGCTGAACCCGGAAAAATATGCGTCAACGATTTCTTTCCAGACGGTACAGGGACTATATGCGATCGGATCAGGTGGCTTTTTCGGGAAAGGACTGGGAAATGGTGTGCAAAAGACGGTAATACCGGAAGTGCAGAACGACATGATCCTGTCAGCAATCTGTGAAGAGCTTGGGGTGTTTGGAGCAATCATTATCCTGGTTTTGTTCGGTCTTTTGATCTACAGACTGCTTTTTATTGCACAGAACGCACCTGATCTGTATGGAGCACTGATTATGACAGGGATTATGTCACATATCGCGATCCAGGTAATTCTCAATGTTATGGTAGTTACGAACATGATGCCGAATACCGGAATTACATTGCCTTTTATCAGTTATGGTGGTACATCCATCCTGTTCCTGATGATAGAGATGGGAATGGCACTTGGAATTTCCAGAAGAATTAAACTGGAAGGGTAAAAAAAGCTTTTTTTTCAAAGAAAAGTGTGATATGATGTTATAAGTGGTAATGAAAACCACGTATAATGGATGCAAATGACACGTTTCGGAGGTTTGGATTATGAGTTATAAAGTGATTGTGGACAGCTGTGGAGAATTGACAGCAGAGATGAAAGCTTCAGGTCGGTTTGAGACAGCATCACTGGGACTGGAGGTTGGAGATTGTCATATAATTGATGATGAATCTTTCAATCAGGCTGAATTTTTGAAGAACGTAGCTGAATGCCCGACATGTCCAAAGTCAAGTTGTCCGTCTCCGGAGACGTTTATGGAAGGATATCACTGTGATGCGGAGCATGTATATGCTGTTACGTTGTCTTCTGAACTGAGCGGTTCTTATAACAGTGCCGTACTGGGCAAGAATTTATATGAAGAAGAATATGGTGAGAAAGATATTTATGTGTTCAACTCAAAATCTGCATCAGTAGGACAGACGCTCATCGGGATGAAGATTGCGCAGTGTGAAGAGCGGGGCATGACATTTAAGGAAGTGGTAGCTGCTGTAGAAGCATATATTGAAGAGCAGCACACATATTTTGTTCTTGAGACGCTTGAGACTCTTCGTAAGAATGGAAGACTTACAGGATTAAAAGCAATTGCGGCAACAGTACTGAATATTAAGCCGGTGATGGGGGCTACTCCGAAGGGAGAGATTTGTCAGTTGGGTCAGGCGCGCGGAATTAAAAAAGCACTTAAGAATATGGTGGATTGTGTGATCGCAGATCTGAAAGATCCGGAGAGCAAGGTACTTGCAATTTCGCATTGTAACTGCCCGCAGAGAGCACAAGATGTGAAGAAGATGTTGGAAGAACGTGTGAAATTAAAAGACATTATCATTCTGGATACCAGAGGCGTCAGTAGCATGTATGCGAATGATGGCGGAGTAATTATTGCAGTATAGCTTGTATCAATCGTAAAAGTGTGATAAAATATACTGGTTAGATGATTGCAAAGGAGACTTGCAGATATGAGTCAGAAAAAAGTAGATTATTATAAACAGGCAAAAGCGAACAGAAAGCGTGAAGAAAAAAAGAAAAACTTGCGAAAAGCTTTTGATTATACGATCCTTGGGCTGATTGCACTTGCAATCGTTGTCTGGATTGGATGGTCCGCTTATGATATGTATGAATCAAAGCAGCCAAGAGCAGTAGCAGAAGTTGATTATTCTGCTGTAAGTGATTATATCCAGTCACTTAACACTGCTGAGTAGATGAAAAGAAGAAAGTGGAGAGATGGTTCCATTGTGGAACGGTTTCTCCACTTTTTTTATGCACTGTGTGGGGAATGGAGTATAAAACGCTCCACTTTTCACCACAAAATGAATGAAAAATGGGAAAAAATATGATTTATCGGACTTTTTTCAGAATGGATAAATTCGAAAAAGTGCTTGAAAAGGGCGGAAAAGTGGGGTACAATGGATACAAGTGGTAGAAAGTGGAGTGAAGTGGAGCAAAGTGGCATGGAAAGTGGCAGACCACTTTGAAAGAAGGTGATCCTATGTTGACTGGAGAATTTAATCATAGTATTGATTCAAAAGGCAGGCTGATTATTCCTTCCAAATTACGAGAGAGTCTGGGAGAACATTTCGTAATTACGAAAGGGATGGACGGCTGCTTATTTCTGTATCCGGACAACGAATGGAAAGCCTTTGAAGAGAAGCTGAGAACTTTACCGCTTACAAACAAAAAAGCCAGAGACTTTAAGCGTTTCTTTCTTGGAAGTGCTACGGAAGGAGAACTTGACAAACAAGGGAGAGTTTTGATATCTTCTTCTCTTCGCGCTTATGCAGATCTTGAAAAAGAGGTTGTTCTAGCAGGTGTGCTGGACAAGGTCGAGATCTGGAGTAAAGAGGCGTGGGAAGCGCGTACAGCTGATGTTGAGGAAAATATCGAGGACATTGCAAGTGACATGGAAGATTTGGGACTTAGCATCTAAATAGATCTTTTAATTAGGAGGACACCATGGCATTTAAGCATAAATCAGTATTACTGGATGAGACAATCGAAGGACTGAACATCAAGCCGGACGGTATTTATGTTGATGGCACACTTGGAGGAGGCGGACATGCATACGAAGTATGTCGGCGTTTAAACAACAAGGGGAGTTTTATAGGAATAGACCAGGATGCGGCGGCGATTGAAGCGGCAGGCACCCGATTAAGCGACTTCGGGGAGAGAGTTACAATAATCAGGAGCAATTATTGTGATATGAAGTCGAGGCTCCATGAGAAAGGGATTGACAAGGTCGATGGAATCGTACTCGATCTGGGCGTATCATCTTATCAGTTAGATACGGCAGATCGTGGTTTTTCCTATCGCGTAGATGCGCCTTTGGATATGAGGATGGACACACGCCAGACTTTATCTGCAAAGGAGATTGTCAATGGCTACAGTGAGATGGACCTTTTTCGGATCATTCGCGACTATGGTGAGGACAAATTTGCGAAGAATATAGCAAAACATATTGTTATGGCAAGAGAGAAAGGTCCTATTGAAACAACCGGGCAGCTGGCAGAGATTATCAGACAGTCTATACCGATGAAGTTTCAGAAGATGTCGGGGCATCCGGCAAAAAGAACCTTTCAGGCAATCCGGATTGAATGTAACCGGGAACTGGAGGTGCTCAGGGATTCACTTGACGATATGATCGATATTTTAAATCCGGGAGGAAGGATATGCATCATCACGTTCCATTCCCTGGAGGACAGAATTGTCAAAGGAATTTTTAAAAAGAATGAGAATCCATGCACGTGTCCGAGTACTTTCCCGGTATGTGTGTGTGGAAAAGTTTCCAAAGGAAAAGTCATTACGAAAAAACCGATTCTTCCAAGTGAAGAAGAGATGGAAGTGAACAGTCGTTCTAAGAGTGCGAAGCTGCGTATCTTTGAGCGCGTATAGAATTTGAAAGGGTGGTGCTGTATGGCAAAATACAGTCATAGAATACAGGCAGACAGACGTACAGTAACAAGCCGAGGAATGTACATATACGGAAATACAGTTCGCCAGGCAGAAGTCATGCCACAGCGACAAGAGGAACCAAGAAAAGAACATAAAAAGAAAAAACTGGACAGACAGATTTTGAAAAATCGAAGAAAAGCAATGCGGATGAATCCTGCATATGTGATGTTTCTTTCAATTGCGGCAGTGGCAGCACTTGTAGTCTGTGTATGGTATCTGCAGGTACGTGCAGAGCTTACAAGCCGGACAGAGCATATTACCGAGCTGCAGCAGGAACTGGCAGATGCAAAAGAAGAGAATACAACTAGATATAACGTAGTAATGGACTCTGTGAATCTGGAAGAAGTAAGAGACCGTGCAATCAATGATCTGGGTATGGGATATGCGACTTCGGATCAGATTATTGAATATCAGAACCCGGTTAATGATTATGTAAAACAGTACGAAAGTATTCCGAAAAGCGGAGTGCTTGGACAGACAACAGATAAATAGGTTTATGAACAAAGGTGAATAACATGTCAAAAAGAAGAAAAAGAAAGCCTTCCGTTCTGAGGCATAAATTCACGGTTGGAATGCAGAAAAAGCTGGTAATGCTCTTTATAGCGATATTACTGGCTTTTGTTATTCTTGTCGGAAGAATTACCTATATCAATGCCTCGTCAGGAGAAGATTATACCAAGACAGTACTGGATCAGCAGCAGTATATGAGTCGGTCGATTCCGTTCAAGCGTGGAGATATTGTAGACACAAACGGCACAAAGCTTGCGACAAGTGAGCGTGTATACAATGTGATTCTGGATGCAAAGGTCTTACTTTCAGACGAGACAAAAAAAGCTGAAAACATAGCAGCTACGAAAAAAGCGCTGAAAAGTTATTTTCAGATCAAGGCATCGGCAGTGGATGCAATTATCGCGGACAGTCCGGACAGTCGGTACAATATTCTGAAAAAAGGAATTTCCTACGATGATGCGAAGGCATTTGAAGCGGCTGAGAAGAAAAATTCCAAGATCAAAGGAGTCTGGCTGGAAGAGGATTATGTCAGAAAATATCCATATAATACACTTGCCTGCGATGTCCTGGGATTCAGCGTATCGGGGAATGTGGGAGCAAGCGGACTGGAAGCATCCTATAATTCAACGTTGAATGGAACGGATGGACGCAGATATGGTTATCAGAATGAAGACTCGGCAATTGAAAACACGGTGAAAGAGCCGATAAATGGAAATACGATTGTAACAACGATTGATGCGAACCTGCAGTCTATCGTGGAAAAACATCTGGAAGAGTTTAACCAGGCGCACACAGATGAAGCGCAGGAGGGGATGGGATTTAAAAACGGAGCTGTGATCATGATGAACCCGAATACCGGAGAAGTTCTGGCAATGGCTTCCTCACCTACCTATGATCTGAATAATCCGAGAGATCTATCCAAGTATTATACAGAGGAAGAAATAACCGGAATGAGCAGTGACGATAAGATCGATGCTCTGAATGAACTCTGGAGAAACTTCTGCGTGAGCGATACTTTTGAGCCGGGATCTACGATCAAACCATTTACGGTTGCAACAGGTCTGGAGATTGGTGCACTGAAAGGCGATGAAACCTATTACTGCGGTGGTTCCCTTCAGATCGATGAATGGGAGATTAAATGTATCTCTTATGATAATGGTGGACACGGGCAGCAGAATCTGACACAGGTTATGGAAAATTCATGTAACGTTGCCCTGATGCAGATTGGTCTGGCAATCGGACCGGAAGAATTCTGTAAGTACCAGAGTATTTTTGGATTCGGTCAGTATACGGGAATTGATCTTCCGGGTGAGGCGGTTGGTATTTTGCAGTCACCGGATGGAATGATCAAAACGGATCTTGCAACCAACTCTTTCGGACAGAATTTTAACGTAACTATGCTTCAACTTGCGACAGGATTCTGTTCTCTGATCAATGGTGGCGATTATTATGAACCGCATCTTGTAAAAGCCATTCAGGATGAGAACGGAAATGTGATCCAGACTATTGATCCGGTATTGGAGAAGAAGACAATTTCTAAAGAAACTTCTGATAAATTAAAAAGTTATATGTACAGTGTTGTTCAGAACGGTAGTGGTAGATATGCACAGGTAGAAGGTTATGATATCGGTGGTAAGAGCGGTACAGCGGAAAAATTGCCCCGTGGAGAGAATAAGAATGTGGTATCCTTTATCGGATATGCACCGCAGGAGAATCCGGAAATTATGATTTATGTAGTCATCGATGAACCGAATGCTCCGGATCAGTCAGCGACCAGCAGCCTGATCTCGCAGCTCGCTTCTGATATTATGGCAGAAGCATTTCCGTATTTGAATATTACAAAGGCTCCGGCTGAGTAATTTGGGTATAACCCCGGAAGACAGATCATACAGTAATAGTAAGAATCTGTTTTTCGGGGTTTTTATGCGGAATAAGACTTATAATAAAAAGAAAATGCTGGTAGTATTTTTAAGCGCGCTTCTGATGATTTTTTTTCTGATCGCAAGACTGGTGTATTTGATGATATTTGATGCTGCGTATTATCAACAGAAAGCAAAAACGCTGCACGAAAGAGAGAGGGAGATCAAGGCGGCAAGGGGAGAGATCATTGACAGAAATGGCAAAGTCCTTGCGACCAATAAAGCGGTGTGTACCATATCTGTTATCCATAGTCAGATAACAGATCCGGAGAGAGTGATCCAGGTTCTTGCCGATGAGCTTGGAATAGAGAAAGAAATGATTCGGAAAAGAATCGAAAAAGTTTCTTCCAGGGAAAAAATAAAGACAAATGTGGAGAAAGAGACCGGGGACCGGATTCGTGCATATGAACTGGACGGGGTGAAGGTAGATGAGGATTTTAAACGGTACTATCCGTATGGCAATCTGGCTTCAAAGGTTCTTGGATTTACCGGTGGAGACAATCAGGGAATCATTGGACTGGAAGTAAAATATGAAAATTATCTGAAAGGTGTGAACGGAATGATTCTGACAACAACTGATGCCAGAGGGATTGAGCTTGCGGATACGCTGGAAGACAGAGTAGAACCGGTTTCCGGAGACACTCTGCAGGTAAGCCTGGACTATAATATCCAGGAATATGCACAGCAGGCTGCGGACAAAGTAATGGAAGAAAAACAGGCAGATGCAGTTGTGATTTTGATCCTGAATCCAAAAACAGGGGAAATCTATGCCTGCGTCAATGCTCCAGAGTTTGATCTGAATGCCCCGTTTACATTACCAGAGGGAACAGATGCCGCTTTGAATGATGAAGAAAAACAGGCAATGCTGAATCAGATGTGGCGGAACAGGAGTATCAATGATACTTATGAACCAGGATCGATCTTTAAGGTATTTACTGCTTCGGCGGCGTTGGAAGAGGGAGTGGTCAAAGAAGAAGATACTTTTTACTGTCCTGGATACAAGCTTGTGGAAGACCGCCGGATCCGGTGTGCGAGGACGACTGGACATGGATCCGAGACGTTTGTACAGGGGGTGCAGAATTCCTGTAATCCGGTTTTTATTGAAGTAGGGATGCGGCTTGGAACAGAGAATTTTTATAAATATTTTGAAAAATTCGGATTGATGGGGAAGACAGGTGTAGATCTTCCGGGAGAGGCTGCAACGATCATGCACAAGAAGGAAAATGTAGGGCAGGTAGAGCTGGCAACGATGTCGTTTGGACAGTCTTTTCAGGTGACACCGATGCAGATGGCAACAACAGTATGTTCTCTGGTGAATGAGGGAAAAAGGATCACTCCTCATTTTGGCATCGCCGTTTATGATGCGGAAAGTGGAGAGAAAGAAGAAACGATTTCTTATGGAAAAAGAAAACGGATTCTTTCTAAAGAAACGTCAGAAAAGATGAGAAAGATACTGGAAACGGTTGTGTCCGAAGGAGGAGGAAAAAAAGCACAGATCGAAGGATACCGGATCGGAGGAAAGACAGCGACCAGCCAGACGCTGCCAAGAAGTGCGAACCGTTATATAGGATCTTTTATCGGATTTGCACCTGCAGATGATCCGCAGGTAGCAGCAATGGCAATTATTTACAACCCACAGGGTATCTATTATGGCGGGACGATAGCAGCTCCGGTTGTGCGCGATATTTTCGACAATATTCTTCCCTATCTTGGAATCGAACGGGAAGAAAACCCGTGAAGCAGTTGAAAAAACAGGGCAGATACATTATACTAAAGCGTAGAATCTGTGCCTTTAAGGTAAGGGCTGATTTTGAAAACAAAAGAAAGACAGAGGTGTATTATGGATTTTACAATGGTCATACCGGTGCTGATCGCGTTTGTTCTCAGTGTGGCAGCAGGACCGGTGGTAATTCCTGTTTTAAGAAGACTCAAGATGGATCAGACAGAGAGAGAAGACGGGGTGAAGTCGCATCTTAAAAAAGCCGGAACGCCGACGATGGGAGGCGTGATGATCTTGTTTGCGATTGCGGTCACTTCGCTGATCTATGTAAGAGAGTATCCGAAGGTGATTCCGGTACTTTTTGTAACGATTGGATTCGGACTGGTCGGGTTCCTGGATGATTATCTGAAAGTTGTTCTTCACAGATCAGATGGACTGATGCCGATGCAGAAGATGGCACTCCAGATCGTGATTACAGCGATTTTTGCATTTTACATCGTGAAAGTGGCAAAGATACCGCTTACCATGCTGATACCGTTTTCAGGTGGGAAATATCTGAACATCGGCTGGTTTGCCATTCCGGTACTTTTTATTGCAGTGATCGGTACCGTCAATGGTGTGAATTTTACAGATGGACTGGACGGGCTTGCATCCAGTGTAACAGTTCTTGTGGCAACCTTCTTTACAGTTGTTGCGATCGGAACAAAGAGTGGGATCGAACCGATTACCTGTGCAGTGGTAGGTGCGCTGCTGGGATTCTTATTATTCAACGTTTATCCGGCAAGCGTATTTATGGGCGACACCGGATCACTGGCTCTTGGGGGATTTGTTGCTTCGACAGCATACATGCTCCAGATGCCATTATTCATTATCATCGTAGGATTGATCTATCTGGTAGAAGTTTTATCAGTTATGATCCAGGTAACATATTTTAAGAAAACAGGCGGAAAGCGTTTCTTTAAAATGGCGCCGATCCACCATCATTTTGAGCTGTGTGGATGGAGCGAGACACGGGTGGTTGCAGTATTTTCAATTGTAACTGCAATTCTGTGCCTGGTTGCACTGCTGGCATTATAGGAGGCTTACAAAAATGGATTTACAAGGAAAGAAAGTGTTGGTATTCGGTGCGGGGATCAGTGGGATCGGATCCTGCGGATTACTGGAAAAAGAAGGGGCAGAGGTAATTCTGTATGATGGAAATGATAAAAAAGATGCCGAGGCAATGAAAGCACAGCTTGGTGAGGGAAGCAAAGTCCGCGTTGTTCTCGGAGCTTTTCCGGAAGAGGAGATGGAAAGTCTTGATCTGGTTGTAATGAGTCCGGGGGTGCCGACTGATCTGCCGGTTGTTCTGGCTATGAAAGAAAAAGGAATTCCTGTCTGGGGCGAGATTGAGCTTGCCTATGTATGCGGAAAAGGAGATGTGCTTGGAATTACCGGAACTAATGGGAAAACGACAACAACCTCTCTTTTAGGCGAGATTATGAAAAATGCCCGTGACAGCGTTTTTGTTGTGGGAAATATCGGTACACCATATACAAATGCCGCAGCAGATACCAGAGAAGATTCTGTGATCGTGGCAGAGCTCTCAAGCTTCCAGCTGGAGAGTATTCATACCTTCCATCCAAAGGTAAGTGCAGTTCTTAATATCACACCGGATCATCTGAACCGCCATCATACGATGGAAGCATATATTCGTGCAAAGATGAATATTGCGAAGAATCAGACACCAGAAGATATCTGTGTTCTCAATTATGAAGATGAAGAGACAAGAAAGATGGCAGATGAATTTCAGGCAAGTGTTCTATTTTTCAGCAGTAAGCATAAACTGGAACAGGGCATTTATCTTGACGGAGAAGACATTGTATACAAACCGGAAAAGGAGAAAGAAGGAACGGTCATCTGTAAGACCGGCGAATTACAGATCCTTGGCGTCCACAATTATGAGAATGTTATGGCAGCGGTTGCAATGGCAGCAGCTTACGGTGTAGATCTGGATGTGATCCGTAAGTCTGTACTTGCATTTAAGGGGGTTGAGCATCGTATTGAATATGTGGCAGAGAAGAACGGGGTTGTCTATTACAATGACTCTAAAGGAACGAATCCGGATGCGGCGATCAAGGGAATCCAGGCAATGAACCGCCCGACGATCCTGATCGGTGGTGGATATGATAAACAGTCCGATTTCCATGAATGGATCCAGAGCTTTGATGGAAAAGTTCGCTATCTGGTACTGATCGGTGCTACAAAAGAGCAGATTCAGAAAGAAGCAGCAGAGTGCGGATTTCATGACTGTATTTTAAAAGATACTTTCGAAGAAGCACTCGATACCTGTGTGGAGCTTGCAAGACCCGGAGATGCAGTTCTGCTGTCACCGGCATGTGCAAGCTGGGGAATGTTCCCGAACTATGAAGTGCGTGGGGAAGAATTCAAAAAATACGTGAATGCATTATAAAAGAAATAAAATAATTTCATATAATCTGTATCAAAGGGCGTGAAACAAAGTGGAGGAAAAAGGGAAAAAGGGGCGTATGGATTACACGCTTCTGTTGATTGTTGTTCTCCTGGTTGTGATCGGACTGGTGATCTTATACAGTACCAGTGCATATAACGGGCAGGTGAAATTTCATGATTCCTTTTACTATCTGAAAAAGCAGGCGTTTGCGACGGTGCTTGGAATTGTACTGATGCTGTTCGTGGCAGGGATGGATTACCACATCTGGCAGAGACTGGCAGTATTTGGTTATCTGGCAGCAGTTGCACTTTCGGTTGCGGTCATGTTGTTTGGCAGAGAAATTAACGGGTCCAAAAGATGGTTAGCTTTGGGCCCGTTTTCTTTTCAGCCATCAGAATTTGCGAAAGTTGCACTGATTCTTTTTCTGGCGGATCTTGTGACGAAGAACGTAAAAACAATCGGAAAAATGTGGACACTTTGCAGGATCATGTTCTGGATCCTTCCAATCGTGGGACTTGTGGGAGCGAGTAATTTAAGCACGGCGATCATTATTCTGGGAATCGGTGTGATCCTGATCTTTGTTGCAAGCCCGAAGTATGCGCAATTTGCCTTGATGGGAATCGCAGGCGCCTGCTTTATGGGAATTTTTCTTGCCCTTGAAAGCTATCGGCTGGAACGGCTTGCTATCTGGAGAAATCCGGAAAAATATGAAAAGGGTTATCAGACCCTGCAGGGGCTTTACGCGATTGGATCTGGAGGAGTATTCGGAGTCGGGATCGGAAACAGTGTACAGAAGCTGGGATTTGTACCTGAGGCACAGAATGATATGATCTTTTCAATTATTTGTGAAGAGCTTGGACTCGCAGGTGCTGGGATTATCATTTTTCTGTTTCTGCTTCTGATCTGGCGCTTTTTCCTGATCGCATCCGGAAGCAGGGATCTTTTTGGTGCGCTGATCGCGACCGGAGCGATGGCACATATGATGATTCAGGTTATTTTAAATATTGCAGTTGTGACGAACACAATTCCGAATACGGGGATTACACTTCCTTTTATCAGTTATGGAGGAACATCGGTGATGTTTCTTTTAATTGAAATGGGACTTGTGCTAAGTGTGTCACAAGTGGTAGACTAAACAGGAGATATACAAATGACGGAAGGAGGAAGATGCCTGATGGGATGATACAGAAAGAAAGGAAAAAGAGAATCATAAAGCAGGCTGCCATGAAAGCCATTCTGGTCATTATTTTGGTTTGCATAGCTATGATTACGTTTCTTTTACTCTTTCAAGTGCGGAAAATTGAAGTATCAGGAAATCAGTATCTTAGCAGACAGGAGATTGCAGACTGGGTGCAGGATGATAATTGGTCTTCCAATTCTCTGTATGTGATGATCAGGAACCACCTGATGAATCACGAGCTGCTTCCGGCAATGGAAGAGGCAAATGTGACGATGAAGAATCCGTGGACTGTGAAGGTGACGATCAAAGAGAAGCGTGTGGCCGGTTATATCGTGTCAGGTGATGAATGTATTTATTTTGACAAGGATGGTATCGTACTTGCAAAGACAAAGGAGCTGTGGGATGGAATCCCGTGCATTGAAGGGCTGGAAGTAAAGAAAGTACAGCTTTACAAAGAACTTCCGGTCAGCAAGGCGAACAAAAAAGCATTTGGGAACCTTCTGGATATGACGATGACACTGAAAAAATGTGATCTCGCGCCGGATAAGATTGTTTGTTCCGGTTCAGATCTGTATCTTTTTTTTGGAAACAAATGTGTCAATGTCGGGCACACGAATCTGGAAGAACGGATCATGCAGATATCGCCGATCCTTGAGAAGCTGGGAGATCAGGGAGGAACCCTGTATCTGGA
>OLNG01000481.1_pt1 | contig 34400 bp, 54 predicted proteins | sample 1643091 | NCBI WGS metagenome assembly OLNG01 (sample SAMEA3136661, study PRJEB25190) | human gut metagenome | biome: human gut; feature: human-associated habitat; material: faeces | place: Austria | collected 2013 | reverse complement strand
GGCGCGTGCACAAGCAGTATGTGGACGTCGTGGCTCGCATCCTCGCGGGCGGACAGGTCGTGCCGGTCACCGTCTGCTGGGTCGACGGCCGTTGTTTTACGATCGACGAAATTATCTCGACCGTTGGGTTTGGCCTGATGGTCCACGGCATCCGTACGGCAACATATAAGGTGCGTTTCGGCGGGCACGCGACCGAGTTGTATCTGGAGGACCAGACGCGCGAGCGGGCGGACGGCTCGCAGGCGCACGTGATGCGTTGGTGGGTCTGGGCCTTTGATCGTACGCTTGAGGGCGAGCGCCGTAGGTAAGGACGTGCGGCATTCGGGTACAATGGCAGGAATCTTGTCACCTACGGCGCTGTCGTGCGCTTTTTGAAAGGACGTAGTATGAACGATATCAAGGGCTATCAGAACGGCCCCATCGAGACCGGCGCAAGTCGCGCCAAGGAGATGTCGCCGCGTGCGTACAATCTTGCCATGTCTGCCCTCATCTTCTTGGGCTTTTGCGCCATGGGCGCCGGTGCTTACTTTACGAGCACCATGGCGTTTGCCCGCATGATGATGAGCGGCGCTGCCCTGCCACTGGTCTTTGGCTCGTTTATCCTGACTATTGTCGGCATCGTCATGATGTCTGTTGCTGCCAGCAAACAGTCCGTGGGCCTGTCGCTCACGGGTTACGTAATCTTTGCGAGCACCTTTGGCCTGACCGCGTCGTTTGGCCTTGCAAACTACGACCTGCCCACCATCAACACCGCCTTTATCGCCACCGCTGCCATCACCTTTGTCTTCGGTGCGCTGGGCGTGACCTTCCCCAAGTTCTTCCAGCGTGTGTACGGCATCGGCTTTGGCATTCTGCTCGCCACGATTCTGGTCGAGATCGTGCTGATGTTCATGGGCGTCTCGCAGTCCATCACCGATCTGATCGTGATCGTGGTGTTCGCCGGGTTTATTGGCTACGACACCTATGTTGCCACGACGGTGCCGCCCACGCTGCCCAATGCGGTGCTCATGGCGTCCAACCTGTTCGTGGACATTATCAACGTGTTCCTGCGCATCCTGAACATTCTCGGTCGTCGCGACTAGCGCGGCATTGCGACGCTTCCTACCGGACACGGTAAAACGATACGAAAGGCGGTCCTTCGGGGCCGTCTTTTTTGTGCGTGGCGGGGTATCATGGATGGGAAAAAGCCGATAGCGGCAGCGACAGGAAAGGTGGCCACGTATGGCAGATGTCGACAACAGGAACCGTAACCGCAGGTCTAACCGAGCGGGTCAGCCCAATCCCAAGCGCGAGGCGCGTGCCAAGGCCGCCGAGCGCCATGTGGCGGCTGTGTCCGAGGCCTGCGCCAAGGACATCGAGCGTTCGCTTGCCGGCGTGCGCGAGTTCGATGGTATGCCTGCCGGTTTTGTCGCGGCGATGAAGGCCAAGGCCCAGAAGGCGGCGACTGCTGAGGAGCAGGCTGCCAAGGCTGTGGAGGCTGACGCTGCCGAGGTTGAGGCCGCCGAGGTTGAGGCTGCGGTCGAGCCTGAGGTGGCGCTCGAGTCCACCGAGTCGGCCGACGAGGCTGAGTCCGCGCCCGCGGAGGAGCCTGCTCCGGCCCTGCCCGAGGTCACTGTGCTTGATGCCTCCGCCACGCAGGCAATCCTCGATAACGGCCGCGGCTATGCGCAGTTCTGCGATATGGCCGTGCTTGCCTTTGCCTCGTTTACCAATCCGGGCGGCGGCTATATCCAGGGCTACCTGGGCCAGGAGGCGACGCTCTGCGCCGATTCGTACCTGTACAACGTGCTCGACAAGCAGCGCAAGTGGTACGGCGAGAACCGTCGCCGCAACATCAACTGCGAGCTGTACCGCAATCGTGCGCTGGTGGTGCCCGCCGTGCGCTTCGACCGCAACCACGTGCACGCATACGCCGATGTAATCGTTGCCGCCGCACCCAACGTCAAGCGTGCCCGCCAGGAGTACCGCGTGAGCGACGACGCCCTGTTGGATGCCCTGCGCGACCGCATCCGCTTTGTGCTTGCCATCTGCGACGAGCTGGGTCGCGAGAAGCTCGTACTGGGTGCTTGGGGTTGCGACAACAACGGCTTCGACGCCGAGGCCGCGGCCGAGCTCTTCCGCAAGGAGCTCGCATCGGGCGACTTTAAGGTCAAGCAGGTGTTCTTTGCCGTGCCTTCTACGCGATGGGATGAGGATTTTGCCAAGTTCGAGCACGTGCTGGCAAACTTCCCCGAGCGCAACGAGGAGTCCTATGCCCAGGTTGCCGCACGCGCTGCGGCTGCTCGCGCCGCCGAGCAGGCCCAGGCTGCCGCCGAGGACGATGAGGACGATGACGATTGGCGCAAGTACCTGTAATCGGTACGTGCCGACAGATGGGCCGAGCCGGCGGGAGGGCTGCTCTCGTCGGCTTTTTATTGAGTGGGGAGCTTACGATGAAAAACGTTCTGTGCTTTGGTGACAGCAATACCTATGGCTATGATCCGGCTGGTATGCGCGATGGCACCGCGGTGCGCTATGCGCAGGATGTGCGCTGGTGCGGCGTGGCGCAGCGTGACCTGGGCGAGGGCTGGCATGTGATTGAGGAGGGGCTCAACGGCCGCACGACGGTGCGCGACGATATGTGCCATCTGGACACTAACCTTAACGGTGTTCGCGCGCTTCCGATGCTGCTCGAGGCCCATAAGCCACTGGACGCCATTGTGATCATGCTGGGCACCAACGACTGTAAGACGGTCTTTAACGTGACGGCTTCCGATATCGCTCGTGGCGCCATGGCGCTGATTCGCGCCGTCCGCGCGTTTCCGTGGACCGACGCTGCGCCTTGTCCGCGCATTCTGCTGATGGCTCCTATCAAGATCAAGCCGCAGATCGCCGATGTGTATATGACCGACTTTGACGAGCATTCCGTCGAGGCATCTGAGCATTTTGGCGAGTACTATGCGCACGTGGCAGAGCAGTTTGGCTGCGACTTTTTGAATGCCGCCGATTTTGCCGAGCCGGGCGATATCGACTATCTGCATATGATGCCCGAAAGTCACGAGAGCCTGGGCCACGCCGTGGCAGCCAAGCTCAAAGAGATGCTCGGTGAGTAGCGCGACCCCAAGCCACCACAAAGGTACCTTTGCGGTGGCTTGATTCGTCTGTTTGTCTTGATCTGTAACAGCTGTAAGGCCGAAAACGGGCTAGATGTTACAGATTGAGATTATTTAGGTCGATATCGGTCGTTTGTCTCGATCTGTAACATCTAGGGTCGATTTTGCCGAGTTACTGTTACAGATCGAGATTGTCTTCTCAGCGGAATTTGAATATCTCGATCTGTAACAGGTGGGCCGAAAAATGGGCTCTAACTGTTACAGATCGAGATGTTTGTGGAAGCCGCCGCAAAGGTGTCTGTCGCCTTTGCGGCGGTTTTGGGCTGCGAATCTTAATACTGCCACCACTAACGGCGTGCCATCTACCTGCGGCTTTGCGAGGGAATATCCTAACTAATCCCAAGCGCGTCGAAGGCGGCGCGGACGACCTGCTCGGCGGTGGGGCGGATGTAGTGCCTACCCGACACGCCGGGGAGGGCGTGGCCCATCAGCATCTCGATGAGGTCCCACGGCAGGCGAAGCTCGACCTCCGCTATCGTACGCCAGGAGGTGCGGAGGTTCGACCACGGGATGTGCTCGATGCCGCGGGCGGCGCAGAGTTTCCGCCAGCGGTCGTTGCAAATGCTCCGGTTCATGGGCAGCCCGTCGCCCCGGTCGCTCAGCCACTCGCGGCCATCGGCGGCGCGGGCGGCCGCTATCTCGACGAGGCGGTCGGCGGCCTGCGGTAGGATCACGACGGTGCGGGCGGACTTGGCGGTCTTGAGGGCGCCCACCGGCTCGGTGCCGGACTGCTGCATCTGGCGGCAGATGTCGGCGGAGGCGAGGACGGTGCCGCTACGCTCCCAGCGCAATACCTCCTCGGTGCGCACGCCCAGCGACTCGCCCGAGCGGCAGGAGCCGAAGCACGCGAGGATGAACGCGGGCTCCAGGGGGTTGCCGCGCAGCTCGTCGAGGACGCCCAGGGCCTCGTCGAGGGTGTAGACGCGCTTCGAGCGCTCGCGGGTCTTGCGGGTGGGCATGGTGTACCTGACGCTGGCGGCGAACGGGTCGAGCGGCAGGCGGATGAAGGTCGAGACGCAGGCGTAGACCTTGCGCAGGGTGAGCAGGGCGGTATCGGCGGTGGCGGCGGGCAGCGTCAGCAGCCAGTCCTGCAGCTCGACGGCGCGCAGCTGGTCGACGGGCATTGCGCCCCAGCGGGGTCCGACGTAGTTTCTCCACGAGCGCAGCACGAGGTCGCGGGTGTTGGGGGCGAGCGTCCCCGCCTCGACCTGTGCGGCCATCTTGGGGACGAGCCACGTCTCGTAGGCCTTGGCTATGGTGGGCACGGGCGCGTCGTCGGCGTGCTCGACGTGGATGCGGTCGAGCTCCGCGCACGCCTCGCGGTAGGTGCCGTACACGGTCTTGGTCTTGCGCCTGCGGCCTTGCGGCGTGTTCTGCATCCAGCGCAGGACGTACTTCTTGCCGCGCCTCATCTCGGTCACGGAGCCCCAGACGCGGCGGTGCTGCTTCTTTGTCATATAATCAGATCCGTTCAGATCGCGGGCTTATTCTCCGTTTCGCCCGGTTCTGACCACGGCCCCGTCTCACGTTCCAAAGTGCAGGGGCCGTCTCCTTAGTCTCGGGGCCGCGGCATCAGCCTGCGGTCCCGAGATTTTTCGTTTTCATGGGCATCACCTCCCTAGATGTAGACGCATGGGGTCTCGCCCTCGACGGTGTAGCCGAGCCTCGCGCCTAGGTTCCAGCTGCGCGCGGGACGGCTTTTTTGTTTTTCAGCCCGTGATGTGCGCCGCAGCAAAGCCTGCCACGACGGACAGCAGCGCTATCGCGGCCTCCCTCATGAATACCGACCTGCCGCGCCGTCTCTCATCTTCGGCCCTCGCCGCGGCCCAGCGGTCGCGCCTTTCTCTGTAGGCCTCCGCCTCGGCGGCATAGCGCCTGCCCTTTGCGGCGATGCGGAACGTGCAGGCGGTGGACGTGTTGAACATGAGGTCGCGGATGTAACCCAGCTCCTCCAGCTCCAGCGCCTCGTCCCTCCGGCTGAAAGTCCTGTTCCTGACCATCTCCCCGAGCGTCTCCTCGAGCGAGGGCGTTAAGGGGATGAAACGATACTCGTCGACGTAGCCGGAATAGTCCGGCTCTATTTCGCGCTTGGAGAAGATATGCACGACGACTCCTTCCTTCGACAGCTCATCATCGTGATCGTGTTCTGGACCATCGGGTGGCTCATCGGCATGGCGACTACCGGCCGCCTCTAGGAGAAGAAATGCACGACGAATGCTCCTTCCTCCGGGGCCGCATCATCGCGATCGCGTTTGGCCTCCTCGGGCACCTGCTCGCGCTCGCGTACCTCGGGCGCATCTAAAGGCATCGAATTCGACGCCTTTGAAATCGGCGCTCCTCTAGCCCCTCTCGTCCCGCTCGCCCATGTACCAGACCACGCGGCCCTTGCAGGTGACGGGGGAGTCGCCCGGCCCGGCGAGGATGTCGTCGTACTCGCCGCTGTGGCTGTCCGCCGTGAGCATGACCGTGGAGCGGCCCCGGGTGTAGTTGCGCACCACGGCGCCGTAGTCGGACGTCTCGGCGAGCACGGGCTGGCCGTTGACCGGCTCCATGTCGGGGTCGACCAGCAGCAGGGCGTCGTGGGGGAAGCGGTTGTCCATGCACCCTCCCTGGGCGTGGACCATGAAGCCGCGCGGGTGCGCGTCGGCGATGGAGGCGGGGACCTCGACCTCGTCGGCGAGGTTCCCCTCGTCGCACGGCTCGCCCATGTGCGCGAAGCCCAGCAGGGGGACCATGCGCGAGGTGCCGCTGATCGCGGCCTCGGTGGCGTCCTCTCCCATGAGTTCGGCGACCGTGGTATCGAAGAGGTCGGCGAGTTGCTCAAGCCGGTACATTCTCGGTTGAGATTTGCCCGACTCCCACGATGCAACGGCGGCCTTGGTGACCTTCGGGTTGAGTCTGTTTCCGACGTCCTCCTGGTTCCAATTACGCGCCTCACGCAGGGCTCTTACTCGGTTTGCGAAACTCATGGACCCTCCTTCGGTTAAACGTAATTTAATTCTAATTAAAGAAAAATTGATTTATAGATAATTTTAAGTTGACCCGCGGTCAAATAAGGTTTAACCTTTAGTCAACGAAAGGAGGAGCACATGCAAAGCTTGCAGGAGTACCGAGAGGCAGGCGTCGAGCGTTTCCAAAAGAAGAACATCGCCGCAGCTCTTGGAATCTCTTTACCGGCATACGACGCTCTCGAGAACGACCAGGAGCACCGTATGAACCCTGCCAGAGCAAAGGCGCTCGGGGAACACTTCGGAGTTGACCCGACTATTTTTTTAGCTGAGAAGTCAAATTAGATTTGACCAAACGAAACGGAGAGAACCATGAACGAGAACTACATCGACATCGAGCTGGGCGGCTGGAACATCCCCGAGGCCATCACGGTCGAGGCCGAGCCCGCCGAGGCCCGCGACTTTTCCGACTTCGAGCTGTAGGGGAGGACGACATGGGAGACGAACTGCTAGGGCTGCGGCCAGATGTAGGGGGCGAGGACGGCGGCGATCGCGAAGACCAGCGAGAGCGCCGCGATGGCGAGGCTGAGGATGTTCACCTTCCTCGACTGCTCCGCCTGCACGGCGGCATTCCGTCGCTGTTCCGCGAGCTCGTCGTCGTACCTGCGGGAGTACTCGCGGAAGGCCTCCAGCTGGGCGCGGTTCAGCTCTATCGCCTCTCGCAGGAGCCTGAGCGGCTCGGCCTCGACGGTCTCGGCTCCCATGGCGCGCCGCGTTGCCGAGGGGGTGTCCTCGATGTCCTCTAGGAAGCCGCTCGCCCGTTCTATCAGGGTGCTGAGACGCTCCGATGCGTTCTCGAAGGGGTTGCTCATCACATCTGTCCTCTCTCTCGGGGTCGTTGTAGCGGGTATCGCCATGCGTTCGAGGATAACGCTTCTGCTTGGTGCCGGGGCGGCGTTCCCGGTGGCCGTGCTGAGTGCCGAGGAAATGTATCTGAACGGCTGGAAAGCCGGGAAACGGAGGAAGTCATGAAAACCAAGAGGGAGAACATCAGGTACGAGGCGCGCGGGAAGTCCTTCGAGATCGAGTGCCCGCAGGGCTTCTCGGGCATCGAGGCCATCGTCTGCTGGTGCGACGCCGGCGGCGGCTGGCACCACGAGGCCTTCGAGTCGTTCCTCGACGCCCGCGGGCGCCTGGACGGGCTGCTGCGCGGCGAGGCGGTCATGGCCTACGTCCAGCGCACGGTCTGCATGAACACCGCCGACGCCATCGACCCCGGCATCCAGCCGGTTGAGGTCGGCCTCGCTGCGGGCGAGTGGGTCATGTATCAACTGCAGAAAGGGCGTGAGTAGCGATGGGTAAGCGGGTCCGCTACGACTTCGAGCTTGTCGACGGCTCCTATGTCGAGACCGACAAGAGTGCCGCGTTCCGTATCTCGGAGACGTTCGGCTTCACCAACGAGAAGCACATCAAGATTTTGGAGAAGGGCACCGAGAAGCTGGGAAAGCTCGACGGGACCGAGTACTACATCGCCTCGCCCGTGACGTTCGCCCTGTACGGGCGAGTCTACTTCACGCTGGGCAACTCGCTCGTCTACATGCCCGGCCTGGAGGAAGTCTACCTGGGCGGCGATGGGCGATGAGCAAGTTCTGTCAGGCGGTTCGCCTCGTGGTCGCCATCGTCGTCACCACGCCGCTCGTTCTGGTCGTCGCGGCGCTCGCGCTGGTCGAGTGCCTCTTGAGGATGGTTTCCGGGTCGTTGACAAGGCTCGGCATCTCAATCCTCAGAACTCTGTCCGCATAGCGGCGATAGGCCCCGCTCCCGGGGCGGCACCGTTGCCCCGCGGCTCTCCAATAACCATCCGCGGGGACGTTCCCTACCGGTGCCGTGCCGGGGGCGAGGCCCCGAAACCGACAAAAAAAGAGCCGCCCGGTGTGGAAAGCGGGGACGGCTCCAGACCTGAAAGGAGGTCACTCATGGATTCTAGCAGAGCCAAAACGTTCCAGCAGATGGCCGACGAGCTTGGCATCAGGCACAAGCTGATGTACACGCTGCGCGAGGCGTCGAGGGTGACGGGGGTGCCATACGACACGCTGCGCATCGAGTGCAAGGCGGGCCGCCTGCGCTCGCAGCTGCCCGAGGGGCGCAAGGTGGGGCGCATGGTGCGCCCGGAATGGGTGGAGCAGTGGATTGAGGAGGGAACGCATGGCATCGAGGCTGCTTAGGTGCGCTGGGTTCGTTGCGCTCCTGTTCGTGGTGAACGCGCTCATGCCCTACGTCCTGCGGGCGATGCTGCTCGCGGCGGATGGTATCCGCGTGGCGCTCGGGATGGGGTCGGTACTGTGATCGGCAGGCGATTCGCGTTCACCGTCCCGTTCGTGGCGGGCAAGCAGCGCCACAGGCTCGACCGCAGGCACGCCCGGATGTACACGCCCGACGAGACCATCCGCAACGAGGCCGCCATCCGCGACGCGGCGCTCGGGGCCATACGGGAGGCGTACCCGAAGCTCGAGGGGCTGCTGTTCCCGTTCAGGGTACCCGTCGCGGTGCGCATTGACGTGTACGAGCCGCTGCCCAAATCGAGGCCGAAGCGCGTCACGTCGGAGCCAAACACGTTCAAGCCGGACGCGGACAACATCGCCAAGCTTGTGATGGACGGGATGAACGGGGCGGTCTGGGGCGACGACAGCCAGGTGGCCGAGGTCCACGTGGTCAAGTGGCCCCGTCGTCGCGGCATCGAGCCGCACATGGACATACAGGTATATCGCGGCTGGGCAGACCCAGCCGAAGAGAAAAAGTAGAAACGGAGATTAAGCAATGGAGTACATGCACGTAAACGTACACGGCGGCGGCAACAAGCCCGACGCCTTGGAGGAGTTCGCCACCGCCCTCGTCGCCATCGCCGATCGCGACGGAGACGAGATCAAGGCGCTGGGCGTGAAGCCCGCCTGCCTGCGCGGCGTCGCCTACGGTCTGCTGTGCCACGAGAAGATCGAGGAGCTGTGCGTCATGAACAAGTACTTCGGCGCCGACGAGGAGCTGCGAATTGCGAAGAAACTCGTCGCGATGGTCGCGCGCACGGAGCGAATCTACAAGGAGGACGGCCTGCGCGGGCTTATCGCCGACTTTGCGGGCCGCGTGGACGTCGAGAAAGTTGAGGTCAAGGACGGAAAGGTGACCATCAATGGCTAACGAGATCATCGAGTTCAAGGACGATGCGGGCATGCCCGTCAAGTTCACCTCGCAGGACATCCGCGAGCGCCTGTGCCCGAACGCCACCGACAGCGAGCTGGCGCTTTGCGTGGAGCTTTGCAACCGCCAGCACCTGAACCCGTTCACCAAGGAGGTGTACCTGGTCAAGTACGGCAGCGCCCCGGCGAGCATCATCACTTCCTACCAGGTGTTCAACCGCCGCGCGAACAGGCAGCCCAACTACGGCGGCATCGAGAGCGGCGTCGTGGTGCTCCGCGACGGCGAGGTCGTCAAGAAGAAGGGCTCCGCCGTCTACAAGATGATCGGGGAGCAGCTCATCGGCGGCTGGGCAGAGGTCGCGTTCACCGACGGCAAGAAGCCCGCATACGTCGAGCTGGCGCTCACCGACTATAGCACCGGCAAGAGCAACTGGGCGAAGATGCCGGGCGTCATGATCGAGAAGTGCGCCAAGGCCGGCGCGTGGCGTCTGGCCTACCCCGACGAGTTCGGCGGGATGTACACGGGCGAGGAGATGGACCAGAAGGTCGCGCAGGACATGCGCGCAGGTTCTCAGACCGTCGAGGCCGAGAGCGTCGAGCCCGTGGCCGACCTGCAGCCCGTGCGCGACCTGTTCAAGCCGTTCATGGCAGCGACTGGGCTCGACAGCGCCGGGGCCATGGCCGCCATCTGCGCCGCTGTGGGCTGCTCGTCGGGCTCCATGCACGACATGACGGTCATGCAGGCGCGCCGCGCGGCCTCGTGGATGGAGGAGGAGATCGCGGCCCGCAAGTCGCAGCCCGAGCCCGCCGCCCCCGAGCCGGAGCCCGCGCCCGTCTATGAGCCCGCGCCCGCCGAGTATGCGACCGACGACGACCTGCTGGGAGGCTTCTAATGGCAGACGAGGTTTTGGCGGTCGAGGCCGTGCCGCTCGAGGAGGACTTCGACACGCTGGTGGCGTCGCTCGCCATCGACGACACGCTCGAGGACAAGCTGGCGAAGCTCAAGAAGAACGTGGACGAGAAGCTGGCGGACTACGTGGACGTCAAGCACATCGAGAAGGACGAGGACTTCAAGGCGGCGAAGAAGTACCGCGCGGCGGTCAACGACGTAAAGAAGCCCATCGAGGCGCAGCGCAAGGCCGCGAAGAAGAAGTACAGCGACCTGCTCAAGACGTTCGACAAGACCATCGGCGAGATCACGGCGCCCATCGACGCGCTCTCCGATGAGTACAAGGCCGAAATCGACCGATACGACGGCGAGTGCAGGGCCCGGCGCCTCGCCGCGCTCAGCGGCCACTACTACGACCTCGCGGGCGAGATGGGGCCGCTGGTGCCCTACGAGCGCATCGCTGACGACAGGTGGCTCAACGCGAGCTTCGGCGAGGTCAAGGCCAAGAACATCATCGAGCGCCGCGTGGGCGAGCTGCTGCACCAGTTCAAGTTCGTCACCGGCCTCGACTACGCGGACGAGTCCGAGAAGGCATGGGCCGTGGCGTGGTGGACGAGGACGCTACCGACGGACTCGGGCGAGGTGGCGGCAGCAGTCGCCGCGCACCGCGAGGAGGCGGCCAAGGCCGCCGCGCTCGTGTCGACCTACGAGCAGGCGACGGCGCCCGCACCGGAGCCCGAGCCGGAGCCCGCGCCGCTGCCGCCCGACCCCGAGCCGATGCCCGTCGAGGAACCTGAGCCGCCCTTGGGCGTGCCGAGGTGTGTGCGGGTGGTCCCGTCGCGCCCCGAGCCGGATGTGGCCGAGGATGCGGCCCCAGCACCGCAGAGGGGCTACCGCGTGGTCATCGAGTGCGCCACGGCGGACGAGCTGCGTCGCGTGAGGGCCGTCATGGTCGACAACGACATTCACGGATACGTCGAGAGGATGTAGGACATGGGAGAGAGCAAACTGCCGCCGACACGAACGCCAGAGCAGCGCAAGGAGGCGATGGCCAAGGCCATCCACACGCGCCGCGACCGCGCCGCGTTCAAGGCGGCGTGCAAGGCGGGGAACATCCCGCCCGAGGTCGCCATCGAGGCACCCATCGCGGCAAAGCTCAAGGTCGAGGAGTTCGCCCGCTCGTTCCCGGGCATCGGCCCGGTCACGGCGCAGAAGATCGTCGAGGCGTGCCATATCCGCGACGGCCGCCGCGTGAGCGGCCTGGGCTACATGCAGGGGCCGCGCCTCGTCGAGGCAATCAAGAGCCACATGACCGCGAAGGAGGACGGGCAGTGAGCATCAACCGAGTGAACATCAGCGGCAACCTGACCCGCGACCCCGAGCTGCGCGTCACCGCCGGCGGCACGCAGGTCCTGTCCTTTGGCGTGGCGGTAAACGACCGCCGCCGCAACGCGCAGACGGGCGAGTGGGAGGACTATCCCAACTTCGTCGACTGCACCATGTTCGGCAACCGCGCCGAGGCCGTTGGCCGTTTCCTCGCCAAGGGGATGAAGGTCGCGATCGAGGGCAAGCTGCGCTACAGCTCTTGGGAGCGCGACGGCCAGAAGCGCTCGAAGCTCGAGGTTATCGTCGACGAGATCGAGGTCATGGTGCGCCGTGAGGGGCAGACGCAGGCCCAGCCGCAGCAGAGCCTCGCGGACACGGTGCCCGTGCAGCCACAGGCGCAGGCCGCGCCGCAGTGGAGCGCCCAGCAGGCCTACGCCGCGGTCCCGCAGCCCGAGTTCTACGACGAGGACGTGCCGTTCTGATGAGGCGCGTACCCGACATCATCCGCGACCACTGGGAGGCGGCCCTTTTCGCCGCCTCCTTCTCCGCGGGGTTCCTGTTCTTCTCTTCGCTTCTATGGGGGTGGTTCTGATGGCGAGCAAGTTCACGTGGTTCCCGACGCTCACCAAATCGCTTGAGAAAATGCCGGAGGGGCCGCGCGGCAAGATGCTTTGGATGCTCGTTCAATACGGGACAGACGGCATAGAGCCGGATTTTGGCGACGATTGGCAGTCCGAAGCGCTCTTCACGAGCCTCCGCAACGACATCGACAACAGCCTCGCCGCGCGCAACAAGAACAATGGCGGCAGGCCGCGCAAGGACGCCAAGGCCGAAACGGGGGTTTCGGACAGTACGGAAACCTCGGAAACGGGGGTTTCGGAAAACGGAAACGGGGGTTTCGGGGTTTCTGAAACTGCCGAAACGGGGGTTTCGGAACCTGAAAACCCCTCCTTATATACCAATCCATACCAGTCCATACCAAGCCAGGCCATTCCAGTGCAGGGCAGTGCGGACGCGTGCGCCGCGCCCGAGGGCTTCGAGCCGCCGACCGCCGAGGAGGTCGCCGCGTACTTCGGGGCCAACTGCCTGAACGGCGACCCGCAGGCGTTCTTCGACTTCTACGCGTCGCAGGGCTGGCGCAAGTCCAACGGCATGCCGATTTCGGACTGGCAGCCGCAGGCCCGGCAGTGGCACCGCCGCCAGCGCGAGCTCGACGCCGAGGCCCGGAGCCGCGGCAAGCCCACTGCCTCGGAGGTCGAGACCGCCACGTTCAGGCCCACGAGGACGCCCGAGGAGGCGCTGGCCGAGCAGGAGCGCCGGTGGGCCGCCGAGCACCCGGGCATGGACCCGGCGAAGGTCGAGGCCCCGCGGGGCACGACCGCGGGCAGGGCCGAGTTCGGGCTGTACCAGGACGCGCGGAGGCTGCTGGCCGCCCGCGCCGCGTGCGAGAGGAGGGCGTCGTGAACCTCGAGAGGGACGGGGCGCCGGACATCCCCGACGGCGCCGTGAGGTGCTGCGAGACGTGCGACCGCTGGGTGCCGGGCGACGGGTGCGGCATCTGCGCCCACCGGGCCGAGTCGGCCGTGCTGCCGCGCGGCGTGGACCTCGACGCGATGGCCGCGAGTATCACGCAGGGCGACCACTCCTGCGGGAGGTGGGAGCCGTGGCGCGGGCTGTGAGGCCGTGCGAAGGACAGGCCGCGCTCGACCTGTTCGGGCCGCCGCGCAGGCGCCCCATCGACGAGAGCCTGCGCTGGCTCACGAGGGTCTGGGGCTGCCGCGAGGAGGACGTCATGCCGCACCTCAGGCGCCTCTACGCCGAGTTCGCGGCATGGGACGCCGACGAGAGGGCGAAGGTGCTCGTCGACTTCTACTGGCCGCGCCACAAGCCCGCGTTCGACGGGCTGACGCCGGAGCAGGTCGGGATGTACGACCGGACCATCGACTACCACACGGCATGGGACCGCTGCTGGGCGATCAGACGGGGCATGGACCCGCGCGAGGCGCTCAGGGTCGTGTCGTGGGACTACGGAAACGACAGGCCGTCGAGGACGGCGGCCTAGGAAGGAGGGGCCATGAGCTCGAGATACGGAGAGTGGCCTGAGGGGGACCCGCGCCGCTGCGACGGGTGCAGGTTCGCGGAGCGCGTCGAGCGCGTGATGGCGGCGTCGGGCGACGTCCGCACCGTGTACCGCTGCGCGAGGCGCCCGGAGTTCGTGCACCGCACGCAGGCGGAGGCACGCTGCAACTACTGGGAGGCGCGATGACGGTCGACGGTTACCTGCTGAACCTGCGGACGTTCCGCGAGGTCGAGGACAGCAAGGCGCAGGCCCTCAAGCCGCTCGAGGAGGCTGCCGAGGTGTTCGGCGCCTGGCAGGACTGCGACGACATGCGCCTCAGCCCGATCATGACGGCGCGCAGGGAGTACCGCCAGAGCCTTATCGACGAGTGCATGGACACAGTGCAGGCGACCGCCAACCTGCTGGCAGCCGTCGGCGCCACGCAGGGCGAGGTCGACGCCGCCATCCGGCGCATGGACGAGAGGAACTGTGAGAGAGGACGTCTGTGATGGAGACTTTGGAGCAGATCAAGGCGGATGCGGTCGAGGTGTTCTGCTACGACCGTGAGGTCAGGCCGCAGGACAGGGCGCACGCCTATCTGGGGAGGTACCGCGTCAAGCGCGGCTACAACGACACGGCGATGCAGGTCGCGGTGACCGACATGATCGAGCGCGCCTACGAGGCGGGAAGGGCTGAGGTCGCCGGCGCGAACCTCGTGCAGAACCTGCGCCGCCAGCTGACGAGCATCGAGGCGACCGTCGGGGATGCCATCGACCTGCTCGACGAGAGCACTGGGGCGGTGGAGTGCGATGAGTGACTCGAGGGTCGGCGGCTACCCGATGGGGGTGACGGACGCCGCCATCGAGCGCCACTTCGGCGGCACCCGCGAGCCTAGGATGTGCGGGAACTGTAGGCACTTCTGCGGCAGCGACATCCACGTCGACTACGGCTACTGCCACCTCGGGTTCGAGCGCGCCTACGACGCGGAGGCGCCTGAGCGCAAGGAAGGGTTCTGGCGCCTGGCGAAGTGGGCTGTGGCGTGGCTCATGGAGAACCTGCTGTACTGCGAGGACGAGTGCGGCGAGTGCCGCGACTACGAGGAGTTTGGGCTATGAGTATCGAATTGCCGAAAGATGCCGAGGGACGAGAGATTCCGCTTGATACCGTTGCGCTGTTCAACCGTGACGGGAACGTATATAGCATCGTGCGCTGGACGTTCACCACGGACTTTGATTTGAGTGACGGATGGTCGAACAAATGGCGTGCGATTACCGACCGTGGATTTGCACTCGATCCGGCACTCGTGTACCTCACCACGCCAGACACATGGGAGAAGCTGGAAGAGGACTTGGGCAGGGGCGCGGACGCGCTGAATTATGAAGCCTGCGCCTATTTTGGCAAAAGCGCGTGCGACTGCTCATCGTGCGTCGCCGACAAAGGCGAAACCTGCGAAAGGGTTGCCATGCGCGACATCGCCGACCGCATCCGCAAGCTGAGGGGTGAGGGCGATGCCTAGCGATTGTCCCTACTGCGGAAAGCCGCATTTCAACTTCGGCGATGACGAAGAGGGAGTCGAGATGTGGATAAATGAGCCAAATGACGGCGAGTATGTCATTGTTGCCGACCCGCCGTTCGCATGGAGCACCCCGATTAACTTCTGCCCGTTCTGCGGGCGCAAGCTGGAGAAGGTGAGGACTGATGTTGACTAGCGACCTTGTGCCGTGCTTCGTCCAGTCGTTCAAGACGGACTCAAAGACCGGCTACGAGAAAGCACTGCTCGTCGGCGTTTTCGACAAGACGACCACCGATCTCGACTGCTGCATATCCTCGAGCAGCAGGGATACGGGTAAAACCTGTCAGCCGGTTGCCGTGGTCATGCAAGAGGATGGCCGGCTGCGTGAGGTGAACGTATCGAATGTCATCATCGACGACTCATATGAAGTGTTCGACATGTACTCGTGGACGTTCAACGAGAACGACATAACCGAGCAGCTCGGGTTCCAGCGCAAGGAGGACGAATGACAACGCACCGACTCAAGATCTTTGTCAAATACGCCGACGCAATCATGAGTGGGGCCAAGACATTCGAGATTCGCAAGAACGACCGGGATTACGAGGTCGGCGACAGTATTGTGTTTAACGTCGTCGCGGACGACTGCCATTCCTTCGAAGAGGCAGTAAGGCACCCGCTCAACGGGGCGACCTATCGAATCGACTACATCCTCGATGACTTCGAGGGCCTCGCCCAGAAGTACGTGGCGCTGGCCATATCCAAGGAGGACGAGAGAGCTTGACGTTTGGGAGAAGAACATCGCGAGAACCGTCGAGCGGCGCATAGAGGAGGCGGGGGTTGCAGATGATTACCGATGAGGAGAGGCGCGAGGCCGTCGAGTTCCTGCGCTCAGGCAAGTGCCTATACTTTGACGAGCACCGGAAAACGGAGCTCGACTGCAACCAGTGCATGAAGGTGAGCACGATGCTTTTCGGCCACTACGATGCGCTTTGCGGGTTGGACAGCTGCGGGACCGATGCGTGGCAAAGACTTGCCGACCTCATCGACCGCCCGAGCGAGAATATCGAGCGTCCTCGGTGAGTTGGTCTCCGGCGCTTGATAAGGTTCTGCCGTGGCGGGCGAGCTTTGGGGGGTATGCGAATGGCGTGTAGGCAACCTGTAGGAGATGGGCCAAAAGGCCCATCCACAAAGTCAGCACATCCGTTGAGGGACGAGTGGGCGCTCCGGAAGGGGCGCTCCTCTTACGTCCTGTGGACGGACGAGATGATAAGGCGGATGCAGGCGCACCCGGAGCGGACGGCGGCGGAGATCGCGGCGGAGCTGAGGGTGACGCCGAGCGCCGTGAGGCACGCGCGGCAGCGGTACGGGCGCTTTTCGACCGGAACGGATGGACTGTGCATCGTGTGCGACGCGCGGCCCGTGTTCGACACGTCGGCGCAGGCGAAGAAGTGGAGGCTGTGCAAGGGGTGCTATCTGGCGGAGCGGAAGAGGCGGCTCGAGGAAGAGGCGGAGAGCAACCGCATACGACAGGTCGCGCACAGACGGCAGAAGCTGGACGGAGACGTTTGAGAGGCTGGCCGAGGCAATCGGAATCAAGTCGACCAAGGTCGAGTAGCCGAAAGGCCCCGGTTTCCCGGGGCCTTTTCTTTAAACGTTACCCCCTTTTTACGCTCGTGGGCAAACGCACGCGCTTGTCCACGTGCGTAAAAAGGTGGGAACGTTCGCGTTTCCATATGGCTATCTACCAGCGGAAATGTGATTTTGTGGCGGGAAAAAGGCGTGAAAAACTGACCAAGGAGGGCATCGAGGATGCCGTCCGCCTGTGCCGTGCCGGAATGACCGACAGGGACATCGCCGCGTATCTCGGGGTCGCACGCGAGACATACAGCCGCTGGATCAACCACCCCAGAACAGACAATCAGCGTCAACTGTGTCACGTTCTAAAAAAGGCCGAGGTCGAGCGCAAGGCGACGCTCGTGGGCCGCATCATGGACGCGAGCGGCGACAGCTGGCAGGCGGCGGCGTGGCTTTTGGAGCGCAAGTACCCGCAGGAGTACGCCAAGGCGCAGCGCATCATGGATACCACCGACACGGCGGTGCTCAAGGCCGCCAAGGAGCTGGTGCTGTCCGTGCCGTCTTCAATCGGCGGGGACGAGTAGCCGATGCCGCTCACGAGGATGCAGCGCGAGTACCTCGCCAACTGCACGCACCGCTACAACGTGAAGTGCGGGGCGACGGGCTCGGGCAAGAGCTACGTCGACATAGCCGTGACCATACCGCAGAGGCTTCTCGCCATGCGGGGCGAGGGGCTGGCGGTGATGATCGGGAACACCCGCTCGACGCTCGAGCGCAACATCCTCGAGCCGATGCGCTCACTTTACAGCGAAGACGTCGTCAGCCAGATCGGGCGGGACAACACGGCCCAGATATTCGGGCGCAAGGTCTACTGCCTCGGGGCGGATAAGAAGACGAGCGTATCCAAGATTCAGGGCGCCACGTTCGAGTGGGTCTACGGCGACGAGGTCGCCACGTGGAGCGAAGACGTGTTCCAGATGCTCAAGAGCCGCCTGCGCTGCGAGCACAGCCGCTTCGACGGCACCTGCAACCCCGACAGCCCGAACCACTGGTTCAAGCGGTTCCTCGACGGCGACAGCGACATCTACAGGCAGGACTACACGATCTGGGACGGTGCGCTGGCACCGGATGTCATCGAGGCCCTCATCAAGGACTACGGCAGCGGCGTGTACTACGACCGCTACATCTTGGGCAAGTGGACGCTGGCCGAGGGCCTGGTCTACCCCGGGTGGGAGGGTGCCCTAGAGAGCCGGTATACGGGCAGCGCCGCCAAGTACGCGGTGTCTTGCGACTACGGAACGCAGAACGCCTTCGCGGCGCTGCTGTGGGCGTTTGACGGCAAGGTGTGGCACGTGGTGGACGAGTACCGCTACTCGGGCCGCGACACGGGGCACCAGAAGACGGACGCCGACTACGTGGCCGACATGGCCGACTTCGTGCGCGGGCTGAGCAAGCCGCCCAAGTTCATCATCGACCCGAGCGCCACGAGCTTCATCGCCGCGATGCGGCAGGCCGGGTTCAAGACCAAGAATGGGCGCAACGACGTCGCGGACGGCATACGAGAGACGGATGTGTGCCTGGGCAACGGCACGGTGCGTATCTCCGACGCCTGCGCGGGGCTGATAGGCGAGCTCGGCGGCTACTGCTGGGACGCCAAGGCGGACGGCGATAAGCCCGTCAAGGTCGAGGACCACAGCTGCGACGCGCTCCGTTACGGCGTGGCAACACTGCGCATGTACAAGCCTGCGAAACGGCAGGTAAACCCATTTTTTGAAGGGAGGTAGCGGCTTTGTCTAAAGGTCCTTTGGTGACCGATGGCGACCTCAAGGCGGCGGCGTCGGCAACGGCATTCGCGGCAGATGCCATCGAGCGGCACATGTCGAGCGAGATGTACCGCAACGCCGTCATCGCGAATGAGTACTACCGCCAGCACAACGTCACGATCAACCGTTTCGTGCAGAAGATCTACTCGTGCTCCGGTGCCGAGGCCGAGGACTTCACGGCCTCGAAGCTGAGGCTGGCGAGTAACCTGTTCAAGCGCCTAAACGTCCAGCGCTGCACGTACTCGCTCGGTAAGGGCGTGAGCTTCGTGGACGTCTCGGCGGGCGGCAAGGACACGACCAAGGAGGGGCTTGGCGACCGCTTCGACGACGACGTCATGGAGATGGGGCTCAAGGCGCTCATCCACGGTGTGTCATTCCCGTTTTGGAACCTCGACCACATCGACGTGTTCACCGCCGACGAGTTCTGCCCGGTGTGGGACGAGTACTCTGGGGCGCTATACGCCGGCGTGAGGTTCTGGCGGCTCGACTCCGACCACCCGTGGCACGCGACCCTCTACGAGCAGGACGGCTACACGGAGATGGTGTCAGGCGGCAGCGGCTTCGACTTCGAGCTGACTGAGGCCAAGCGCGCCTACAAGGTCACGTATCAGGAGATACCGGCGGACGGGATGAAGCTGGCCGTCGATGCGGAGAACTACTCCCGCCTGCCAATCGTGGCGGTCTGGGGCAGCGACGCGCACCAGAGCACGCTCGTCGGCATGCGCGAGAGCATCGACGCCTACGACCTGATCAAGAGCGGCCTTGTGAACGACACGCGCGACTGCGCGCAGATCTACTGGCTCATCAACGGAGCCGGCGGCATGGACGACAGGGACCTCGACCTGTGGAGGGCGAAGCTCAAGCTGACGCACGTGGCCGAGGTCGACGCCGAGCAGGGGCAGTCCGTGACGCCGTACACGCAGGAGGTGCCCGTCGAGGGCCGCAAGGAGACGCTGGCGCAGATCAAGGCCGACATCTACGAGGACTTCGGCGCGCTGGACGTCCACACTATCGCGGCGGGGGCGACCAACGACCATATCGACGCGGCATACCAGCCGATGGACGAGGAGGCCGCCGAGTTCGAGCGCCACATCCGCGAGGGCATCATGGACATCCTCGCATTGCAGGGCATCGAGGACACGCCCGTGTTCACGCACACTCGCATCAGCAACACCAAGGAGCAGGTCGAGACCGTGTGCCTGGAGGCCGAGTATCTGGACGACGAGACGATCCTGCGAAAGCTGCCGAACATCACGCCCGACGAGAGGGCGAAGATCATGGAGCGAAAGCAGCGGGAGCAGGAGGAGCGCATGGCTGCGCTGCCGCCCGCGCTCGCGGCAAACGCCGGCGGTGCGGGCGCAGGCGACGAGGACGACGAGGATGACGAGGACGAGGAGGGCGAGGAATGACGCTGGACATCATGGATGGCGACCTGTGGCAGTGGGACACGGGGCGCGAGGTCGAGGCTGCCGGCTGCGAGCAGGTGCATTTCGCCAAGTCGACCGCGGGGACGTGCTACACGGTCGAGGTGGCCGGCAACAAGGCGAAGATTCCCGACGAGCTGCTCCAGGCGGCCGGTCGCGTGTACGCATGGGCCTACATCACGGACGAGACATACGGCGGGCGCACGCGCATCGAGGCGCTCTGGGACGTGAAGAGGCGAGCCAAGCCCGCCGAGTACGTCTACGAGCCGAGCGACCAGCGCACCATCAAGGACGCGGAGACGGCGCGAGACGAGGCCAAGGCCGCGCAGAAGGCCGCGGAGGCCGCGCGCGACAGGGCCATCGCAGCCGAGGTCAAGGGGGCGCGCGCCACGACGCTTGCCTCGGGCTCGGAGGCAACGGCGGCGATGGAGGGCAACATCCTGGTCGTCGGCGTGCCGAAGGGCGACGCGCTCAGGTACAGCGACCTCACCGACGAGCAGGTGGCGGAGCTCAAGAAGCCCGCAACGGACGCCGCGGCCGAGATCGGCAAGACAAACGAGGAGTACAAGGCCATGCTCACCGAGCAGGCCAAGGCCTTCGGCGACGCGCAGCAGGCGCGTGCCGAGTCATATACGGACGCCGAGCGCGCCCGCGACAGGGCATACACGAAGGCCGAGACGGACCGCAACGCCGCCTACGACGAGGCCGAGGGGGGGCGCAAGAGCGCCGAGACGGAGCGCGATACGGCCGAGAAGGAACGTGTTGAGGCCGAGGCCAAGCGCGAGCAGGGCTGGACCGACCTCAAGGCCGAGGCGGAGAAGAGCGTGAGCGACGCGGTCGAGCGTGCCGAGGCCGCCAATACGGCGGCTACCAAGGCTATCGCCGAGGTGAAGGCCACCGAGGCGAAGCTGTATCCGGTAGCCGAGAACGTCCTCAAGGGCACGGCCAATGGCACCTTCATCCACGTCGATGACGCTTTCCCTTCAAGCCTCTTGGGCATTGAGATTGAAGGCGCCTGCAAGCAGGACGGCACGCCAAGTCCGGACAATCCCGTGCCGATTCAGGTTGTCGAGAACCCCGTCTTTAAGGTGACGGGTAGGAACCTTCTTGACAACAAGTACCCCACCTATACCGCTGCTTATAACAACGGAGTTGCCATTATTAACAAATACTCCTATGACAACCCCAGCACCGTGTTGCCTTTCACCACGGGACCGCGCTCGTCCAACGGTTTCGGCTCCATTGAAAAGCTAAAGCCGAACGTGACGTATACACTAAAGGCCTTTAACTCGCCCGACAAGTCGGTTGTCTGCATCGCCGGGTACAAACGTGTGGAAGATATTGGCAATCCGAGCAACGCTGTCTGGCATCTAAAAGAGACCGGCCTGGGAGGCCCCGTCAGCTTTTCGGTGAAGGAGGGCGGCGAATGCGTCGTGTTCACTTTTGCCGCCGAGTGGGGCGACGAAACGAACAAAATCACGTATCCCGCAGATTTCAAGGCGACTATCGAGCACGGTAGCACAGCCACGGACTACAAGCCTTACACCTCGCAATCACAAGTCTTCACCCTTCCCGCAGAGCATCCCTATCTGGCGAAAGTCGATAACAAGGCGGACGAGATTAGGGTGGACAGAGACGGCAACGTGGAGCTTGTGGCGCGAGTTGGCGTTGACAAAAACGTGAGAAAAGTCGGTGCTTTTCAGCGTGGTGAGTATTACTCGTTTAATACGAATCTGAGTCCGTTCGCGAGTCAAAATGAGGATTACGGCGGCATAATGCTCTGCAGCACATTGCAGTCCCGTTATCTCACATCGAACAGTGACGGCATCTATCGCACGTGGAACGGGGTTTACGTAAAGGACACTTCCGGGCGCACCAAAGAAGAAATTCAAGCGGAAGTGGACAAGAATGCGCCGCTAACAGTTGTCGCGAAGATTCCCGAGAAGCGATACCCTCTAGGCAAAATCGAGATACCCAAGGCGCAAGACAGCATTGTCAACGCCTGGACGGACGCGGAAGTGACACCGCGCACTGGCATTGAGTACACGCGCGACGTAAACATCGTCGTCGCGAACCTTGAATCGGCAATCGCATCCATCACCGAGGGATAGGAGACACCCATGGCAGTAAAGAGCAAAGCCCGCCACGACCTCACGCTGCGCAGCATCAAGCGCGAGATTTCAGCGGGCCGCGACGTGGCGTACTGGCTTGACAAGGCGTACGCGCACCTGGACAGCGGCCTTTTCGACGAGGGTGACATCGCCGAGGTCGAGGAGCTCGCGGCGGCGTACTACGACGGACTCGACCGCGCGGAGGAGCCGACCGAGCAGGAAGGCGAGTAGGGAAGGGCCCCGGCTTCGGTCGGGGCCCTTTTCCGTTATGTGCGGGCGACCATGCGTGCCGACGATTGGAGGCGGCGCATGGCAAGGGATAGTGCTCACGAGTTCTCAGACGCCGAGATTCGGGCGTTCGAGCGCGAGGTGGCGGGAGTGTACGGCGAGGCGGGCAAGACGGCCTACGCCAACCTCAAGCGCTATCTGGCGCAGTTCGAGGCCGACGACGAGAAGATGCGCGGGCGTCTCGAGGCCGGCGAGATCACCAAGGCACAATACAGGTCCTGGCGAAGCGGGAAGATCGCGGCGGGCAGGCGCTACCGAATCGTCCTCAAGCAGTGCGCCGAGGCCATGACGCATGCGAACGTCGTCGCTGCCGCCGCCATCGAGGGCAGGCTGCCCGAGGTCTACGCCGAGAACTACAACTACGGAACGTGGCAGGTCGAGAGCGCCGTTGGCTGGGACACGTCCTACGCGCTGCAGGACGCGTCGACCGTGCAGAGGCTGCTCGCCGACCACGACAGCTATCTGCCCAAGCCCTCCGTCAACGTCGCCAAGGACACGGCGTGGAACCGCCGGCTCATCGCCAACCAGATCACGCAGGGCGTGCTGCTCGGCGAGTCGATACCCAAGATAGCCAAGCGCATGCAGGACGTGGCGGGGGCGAACCGCGCGGCGGCAGTGCGCTTGGCGCGAACCTCTACGACGGCGGCGGAGAACGCCGGGCGCGTCGACAGCTACAGGCGCGCGCAGTCCCTCGGAATCGAGCTGGAGCAGGAGTGGCTGGCGACGCTCGACGGGCGCACGCGCTCGAGCCACAGGAAGCTCGACGGCGAGAAGGTCGAGGTCGGGGAGAAGTTCAGCAACGGGTGCCGCTACCCGGGCGACCCCGAGGCGCCGTATGCCGAGACGTGCAACTGCCGCTGCACGCTCATCGCGGCCGTGGAGGGCGTGGACTACAGCGACGGCAAGCGCTGGAGCAAGCTGCCCGAGGGCATGACCTACGAGGAATGGAAGGCCGGCAAGCCCGCCGTCACCGGCACCAAACCCGCAAACCGCACCATCTCCGAGTTCATGGAGATGCCCGGCACCAAGCGCAAGCTGGACGTGGCGGGCGTATCCAAGACCGAGGCGCGCAAGCGGCTTTCGCGGCAGCTCGAGGACTACGGCATACCGTCCGGCTCGTTCCGCAAGATGAGCGCAGGCGACCAGCAGAAGGTGCTCGACACGGTGCTTGCGCCCGGTTCGACGCCCATTGTCAACGGCCGGCGCGTTTTCAAGGAGATCAAGGGCGAGCATTCCGCAGGCTCCGACCTTGCCAAGGTAAACCCGAACTTTAAGACAAAGAAGGACAAAGACGGCAGGTACTCGTACAACTGCCAAAGGTGCGTTCCGGCGTATGAGGCGAGACGGCGTGGGCTCGACGTCGTTGCGAAGCCGGTTAAGATGAACAAGTGGGGGAAAATATCGGCATATGACCCCTTCGCGCGCGCCGAGTCGTACAAAAAGGTGTTTCCGGGGGTCACATGGAAACGTGGCGGCGATAAGCCGGAGAAAGAAATAGCGTCATTCCTCCTTGCGGTAAACGGGGACGCGAGGGCCGAGGTCTCCGTTACCTGGGACCAGGCGCTTTGCGGCAAGAGCGGACGACACGTTTTCGTTGCGGAAAAGACGGGAAACGCTGTCAAGTTCATAGACCCACAGAGCGGCGATGAGGACGTGAGCTGGTATTTTGGTATAATCAAGGCCGAGGAGACGGAGTTCGCGCGAGTTGACGACGCCGAGTTTGGCGATCTTATCGACGAGTGCCTGACGACAAGAGGTTGACATGCTCACATTGGAAGAGGCCATAAAGCCGATTCTGGAAGAGGAGGCCGTAGACGGATACGGCCCGGTGTGCGCATACGAGGGCAAATACCATTGGTTCGTCGGTTTCGGTTTCGATGGAAAGATGGCCCCGGGCGACACTCCGTATGCCATCGACAAGGAAACGGGGAGGATTGACTTCTTCCCGATTCCATTTTTCCTCAGAGGCGAGAGCCCGTCTGCTATCGAGCTTGAGATGGACAAGGCCAACGAGATAAAAGTCAAGTAGGCCACAGCCAGCCCCGCTTCGGCGGGGCTTTTTCATGCCGCGTGACCGCGGCGGGAACATCCTCCCGAATGCGAGGGAGGACCCATGAACCCCATAACCGAATGCAAAAGATGCTCCGACTGCGCCATCAGGCTCGGCTTCGGCTTCACCCAGCCCGACGTGCTGATATGCACCGTGCGAGGCGACGAGGTGGGGCCGGGCGACGGCTGCACCATGGGCATCCCCGGCGAGCCCGTGCAGGCCGTCGAGGCGTGCGAGGTGGACGTGTCCGGCCGCGTGGGCTACGGCACGGAGGTGCTGGACTGATGGCCGCACCGCGAAAGGTCGGCAAGGAGAAGTGGAGCGCCAAGAACGACGCGTGGACCGACCGCAACGGCGACACCGTCAGCGGGATGAGGGAGAAGGGCTTCACGCGCGGTAGCGCCAAGGGCCTGACCGCCTCGGACATCTCCGGGCTTGTCGAGGTGCGCGCCGACAACCGCGAGGCCATCGCCAACGCCATCGACCGCGCGCTCGTAGCCGCGCTGGAGGAGATCGGCCTCGTCGCGGAGGGCTACGCCAAGCGTGCCTGCCCGGTCGACACGGGCCGGTTGCGCAACTCCATCACCCACATCGTCGACGAGGACGGCAAGTGCGCCGTCATCGGCACGAACGTCGAGTACGCGCCCTTCGTCGAGCTTGGGACGAGGCACCAGAAGCCGCAGCCCTACCTCAAGCCGGCGGCCGAGGACCACGAATCCACATACCGCTCAATCTTCCGCAAGCACCTCGGGGGCTAGTGCCGCGTTACGCCGTTTGGATACTCACCCTTGCCGCGAGGTATTGCGGCGCGGGCCCTGCCGAGGCAACAGGCGGGAACCCGCCCATTCCGAAGCAAGGGAGATTCTGTTGGCGCTCACACGAAAGATGCTCAAGGCAATGGGCATCGAGGACGAGAAGATCGACCAGATCATCGACGAGCATGCCGAGAGCGTGAACGCGCTCAAGGCGCAGCGCGACGAGTTCAAGGAGGCCGCGGGCAAGGCGGACGGCTACAAGAAGGAGCTGGACGCACTCAAGGCCAAGGTCGAGGGCGCGGACGAGTACGAGGAAAAGTACAAGGCCGCCGTCAAGAACCTAGAGGACTACAAGGCCAAGGTCGAGGGCGAGAAGGCCGCAGCCGAGAAGCGCGGCCTGTACCGAAAGCTGCTCGAGTCGGCAGGTGTGGACCCGAAGCGCATCGACACCGTTCTCAAGGTCTCCGACCTCGAGGGCGTGACCGTCAAGGACGGCGCTATCGAGGGCGCGGACAAGCTGACCGAGGGCATCAAGGCCGACTGGGCCGACTTCATCGCAACCACGACCGTCAAGGGCGCCGACGTGGCCCACGCCCCCAAGGGCGAGGGCGGCAAGGACATCAACGAAATGAGCACCGCCGAGTACATGAAGTACAAGGCGGAGCAGAGAGGCTAAGGGGTTTCTATGCCGAACACCATCCTTACACCCAACATCATCGCCAACGAGGCGCTGGACGTTCTGCGCACCAACGCCGTCATGGCCAACCTCGTCCACCGCGACTACTCCTCCGAGTTCGTCGCGGGCGTGGGCGACACCATCACCATCCGCAAGCCCGCCACCTTCGAGGCCAAGGAGTTCACCACCCAGGTCGAGGTGCAGGATGCCACCGAGGACAAGGTCGCCGTCAAGATGGACAAGCTGCTCGATGTGACGTTTGCCGTCACGTCCAAGGATCTGACGATGAACATCGTCGACTTCTCCGCGCAGTTCCTCGTCCCGGCGATGCAGGCCTTCGCCGACAAGATCGACGGCTACCTGCTCGGGCTCGAGAAGGACGTCACCGACAACCGCGTCGACCACACCAAGGGCGCCATCGCCGTGGCGGACATCATCGCCGCCCGAAAGTTCCTCGTGGACGCCAAGGCGCCCTCCACGGAGCGCCGCTTCGTCTACGGCTCCCAGGCCGAGGCCGACCTGCTCAACACCGACCTGTTCGTCAACGCCTCCGCCGTCGGCGACAACGGCACCGCCCTCAAGGAGGCGTCGCTGGGCCGAAAGTACGGCCTCGACTTCTACTGCGACCAGAACGTGCAGAAGACCACGGCCGAGACTGCCAACTACACGCCGTCCATCGCGTTCCATAAGAACGCCTTCGCGCTCGTGACCCGCCAGCTCGAGATGCCGCTCGGCGCCCCCAAGGCGTACTCCACCTCCTACGACGGCTTCGGCCTGCGCGTCGTGCAGGGCTACGACCAGAAGACCAAGACCGACACCGTCTCCATCGACATGCTCTGCGGCGTCAAGACCCTCGACAAGAGCCTTGCCGCCGTCATCACCGACAAGCGATAGGCGCAGAGATGCTCGAGCAGGTGCTTCTGTCGCTGCGCAACTGGTTCGTCGCAGACAAGCGCACGGGGCGCGTCCGCATCGAGGGCGGCCGCCTCGTGCCGCCCGCGGGGCTCGACCTCAAGGAGGGCCAGTACATCCGCATCACGGGCTCGACGTTCAACGACGGGCTGCACTCATGGCCCTACAACGGCCTCACGGACGAGGAGTTCGTCGGCACCGTCTGGGCGCTCGCCATCCCGCAGGCTGTGGTCGACCTCGCTGACGAGATCGCAGTGTGGCAGACCGAGCACGCCAAGGAGCTGGACAGCCCGTACGCATCCGAGAGCTTCGGCGGCTACAGCTACACGCGCGTCGGTGGCGACGGCTCGCCCATCACGTGGCGACAGCAGTTCAAGGCGCGCCTCGACCCTTGGAGAAAGCTGTGAGTCGCCTGTACGAGCGCATGGCGGTGGCGTGCGCGAGGCTCGTCGCAAAGACCGAGCCCGATGGTGAGGGCGGCTTCAAGACCGTCCTCACCATCGGCGACGGCTTCACGGCGGCGATCGTGCGCGACAGCTCGACGGCCTCGCGCATCGCGGAGCACGACGGCGTGAGGAACGTCTACACCGTGACCACCGACGAGCCGCTGCGGTACGGCGACCTCTTCCAGCGTGCGTTCGACGGGCAGGTATTCCGCTGCACGTCGAACGCGGACGACGGGGCGGCACCGAGCTGCGCGTCGTTCGGCTTCGGCCAGTGCAGCGCGGAGGAGTGGGAGGTGCCGGATGGCGACTAAGGCGGCAGCACTGCAGGCATGGCTAGAGGGCTTCGGGCTGCCCGTGTACCGCGACTCGGCGGTGCCGGGCGAGGCGAAGATGCCCTACATCACCTACGACCTGCCGACCGCGTCGTTCGGCACGCAGTGCAACTCCGAGGTGAACCTCTGGTACCGGACCTCGTCCGAGGCCGCGCCCAACGCCAAGGCCGAGGAGGTCGCCCGTGCTCTCGGGCTCTCGCGTGTGCTCCTGCCATGCGACGGCGGCGGCATGTGGGTGATGCAGGGCGAGCCGTTCTGCAACGCCATGGCCGACGAGGACAACGCCGTGAAGCGCCGAATCATCAACCTGACCATTGAGTACATGACCAGCTACTAGGAGGTCATATGTCTAAGTTCACGCGCATCCCCGAGAACACGTTCAAGGAGATCGTTATCAACGCGGGCCTGCTCGCCACGAATTTCAACCCCAAGACCGCCGAGGTCGCGGAGTCCGAGCTGATGGGCGCGACGAGCGGCGGAACCAGCTTCGCCGCCACGCCAAGCTTCATCGACTACGGCGAGGACATCGACAACTGCCCCGCCAACACGATGGAGCTGAAGCGCATCGACAGCATCGAGGCCAAGCTGAGCGGCACATTCGTGACGCTGAACACCGCGCTCGGCAAGAAGCTCGCAGCCGCAGCCGACGAGACCGAGGGGAAGATCGTCCCGCGCTCCGCGCTCTCGGAGGAGGACTTCGCCGACATCTGGCTCATCGGCGATTACTCGGGCGAGAGCGGCAACGGCTATATCGCCATCCGCCTCATCAACGCGCTCAACACGGGCGGTCTGCAAATCACGACGCAGAACAAGGCCAAGGGCCAGTTCGCGTTCGAGTTCACGGGCCACTACTCAATCAAGAACCCCGAGATCGTGCCCTACGAGCTGTATATCAAGCAGGAGATTGGAGCCTAACCATGAAGCTGGACAACCTTAACGCCGACGAGTTCCAGAATACCATGTGCCTGTTGGCGGACGTGGCGGAGGACGTCATGAACGGCGAACTCGGCGCAAAGGCAAAGGCCGCCTACGCCAAGTTCCGCTCCGACTCCGCCAAGGCGAAGGCCAAGGCGACCGCCAAGGCGAAGGGCGACCCCGAGGCCGCGAAGGCAGCCGCCACCGCCGAGGTCAACGGCCTCGCCGTGGACATGGTGGCGGGGCTTCTGCCCGACGTGCTGCGCCAGGGCGGCGAGATCAGCTACAAGCTGCTCGCCGCGCTCGACGGCCAGACGATCGAGGAGTACAAGGCCGACTTCACCGTCAAGAAGTGGGTGAACGACATCAAGGATGCCATCGACGGCATCGACGACATCAAGGACATTTTTGCTCCTTTTTTTGGATAGCCGCCGAGGACCCATCTCACATATGGCTCTGTCTGGGCGAGTACGTCGGGCCACGGCGTGCTCGCCCTTTCTGTAGGTACATGGTCGCGCGGTGGCGCGAGCGGGACGAGCGGGAGGCGTTCCGCGTGTACCTGAGCGAGTCGGTGCGCCTCATGGCGCAGGGGAAGTGGCTCAAGGAACCCTTCCTGAGCATCGTCAATGGCGGTGCGGGCGATGGGTCCGAGGCGGAGGACACGCGCGGCGGCGACGAGATCGCCGCAGACATCATCGAGCGGATGGGATTGAAGGTGGTCTAGGTGAACCTTCTCGACCTGATGATTAAGGTCGGCCTCAAGGACGAGGCTAGCGGCAAGGCCGAGGGCGTGGCCTCGAAGGTCGTGGGCACGCTCGGCAAGGCCGGAGCGACCGTTGCCAAGGCGGTAGGCGTGGGCGTCGCCGCCGTGGGGGCGGGCGTCGCTGCCGTCACGGGCATGAGTATGAACGCATACGCCGCATACGAGCAGAACGTCGGCGGCATCCAGAAGATATTCGGCAACATGGGCAAGTCCCTCGAGGACTACGCCGCCATGACCGGCCAGACCGTCGAGCAGTGCTCCGGTAAGTGGGAGCAGCTCGAGCAGGCCCAGACGACGGTGCTGGCCAACGCCGACCGCGCCTACATAACGGCCGGCCTGAGCGCCAACCGGTACATGGAGCAGGTGACGGGATTCTCGGCCTCGCTGGTGGCCTCGCTGGGCGGCGACACGGTCAAGGCCGCCGAGTACGCCAACACGGCAATGGTCGACATGAGCGACAACGCGAATACCTTCGGCACGGCGATGGAGGACCTCCAGAACGCTTACCAGGGCTTCGCGAAGCAGAACTACACCATGCTCGACAACTTGAAGCTCGGCTACGGCGGCACCAAGGAGGAGATGCAGCGCCTCATCTCGGACGCGCACGCGGTCAACGACGCCGTGGACGAGTCGAGCCTGTCCTTCGACAACATCGTGCTGGCCATCCACACGATGCAGGAGCAGATGCAGATCGCCGGCACGACCTCGCGCGAGGCCGCCACGACCATCGAGGGCTCCTGCAACATGGCCAAGGCCGCCTGGGAGAACTGGGTGACGGAGCTCGGCAAGGACGACGCCGACATGGGCAAGCTCACGACAGAGCTGGTCGAGTCGGTCGAGACGGCGGCCTCCAACATCGTGCCGCGCGTGGCGACCATCGTGTCCACGGCCGTCGAGCAGCTCCCCGGGGTCATAGCGACGCTGGCGCCGGTCGCCGGCGAGGCCTTCGCGTCAATAGCAGATAGCGCCATGTCGGCGCTCTCGGGCGCCTTCGGCGGGTTGGACGAGATAGGCGCGCAGGTCGGACCGGTGCTCTACGACGGAATCGTGAACGGCCTGTCGTTCCTCTCCGGCGCGGCGGCCGACATCATGAGCCAACTCGGCGGCTACCTGTCCGAGAACCTGCCCTCAATCATGGAGCAGGGGCTGAACATCCTGACGGGCCTGAGCGAGTCTTTCGCCGAGAACGTCGGCGTGCTCGCCGAGGGGGCGGCCAACCTGATCGTCGGCCTGGCGCAGGGTATCGCCGGCAGCCTGCCGACTATCATCGAGCAGGCCCCGGTCATCGTGCAGAACCTCGCCGACGCGATCAACGACAACGCGCCGACGCTGCTCGGTGCCGGCATCCAGGCAATCGTGACGCTGGCGCTCGGCATCGTGCAAGCGATACCGACGCTCATCGCGAACATCCCGGCCATCTTCTCGGCAATCCTCGCGGCATGGTCAGCTCTCGACTGGATAAGCATCGGCCGCAACGCCATCACGCTCCTGGGCAGCGGAATTACGGCCATGGCCGGCTTCGTGACCTCGGCGGCCTCTAACATCGTTTCCGCCATCCGCGGGGCCATCGCCAACCTGCCGGCGACGCTGGCGGGCATCGGCAGCAACGGAATCAGCAGCCTGGGCTCAGCCATCCGCGGCGCGGTCGGCTTCGTGACCTCGGCGGCCTCGAGCCTCGGCAGCTCCATCATGGGCGCCCTGTCCTCCATCCCGGGCCGCGTTGCCTCCATCGGCTCGCAGATCGTTCAGGGCATCGCCAACGGAATCAGCGGTGCGGCCGGCGTGGTCGTCAACAAGATAACCGACGTGGTCGGCGGCGCCATCGACGCGGCAAAGAACCTGCTCGGCATCCACTCGCCCTCGCGCGTGTTCCGCAAGATATTCGGCTACGTGATGCAGGGCGCGGCCCTCGGCATCGACGACACGGCGGACGAGCCCGTGAAGTCAATGGAGTCCGCCGTCGGGAAGGTCGAGCGCGCCGCGGCGTTCGATGCGACTGTCAGGGCCGACGGCCCGCGTTACGGCGACCGGACCATTTCCGGCACCGGGGAGGGCGTTGTCGCGGACGGCGGCGCATCGGCCGTTATCGGCTGGCTGGCCGAGAACCTGCCCTCCATCATCGCGGAGTTCACGCCCGTCATGGGCGAGTCGGAGTTCGGGCGCAGGGCGAGGAAGGCGGTCGCGTATGCCTGATATCGAATATGAATCGGGCGCGGGGGCGGTCATCCCGCTCAATTCCGGCATCTACGTCGGCAGGCCGAACGACCTCTTCAGCCGCGAATGGGACTACAAGATCGGGCACCGCGCGCTGTCGACCGTCTCGCGCGGCGCCCGCAAGGCCTCGTTCAGGGCGGTCTTCGCCGACATGGGGCTGGCCGACGAGTTCCGCCGCTGCGCGGACCTCGACGTCTCGGGCAACACGCCCGGGACGCTGAGGGTCGGGGACTGGTTCCAGCGCTGCCTCGTCCTCGCGTCGAAGGTCGACGGGGTGCGGGACGGGCTCTTCACCGCGAAGATCACCGTCGTGCTGCTCGACGGCCTGTGGCGCAGGGGCGTCACGACGGAGTTCGCACCCGTCAACGGCTCGTCCGGGTACGAGTTCCTCGACCTACCGTATGACCTCCCGTACGACCTCGGGGCGACCCCGCCGAAGCGGTACGCGCGCAATCCGGGGCATTCCGGCAGCCCCGCCCGTTTCATCGTCTACGGGCCGGCGGTCAATCCCGCGGTCCGGCTCGGCGAGAACCTGTACCAGGTCGACGTATCGGTGCCGGACGGCGGCTACATGGAGGTCGACCCGCTGCGGCGCACCGTCTCCGTGGTCTCCGCCGACGGCGACGTCCGCGACGCCTTCGGCAAGGCGCACCGAGGCAGCGGCGCCGGCTCGGGCGAGTACATCTTCGAGCGCGTGCCGGCCGGCACGCGCGAGGTCTCGTGGGACAACAGCTTCGGGTTCGACCTGACGCTCTACGAGGAGGAGGGGGAGCCGGCATGGTCCTAGTGGTGAGCGACCCGGCGGCCGGGGACGTCCGCGAGATCGAGGAATTCGAGCTTGACCTCGCGTTCGGCAGCGACGAGAACGCCCTGAAGCTCGAGGCGCGCGCCGGCGAGGCCCCTGCCGAGGGGCAATTCGTATTCATCGACGGGACCGAGTACGGCGGCGTCGTCGACGAGGTCACCTACGATACGGGCAGGGACGCCTCCGGCACCGTCCTGTGCAAGGGCCGCACGTGGCACGGCATCCTGGCCGGCAAGCGCCTCCTGCCCGATTCGGGCAGCGGCTACCTCGCGGTGAGCGGCAAGGCGGGCGAGGTGCTCGCGTCCCTCATATCCCGCATGGGGCTGTCCGGGCTGTTTTCAGCCGCCGTAGACGATACGGCGGTTAGCTACACCTTCGACCGCTTCGCGGACGGGTACGGCGGCCTGAAGGCCCTGGCGAAGGCGAACGGGCGAAAGGTCTCGATGCGCCGCCTCGGCGGCAAGGTCGAGCTGTCGCTGCCGCCGATAGTGGACTACGCGAATAAGGTCGATTCCGACCTTATGGATTTCACGCTCACGTCTGTCTACCGCTGCGTGAACCATTTGGTTTGCGCGGGAACTGGCGAATTGGAGAACCGCGCGGTAGTCCACTTCTACGCCGACGCGGCGGGCAACGTCAGCCACGTCCAGAGCCTCTTCGGCGTCGACGAGATATGCGCGCTCTACGACTACAGCAACGCCGATGAGGCGAAGCTGGAGGAGGAGGGCCGCAAGAAGCTGCAAGAGTATCAGACCCAAGGCAGCGTCGAGGTTGCGGTCCACGACGATATCGACGTGGACGTGGGAGACATGATCTCGGCGCGCGACAACGCGCACGGGCGCACCGTGAACGCGACGGTAGCGAAGAAGATCGTGAAGGTCTCGCGCGGCGTCGCCGTGTACTCATACGAGGTCGGCGGCGAGACCACGACCAAGATGAGCAGCAGCGGAGCGGCCGAGAGCAGCGGAGGCGGAGGCCACGCCTACCTGGCGGGCAAGGGCCTGACGCTGAGCAACTACACATTCAGCGCGGAGGTTGACGCAGATGCGCTCACTGAGGTGCGCGGCACCGCCGAGGCCGCCCGTAAGGACGCGACCGAAGCCGTGCAGACGTGGGCAGGCGCCTCGTTGGAGATCGGCGCGGTCCAGACTTTGCCGCCGGGCGCGAACGCCACGGCGGCTCTCGCGGGCGAGAGCCTGATCAAGACGCTCTCGCTCGGCATCCCGCGCGGCGAGAAGGGCGAGCGCGGGGAACAGGGAGAGCAGGGGCCGCCCGGCGAGCAAGGCCCGCAGGGCATCCAAGGCCCGAAAGGAGATGCCGGCCCGAAGGGCGAGCGCGGCGAGCAAGGGCCGCCCGGCACCGCGTCCGCGGTGACCGTCAGGGAGATGTTCGAGGCGTCTCACCCGGTCGGCACCTACATCGAGACGACGGGCTACGACCCGTCGGACTACGGCGGCGAATGGCGGATGGTGCCGAGTATCGGCCCGTACACGTGGCTCAGGACGAAGTAGAGGAGACAGGCATGTCCAAGACAGACAACATCACGAAGTACACATGCGACCGCTGCGGCGAGAGTGCGTACCTGCAGCAAGGCGCTGCGGCGGCAGGGGACTGGCGCGAGGTCGAGCGCTTCGATCAGTACGGCAGCAGGGCGACCCGCCTGCTGTGCAAGGGGTGCACGGACGAGTACAAGAAGCTCGCCGCCAAGCACGACGGTGAGTTCCAGCAGTTCATGAGCAACGCGAAGGAGTAGTAATGGCATTCGAGATAGTAGACGGCATGACGGGCACGAAGCACATTAGCTCGGATGACTTGTCGGCGCTAAACATCGCCACTGTCGGTAAGGCTGATTGCGTGCTCGGTTACGGCGACAACTTCGAGCTGACGATGCAGAGCGCGAACTCAGCGACGCTCGGCACCGGCGTGGGCATGGTCGGCGGCAAGCGCTTCTGGAACCAGGCGGCTACTAGCTTGACCATCCAATCTGGTACGCAAGGCCAGAAGCGCAACGACCTGGTGGTCGCGCGCTACGCAAAGACGAGTGCGGGCATCGAATCCATCACGCCCGTCGTAATCAAAGGCACGCCCACAACGGGTACCGCCGCAGACCCAAAGGTGACGGCGAACGACTTGAAGCTGTGGCGCGTGCCGCTGGATGGAATCAACGCCGGCACGCCCGTGAGGCTCTTCGACCCCGTGGCCTCGCTCGCGACCCTCGGGGATTCCGTATCCC
>OLNG01000435.1_pt1 | contig 37175 bp, 54 predicted proteins | sample 1643091 | NCBI WGS metagenome assembly OLNG01 (sample SAMEA3136661, study PRJEB25190) | human gut metagenome | biome: human gut; feature: human-associated habitat; material: faeces | place: Austria | collected 2013 | reverse complement strand
ATTTCAATGGCAGAATAGCCTTGATCTCCCAGATATTTTGAGCCCCATTGTGTCACCCAAATAGCAACAACATACAAACGACTGAAACCCACATAAAATAAGGATTTTTCAGACGTAGTAGTAGTAAATTTCCACCATTTCTTCTTCTTTTTTATAGACAATCTTTTCTACGATACTTCTTATTGCATCACTTTTTTGCTGGTCTGTAAAATTATCACTCGTGATAATATCATACACATTTCTGATGCGTTCTTGCATATCTTTTTTCATATCTTCTGTATTATTTGTTGGCTCAGTACTGGAATTTTTAATTTTTTCTTCCAGATCGGAACGCTCCTTGGCAAGCAGCAGCTTATTTTCCTTATATTCTTCTAGAGTATCTATTTCGTTCATGTATGCTTCTTTGATACGTTTTTCTTTATTTTCCAATTTAGCAAGTAAGCCTTTTAAAATTTTCAATTCGCTCTTGTCTTCTACCGGAACAGGAGCTTTTATGGAAAAAGATAAATTATCGTTAAGGGTAGCTGCCTTGATGCCTTCTAGCACGACTGGTTCTAATTTTCTGGAACTTATAGAGCTTTTCGCAAGGCATTTTCCTTTACTGTATCCGTAACAAGTAAAGTAGCAATATTGTTTGTTATTACTTTTACCTGTAGTACTCTTTGCAATCATTGTTCTGCCGCATTCCGGACATTTTACAATTCCAGATAACCAGTGGCGATAAGTAGAAGATGGCCTTGCGCCGGTAGGACGATATTCACTCTGAAAACGCTCCTGCGCTGCATGAAACAATTCTTCGGAGATAATCGCCGGATGCGCTCCGTCTGCTAAAATCCAATCTTCTTTTGGCTTAATTTCATTGGTGGCATTGGTGGTTCGGTTCCAGCGTATCTTTCCGCAGTAAGTAGGGTTCTGTAAGATGTATTCCACAGACCTTCGCTCAAAAGCTTTTCCGTGTGACGTTTTTACTCCCATAGTATTTAAACTTCTGGCAATATCAAATATTCCGGAACGAGCATTAACATATTTGTCAAAGATATATTCCACAATCTTTGCTTCTTCCGGAACAATTACCGGAGGTTCACCTTTTACTAAAATCTTATATCCAAGAGGCGGTCTTGCCTGATAGCCTCCTTTCATTGCTTTTTCAGACATTCCACGGAAAACTTCTCCAGAAAGACGGATAGAGTAGTACTCATCCATCCATTCAATGATACGCTCGATTAGTGAGCCGAACGGTCCTTCTATAAGTGGCTCGGATACGCTAATTACATCTACGTTACATTTTCTACGGAGCAAGGACTTGTATACTATGGACTCCTCCTGATTTCTTGCAAAACGGCTGAATTTCCATACTAAAATCACATCAAAAGGAGACGGGTTGGACTTTGCTGTGGAAATCATTCGCATAAACTCAGGACGGCGGTCTGCTTTTCTTCCAGATATTCCTTTTTCTTCGTAAATGTAACTTTTTGGCACTACAATATTGTGGTCTTTTGCGTACTTTAAAAGCAATCGTTTTTGCGCATCAGGAGACAGTTCCTCCTGTTTCCCGTGGGTGCTCACACGTATATAGAGAGCACCAGATTTAAGAGTTTCTTTATTAGACATAACATCACCTTCTTAATCTTATTCATTTACTCAAAAAAGAGTACAAAAATAACAGCCGGCAAAGAACACCTGTTCCACTTGCAAGCTGTTTCCGAAGATGATACAATATATTTGCGTTTTTAGTATATCTTCGGGTATATATCGGGACCGTTCAGTGCGCCAACACTGGGCGGTTTTATTATCATGTTTTACATTCCAAGAATTTGTCTTTTTTTAGTGTCAAATTCTTCTTCGGTGATAATGCCGTCATCTAATAATTCTTTAAACTTTCTCAATTCGTCGGCACCATGATGAAATTGAGAAGGAATGGAAGTACTTCTCAAAGGCGTTTTAAAAGCGTCAATTGCAGAATTTAACGTATCAACAAAAGGAGATATGGAATTTTTATCAATATTCTCAATTTTAATTGCAGTTGCTCCGTCCTGAATGGTGATATTTCCTAACAACAAGCCTTTCTTCTGAGAGATACTATTTATTTTATCAAGCGGAATTTCTCTTTGCTTTAAACCATAAATCATGCCTTTGTCTAAAAAAATAATTCTTTTCTCGGTTAAAGTAATAATCCAAGTATTGCCATCTAAAAATCCGGATATCAATCCCAATACATGCTCATCTGGATTTAAAATTTCTGGCAAATAAGAAATCTCTTTTTTGGTTCCAAACGTATTAAAGGTTGGAAGTTTCTTTAATTCTTTCATTACTTCATTTTTTTCTCTCATAATAGTTCTCCTTCTTGTGTCAATCAAAAGAAATCACTGCTTTCGGATAAGATAGAAAAGAACATGATAAGGTAAAATATTTCGAAGCTTGAATAATTGTTCTTTATATACTTTCTTGCTCGATACAGGCTTCCTTCAATAGAATTTTCTGTACATTTGTAGTATTCTGATATTTCTTTAATACTCATTCCCAATAAGAAGTGCATAAGGCAAATATCAAACCATTTCTTATTTTTCTTATAAAGTTTGTTCAGGATTTCTTCTGCAAAGATTTTTCCGTGGATGGTAGCAGTAAAATTTTCTGTATTAAGATACCATGGCACTTCATCCAGTAAAGAGACTTTATTGTTTTTATCTAAGTAGTCGCAAGCAGTATATCTGGTTACTACACAAAGCCATGCTTTGATATTCTTAATATCATTTTTTACTTTCATATTCTCGATAAGTTTCAAGAATACTTCTGCAGCCACATCGGAGCTTGCATCCATATTATGTACTACCTTATAGGCTATCCCAATTACCATGCTGTAATATTGCATATATATGTCTTTAATTCTGTTATTCATAGGGAAATTATACCATTTTTCCAGTCCGAAAACATCTGGTAAATATTTCCAAGAAAAATTTTTAAAAAAATTAAAAATAATGCGAGGGTTTTTACCTTTCTAAACCGACTATATAGTATAGCAGTAAAAAAAGAGGAAAACAAACGTATGTTCTTGAAAAGCTAATTTAAATATAGTATAGTATATTCAGAATATATGTTCCCACTGCAAAGACAATAGGGAGGTACATAAACATGACAAACGAAGAGCTCAAAAAACAAATACTTAAAATGATTGAAAAAATCAATGACAACAAAGCACTAAAACGAATATTTGAAATTGTGCATTTTTATTTTGTCAGATAGTAAGAAAAGTGGCGCCAGTTTTATTCTGGCGTCTTTTCTTTTGCAAAAACATTTTTAAGCATCTGCTTTATTGCTGTTCTCACTTCCGGAGGAAGCTTTGCATATTCTTCCATCAAAAGACGATCCTCTTCATCAAGGCCATATTCTTCGGCTACATCATCCAATATCACATCTGGAACAGATATGAACGGCTCGCCTACTTCTTCGGAAAGCCAAGCGTAACTAACTCGAAATGTCTTACAAATCAATTTAAGAACATAGTCTTTAATATCAACTCTACCACGCTCCCAGTTGTTTACAACATCTCCGCTTACGCCCAAAGCTTCACCAAATGCAGCACGAGATTTATTTAAGGATTCTCGAATATATTTAATCCTTTCACATGTTTTCAATAAATAATCACCTCCATCTAAATGATATTATAATACATATAATTTGGTATGTCAACCAAAATGATGATAAAAATTTTGAATTATTTAGTTGACAATCCAAATTAGATGTTATATACTTGGTTTATCAACCAAAGAAAGGAGTAAAAGAAAATGACAGAGCTGAATAAAGATATTAAAGACGTAAAAGAATTTGCTGAAATTATCAAAAATATTAAAGGTACTGGAAAAGAGTATAAAGACTTTGTTGCTGGAACTATTGCAGGTGTGCGTATGGCTTACTCCATGGAAAAGAAAGCAGGGTGAGGGAAATGAATAGAGCTAATGGAACAAAAAGTGCAAAAGTTATACAGGTCATAGAGACGAAAGCAAAAAGAGGACTGGGAACAGAAAAAGACCCAGTACGTGAGGTAACACAATACTGGGATTTTGAAGGAAACTTCCTTGCTGAGATGGATGCCGAAATGTTAATTCCGCAGATATATGCGGAATGCGATGCAATTAAATCATCCGTTACTTCGGGGTAGATAATAATTGCCTAGCTTCCTGATAGGCGAGTTCTGAGTCGATAAACGATACAGCGGCAGATATAAAAGCTTTTAAGTGTTTAAGAGTATATTCATCGTGTTTTCGACAATAATGGGTTTCATCATTTCCGAGCCACGCTGAAGCTGTTGCAAGTGCTTTGATACGGTCACTGTCTATAAATTTGTTTATACAGGGAGATAGAGCAGTGTGAGATATTTCGTGAACTTTATCAGGATTTATTGATATTGCATAATCCTTAACCAAGAATTCTAATGCTTTGCGATATCCCATTCCACAAATATGCAACAGACCCTGTTTTTCCGCCTTTTCTGATTGATGATATATTTCGATAAAATCTGAAGAAATCTTTTGAATTCGTTCAGGAAAATCTGTAACTGACGACAGGAGTGGATAAATTGCACGAAACCCTGTAATGCCAGAAGGAGAAAAATCAGAAGCAAAATATTCGACAAAAAAACACTGCTCGCAATGAGGACAAAAGAAAATGGAGTAAATAGAAAAAATGGGACTACGGTTACGATTTATATAAAAACTGTTAACTGGATGGTTAGCATAAGCTATGCCGCACACGGGGCATTGATTTGGAAGATCAACTTGAAAAGAGTGCTGGACATGTATTTCTGTAACTGATGAGGCTTCAATGATTTGGTTCATATTAAATATTCCTTTCTAAAATAATTATTTAAAGTATAAGGGATTGAAAAGCGAAAAGCAATCGGAATGTTGTATAAACACAGACAAGTTTACCTGAATATCATAAAAATGAGGAGGTGAGAACATGGCACTGACTTACAAAAATCTGGTGGTTGTTGCCGGAGAAAAAATTGAACTAGAGACTCTTCCGAAAGAAGAAAGAGAACGACTTGCCAGAGAATGGAACAGAGCCGCCGCAAGAAAATTAAATTACATGGAAGATAAAACCGCCTAGTGCGGTAAGAAAGGAGGGACAAGCCATGCACAGCGAAAGCTTAACACAAGCAATTCTGGGGACAGCACTGTTATTTAACACAGTGTTTGAAATTCCAGATGATATGTCTTTAATGGGACAGATATTTGGAGTAGGGATAGTTACATATATGCTGTTCTGGAGCATTGAGAAAGTGAGAGAATGGGAAATGCTGTTAAGAAAAAAGTCCGCCCGGCGGCGACCGAAAGCGGACTAGGGAATTTAATTAACAGGTTTATTATACAAGAATGTAGAGGAAAAAGCAATGGGAGAATTTGCACAATTAGAAAAAGAACTTCGACCTGTTTTTGCAGAAATAGAAAGAATTAAGGAAAAACACCGGATAACCTCTCTTACCTTTAGAAAGTTTTAACCTAATCGACCAGTTCCACGGGAGCCATGGAGGAAAGGGGAATTTTATGGGAAAAAGAGAGTACAAGCATACCAGAAGCGTAGAACAAAATTTTGTACAAATCAAATAAAAAAAGAAAAGCCCGGAGAGAAACGCTCCGGGCAAGTCATATATGAAACTTTTAAACCTAGAAAAAGTATAGCATATATGGCCGCAAAAAACAAGGAAGAGAGAGCACTTTTCTCTCTTTTACAACTCGATAAAGATATTAAACTTAGGACATAGAGGCTATGGCAGTAAAGAGAAAAACAATAAAATTGAGGAACGGAGATATCCTTGATATTACTGAAAACCATGACGGGAACCATGGTGCTCCGGGAAAGGTGAGGCAAAAAAAGAAAAAGCCTACCAAAGAGGAAATACAAAAGAATAATGCCATGAACAAAGCAAGGAAAACCAGATTGAGGCTCTTGCAGTATTTTTGCCCCGGAGACTGTTTTGCTACATGGACGTATGAAAAAAACAAAAGACCTTCTGAAATGGATGAAGCTTTGTCAGATTTCCAAAAAGCAATCCGAAAAGTGAGAAGGGAATATCAAAAAAGAGGATACGAACTTTTCTGGATAAGAAATATTGAAAGAGGGACAAAAGGGGCATGGCATATCCATCTTATAGTAAACGAGATCGGAGATACAGCAAGTATACTAAAAGCTGCATGGAAAAAGGGCGGGGTTTACACTACGGAAATCAGTCTTTCCGAAAAACTCTATGATGAGGATTTTACAAAGTTGGCCAATTACATTACCAAAGACGAAAATACACAGGAGTTAAAAAAAGACGGCACTCCGGAAAAACCCAGAATTAAAGAAGCAAACTACAACATATCTCGAAATATGCCACTTCCAGAGCCAAAGGTAGACAAATTAAAACGCTGGAAAGAAGAAATTAAACCCAAAAAGGGATATTACGTTGCAAACATGATAGAGGGCATCAATCCGGTAACTGGATACAAGTACCGGAGATATACTTTAATCCGATTTAAGCAACAGGAGAAAGGAAGGCGAAAAAATGAAAGAAGTAAACCTGTACATAGAGATGGATAAGACAGCCTTCCAAAAAATTGAGAGAAAATGCGGGTATGTGCTGGAATACATTACGCCGAAAGGAGAAACAAAGACCAGGGAAGGATACAGGAAAAATAGAAGTACATATAATCAGGAATTTTTGGGGGCATTAGCAGAAGCGCTGGAAAGAATACATGAGCCATGCAAGGTGACTATTCACGGGCAAAATAGGTTTGCTTTGAATATGCTGCAGAACCGACTGGAAGAATGGGCATCCGATAATTTTATATCAAACGGGAAACCTGTCCTGAACAAAGAAGAATGGGAAGCTGTGTGGAAAGAAGTGCAAAAACATGAGATTACAGCAGAAATAGGCAAGCACGCTTATTCAGATTGGATTTTAAGAGAAATGGAGGGACAACGTGAAGAAAACAGGTAAGAAACAAAAGAGCATCTTGCAAGACCAGAGCGAAAAACAATGTTATTTGTGCATGGTACTGCATGGAGATTACGGATATAAGCAAGTAGAGGACCACCACATTTATTTTGGCAGCTCAAATCGAAAAAACAGTGAATTTTATGGATTTAAAGCAAACCTATGCCTGATGCACCACCGCATTGGCAAAGAGGCGGTGCATAATAACCGGGAAACAGACCTGACACTAAAAAGAATATGCCAGGAAGAATTTGAAAAGAATCATACAAGGCAAGAATTTGTAAGAATTATTGGAAAATCTTATCTGGATGGAGAATTTGAACGTCCAGCATCTTAAGGAGGAAAAACATGAACAAAGTAATTTTAATGGGGAGATTAACCAGAGACCCTGATGTGAAATACACGGCCGGAGACAATCCAATGGCAATCGCAAGATATACACTAGCCGTAGACCGACGCTTTAAAAAAGAGAATGAAGCAACAGCAGACTTTATTAGTTGCGTTGCCTTCGGAAAGGCGGCAGAATTTGCCGAAAAATACTTCCGTCAGGGTATCCGCATTGTAGTAAGCGGCAGAATTCAGACAGGAAGCTACACGAACAGAGACGGAAACAAAGTTTATACAACAGATGTTGTGGTAGAAGAACAGGAATTTGCCGAAAGTAAAAATAATGCAGCAGGAAATAACAATGTACAGGGCAATACGGCAGCAGGACAGCCGATCGGAAACGCAGGAACAACTGTAGATGCAGATGGCTTCATGAATATCCCGGATGGAATTGATGAAGAACTGCCGTTTAGTTAAGGAGGGTAATTATGGCATATAGAATACCTGTAACAAAAAAAGAAGTGACGAAAGCAAAGGGTATGTATACAGCAGGATATAGCATACAAGATATTGCCTTCGAGCTTAACCGTACCGGAAATACAGTACGGCGTATGATATATGGGTTCTATGATAACTTAGAACCTAAGAAACCAAAAGAGAAAGACAAAGAAAAACCACTGTGGCAGGTATGCTTCGAAATCGAGTGGATGAACACAGTAAATAAGCTAAGAAAAGCAATGGGCAAAGAACCGATTTAGGGAGGAATAGAAAATGTTGCACATTACAGATAATTACTACGCTATCTCTAACAATTACGGCTACACAGTTGCAAGAGATACAGGAAGAAAAAACAAAGATGAAAGCCCAGCATATACCACTTTAGGGTATGCGGGAACGATTAAAGAAGTGGTAGAACTGGTGTGCAAGGATAAGTTGCATAAGCGAATTACAGAAGGCGATATGGAACTTAAACAGGTACTTGAGTTCATAAAAGAGCAGACAAATAGGATAGAGGAATATGCAATGAAGAATAATTTAATTATAGATTGTTTTGCTGGTGGCGGTGGAGCGAGTGTTGGAATAGAAATGGCTTTAGGAAGACAGGTAAATATAGCTATAAACCACAATCCGGAAGCTATACGGATGCACAAAACAAACCATCCAGATACAATTCATCTGACGGAAGATATTTTTAAAGTTGATTTGCAAAAATATGTTAAAGGCAGAAAAGTCGCATTGATGTGGGCAAGCCCAGATTGTACCAGTCACAGCAAAGCCAAAGGCGGACAGCCACGCAAGAGAGGGCTTCGTATCCTTCCGTGGGCAGTGTACAAACATGCAAAGCAAATTCTCCCAGAGGTAATAATTATGGAAAATGTGGAAGAAATACAACAGTGGGGTCCTTTAGACAAAAAAGGGCATCCGATTAAGGAACGACAAGGAGAGGATTATTTAAAGTTTATTTCAGCAATGAAAAGCCTTGGCTATATGTTTGATAGCCGGGAACTGGTGGCAGCAGATTATGGAGCGCCTACGACAAGAAAACGATGGTATGCGATTTTCCGTAGAGATGGAAAGGATATTATCTGGCCAGAACAGACACATTTTAAAAATTCAGAACCAAAATGGAAGCAGTGTGGAGAACTTATTGATTGGTCAGACCTTGGAAAATCCATTTTCGATAGGAAAAAGCCTCTTGCAGAAGCTACACAGAAAAGAATTGCAAATGGGATAAGAAAATATATTATTGAAAATCCAGAGCCTTACATAGTAAAAAACAAAGAAGCCTTGACTTTCTTAATACAGTATCATGGGGAGCAAAAAGAAGGAGAGTCCAGAGGACAGTTGCTTTCGGAACCAATAAAAACCATAGATACAAGCAATAGATATGGTTTAGTAACAGCGTTTATTACAAAATATTACAAGACCGGAATCGGGCAGGGGTGTGATGAGCCGTTGCACACCATCACTACGTCACCGGGACATTTTGGCTTAGTATCTGCTTTTCTTATTAAGTATTATGGCTCTGGATGCGGTCAGGAATTAAAAGAACCACTTGCAACCATCACCACAAAAGACAGGTTTGGTCTAGTAAATGTAATTATTGATATCGCAGGAGAAAAATACGTCATCAAAGATATTTTTCTTCGGATGTTAAAGCCGGAAGAGTTAAAACGGATGCAGGGCTTTCCGGATGATTATATTATTGACAAAGACATAGAAGGAAAAAGATATCCAATTAAGGAACAGGTAGCCAGGATAGGAAATAGCGTGGTTCCGGTAATGGCTAAAGCGCTAGTAGAAGAAAATTGCCCATATTTAAAGGTGGGAGAGCGTGTGCCAAACATGAAGATAAATAAAAATTCGTATCAATTAAAGTTTGCTTAGGAGGACACATGAAGAAATCTAATTTAATCCCTAAACAGAAATACATCCGTAGACGCACAGTAGACGGAAAGAAAACAGAAAGCATTATGGAATGTATCCAGATTACACCAGCAGGAGGAGTTTTCTTCTGCGGTGGGAATTTGGAAAAGCTTACAAATAAGGAGATAGAGGAGGAACTGCATAAACATGAACAGAGAAATTCTTTTTAAAGCAAAGAGAAAAGATAATGGTGAATGGGTGGAAGGGTATTACGTTTATTGCAGGAAACGACATTATATTCTTCCGGTACTAAATAAAGCAATTGGTTTTGATGAAAGAGAAGACGAATGGGTTGAAGCTAATCCAAACACCCTCTGTCAGTACACAGGACTTACTGACAAGAACGGTAAGAAGATTTGGGAGAATGATATTTTAAGAGGGCATAAGAACGATGATGATTTAGTAAGAGTTGTGTTTGGAGAATTTAGTGTAATTGATGTATATACATTAGAAACCGTGGATAGAGTCGCAGGATGGCACACAGAAGTAATTGAAACAGATGCATTGAGTAAATGCGAACCGTTTTGTCTTCCAATGCCATTGACAGATTTTTACATTAAGCGAAGCGAGTTTGAAGTGTTTGGAAATATTTTTGATAATCCAGAGCTGTTGGAGGAGGAATGATGAGAGAAAAGAAATTATATACTTGTGAAATCTGCAACACTGATTATGCGGATAAAGAAAAGGCTAAACAATGCGAAAAAGGGCATAAGTTATTAGAGAAGGCAACACTTGTTATTGGTGAATATAAACCTATTTCTATATTCCCTAGTGGAGAACCTTATAAAATTCGTGTGAAATTTCCGGGAACAGATAAATTTATAGAATACAAACGATAGATTTGTTGGAGGTGGAGTGATATGGAAAAACAATTACATGAGTTAAAGATATATCCTAAGTATTTCGATGCAATTTTGAATGGAAGCAAAACATTTGAAATCCGTAAGAATGATAGGAGCTTCCATGTTGGAGACAATATCTTTTTAAGAGAGTGGGACAACATAAAATATTCTGGAAGAACGATATTCGCAGAAATTACATATATCCTAAATGACAATTTTATTGGTCTAGCGGAAGATTATGTAGCACTAGGTATAAAAGTAAATGACTATAGGAAAATGCCGTATGAAGAATTGATGGAGGAAAGAAAAGAATGAACATACTAGAGAAGATTTTGGAAGAGATTGAAGAAGCAACATTTCAAGAAGATGCACCTGTTTATATTGGCGATATGGCGGTGGACGGGTATGTGCGTGCGAGCAGAGTGAAGGAAATCATCCGTGCGTACATGGACGATTGCAAAACATTTGAATTTGACTTTACAGGTGTAAAATCGTTTGATTGCCAATGTGGAAGACATTATGTAAATACTTGTAATGATGGTTGGATTTCGGTAGAAGAGAAATTGCCGGAAAAAGAAAATGAAAGATATTATCCAATGCTGAATGTGGCAACATCATACGGAGCAGTTAAGTGGGGATTTTACAGAGTTAGAGATAAGGAATGGTATATTTACAGTGAAAAACATGACGAATTTATAAAAGCTAAAGATAAAGAAATAGTAGCATGGCAGCCACTTCCAGAACCATACAAAGGAGGAAAAGAAAATGAATAACTGCGAAAACTGCATCTATAATGATGACGGCTTGTGTGATAGAAAAGGAATTTTAGTGGAAGATGAAGACACTTGCGATAAGTGGAGTGAAGGGCAAACAGAATGGGAAGGTGAAAAGTAAATGATGAAAAACGCTTCAGGTGTGCCTGTTCCGACAGAGCAGGAAGCTATTGGAAATATTACGAAAGAAGATAATCGGCATATTAAGCAGGTAATAAACAGTTTAAAAGGATTATTAGGAGCAATAGGCTTGGAACTGGTAGAAATTCGTGTGAGAGACAGAAAGAGCAGGAAGAAATATGGCTGGAAGGAGTGATAAGTAGAGGTGAGTCCATTGCAGAAAAGACTACGAGACATGACATGGGAAGACTACGGAATATCAAAGAACCGGTATGCAGAACTGAAAGCCTTTTGCTTGCAATATGAAGAAAAGAAAAGCAAAATCAAGTATGGGATTTCGGCTGCGCAATATGACGGACAGCCAAAAGCACATAACACAGGGAGCCAGACAGAAAGACAGGCAATAGATAATATGCGCTATGCTAAAGATTGCGCCATGATAGAAGAAGCTGCTATAAGGGCAAATCCTGAAATATGGAGATACATAGTAAAGTCTGTAACACTGGGGCTATCGTATGAATTTGTAGAGTACGACAACGAGCAAGGGAAGATACCAATGTGCAGATGCGACTTCTACGGAACAAGAAGAAAATTCTTTGCAATTTTAAATGAAATAAAATTGGAGCACAAATTGACCGACTATCCGTGATATTATGATATTGGCGAAAATCAGAAAAGCCAAAGAACAATCTTCCTCCGTATTGGAAATATGAAAACGGCAGCAGGGTGTCACAGCCTTGTTGCTGTATCAGGTTCAGACGGTAGCACCTGCAAGGTGGCTCTTATAGAGAGACTTGCGAAGACCGTCTTCTCCCTAACCTTATATTTTTAAGCACAATGGCAGCAGTACGGCAAGCCCTTGCTGCCAAACGGCGATTAGCACAGTAGGTAGAGCACCTGTCTTATACACAGCAAGTCACTGGTTCAATTCCAGTATCGCCGAGTTGTCTAGAAAGAATTATAAACAAGCTGACTGCGGTAAGTGCATCAGCAAGAAGGCACCTGGAAACAGGTGCTTTTCTTATGCAGGAGGAAATATGACAGATAAAGAAGTAAAGCACTTCTATAATACAGCAGAATGGAAACGCAAGAGGGAGCAGATACTGAGCAGAGACTTCCATGAATGTCAAGACTGCAGGAGAAGACTTGCAGAAGCGATGAAAAAAGAAATTGTCTTACATGGAGAAGATAGAATAATAAGACCAGCACATGAAGTGCACCACATAAAAGAATTAAAAGAACATCCGGAACTGGCGCTGGTGGACAAGAACCTAATTAGCTTATGTACACAGTGCCACAACATCAGACATGGAAGAAATCCACATAGGTTTGCAAAAAGAAAGAAAAGATTGACAGAAGAAAAGTGGTAACACCCCCGGCCTAATTCTCAGTGAAAAATAAAAAAATGGAGAACGGGGATGAGGCCACGACTCTGGAGAAATTTCCGCGCGCACGTGAAAGGGGTTAGCATATTTAAGAACAAGGGGGTGGCACAGTGACACAGAAACAAGTAAAAGCATCCTTACTGGAGCAGTTAAGATTACAAAATAAAACATCAGAGTTTTACGAAGATTTAGTAAATGACTATATGACGTATTGGAACTTAAAAAAGAAATTGACCACGGATATAAATAAAAAAGGACTACGCTATAAGACAATTAACGGAAATGGAATTGAAGTGGAAAAAGCCAACGAGTCCGTAGTAAATCTGCCTAAAATCACTACCGCCATGCTTAAGATTTTAAATGATTTGAATTTAAAAGAACCTTTAAGCGAGTCCTCTGTGGAGGATGATTATCTGTAATGATTATTTGCAAAGAAATTGCAGAATATCTTAGATATGCAGAAGAGCATCCAGCGTGGATAAACGAGGAAAGAAAGCTTTTAATTGAGAACATTGTTTTGCCTACAATGAGGCGAAATGATGTTTTTTTTGATGAAAAAACCTATAAAAACTGCTTAAAATACTGCGAAAAACATTATTATAAACTGTTTCCGTATCAGAAATTTATATACGCTTTTGCGTTTATGTATAAAAATGATATGCCAATTTTCCCTAAGTTTTTTATCATGATGGGAAGGGGAAATGGAAAAGATGGCTTTATCGTTCCACTGGTGAATTTCTTACAGACACCGCTGTATGGAGTGAAAAATTACCATGTGGAAATTGTGGCCAACTCAGAACAGCAGGTAAAAGATACTTTTAAGGTTGCTTATGATGCTATGGATATTCCTTCCATGAAAGGAAAATTCAAAGTCACAAAGGAGCTGATTACCAATATTGCTACCGGTTCTGAATTAAAATATAATACATCAAACGCCAGTACCAAGGATGGTAAAAGACCGGGATGCCTGGTATTGAACGAAATCCATGCTTATGAAAATTATGAACAGATAAATGTATTTGAGTCTGCCCTGGGAAAAGTAAAACATCCAAGAGAATTTATCATTACCACGAATGGATATGTAAGAGAAGGTCCGCTAGATGAACTTTTAGTTCTTTTACGAAAGATATTGGAAACAGGGGAAAATCCGTTAGGGTATTTCCCATTTATTTGTAAAATTGATACAGAAGAAGAAGTAGACAACCCGGACGCATGGCATAAAGCAAACCCATCTATGGAATATATGCCGATTTTGGCAAACCAAATCCACGCAGACTATCTGGAAATGAAAGAATTGCCGAGCAAGAGACCAGAGTTTATGACGAAACGAATGAACTTGCCGGCAAGAAATGAGGAGCAGACAGTAGCGAGCTGGGACAATATTATGCGGTGCTGCTATTCCGATATTAAAAGAAAGATACCGAGAGAAGTGCCGGATACAAAAGGGAAGCTTGCAATTATCGGAATTGACTATGCGGATGTTAGGGATTTTGCTTCTGCCGGAATACTGACAGAAAAAGATGGAGAATACATCTGGATGCAGCATACGTGGATATGTGCAGAGTCCCCATTTTTAAATTCTATTAAATTTCCGATTGAGAAAAATTACGGACAGCCGGAATTTATGGATTATGAAGTAGTGCAAGGTCCTGTTATTCCTCCGGAAGAGATTGTGAAATGGTGTATAGAGAAAATGCAAGAATATGTTGTTGTTAAAATTACCATGGATACATATCGCTACACCATGTTTCGTTTGCTTTTTGAGTCTTATGGTCTACAAGAAGAAACACGGCAAAATCAATACGGAACGGTACGCTTAATAAGGAAATTGGGTTCCGTATGCGGAATTATTGCGCCGGAAATCGAAAAACTGTTTTCGGAAAATAAAATTATTTACGGCCCATCTGCAATTATGAGGTGGTACACCAATAACACACAGGTCATTACAGATAAATATGGAAATAAACAATATGGGAAAATAGAACCGAAATTAAGAAAAAATGATGGTTTTATGGCTTTTGTAGCTGCCATGTATTCAAAAGATTTAATAAAGGAGGTGATAGTATATGTTTGATTTTACGTGGATAAAAAAAGGAAAAATAGAGAATGTTATGGAGAGTATATCGGCTGACATTACAGAGCTGCATATATCAAAACTGGCAATCGAAAAAGCAATAAGCATGATTGCTAAGGCTGTGGCAAAAAGTGAATTTGTTGTACAGAGAAAAAACGGAAGAGTAAAAGACGATATTTATTATATGTTGAATGTAAAGGCAAATGAAAATGAAACAGCAACGGACTTCTGGATAGAAGTTGTAAGAAAGCTGTTAGCAGAGACAGAATGCGTAATATGCAGAATAGGGAAAAGCCTTTATATTGCGGACTCATGGAATGTAGATACATCCGTAGTCCTAAAGCAGAAATATACCAATATTGTTATTACATCAAACGGAAACAGCCTGCACTTGGATAGAACATTTTACGCAGATGAGGTTATGCACCTTAGAAGCAGAAATGAAAAGATTAAAGCATATCTGAAAAAAGTGCTTGGACAATACGACAAAATTTTAGATGCGTTAAGCGAAGCGAAGAGGATTTCTAGCACCCCAAAATTTGAAATGAGAACACAGGGTCCACAGCAGATAATGAAAGTTAAAAAAGCAGACGGGACAGAAAAGGGGACCACAGAAGAAGAATATAAAAGCAATGTAAAGAAGCTTTTGACATCTGATAAAGTAGAGATTATTAAAAATCAAGATACGCTTTCCGTAGGAGAATTAAAGATTACCAATAATGTGAGCACAGAAGACTTGACAAAGATTGCACATGAAATCTTTGTAGAGTGTGCTCTCGCATTTGATATACCGAAAGCAGTATTTCTTGGAGAGATTACAGAAAAAGCCGACAGCACAAATGAATTTATTACATACGCAGTAAGTTGGGTAATAGAAGTAATAAACGACTCTTTAAATGCAAAGTTAGTAGGACAAGCTGATTACCTGAAAGGTGAGAAAATTTGGATTGATATGTCCGGATATAAGCACGTAGATATTATTGAAAGCGCTGCTAATCTGGATAAGCTTAGAGCAATCGGCTTTAATCTGGATGAAATCTTTAGAATGGTAGGCTGGGAAGAACTGGGAACGGAGTTCTCTACACAGAGAGTCGTGACAAAAAACTATACAAATGATTTAACAGCAGAAAAAAACAGCACATAAGGAGGTGATCTATATATCTCCCAGCTATGGGTTAAATAGTGAATCTAAGAAAGGAGAAAAAAGAGTGAAGTATTACGCTTTAGAAAATAAAGACAGCAGGGCAGAGTTGTACATTTTCGGAACAATCACCACATATCCGTGGAGAGAAAAAGACAAAGATGCTTATGGCATCGTAAAAGAACTGTCTGAACTGGATGCAGATGAAATTGAAGTACACATCAATTCAAGTGGCGGTGCAGTTTCGGAAGGGTTGGCAATCTACAATGTTTTAAAGAACAGCAAAGCAAAAGTAACTACTTACTGCGATGGCTTTGCCTGTTCCGCAGCATCCGTCATTTTTATGGCTGGAGATGAAAGAGTCATGAATGGTGCATCACTTTTAATGATACATAACGCATGGACTTACGGACAGGGAAATGCAGCAGAGCTTCGCAAGCAGGCAGATGATTTAGACACTATTACACAGGCATCTGTGAAAGCCTACATGAACCGTGTAAGTATCACAGAAGACGAAGTGACAAAGATGCTGGATGAAGAAACATGGATTGACGCAGATAAAGCTGTAGAATATGGATTTGCCACAAGCATTTACGAAGAAAAAGAAGATGGGGCAAATCAATCCGCGCAGATGAGCATCCGAAATAGAATTTTAAATACTCCAGTAGCTGTGCAGCAGGAAACATTGGATGCAGAAGAAATTGCAAAAAAAGTTGTAGAATTATTAAAAAAAGAAGAACCAAAAGCAAGCACCGGCTGGGGTGCTTTTTTTGATGGAGGTAAAAAATGATTATTGATGGAAATAAAGAATTACAGCAGAAAGTAAAAGAATTACTGGATGGCGCAGAAGACAAGAGTGCCGCTATCTATGAAGCAGCGGAAATGATTATCAATGCAAAACATGACACATTGATTAAAGAGTTGGTAGAGCAGAATGCTAGAGCAGCAGCAGATGAAAGCTACAGAAAAAGCTTAGGACTGCATACGTTGAGCAAAGAAGAAAGTGAGTTTTATGAAAAAGTAAAAGGTGGGGTTTATCAGGCGATTACAGCGAAGCAGATTGACATTATGCCGACTTCTATCGTGGACAGAACGCTGGAAGATGTAAAGAAAGCGAGTGATATTTTAACATTGGTTAATTTTGCACCAGCCGATGTAAAACACTGGATTACAGGAGAGCATAGCGGAAAAGCGGTATGGGGAAATGAATTAACAGCTGAGATTACAGGAGAATTATCCGCTACAATTAAAGGACTTGATTTAGAGCAGCATAAATTAACTGTATTTATGGTAATTCCAAAGGCAATCCGCGACTTAGCACTTCCGTTTGTGGATAAATATTTCAGAGCTATTCTTGCCGAGGCAATGCAGGATGGATTAGTAGATGGATATTTAAACGGAGATGGAAAGACAGGACCGGTAGGAATTACAAAGAAATTGGAGACTTTTACATCTACCGGAACTGCACAGGTGAAAACAAAGCTGACAACAATTAAAAAATTCTCTCCAAAAGGCTTGATGGAAGTAAGAAAAACTCTGTCAAATAATGGAAAGAGAAAAGTGACAGAATTACATCTTATCTGTAACCCTCTGGATGAGGCAGAATTTGTAGACCCTTGTATGTATGGCGAAGCGCTTACAGGAGGATACAGAAATACATCCTTTATGCCGATTGTAAAGCACGTAGATGCAAACTGTCCGAAAGGAACCGGTATCTTTACATTAAAAGGTGTTTACACCATGGGAATTTCCGGTGTGAGATTTGATGAATATGACCAGACAAAAGCTATGGAAGACGCAAATCTCGTGATTGGAAAATGTTATGCAAATGGAAGAGCGGACGATGATAACTGTGCGGTAGTATTTGACGTTACAAAGTTAGAGGAATATGTTCTTCCTGTTACACAGGTGACTGCACCGGGCGCAGGAGGCTGATAGGATATGGCGGAGCTGGAAGGACTTATTTACGAAGTAAGGCAGGAATTTCAAATTCCGCCTTTCTTCCCAGATGAAGGGCTTACAAATTATGCAAAAGAAGGAGAAGCAAGGCTTTTGTATCTTAATCCCAAAGCAGACCTGAAAAAGGATTATACATACAGAAGCTTGCTGAAAAATTATATTTATTACGCATATCATCATAAAGTCCATGAATGGGAAGAAAATTATCAAAATCTGATTGTGAGCTGGCAGTTGGGAAGTGAGGTGTAACATGACACAGTTACCAGAATATACTGATGGATGCTTTTGGCTATATCGAATTAAAAATGATACGACCACTGATTTTCCGGTAGAAGTCCTTGAAAAAACAGGGATGTGTATCTGTTACAGGGAAATTTCCGTGTTTGACAAATTGCGTTATGAATTTGACCAGGGAGGAAAAGAAATTACTGCGAAAATCAGGATACCGCAGTATAAGAAAATTGATAGTAGATGCGTATGCTTAATAGATGGAGAGCAACACCTTGTTTACAATGCGGCACATATTACCAGTAAGGAGGGCTTTCCGGAAACGGAGCTTACTCTTATAAGGCCAGAAAGGGAAATCGAAATATTATGACTAAAAAAGAATTAAGCGAAATCTTGCATAGCACAGGCATTCCGGTCAATGAGGGGATTTCCAGTGACGTAAACACAAACAAATACCCCCGAATTGTATACTGGCCGTATTATGAGCAAGACGAAACAGCATCTGGAGAAGGGTATCAGAATATTGTCACATATCAAATTTCCTTCTATGCAAGAACACCACAGCACGAAAAATACAAAGAACTTAGAAAGAAACTCCGGGAATTGGGATTACATCCAGCATTTCAGCACGAATATGTGGAGAAAGACGAAGTTTTCGCGAAAACATGGCACACATATTTCGCGTTGGACGTAGTGGAGGAAATAGATGAATGATTTCTACGAGGATGAAGGTTTTGATGCGCTGCAAAAAATCCTAAGTGAATACGATTTGAAAGACGAAGTCGTTTTGAATGGACTGGAAAAAGGTGCGGAAAAACTGGCAGAGGATGTAAGGAAATTGCCAAAACCACGGTCACAAATTACGAAGTCCGGATACACACACCTATTAGATACAGTAACCCACAAACGAACTAATAAGGATGTAGAAATTGGCTGGGGGAAATATTACGGACCAATGGTAGAGGCTGGAACTACTAAGATGAAAGGAGTTCCACATATCAAAACTACCTTTGAGAAAAACAAGAATAAATATTATGAAATTATGAAAAACGCTATATTTAGGAGGTAAATATGAGTATTACATCTAAAAAACCACCGATTAAAGAAACAGTAGGCGCACAGTATATTTGCTTTGCAACAGCAAAAGAGGAATGGGATGGAACTTTTGAAGCGGAAGTAGAAAAGACAGAAACTGTAAAAAGTGTAAAAGTGACAGAAAACGGAGAGTCTACTTCTGTTTATGCAAGCGGAAAAGTCTACGATACTGATGAAACAGTAAGCGGAGTAGATATTGAGGTAGAAAATATTGCTTTTGTGACAGAAACTCTTGCGAAAATGAGAGGAGATGTCGTGGATGAGGGAGGTCTGGTACTGTCTGGTGGAAAAGGTATCCGTCCTTGTTTTGCTTACGGAAAAGTGGTAATTATGCGAGGCGGAAAGGTTCGCTACGAATGGTATCCAAAATGCAAACTTGCGGAAAATTCAGACAATGCAAATACAAGCGAAGAAAAATTTTCTGAGCAGACAGATACAGTAACAATTAAAGCTTATCCATTTAACGATGCAGGGAATGTAAAAGCAATGGTAGACTCCACTATGACATCTTTCCCGGTAGGACTTACAGAGGATAAGTTCTTTGCAAAGCCGATTTTAACAAAAGAAGAGTTAAAAACAGCAACATCAGGAGGTTGAAATGACAGAACATTTTATTGATTTAACAGATGGAACAAGACTGGATATTAAAGTGAATTTTGGTACTTTATATTATTTGCAAAGGCAAAAAGGCTATTATAGAATTATGAAAAAAGTAAAGAAGAACCCCAAAAGCCTTACAGAGCATGAAAGCTTTGAGATGACTGCAAATATTATTTATGCCTTATTGCGAAGTAATGGAAAAACAGTATCATTTGATGAAGCCCTGTCATTAGTTCCTCCAGATACAAAAGATATAGCCAGAGTATTAGATGCCTTCCAAGAAGAATTTGATAAATACGATAAAAAAAAACGTGCGAAGACTATGAGGACACCATAGAAATTGACTGGGTAAGCTATATGCTGGCAGCAAAAGAAATGTGCATGAACGAAAAAGAGTTTTGGGATACTAATCCAATCTTTTTTAACAGATTGTATGAAAAATATCAAGAGAGTAAAATAAAGGAGATGAGGCTGATATATGGCAGATAGCTTACAAAGGGTGGGTTTGATATTTAAGGCAGATGGAACAGTAGATTTCAAAAAAAGTTTACAACAGGTAAATGATGCGATACAGGAAAACAGAAATTCTTTTAAGTTGGCAAAATTAGCATGGGATGATAGTACGGCATCTATGGATAAATTAAAAGATAAACAGGAATTTCTAGCAAATCAAACAGAGGCGTATTCGCAAAAAGTATCTGTACTGGAAGAAGAACTTTCACTTCTGGAAAATGCAGAAGAAAAAAATACACAGGCGATACGAAAAAAGAAAAACCAACTAAATAACACTCAAGCAACTCTTATAAAATATCAAAAAGAGTTAAAACAAGTAACCGTGCAAATTACAAGCGGTTCAGCAGAAATGGAAGAAGAAATGAAAAAGCTGGACGGCAGTTTGAGTACATTATCAGAGTCTGCAAAAGAAAATCAGAGTGCTTTTGAACTAATGAAAACGAAGTGGAAAGAGGGAACGAAAGCAGCAGAAAAGCTGAAAGATGAGCAAACATTTCTTACTTCCCAGACGCAGAATTATGAGGTACAGGTAAAAACGTTAGAAAAACAACTTTCCATTTTGGAAAGCGCAGAAGAAAAAAATGAGAGAGCTATTAGTGCGAAAAAAGCACAGCTAAACCAGACGAAGGCAGAATTGAACAAATATAAGAAAAGCTTAGATGATGTGAAAGAACAGTTGGAAAGTGGAGCTGCAAAAGTAAAAGAATACACAAATAAACTGGATGAGTTTGAAAATAAAGCAAAAGATGTAGGTGATAAACTTGGCGCTGTATCAGCAGGAGCAGCGGGATTAGCAGCAGGAGCAGCGGCGCTTGTTCCTGCAACAGAGGAATACCGAAAAATAATGGCTTCATTAGAAGCATCAAGTGAACTTGCAGGATATACAGCAGAGCAGACAGAGAAAACGTATGAGCAGTTATTTGGTGTATTAGGAGATGACCAGACTGCGGCAACAACAACGGCAAACCTTCAAGCATTAGGTCTAACACAGAGTCAATTAACGGAACTGGTAAATGGAACCATAGGTGCATGGGCGAAGTATGGTGATAGTATTCCCATAGACGGATTAGCAGAGTCTATTAACGAAACGATACGTGCAGGGCAAGTGACGGGAACATTTGCGGATGTATTAAACTGGGGAAGTATGGAAGGCGAGAAATTTGGCGTTAAAATGAAAGAAAATACTGAAGCAAATAAGGCGTGGAACGAAGCAGTGGCAGGGGCGACTACGGCAGAGGATTTCTTTAACCTTGCTTTGCAGGAGGCAGGAAATAATACGGAAAGATTTAATCTTGTACAGCAATTATTGGCAGAACAAGGATTAACACAGGCAGGCGTAAAGTGGCAGGAAACAAATAAAAATATTGTAGATGGAAATCAAGCCACAGCGGATTTTCAGCAAGCCACAGCACAATTAGCCGATACTATTGCACCTATTATTACCAGAGTTACAGAAATTATGACTGGGCTCATAGAAAAGTTTAATGCTTTACCACCAGAAACACAAAAGAATATTACAGGATTTATTCTTTTGATAGCAGCAGCGTCTCCACTTATTAAAATTGTAGGTGGGATATGTTCGGGTGTGTCCTCTATGATAGGAATTATGAAAAGCGGAACAGCGGTTGCGAAACTCTTAGGAACAGCATTGAAGTTTACAGGCGTAGGAGGTGCAATAGCAGCGATTGTGACGGCAATAATGGTATTGTACGATAAGTGCGAGTGGTTTCGAGATTTGATACAAAGCATAGGAAAAGGGATTAAAGATGGGCTAAACTGGATTTTAGAAAAATTGAATAAAATAACATCTCTGTTTTCTGCAATTAAAATGCCCAATTTGTTTGAAATATCGAAAAAAACAAAAACGAAACAGATTGAAAGCCGAAGCATAAAATGGTACGCAAAGGGTGGTATCTTAAACAGACCTACGTTGTTCGGCCAAAATGGTGGCGAGCTTATGGGCGGTGGAGAAGCTGGACCAGAGGCGGTACTACCTATTAGGCTGTTAAAAGAATACATCAGAGAAGAAAACAATTTGAATAATAAAAATCTCGTATCCGCATTTATAGAAGCTTTAAAAACATTAGATATATCTCCGGATGTAAATGTCTACATAGGAGATGGGAAATTAACAAAAATACTGGCAAATGAAGTGACGAAAATAATCGGAAACGGGCAGAAAGAAAGAATGAGGGCAATGGGATTAACATGAGTGATTTTGAATACAACAATAGGAAAGCATCGGAATTCCGAGTGTATATGAAGGCATTCCCTAATATCCCAGTGCCTCAGAAACGCTACAATGAGGTAGAAGTATCTGGAAAAGATGGGAAATACCTGGAAGAAAGCGGATATGAAGATATAGATATTCCGTTAGAATTAAATTTTATTATTAAGGATACAAAGTGGCATGACAGGGTAAGGCAGATAAAGAACTGGCTACTAGAGAGCATGAACAGAGAACTGATATTTGAAGATGATGCAGCATTTTTTTATAGAGTGAAAAAAGTGGAACTAGGGGAAATCGAGCATACTACAAGGAGAATAGGAAATCTAACTGTAAGTTTTACGTGCGAGCCATACACTTATCTAAGGAACGGAAAAGTGAAAATGAAAAGTGAAGAAGCGGAGCAAAATCCATATATATTATGTAAACCTGTGTATTATGTACAGGGAGAAGGACTGTGCATAATAAATGTAAATGGGAAGAATATGAAAGCAAACGTAAGCGGAAATCTTATTATAGACACAGAGCGTATGCTTACATACAGAGAAGATGGCACTCTGAGTAACACGAAAATAACAGGAGAATATGAGGATTTATATTTGAAGCCGGGAAGGAACAGAATTTCTGTTTCTCCCGGTTTTATTATGCAAGTAAAACCAAATTGGAGGTGCTTATAATGATACAGATTTATAAGCCAGAAAACATGAATTTTAAAGCAAATGGAGACATGCCTTTACTCCCCGAAAAAGCACTTGTGCACGCTACATTAAACGGAGCATGGAGCTTAGAATTGCAGCACCCAATAGACGGAGAAGGCAGATGGAAATATATTACAGAAGAAGCTGCAGTAAAAGTGCCGTCTTTTAACGGAGAACAGTTGTTTCGAATTAAGCATACAGAAAAAGCAGAGTCAGGAGTCACTGCCACTGCAGAACCTATTTTTATGGATGCAAAAGAGGATTGTTTTTTAGAAGATATCCGACCGACAAACAAGACAGGACAAGAAGCTCTTAATCTTATGCTTGCACCAAACAGAAAATACAGTGCAAAATCTGATATTACAGTGCGAAGCACTGCCTACTATGAATATAAAAACTTTATTGAAGCTTTAAATGGCAACGAGGACAACTCTTTTATAAATCGCTGGGGCGGAGAAATCTTTTTTAATAACTACGAAGTAATCGTGAATAAAAAACAAGGAAATGATTATGGAGTACAAATACTTTACGGGAAGAATATTAAAAAAGATGGAATACAGGAAGAAATTGATACAAGGGAAGTAGTAACAAGAATTTTCCCAAAAGCTTATAACGGATACAAGAGCACTAACCCTGTGGACTCTAAATTGATTAACAAGTACCCGACTGTAAAGATTGCTACAATGGCCTTTGATGATGTGAAAATGCAACAGGATGCGTCAGAAGAAGACGGAGTAAACGGAGTAATTATTTGCAAAACACAGAAAGAATTGGATAAGGCTCTGGAAGAAAAATGCCGACAGCAGTACGAAAACGGAATTGACAAGCCAAAGCTTTCTATGTCCGTGGAAATTGTATTATTGGAAAACACAGAAGAATACAGAGAATACAAAGAGCTAGAAAAAGTAGGGCTGGGAGATACTGTGCATTGCAAGCACAGTAAGCTTGGAATTACTACAGACGCAAGAGTGATTGAATTGGAATACGACTGCTTAAAAAAGAAAACTACACAAGTAGAGCTGGGAGATTACAAATACAATTACTTTAACAATGTAACAAGCGCAGCGAACCGAATAGATAATGCTATACGGCCAGACGGAACTGTGGTAGGAGAACAGATACAAGGTTTAATAGATGGTGTGAAAGCGCAAATGAGAGCGCAGAGTAGTGCTGCAAGAAAAAGCAATGTAAGAGCTGTGCTTTTTGAAGACTTAGATGAGCAATCCCCGACATACGGAGCCTTATGCTTAGGCACTATGGGCTTCCAGATTGCAAGCAAAAGAACAGTAGACGGAAGAGAATGGGACTGGAAAACATTTGGGACAGGGCAAGGCTTTGTCGCAGATTTGATTGTGGCCGGAACAATGTTCGCAGACCGCATCCGTGGCGGTGAGCTAATGTCGGAAAATTACATAGAGGGCTTAGAAGGTTTTAAATTGGACTTAAATAAAGGAATTATAAAAGCAGCACAGCTCTTAATCGAAACATCTGCAATCGGAAGAGTGGAAAGAGGGTTCCGGTTCAACGACGGAAATCTTGAAATATTGGGAGTGGATGGAGATGTAATTGCAAGTATCCATTGCTGTGGAAGTTTACCAAGCACACCGGAAGGTCTTCCAAGCGGTTGGCCGAGCTACACCGCTTTTACAGGAGGAACACCAAAAGACTCTTACCAAGGGGGATTTTGGGTAAGAAAAGACGGAGATGCTGTGGGAATAAGCGCCGGAGAACTGGATGTAAATGGCAAGCTTGCAAAAACAGGAAGACTGGAATTTTCCGATGGAACATTTGTAGAGCTAGTAAATGGCATAGTCGTAGGGGGAAATACGAAAGAAGGTGCGTTTTAATGGCATGGACGATAGGAAATAAGTACCTGACGGAAGCACAGATGCAGGGAAATGCCATCGAAGTGTGCAGGTACTTTGCAAAGATGGGATGGTCTTTGAATGCCATAGGCGGCATTTTAGGAAATATGGAAAAAGAGTCAAATATAAACCCCGGACTGTGGCAGAGCTTACAGGAAGGAAATTACAAAGGAGGCTTCGGTCTTGTACAATGGACTCCGGCAACCAATTATACAAATTGGGCAAGTGCAAATGGGTATAGTATTACCGATCCAGCCGGACAGCTCTACTGGATACAAAATTTAACCGTTTCTTCCGGGCAATGGATTAAAACATCTGCCTATCCAATTTCCTTCGAACAGTTTCGGACAAGCAGAGAAAGCCCGGAATATCTGGCAAGCGCATTTTTAAAGAACTTTGAGCGTGCTGGCGTGGAGGTAGAAGCGGAAAGAAGACAATGTGCAAGAAAGTGGTACAACTATCTGGAACAATTCTCCGGTGCAGAAGTAATCGAAAAGGCTATCAAGTGGGCTTGCGATACCGCAGCGGATAATAGCCACGGATATAGCCAGCAAAACCGATGGGGACCTGATTACGACTGTTCTTCCTTTGTTACACAGGCATATCGAAAAGCAGGGGTAAACATCGGAGGAGGCACAGGAGTTTACACAGGCAACATGGAGCAGTATTTTACGGCGGCAGGATTTACCATTGCAGATGATGTAAACCTTGTGAACGGAGACGGGGCACAGCGTGGAGATGTATTTCTGAATACGACACATCATACTGCCATGTATTTAGGCAATGGAAGAATTGTACATGCTTCTTCCAGCAGGGGACACCCGGAGACAGGAGACCAGACGGGAACGGAAGTGTACGAGGCAAACTTTTATAGTTACCCGTGGGATTTGGTGCTTCGATATAAAGGCGGTGGCGGAATTATTCCACCAGAACCGGAAGGGCTGTATATTGTAAGGTTTATACCGGCATAAGGAGGGAACAGAAAAAAGATATGGAAGCGATTAAAAGACAGATATTTGTGCTTAGGGATACCTTAAAGGACTGTATAGATTACACGTTAGGAACGGATATGGTGCCGATCGAATACCATGTAATGGATTTTACTATTCCGGCAACAGCTACGGCAGTAGTGTATGTCTTGAGACCAGACGAAGATCCGGATAAAATTCTGGCAGATGTACTGGATAATGTGATTTCTTTCCGTCCGGAAAAAGGGTTCTTTACGGAAGGAAAAAATATTGTACAGATAAGAATTATAAATAATGAAAAAACACTTGTAAGCTTTACAGAAACAGTAATGGCAATGGCTAGTATAGAATTTGACGATATAATAGAAATGCAGCAAGAAACGCTTATTGAGCAAGTGCTTACGAAATTAGGAGAATATACGGGAACTGTACAAAAAGAAATTGCAGATAGAAAAGAGGCTGTATTACAAGAAGAAACACAAAGAAAAGAAGAAGATGAAGCAATAAAAAGTGCAATGCTGGAAGAACAAGAGAAAAACGAAGAAAGCAAGAGGGAATTAAAAAAACTAATTAACGCAAAATGTGCATCTACAACTATGGGAGGATACGGAAGAGAATGGCTGATTACAAATGAATGGCAGCCTACAGGAAACTACAATGGATTAGAGGGAGATGATGAACATTACAAAGGGGTACGCGGTAGGGATGGATACATTGAAATTAAGAAAAGTGGCGTATACTTAATTACATTACAAGCAAGCTTACATAAGAAGACTGACACAGGAAGCGGAACTGTCTGGTCTAAAGTTACGAAAAATGATACAGATATAGGCGGAGACCATCATTATCTTCCGGAGGGAACTTACTACGACACTTTAAATTATGTTACTTACAATTACCTTCCGGCTGGGGCGAAATTAAAAGCTTATCTCTCTGTAGACAGTAGCCTTACAGATGTATGGAGCCAAGGCGAGGAATACTTAAACATTATTAAATTATCCTAGGAGGGGAGCCATGGAAAAAACGATTTTTAGAGACTATCTTACAATAGATGCGGAAACAAGAAAAATAAGCATCCCTAGCAGGATTAAAAACCTTGGAGTAGAGTCGGATGCGAATGTAAAGAGGCTGTATTTTAAAGTACAGAAACAGTACGGGGAAATGGATTTTACAAAAGCAGATATCCGCATCAATTACGTTAATGCAAACGGAGAAGGAGATTATTATCCAGTAGCGGATAAGCAGGTGGAAGGCGGCACCGTTACTTTTAGCTGGTTGGTGGGCAGAAACGCAACAGAATATAAAGGGGACGTATGTTTTATTGTCTGTGCCAAAATTAGCGATATAGAAGGTATTGTGAAAAAAGAATTTAATACCACTTTGGCGACTCTCCCGGTATTGGAAGGAAAAGAAACTACACAGCAGATTGTACAGCAGTATCCGGACGTAATCGAACAGATTTTAAAGAAACTGGAAGGGGCAACCACCATTACCCCGGAGCAGATACAGGCGGCAGTAGATGCGTATCTGAAAAAAAATCCCATTACAGTTAAGGAAACAGACCCAACGGTACCGGAATGGGCGAAACAGCCGCAGAAACCAGCCTATACAGCATCTGAGGTAGATGCAGAGGAAAAAGGAGCAGTAGAACAACACAATAGTGACAGTCAGGCGCACCCGGACATCCGAAGAATGATTAACGAGCTACCGGGTGGCAGCGGTACTACCGATTACAGCAGCTTAGAAAACAAGCCACAGATTAACGGCAGAGAATTGGTCGGAAATAAAACACTGGAAGAACTGGGTTTGCAAATCCCTGCAAAATTACCAAATCCACACGCTCTGTATTTTACCGGAGCTGTGAACGACAGTTATGACGGAAGTACAGAAAAAACAATCCATATCCCACAGGGTGCGACTACAGGGGGGAGCAATAATTATGTTACCCCGGAGGAGTTTGGAGCAAAAGGAGACGGAAGAACAGACGACTCTACTGCCTTTAAGAACGCAATTTTGACAGGAAAAAGAGTCGTGTGCGACGCAAGCAAGAAATATTACTTTGACAAAGCTGTAGATGTGCGGACAGTGTCGAAAGGGCACTTAGATATCAACAACGCCACGCTCATGAATTTCCACATCCTGATAAATCTGAATGATAACGGAAACGATTGGAGACAGTCTTACCCTGTCGACAAATTCGTAATTGAAAATGGTGCAATCGGTAGTGATAATTGGAACACAGCGCCGAAGGATTGGCGGACTCCGGCAATTATGACGGGGTGCCAGATGCAGTTGAGAAATATCAATTTTGTAAACCAACCTTATATTTTAGCTGTTGTAAACCGGTATCTGGACTATATGCTTTTTGATACTTTGTTAAATGTGCAAAATCCAGAGTTGTTTAAAAGTGGCACACTAAATCTGGATGCTGTAAACTGCATTTCTGCGGCTGGAACAGCCAAAAGAATTGACGATAAAGATACGAATTTAAGTGGAGATAGTTGGATTTTTAAGCAGTGTAGCGAGTTTTATAATAAGTACAATCCGGAGTACCGCTTAGTTTGCACACACGGACACCAGCCGATGGTATTCCAGAGCTGCATTCAGAGCGGGGTTAAGACAGGACTTTACTCTCAAGTTTTATTCCTTGGATGCCACTGGGAGGAAGAGCAGACCATGCCTGTATTTGGAATGAAATATCTCTCCACAATAACTTTCGACTCCTGCTTTTTTTGGGGAAATTACAAACTGGAAAACGACCCGCACGCATATTACAGAAATTGCAAGTTTACACAGACGGATGCGAACGACAGATTGCCGCACAAGACACTTGCAGAGTTTACAGACAATAAACCATTTTACGAACTACAGTGCGTGCTGGAAGGGTGTTGCATCGGCGGAAATTACGTTGTAGATACGAGAAAATTAAAAGAAATTAAAAATGCAGATAAGTACACACATAATAAGTTTGCAACTATGAAAACAGCTCTGGAAAGCGCAAATCTTAGCGTTTCCACATCTGACAGAAACCATGCAAAGTTTGCAGTTGGAAACAATATTTACGACATCTATTTGCTAAGTGCAAAGAGAATGGATTTGGCAAATGATTATGTGCAAAAAACAGTAAACATTGCAAATGCAAAATCAAAAGTGGCAATGCAGATTGCGAATGCTATCGGAGGTTATGGAATACGTGTGTTCCGTACAGAACCAAACGGCAACATTTACGAGACATACGGCTTTGCAGATGCTAATTTTGCAGATTTAGAAACAGCAAAAAATATCTTATTTAATGACTATGGAGAATGGGCGACTTTTGGATTTAACGGCAGCACAAAGGAAGAACAACTGTCTAACGTTCCATCTCCGTGGATTTTGGTAAACAGAAAGCCGGATATTACAGTAAATAAGAAAGTATACCAAGCTGGAGGGGTACTGGTAACGACAGACAACAGCAAAATAGAAAACCTTAATGGCATGGTACAGGTAACAGTATAAGGAGGAAAAAATGGTAATAGTAGCATTCCCACCGGGAGAAAAATATGCAGTAAACTATACAACGCTAGACCAGTACGATTACGGGCAAATCCTCCGCATACAGGGATTAAAGCTCCCGAAAACAGTTGAGGTGCACTTTTCTGCACAAGAGACTGGAGGAACATCCATTACCCGTGTTGGGGTAACAAAGGACGGGGTAACAGATGTACTTATCCCAGACAGCGTACTGGAAAATGGAGACACTACACAGAATTACAGTATCTTTGCATTTGTGTACATCACGGATGCCACAAGCGGAAAGACAGAGTATCGGGCAAAATTAGAAGTTAAGGCAAGACCAAAGCCGGAAGTCCCCGGAGGTGGAGATAACCCGGACATCTTCCATGAGGCTGTTTTAGAAGTAAGAAAGTCCGCGGAAAAAGCAGAGGAAGCACAAAGGCAAGCGGAAGGCTGGGCACATGGTAGGGAAGACCTTCCGGAACGTGCAGAAGACAACGCAAAACATTATTCTGATAAGGCTTCCGAAGATGCAAAGAAGACAGCGGAAGACAGAAAAGAAGTGGAACGCTTGGTCGAGTCCGTGTCCGGGATAGATGAGCAGGTAGCAAAGGTAGAGAAACTGTCTAAAGATGCGCAGGAAGCAGCTACGCAGGCAGGAACATCCGCAGAACAGGCAGAGTTACATAAACAGGCTGCCGAAACAGCAAGCAGTGCAGCACAGACGGCGGCACAGGAAATTGTGGCAGACAGGGGGCAGATTACAAAGAATAAGACAGAAATTGCAGATTTAAGGCAAAATAAAGCAGATGCGATTGTGGAAACTGCAAGTGGTACATTGCTTAATGTTAAAGACTCTGCAAATGCGTTTTTTGAGGATTTTTCCGTGTATGGAAAATCTGAACAGGTGCAGACTACTGGAAAAAATATACTAAACATTCCAAATATTGACATAAACACACCAGAAACTGTTATAGAATGTAATATATCAGAAGATATATGTATAAGTGTGCAGGAAAAAGCAACGGTATCGAAAAGTGTCTGGAGATTTATGGCTCTGTATAAAAATAATGATAAACAATACATTACAGATGCGTCACTTCCAGGCGTTTTCTACGCTACGTCTGAAAATCCGATAGTGAGTATTACATGCAGAGGAATTATGATTACATCCGGAGTATACAGGGGGATCATGGTAGAATATGGCGAAGCAGCTACGTCTTACGAACCATACACTGGTGGCAAACCTTCTCCTAGTCCAGAATATCCGCAGGAAATTGTGAATGCCGGACGGCTTAATGAAGATACTGGAAAGTATGAAGTTGATGTTAAAATTACGGGGAAGAATTTATTTGATATGAATAAGTTTATTGATACTTGTAATTTTACAAAAAATGAAGATGGTACTTTTAGAATTGACAAATTTGTAAAAAGATATGATTGCTTTATGCCTGCAAATACAATACTTAGCATCGAAGTATTAAAAGTAGAAGACTCATCAGGCGCGGCTGTTTTAGAGTTGTTTTACGAAGATGGTAAGAATACGTATATTGGATTTAACCAAGTTGGTGTAAAAACATTTTTGATACAAAAAGACGTTGCATATATAAAAGTTTTAGCATATCGAAATCATGAATATAAGTATATCCAACTAGAAAAAGGCACAACCGCAACCCCTTACGAGTCTTACAAAGAACAACCCCTTACGAGTCTTACATCTGACCGCCGTTTAACCAAATGGGACAGGCTTGTAAAGCAGGACGGGCAGATTGGGTGGTTGTATGCTACTAAATATATAGAGGATTTAGCAGAGATCATAAGAGATAATACACCAATATACGGAACGGAGCAAAAGTATTTTAATGTATTGTTCGAAAACGAAAAATTTGATTATAGCATGAAAAAAGTCGTTTCCGAAACTGGAAGTTATAAAGTTAATAAAGAATTGTATACAATAGATGTTAAGGAAAACACGTTTTTAATAAAAATAAACGCAGACGATACCATACAGACGGCAAAAGAGCATCTGCATTATAGTGTTATGTACAACACTACACAAACCGAATTTGTTCCTCTCCCACAATTGGAACAAGACGCAATCCGAGCACTGCAAACTTACTATCCTACCACTGTTGTAAGCAATTCCGAAGACATGGAAATGGAATTGTCTTATGTAGCAGACACCAAAAACTACACAGACAGAAAAATCGAGGAGGCTGTATCTGCACAGACACAGAGTCTTGCAAATCTGCTATCTTTAATGCCGCTCTCTACCCAAGCAGCACTGATTGAAAATGACACTAACAATATTTTAGATAACATGGAGGTACAAAAATGAACAGTACAGTAATTGTAAAATTGATGGAGAACCTGATTAACAAGAAATTTTATGACACAAAAGATGAGGCGGTAGCGAAATTAGATGTATACTTTGCAATGAACCGCATCAGCGAAGAGGAATATGCAACCCTTGCACTTCTGGCAGAAGAAACCTACGCGCAGGAGGTATTATAATAATGGGATACGTATTAACATTTATTGCTGGGAGTATCTTTGGATTAGTACTTACTTGTCTGGTACAGGTAAACCGAAAATAAAGAAATGAGCTGGACTGCTACTCGAACGACAAAAGGAAAAAATATACACAAGAGTATAAGCAATCCAGCTAAGATAAGTATACCTTATAGACAGAGAAAAACAAGATGAAACGTTCGACATTTTAAGACAGGAGAATATATGGAGATTAGAGCAAGACCTTAACGGGTCTTATTTTTATGTAAAAAAATAAAAAGAAAGAAGAAATAGAATGGGGAAAATCTTATTTGATACATACACAATCGCACTGCCCTTTATCTTAGGGTACATTGTCTGGATTTTAAAGAACCAAAAAAAAGACAGGGATGCTAATAGCAAAGGGACTATGATGTTGTTAAGAGTCCAGCTTATCGAATACCACGATAAGTATATGCGTCTGGGGTACATTCCAACCTATGCATACCAGAACTTTGTAGAAATGTACGAAGCTTACCATACCATGGGAGGAAATGGGCTGGGAACACAGATGTATGAAGAAATTAAAACATTGGATATTAGAAACCTACACAGAGAGGAGATTGAAGGATAATGGAAATCTTATTAACAAACATGACAATTTTATTAGGAATAATCGGTATTTTAGCATTTACTGTATCTGTTGTGGTGCAGGTATTTAAAGGAGTATCCGTCCTTAAAAAAATCCCAACAGATATTTTGGTATTTGTATTGTCTATCGGGCTTACAGTTACAACTTTTGTAGCTTATATGCAGTATGTGCAGCAGACAATTTTGTGGTACATGATTATTGCTGCTATTCTGGCAGGATTATTGGTTGCCTTTGTAGCAATGTACGGCTGGGAAAAGGTCTCTGAACTTTGGAAAAGATTTTATAGAGGTAATGTAGAGGGTAAATAAGCCATTTGTTTTGTTGCGCCGGCGCAACAGCCGGCAGAAAGGAGAAAAAATATGAACATTGTAGAAACAAACTTAAAATTTGGCTCTTTAAGCAAAAGAAGCAAAACAACACGCATTATCTTACATAATGCAGATGCTAAAAAATGCTCTGCGCAGGATATCCACCGCTGGCATAAGGAGCGTGGATGGGCTGGCATGGGCTACCATTTTCTTGTCCGTAAAGATGGTACAATCGAGAGGGGTAGACCGGAAAATACCGTAGGAGCACACGCTACCGGATGCAATTCCGACAGTATCGGCATCTGCTTCGAGGGCGCGTTTATGACAGAACGCATGGGACAGGCGCAGATTTCCGCAGGGAAAGAACTTATTACTTATCTTAAAAGCAAGTATGGCATTAACAAAGTGCAGAAACATAAGGATGTAAACCCGACCAACTGTCCGGGGACCAATTTTCCCTTTGAGGCTATTGTAAATGGAGAAACAGACCGCTGGGTAAAGGATAGTACAGGCTGGTGGTACAGACACGCAGACGGCAGCTATACAACAAATAACTGGGAAAAGATTAACGGAATTTGGTATTATTTTGACGGCAGTGGCTATATGTATACAGAGGGCTGGCATAAAATCGAAAACCACTGGTATTATATGGATAAATGGGGAGCGATGTGTACCGGATGGGTATATGTAAACGGAAATTGGTTTTATTTACAGCCAGACGGCGCAATGCTGGAAAACAACTGGTACAAAGAGGGAGATATCTGGTACTGGTTAAAAGATGGAGGGTACATGGCAAAAGATGAAATGCTGTGGATTGGAAATGAGCTGTACGCATTTTTAAGTGACGGACGCATGGCAAGAACAAATGACAGAGGGGCATTAGTATAATAAAAACTCCCCGGTTGTTTCCGGGGAGATAATTATTCTGAAAAGTTCAGAAAATTATTTATAGTATCTTTTAAGTGCGTAAGAAAACAAAGCTTTGCACTGTCGACTTCATGTAGCGTATCAATTGATTCACATATTTCTGTTAAAAAAATAGTACATTTTTCTTCTTTTTCTTTTGTGTCATTTGCTTCGTAAGACATAAGACCGCTTACTAAAAAATTCAGACGAAATTCGTAATCATCATATTTTAACGCATCTTCAATTAAGTCCGCTATTTTATTTTCCATTTTTTCGCTCCTTTTTTAATTCATCAATCCATTGTTCAAATTCTCCATTTTTTACAGCTTCATCAGCTTCTTTTCTGATATCCTGTGCAATCTTAATATCGTCCGTAGTAATCAGACGATAGGTTTTATTTTTATAACCGATATAAGCAACATATTTGCCTTTTACGATTGTAACACCATTTATACCGGTGCGACTATTTTTAGATACGGTACCTTTAAAAAATACAGGAGAGGTATGGTCCACAAGTGCACGTCCGCTTTCTAATTGCTTTGCCTTTACATCGGATTTTTTTGCGCAACCGCAACTAACAGTTTTTCCACTTTTTAAACTATCTCCACGGACAGAAATAAGAGAGCCACAATCACACTGACACAAGAATTTACAATGAGAGCCTAGAGTTTCTTTTTTTATTACAGTTAGCTTGCCAAAACGTTGCCCGACTATATCATATCGCTCTTTTTTAAGACAACCGCAACTTTTAACAGCACCCCTGTTTAAATCCCGTGTAGATACCTTTATATAATTACCACAATCACATTTGCAAAGCCATGCGACAGAACCGTGTATATATTCTTCCGTCTGAGATATTACAGTTAATTTCCCAAAACGTTTTCCAACTATATTCATAATAGACTCCTTACATCACATTCCAGTACATCGCAGATAGCAATAGCATTTTTTAATGTCATATTCTGGGGCACAGACTCACCGGACTCATAGCGCTGAATCTGTCGGATATTTACGCCTGATTTTTCAGCTAATTCCTTTTGAGTCATTTCTGAGCAGGTCCTTTGAAACAGAAGACTATTGATTTTATTATTATGGCAATCTAGCCCTCTGCTTACCAAGGAACATATACCGCACATACCATCCGTTCTGATACAATCCTCATATCTTTTCATTAAGCAAGCACCTCCATTACCTCTGCGTTTTTGATTATGATTTCTCCTAAATCTTCGCCGTACTCCATGTTGTTACCGCCGATAATTGCGACATGGTCTCCAAAGTATCCTTTTGCTAATTCAGCATCTTTTAACATAACAGCACAAGTTCCATCAAGCTCCTCATCTGTAGGTTCTCCATCAATCCATACATAAGAATTGTCAAGGATTTCGCCTTTTACAAATTCATCTTCCTGGACTCTAATTCCAACGTATTCAAATTCAGACTCCTCTATAATTTCCTCAATTCTATTTAAAATGCTTTCGATTGCCTCATTCTTTGTCATTGTGGTATTCCCCTTTCCTTATCTTTAACTATATTATACGCTAATAATAGCGTAAAGTCAAGAGAAAAATGAAAAAAATATAAATAAAAAAATAATTGAAAAACCCTTGACTATATATAAGATTGGAATATAATAATTACAGATATAAATATAAGCATAAGATGCATTTAACTGTGGTTAAAGAATTGGTTAAAACGATAAATAATAACATAAGATGTATTTAAACAAAGTGTATTGTATGTTTATAGTTTAAACTATAACGCATGGCGTAAAGAGCAGCTCTTTATTTTAAAAATAAGGGGCTGTTTTTTAATTTGAAAACATAAAAGTAAATATCGAAAAAATATATAATATACCCAATGGACATATTATATAAAAATATATATGTACTTTTGTGCATTATGTCAATAGACAAACATGACCAATGGGTATATAATAAGTACATAAGATAAAGCAAAGGAGATAAAGGATATGAGAAAAGTATGGGATGTAAAAGAGTGCTGCTATGATGAATACGATGAGGAATGGTTTAACAATGTAAATATGGAAGGTGCAGAAGAGTTCGAATTGTGGGGAGAAAAATTGAAAGTAATTTACAAAGATGGAAAAGAATTATATTACCACAATGTTTTTGGAACATGGGGAAATCCGGTAGAATTTGTATAACATAACAAGCTGCCCTAACGGCTATACGGGGAACATGATAGAAAAGGGCGTGAATATATGGAATTTAAAGAGCTTTTAGAGAAATCTAAAATGAGCATGAAAGATTTTAGCGAAAATTTTGGGATACCATACCGTACAGTACAGCACTGGAAAAGCGGTACTAGAGTATGCCCGGGGTATATTCTGGAACTAATAAGTTACAGATTAGAAAAGGAGGAACAAAAAATGAGAAGAGAAGATGTGAAAGCGTTTCTAGCGTTTTTGCATGACGACAACGATGATGATATTTTGAAATTTCCTTACAGCGAGGAAATGCACGGCTTTGCAATAGGACTGTTTTATGCAGAAATGACAAAATGTGCAGTAGGAAACGATGCAAGCGCACTTATAACACAGATGGATTACTGGCACAAGATACATAATGCAGTGCTTAAGAGATACAAAGAAACTAATAGCAAGATGGGCATAGAAGATAAGAGAATGAAAAAACTTGCAGGGTATGTATTTACTTATTTTCCAAGCAAGGAAGAACTTGTAAGTAAAGTACCCGGAAACGTACAGGATGCAATTATCTGGGGACTAAACATGATGGGAGATTTTGACGCATATAAAAAGAAAAGTGCAGAAGCAGAGAAAACAGAGAGAAAAGAAGGTTCTGCAAAGAAAGTGGAATGGATTTTAGAAGAAATCAAAAAAGGTAGAACACAAACAGATATTGCAGCGGAATTAGGTGTAAGCAAACAAAGAGTAAACAATATCCTGAGAGAGTACAGAGAAAAAGAAGAAGTTTAAGAAAAAGCTCCCTAGCACACACTAGGGAGTATATATTGTATCATCTTTATTTTTAAAAACACTACATAATGTTATTTATAGGTTATTGCAATTTGGTCATCCAGTTCGGGCACTGTACCCTCTGTCCGTCACAATACTGAGTTAAAATCG
>OLNG01000420.1_pt1 | contig 38275 bp, 29 predicted proteins | sample 1643091 | NCBI WGS metagenome assembly OLNG01 (sample SAMEA3136661, study PRJEB25190) | human gut metagenome | biome: human gut; feature: human-associated habitat; material: faeces | place: Austria | collected 2013 | reverse complement strand
TAAAGCTAAGTATCCAGTCAATCAAACCTGCACTGAAGTTAAATCCCGCACGCACAGGAAGGGCTGCTACAACTGCCATAGAAATACCTGTTAATAAAGCATGTACTGCATATAATGCCGGTGCAAGGAACATAAATGAGAATTCCAGAGGTTCTGTAACACCGTTTAAGAAAGAAGCAACTGCTGCGGACATTAAAAGACCTGCTGCAACTTTTTTCTTTGTAGATTTTGCTGTATGGTACATAGCCAGAGCTGCTGCCGGAAGACCGAACATCATTACCGGGAAGAAACCGGACATGTACATACCTGTTTCACCTAACACACCACCGGTTGCATTACCCCAGAATTTTGCAATATCGTCAATACCTGCAACGTCAAACCAGAATACAGAGTTCAATGCGTGGTGCAGACCGAATGGGATTAACAGACGGTTGAAGAAACCGTAAATACCTGCACCGATTGGACCTAAGCCCATAATGAATTTACCAAGTGTAATCAATACATTGTAAACGATTGGCCATACAAAGAACAGTACCAAGCTGGAAATCAGGGATGCGCCTGCTGTAACAATGGCAACACATCTTTTACCACTAAAGAATGAGAACGCATCCGGTAATTTTGTGTTTTTAAACTTATTATAGCATGCTGCTGCAATAAGACCACATAAAATACCGATAAACTGTGTCTGTGTTTTTGCAAAAGCAGGGTCTACTTTTTCTACTGCTGTCTGTGTAAGCATAGCTACAACATCAGTAGAAAGCAGAGTTGTTGTCATAATCCATGAAACAAGACCTGCAAGACCTGCAGTACCGTCGTTGTCATCAGACATACCAACAGCAACACCAATCGCAAACAGAATTGGCATCTGGTCAATTAAACATCCGCCGCCCTTTAATAAGAAAGCAGCAATTACATTGTTAGCGCCCCAGCCGGTAGGGTCAATCCAATATCCAATACCCTGTAAAATAGCCGCAACCGGAAGACATGCAACCGGAAGCATCAGGGATTTTCCTAATCTTTGAAGATATCTCATCATAATAAAAAATCCTCCTTCTTTTTCCTGTTTTAATCCCTTTTATCCTACAATGGAAACCCGCATAAAACGTGCCGCCATCATTTTATTTTAGACCGGAAAAGCCGGTGTAAAATACCTTATTATTTCATTTTGATGCTTACCACATCATCCTTTGGCATTACGTCTTTACCGAAAATTCCTTCTACTGCGGCGTAATCATCTGTGTTGCATACCAGCATTGGTGTAATGGTGTCATAGCCGGCTTCTTTTACTGCATCTAAATCCACAGTCAAAAGCAAATCGCCTTTTTTCACCTTGTCCCCTGCCTTTACATGACCTTCAAAGCCTTCGCCTTTTAATTCTACGGTATCAAGCCCTACATGAACTAAAATTTCCACGCCGTTATCTGCTGTCATGCTGACTGCATGAAGTGTATCAAATACCATTGCGATTTCTCCGTCAGCCGGAGCGTAAATTTTACCTTCGGAAGGGATAATTGCCACACCCTGTCCCAACATACCTGTGCTGAAGGTCGGGTCATTTACTTCTTTTAAATCTACGGCTTTTCCCTTTACCGGCGCTCCTAAAAAGAACGTGTTGTCCTGTTTTTTCTTAAAAAAATTAAACATGTTTTCCTCCTACTTATATGAAAAATAATCTGCTGTCTTTAAATGATTAAAGGCTTCTTCCTCTGTGAGATAGCGTTCTCCTGCAAGAGAACCGGACTTCATACCGCTGGCATCTACATAAACAGTCTGTCCATTCATAGAAACTGCACAAAATACATAGCTTTCCTCCTGTACCCAGCCGCCTTGCCAGGTTCCTGCTACAATGTGAGCTTCCATTCCTGCTCTGTTACAAAGCTCTGCCAGAATTTTCGCATATCCCAAGGCAGTTGCCTTTCCCTCAAGAACTGCTGCCGTATGATTTGTAATGTAATATTTGTCCAACAGCTCTCCGATATGAGATACTTTTTCTCCTGCGGTTTCCATGCTGTCTGTGGGCTTTAAACTGTCCTTCATCCAGTCTAAAAAGTAATCTACGGTACTTTTCTCACCGCTGTCTTTTGGTATTCCTGCAATAACCTCATCTAAAATCTGCTCTGTATTTTCAAGTCTTCTGTTAATCTCGTCAACCTTGCTTTCATTGTTCACTGCCAGTCCGTCTCTGATTTCATTGAGATTTGAAATGGTTCCATCCTGGGCAAAGGCTGCCTGAATTTCAATTCCTTCTGCACAGGATAGGAATAAAATCACTTTGGAAATTTCATTCTCCGTAATCCGATTTAAGTCCTTATCCTCATACTGTACATACACTTCATCTTCTGTCATGGGAATTTCTACGAAACCATAAAAATAATTTTTCCCTTCACATTCCAGCGCAGTGACAATTCTCTGGTATTCTTTTCCGTTTACCGGCTGAGGAAGCGTCAGTACACCGCCTTTTAAACTCTCTATATTTTCTTTTAAAAAGAGGTAGACCTCATACTCCTTCTTGGTAAGCTGATTGGAATAAAAGTCACTTTCTACCGCAGCTTCCTTTCTGGGACTGTCCTCCAGTTTTCCGGAAAGGGTATTGGATAAGGTAATCTTCCTCTGCCATGCAAAAAATGCCGCAAGAAAAATTATCATAATTCCGATAAGCAATGCTGCTCTTTTATGTTTTTTTATGTAATTCATTTCTCTATTCCATTTCCCGAACAATCTTTCTAAGCTTTAAAATCATGGATGGTGCTACGGAAAGCTCGTCCACTCCCATATTTACAAAGGTTTCTGTCAGTTCTGTATCTGCTCCCAGCTCTCCGCAAATTCCTGCCCATTTCCCTGCTGCATGAGCATTGTCCACTACCATTTTAATCATTTTTAAAATCGCTTTATGGTGCGGATTATAAAACTCCTCTAATTTCTCATTCTGACGGTCAATAGCAAGAGTATACTGTGTCAAATCATTTGTTCCGATGCTGAAGAAATCTACCAGCTCTGCCAGCTCATCACTAATCATTGCTGCTGCCGGTGTTTCAATCATAATTCCTTCTTCCACATCTTTATATGGTGTATCGGAAGCTTTCAGTTCTGCCTTCACTTCTTTTACGATTTCTTTAATTCGCATGACCTCTTCCACAGAAGTAATCATAGGATACATAATCGAAAGTGTTCCGTATACGGAAGCTCTGAAAAGCGCTCTTAGCTGTACCTTGAAAATTTCCGGCTGTGACAGACAAATACGAATGGCACGATATCCCAATGCCGGATTTTCTTCTTTTTCTAAATTAAGATAGTCAGCCTGCTTATCTGCGCCGATATCCAACGTACGGATAATGACCTTCTTTCCTGCCATATTCTGCACTGCCTGCTTATATGCCTGAAACTGTTCTTCCTCCGTAGGAAGCTCATTTCTGCCGATATAAAGGAACTCACTTCTGAAAAGTCCAATTCCTCCCGCATCGTTTTCCAGCACATAGCCCATATCTCCAACGCTTCCGATATTGGCATAGATATTGATTTTTTTACCGCTTTTTGTAACGTTTTCTTTTCCCTTCAGCTTCAGCAGAAGATTTTTCTTTTCTTCTTCTGCTGCAATTTTGGCTTTCGCTGCCTCCTGCACGTTTTCATCCGGATCTAAGATAAATTCTCCTGTAAAGCCGTCTACCACTGCACAAGTACCTGACTGAATTTCCTCTAAATTCATATCCACACCAATCAAAGCAGGAATATTCATCATACGGGCAAGAATAGCTGTATGAGAATTTGTTGAACCATGTACCGTAACAAAAGCAAGGATTTTTTCCTTATCCATCTGAACGGTCTCGCTTGGTGTCAAATCATCTGCCATAACGATAACCGGCTCTTCAAACTCTGTATCCATGCCGCTTTGTCCTGAAAGATTTCGCACCAGACGTTCTGAAATATCTTTAATATCTGCCGCTCTTGCTCTCATATAATCATCATCCATACTGGCGAACATCTCTGAAAAATTATCGCCGGTAGATGCCACTGCATATTCTGCATTTACTTCCTGAGTACGGATAATATTTTCAATGGACTCGTTATAATCATCATCCTCCAACATCATCTGATGTACTTCAAAAATTGCTGCGCTGGCTTCTCCCACTTCTTTTACGGCTTTTTCATAAAGCTTCTGAAGCTGTTTCTGAGATTTTTGTCTTGCAGCCTCTACACGTTTTACTTCCTCATCCGGATTTTCTACTTTTACACGTTTTACAATATAAGCTTCTTTTTTCAGCACCAGAACTTTTCCCAGCGCCACACCTTTATATACAGATTTGCCATTCAGATGTTTCATATCTATCCCTGCCATTTCTTATAAATTTGCTTCAAAAAACGCTTTCATTCCTTCAAAAGCAATGTCCTCATCGCTTCCTTCTACCTGAATTTCTACGGTCTGTCCGCATTTTACCGCTAAAGACATAAGCATCATCAGCTTCGTAACATCTACGGTTTTTCCTTCTTTTGTAATTGTGATTTTACTTTCGTATTTCTTTGCCTCTTTTACCAACATTCCCGCCGGTCTTGCGTGAATTCCCAACTCATCTTTTACTGTGTACTCAAAACTTTTCATTTTTAATATCTCCTTTCAATCAAAACATTCTTTATGAAAACTCAAAAAGAGTTTTTCTCTTACATAATACGCTGAATATGAATAGCAAGAAATCCCACTTCCTCTTTATCCAGTTTTTTCTCCAGCTTCTTTTCTATATAATGGCAAATGACTTCAGAAATCTGTCCTGCTTTTGGATATTTACACCGAATAAAATCATTCAGCTCTATATTCACCGCTTCTCCTGTCTTTGCTCTCACCACCATATAATACAAATGGCTCATCAGACGAATATAAGCACAGGAGTCCTGACGTATTTTATCTCCCAGACACTCCTCAATCATTAAAATACAGTCATCAATAATCTGCGTTGTCTTTAACGTATCTGATACCTGTTCATCCGAAAGACCCGAATGAATATGAAGGGCAATAAACCCTGCTTCATCATTAGATATGCGATAGCCTGTCATTTTCTCTATGATTTCTCTGCTCTTTAAAGCAACGGCATATTCCTTCCCAAACAGAATTTTAATATCGGGCACAAAGGGATTTGATAAAAATATTTTTTCCTGCTCTCTTTTTGCCGCAAACGCAATGTGGTCTGCTAAAGGCAATAAAATATCTCTTTTAATGGTATCAAAAACCTGCTCTGCTGCCTCAATAATTTTACCTGCTGCTTCGATGTAGACAGGGTCAATGGTATTTACCACATTCATAGTAGAATTTCGCTCCTCCCGAACCACCGGCGTATAAACCGATGCTCCCGGAATTTCCGTAAATTCATCTCCTGCCTTTCTCCCAAATCCTATGCCTTTTCCCAATAAAATTCTTTCGCTGTCATCTTCCTTCACCTTTGCAAGCAGTGCATTATTGTTCAAAATTTTTAAAATACAGTACATTTTTCGGTTTCCCCTTTTCTAATAAAACAAAAAGGCATAAACTCCCCTGTTTCCAATCACTTCCCGTGAATAAAACAGTTTCGTTTATGCCTGCTTAACCAGTAACACACTACTCCGTTTCATTGTGTATAATGAACATATATAAACTATATACTATGGTGCACTTATCGTCAAGCTGTATTTTTTAACCAATTTTCACTTTGCTTTTTATGAATTTTTTACAATTCTTATACAAATTTTATGGCTGTCCCCCCGGCTTCTTACTCCTCTTCCTTTTTCTGATGTTTTTTTCTGTACTTTACACATTCTGTCAGTAAATATTCGATTTGACCATTCATAGAACGAAAATCGGCTTCTGCCCATTGGGCAATTTCGTTCCATAATGTTGCTGACAGCCTTAAAGGTACTTGTTTTTTCTTATTTTCCTTCTCCAGAATGTGTCACCACCTTGTTTTTAGTAAATGCTGCCGCTGTTTACAATCGGCTGTGCATCTTTATTTCCGCACAGAACAACCAACAGATTGCTTACCATTGCAGCTTTTCTCTCTTCGTCTAATTCTACAATTTCATTTTCATTTAATTTTTCAAGAGCCATTTCAACCATACCCACTGCGCCTTCTACGATTTTCTGACGGGCGTCGATAATTGCCGCAGCCTGCTGTCTCTGAAGCATGGCAGATGCGATTTCAGGAGCATAAGCCAAATGTGTAATTCTGACCTCCTGAATTTTAATTCCTGCATTTTCTACCTTTTCCTGCAATTCCTCGCACATAATGTTTGCAATCTCCTGACTGCTGCTTCTTAAAGATTTTTCATCTCCGCCTTCTGCGCCGTCATAAGGATATTTTCTCGCCGTGTTACGAATAATGGAGTCACACTGAATAGAAAGGTAGCTCTTATAATTTTCTACATTAATGACTGCCTTTGTGGGATTTTCCACTTTCCAGATTACAACAGCGCCGATTTCTACCGGATTTCCAAGCTCATCATTGACTTTCTGTTTCTCATTGTTCAAAGTCATGGTTTTCAAAGATACTTTTCTGCTCACACCTTTTCCGTTTGCAGCTATTCTAACAGTAGGATTAATAGCTGTAACAAAAGGATTTACCCAGAAAAAGCCTTCTTTTCTCAAGGTTCCGTAATAATTACCAAACAATGCCAGAACCAGCGCTTCCTTGGGATTGATTACCTTTAATCCGCACAGTACCAGCACACCTGCCACAAAGAGTATCGTTCCCAAAACAACTGAAATCCCTGCCGCTGCTCCTCCTGCTGACTGGTCTATGAGATAAATTCCATATCCAAATCCTGCTATTCCTACCAATGTCAAAAGCATTCCGCAGATTAGCATAACAAATCCTGACTTTGCCTGCAATACCTTTTCTTCCTGAATTTTACTTTCGCTGTTCATATTGTACCCTCCTTATGCTTTTCTTTTGTTATTATTTGATATCATTTTGATATCATAAAAGTATCACTGTTTTCTTACTTTGTCAAGATAAAGTTTACTCATATCGGACAATTTCTTTTTTCAATCGCTTCATAATCTTCTTCTCCAGTCTGGAAATATAAGATTGCGAAATCCCCAGCAAATCCGCCACCTCTTTTTGCGTCTTTTCGCCTCCGTCAGGCATATTAATTCCAAACCGCAATCGCACAATGGTCTGCTCTCTTTTTGTCAATTTACCGATGGCTTTTCCCAAAAGCTTTCGCTCCACTTCGTTTTCAATATCCTTATAAATCACATCCTCATCTGTTCCCAAAATGTCCGAAAGCAGCAGTTCGTTGCCGTCCCAATCCACATTTAACGGCTCGTCTATGGAAACCTCCAGCTTTGTTTTACTGTTCCTTCTCAAATACATTAAGATTTCATTTTCAATACAGCGGGAAGCATACGTTGCAAGTTTAATTTTCTTTACAGGGTCAAAGGTGTTAATCGCCTTAATCAGTCCGATTGTCCCAATGGAAATTAAATCTTCAACTCCTACCCCTGTATTGTCAAACTTTTTCGCAATATAGACAACTAATCTTAAATTATGCTCAATCAGACAGGCTCTCGCTTCCTCTTTTCCTTCTCCTGCCAAAGCGTCCAGCATTTCTCCTTCCTCCTGCGCTGTAAGAGGCGCAGGCAGCACCTCTGCTCCTCCGATATAATGCAGTTCGTTTTTCTTTGGCAGAAAAACCCCTTTAAACCCTGAAAATTTTACATTCCCTCCAACACAGATATCCATATTCACAAAACTCCTCCTCTTTATTTTTCCCATATCCCCGGACTTATGATTGCCTGAAATCTCCCTTTCTCAGACAATTTCGTGTATGAAATCCCAACAGCGGCATGCAGAATTTTGCGTTCCTCCTCCTGCTCTCTGACAATAAGCTTATCCACCGTTACAACAGGAAGCAGTCCCTTTTGACAGCCTACGCTGGTATAAGGCAGAAATCTGGGATTTAAACCCCGAAAAAAAGCAGCCTCTTCCTCTGCTAGCTTCTCTTCTGCCATGTTCATGGCGCAGAAATTTTCCAGAAAGCGCTGTTGTTTCTCCGTCAATAATTGAAAAAAACTGTCCTTTTCCATGACGCAAACAGATTTTCCCGTTGCTCTGTCATACAGACAGTTTCCTGTATCATACAGTCCTTTTACATTTATTTCCTTTCCGCTCAGGGCTATGCCCACCTCGCAGCAAAGTTCTCTTTTCCGTTTTAAGTATTTACAGAGTCTTATGCCTATGTATAAAGTCCAATAACAGCATGTCGTTATTGCTCCAAATGTAAAAATGCCTCTCCTTGCTCTTTGTGAAAACACAAAAAGAAAGCCTCCCAGCAGGAAGTTGCATCCAAGAAATACAAGCATTTTCAAAATCAGATTTTTCAGTCCTTTTACACTGCATCCAAAGCTCACCATAGCCACTGCTGTCACCGCATAAAAAATCCCGTTTTTCAGACTTAGCAATTCTTTTGAAAATGCAAGAATAAAACAGCTTCCCACCGCTCCCACTGCCGCACCTAAAAGCGCTCTTACAGAATTGGCAGCTCCTGTAAGCAGCTGGTTGGTCAGGCACAGCACAAAGAAGCCGGAAATCAGGTTGACCACGAAAAAAACGTCTACGTAAACTTCGCAGTACACAAAACACCCCCTAAACCTCTGCATGACTCTCTTACTTATCTGGAATAAGTAATTTTATTATAGAGGGTAGGGGGCGCTGATTTTGTCAAAAACATGTAGTGATACAGAAAATCTTTTCGACAATATCATTGTTTATTTTTCGCTTTATGTTACCTGCTTTATGTTAATTATTTGAGGATATCATGAATATCCCCAAGAACTTTTTTCAACTCATCTGCCTTTATCTGTCCGGGAGCGGATGCCTGTTTTCCTGATGCAAAGGTGACGCAGGAACCGGTAAGCTCTCCGCAAATCCTGCTCAGCATACCGCTCTGTCCCATAGACATGGTAATCATAGGCTTATTACTGTGCTCTTTTCGTTCCATGGTAGCTTCTAAAAGAGCACACACATCTTTTCCTGACTGAGGCATTACCGCAAGCTTTACAATGTCTGCTCCTCGGTTTTCCATGGTATACAGAGCATCTGACATTTCCCTTACAGAAGGCGTTCCTTCAAAATGGTGGCTGGATGCAAGCACCACTGCCCCCGTCTCCTTCAGCTCCTTTATAAAGTCTTCTGACTTTTCTCCATACCAGAACACCTGCACATCTACGATATCTGCCAGCCTTCTTTCGGAAACCTCTTTTAAAAGCTTTACATAATCTTCCGACATAATGGGTTTTTCTCCGCCTTCTTCTTTTGTACGGAAAGTAAATAATACCGGAATTTGTTTGAAACTGTCGTTTATTGTTCCCAGCATTTCACAGACTCTTTCCGGATTATCACTTTCTTCAAAGAAATCCACTCTCCATTCAATCAAATCCGGATTAGATTTTTTTACAATTTCCATTTCTTCTATAATTTCTTCTCTGTTTTTCCCTGTTAAAGGAATACAAATCTTCGGAATACCCTTTCCGATTTCTACGTTTTTAATTTTTATTGTATTCATCCTGCCACTTCCTTGCTTTTTCCTTGTATTAGGATTTTATCACATTTTTCTCCTTGACACCACTACTGTTTCACTTTAAACTTCTAAATAATAATATATTTTTAAAGGAGGCTTATTCATGCCAGCGATTACAGGGAAGACAAAATTAACCGGACTTTTAGGAGACCCGGTAAGCCATAGTATTTCACCTCTTATGCACAACTTCAGCTTTCAAAAGCTGGGCTTAGACTATGTATATTTATGCTTTCAAATCAATGAGCAGACCTTAGAAGAAGCAGTAAAAGGTCTGCGTGTTTTGGATGTAAAGGGCTTTAACCTTACCATGCCAAACAAAAATAAGATACTTTCTTATTTAGACGCACTTTCTCCCGCAGCCCGCCTCATCGGAGCCGTAAATACCGTAGAAAATAAAAATGGAGTTTTTGTGGGACATAATACAGACGGCATTGGCTTCATGCAGTCTGTAAAGGAACAAAATATTGACATGAAAAACCAGACTATGACACTTCTGGGAATTGGAGGCGCTGCAACGGCAATCTGCGCACAGGCAGCTCTTGACGGCGTAAATACCATACATATTTTTTCCCGCCCCAACAGCTCACATCTTCCTCGCATAAAAGCCTTACAGGAAAATTTAGAAAAAGAAACCTCCTGTAAAATTTATATTCACAGCCTATTTGATACACAAGACTTAAGATCAGCCGTAAAAGACAGCCGCCTCTTGGTAAATGCAACCTCTGTGGGAATGTCTCCCCATACCGATGACTGTCTCATTGAAGATACTTCTATTTTCCATACGCATCTTGCTGTGGCAGATATTATTTACAATCCATGGGAAACTACGTTGCTGGCGAAAGCAAAAGCCGAAGGGTGCAAAGCCTTTAACGGTTACTCCATGCTCCTATATCAGGGAGCTGAAGCTTTCCTCATCTGGACGGGAAAAGAAATGCCAATAACTCTTGTAAAAGAATACTTAAAACAATAGTTCTTTTTCTATACATCTGTTTTACAGAAACAGACTAATCATTCTGAAAACAAACAAATATATTTTCATCAAAAAGAGCTGTTGTATTAAGCTATATCCGAATATTTTGGGATACGCACTTAATTGAACAGCTCTTATTTTTCATTTCTTTATTCTCTTCATTTTCTTTTCTTCATCGAAGAATTTCTTCGTTTCTGCTATAACCACCGGACTTAACGCAAGAAGTGCTATTAAGTTCGGAAATGCCATCAACGCATTGGTAATGTCAGCCAATATCCATACGGTTTCTAATGTAAGATATGGCGCTACTGCGATACAGAGAATATACACGATTTTAAAAATTTTGGAGCAATGTACACTTTTCACCAAATAGGAAAGGCATCTTTCACCATAATAGCACCAGCCGATAATAGTCGTAAAGGAGAAGAATACCAATCCAATGGATACGATATACATACCGATATTTCCGGGAAGTCCCTGATTGTATGCCGCATTGGAAAGTAAACTTCCGTCTAAGGCTGTTGTATCTAAAAGTCCTGACGAAATTACTACAATTCCTGTCATTGTACAAATAATCAAGGTTGTAAAGAATACGCTTGTCATAGATAAAAGTCCCTGACGTACACAGGAGTTCGTCTTTGCCGCTGCTACTACAATCGGAGAACTTCCAAGACCTGCCTCATTGGTGTAGACACCACGAGCAACACCAGTTTGTAAAGCTGTCATAACAGAAATAATAATTGTTCCTGAAGCGCCACCAATCATTGCTCTTGGATGAAAAGCAGCGTCAAAAATGGACTTAAATACTCCCGGAATGGCATCCGCATTGATAATCATAATGGCGATAGAGCCTAATACATAAAAGATTGCCATAACCGGAACAATAAGCTCTGCTGCTTTTGAAATGGATTTAATCCCTCCCAATACTACTGCTGCTACCGCAATTGTAACTATAATACCTACTAGCCAGATAGGTAAACCAAAAGCAGAATGTGCTGACTCTGTAATTGCGTTTACCTGTGGGAAGGTCCCGCATCCCATAAGCGCTGTCATTACACCAAAAATAGCAAATATTTTTGCCAGCCAAATCCATTTCTTACCCATACCATTTTGTATATAGTACATTGGACCGCCTGCTATTTCTCCGTTCTCATCCACAGTTCTATATTTTACTGCAAGCACACCTTCCGCATACTTGGTCGTCATTCCCACAAAGGCAGACACCCACATCCAAAAAAGTGCACCCGGTCCTCCGGTTCTAAGGGCAGTCGCAACACCTACAATACTTCCGGTTCCTATTGTTGCTGCCAGAGTAGTACACAGGGAAGCAAATGCTGATACATCACCGTCGTCCCCTTCTACGCCCTTTTCTTTCTCGAAAATATACCGGATAGCTCTAGGCAATTTTGTAATCTGCAAAAAACCCAAACGTATTGTAAAATATAATCCCGTTCCCACCAATAAAATCAGGGTAATCGGTCCCCATACAACAGACTGGATACCTTTTAATATGTCTATAAAGCCGTCCATATAAATCCTCCCGTCACATTCTCATAAAAAAAGCAAAAAAGAACTGTTTCATCTGCTATCGGAAATACAAATACATGATCAGCCAATACGCTATTCTAAGCGAAGGCAGACTGAGCGAAAATGTACAAATTTTCTCGATATGCACTTCATGCAACAGTCCTTTTTTACTTGTCCCTGTTTCTGAAACAGAATGTCCTGTTTAGAACAATTCTTTAATTTCTGTATGTTCTACATTGAAGCTGTCTGCTACATTTTTGCAGGTAAGCTTGCCATCATAAGTATTAATGCCAGAATAAATTACATCATTCTCCTTGCAGGCCTGTTCCAGACCTTTTCCCGCAATTTGAAGTCCATATTTTAAGGTTGCATTGGTCAGTGCTATCGTAGAAGTTCTCGGAACAGCTCCCGGCATATTTCCTACACAATAATGAACAACACCGTCAACTACAAAGGTTGGATTATCATGATAAGTTACCTTTGTTGTTTCACAGCATCCGCCCTGATCTACTGCTACATCTACGATTACACTTCCCGGCTGCATTTCTTTCAGATATGCTTTCTTCATAACCTTCGGTGCTGCTTTACCCGGAATAAGAACACAACCAATAACTAAATCTGCATCTTTCACCGCTTTTTCAATAGCTGCGTCTGTACTATACATTGTCTGAATTCTAGCTCCGAAAATATCATCCAGATATGCCAGTCTTTCCAAACTGATATCAAAAATTGTAACATCTGCACCCATACCAACGGCAATCTTGCAGGCATTTGTTCCTACATTACCGGCACCCAGAATAACAACTTTTGCTTTTGGTGTTCCCGGAACTCCTGAAAGCAACATACCTTTTCCACCAAACGGTTTTTCCAAATATTTTGCGCCTTCCTGAACACTTAAACGTCCTGCAATCTGACTCATAGGAGCTAAAAGAGGAATACTTCTGTTTCTTTCAATTAATGTTTCATAAGCTACACCTTTTACCCCTGCCTTCAACATTGCATCTGTCAAAGGACGATCCGCTGCAAGATGAAGATATGTGTAAAGAATTAAATCCTTATGGAAATATTTATACTCTTCTTCCAAAGGTTCTTTTACTTTAATCATCATTTCACAGGTATCCCATACTTCCTTCGCTGTATCAATCAATACTGCTCCTGCTTCCTTATACTCTTCATCTGTAAAACAAGAGCCTTCTCCTGCACCCTTTTCAATATAAACAACATGTCCTGCATTTGTATAGCTTTTAACATTATCAGGTGTGATACCTACACGGAATTCATTGTTTTTAATCTCTTTTACACATCCAATTTTCATAACTGAAAAGACCTCCCAATAAAATATTTTCATACAGCTACTTTTCTTATTGTGTTATCATTGTCCGGAAATGATATGTTGTTCTTATATCTGTATTCTATTCGTGCACTTTTACTAATATGTATAAAATTCTGTTTCTGCTTTACCCGTTCTCAATTTCTTCTCCAATGGAGTAATCCTCCTCTCTAAAATCTTTTCCACAGCTTGACGTCTTTTTCACTGCTTCTAACTTTTTTCATGTTTTGATACTATCACATTTCCCAATATTTTTCAATATTTTTTCGAAATATTGTATGAATATTTTTTATTTCATATTTTAAATAGTCTATTGTATATATATATTGTATATACACTTTTCAAAATTGATGTTTTATTTTCTTAACGCTTAAAATAGTAAAAGCGAAAAAGCAGTGCCAACCTCCGGAACATTTTTCTTTCATAGGAGGAAATTTTCTATAAAAAAAAGAGCTACCTGAGGGTAGCTCTAAATCAGTTTCTATCTTCTGTTTTTCAGGAAATCAGGAATTTGAATATCTTTCTTTGGAACATTGCTTGTAAAATTCGTCTGTGGCTGCTGGAAGGTTGGCTGTTTAAAAGTCGGCATCTGGTATGTCGGCTGAGCCTGTACCTGTGGCTGCTCCTGCTGTGTTCTCGCTGTTTTGCCTGATTTTGCAGCATTTTTATCTCTTGTTACGCTTGCCTTGCGTGTTGTTTCATCGTCAAGACCTGTTGCAATAACGGTAATTCTTACATAATCCGCTTCTTTATCATCATACAGCGCACCGAAGATAATATTTGTATCTTCACCGGTCATGTTCTGTACATAAGTTGCCGCATCGTTTGCATCCATAAGAGAAATATCACCGGATACATTGATAATAACATGAGATGCACCTTCAATGGTTGTCTCAAGCAGCGGACTGGATACTGCCTGCTGAACAGCTTCCATCGCTTTGTCATCGCCTTTGCCTTCACCGATACCGATATGAGCAACACCTTTGTCAATCATAACAGTCTGAACATCTGCAAAGTCAAGGTTGATAAGTGCCGGCAAGTTAATTAAGTCTGTAATACCCTGAACAGCCTGCTGAAGCACTTCATCTGCTTTCTTTAAAGCTTCCGGCATAGTAGTACGGCGGTCTACGATTTCTAAGAGACGGTCGTTCGGAATAATAATCAGCGTATCTACGCTTTCTTTTAATTTTTCAATACCGGCCAGAGCATTGCTCATACGTGTTTTTGCTTCAAAACGGAAAGGTTTTGTAACAACACCGACAGTCAGGATACCCATTTCCTTTGCAACACCTGCTACAACCGGAGCAGCGCCTGTTCCTGTTCCGCCACCCATACCACAGGTTACAAATACCATATCTGCCCCCTGAATTGCCTGACGGATTTCTTCAATGCTTTCCTCTGCTGCTTTTTCGCCGATTTCAGGTTTTGCACCTGCACCAAGTCCTTTTGTAAGCTTTTCACCAATCTGAATAACTGTTGGTGCTTTACATAAGGTTAAAGCCTGTTTATCTGTATTTACGCCGATGAATTCAACTCCACCGATTGCTTCCTCTACCATTCTGTTTACTGCGTTATTTCCAGCTCCGCCTACACCTACAACGATAATCTTTGCAGATGACTCAGCCTCGTTTGTCATGATTTCTAACACTGTATTTCCTCCTTTAGCTCACTTGTATGGATTGAAATGTATATTACATTTGTTCACTTCATCAATATCCGGAAAACCGGTATGTATCAGTAATACATATAGATATATAATAAATGCTTTTCTAAAATTTATCAACTGCTAAATTCATATTTCCCTAATTTTTTCTGTATTTTTTAGAATTTTTTTCTTATTCTTCCTTCTTTGAACGGGTATCTGCCGCATCTGCGCCATCCGTATATTCCAGCTGGTTTTCCTCCTTATTCTCCTTTTTGCTGTCTTTTTCTGTTACAGTCTTTTCATCCTCCTCAGCATTCTCATCTGCATTTTCTTTTGTATCCTCTTTTGGCTCTTCCTCATCGTCTTTCTTTGTATCTTCCTCAGGCTCTTCCCCTGTATCGCCTTCCTGCTCTTCTTCGGAGGTATCTTCATCGCTCTTTTGTGTGTCGTCAAATACCACTGCCTGCGTATCTTCTGTAATATTTTCCAAATGAAGTATTCCTGCCATTCCTTCAAGCTGAGGAAGAATTCCTGACAGACGGTTCATTTTTTCATCCATATTCTCATCATTTCCCAAACGAACCTCAATGTCGCCGTAATACAAAACCAACTGCTTCATATCATTAAACACCAGCCTGTCCGGTTTCTGCTCTGTTTTTTCCAGCATTTTTCCGACACTTAAAATACTGTTCAGCTTTTTTGTATTAATTCCCTGTAATTTTTCGCCTTGTTTTGCTTCCTTTACACCGAGCCCTTCAATGTATGGAACATTTTCAATAGGCGCTTCTGTAAAAATCTGAACAATTCCCTGCCTGTCAAAATTGGCATATTTCCCTTCATAATCAAAATAGCCAATCAGCTTTTTTTCTTTTACCTGAACCACCAATGTGTTCATGCCTTTTCTCTTTAGTGTGACCTTCTCAATCAGTTGGGCATCTTTTGTTTTTTCTCCTGTTTTAATCATCATTGCCAATATGGTATTCTTAGCAATAGGTGCATCTAAAACCATCCTTTTGATTTCTTTATCTGAATAGAATTCATTTCCTTTTACTTCCACCTTTGTGACACGAAATCCCACAAAGAATACCAGTATAAAAATCAATACTGCACATACAATTCCTTCAATGAGAATTCTGTATAATTTTTTCTTACTCATACGTTTCCCCTTTAGTCTTTAAAAATCTGTGCGCCAAGCATGGATAAATCTCTGCATATATCTTCATATCCCCGCTCTATATAGCTGCAATTTTTTACATAAGTTTCTCCCTGTGCCGCAAGTCCTGCAACTAAAAGCGCCGCTCCGCCGCGAAGCTCTGATGCCGTCACGTCTGTTCCCTTCAAATATCCCGGTAAAATTCTGGCTGTGTTTCCCTCCAGCTCAATCCTTGCTCCCATTGCCTGTAATTGAGAAACCGTCTTAAAACGGTCTTCAAAAATATTTTCCGTAATTTTGCTCTCTCCTTTTGCAACGGATAAAACAGCCATGAAAACAGACTGCAAATCTGTTGGAAAACCCGGATATACCTGTGTCTGCAAATGCTCCAACGGTCTGTCTGCATAAAAGCTACATAAAGTCAGTTTACCACTGTTACAGGTATATTGTCCACCCATTTTCTTATATGCCTCAAGCACTGCCCCCATCTCTTCTACGGGTGCGTCTAAAAGAGTGCATGCTCCTCTTGTAATCGCACTGGCACAAAGATACGTTCCTGCGGCAATTCTGTCTTTCGGCACATGAAATTCCACATCATGCAACTTTTCTACTCCGGTAATCAGCAGTCTGGAGGTTCCTGCTCCTTCTATTTTGGCTCCCGCTTTTTTTAAAAAGTCACATAAAGCATATACCTCCGGTTCTCTGGAGCAGCCTTCTAAAACCGTAGTCCCTTTTGCCAGAACCGCTGCCAAAACGGCATTTTGCGTAGCCCCCACGCTGACAAAAGGAAATTTTAGCCGACAGCCTTTTAATCCTGTGGTCTTTGCAAAAATCTGTCCCTGATTTTCTAAAATTTCTGCCCCCATCTTCTTTAAGGCTTCCAAATGCAAATCAATAGGGCGCTTTCCTATGATACAGCCACCGGGCTGCGGTACAGCTCCCTCTCCAAATCTGCCTAGCAGGCTTCCCAACAAAATAATAGACGAACGCATTTTCCGCCCTTGTTCCTCATCTACCTGTGTTTTGGTAACAAATTCTGTATTAATTTCCAAAGTATGCTTTTGCCAGGCGGTTTTTGCCCCTAAAAGCCGCAAAATTTCTTCCATGGCAAAAACATCTGCGATTTTGGGACAGCCATATAAAATCGTAGTCCCTTTATTTAAAAGTGCGGCAGCCATCAGTGGCAATGCCGCATTCTTAGAACCCTGTATTCTCACTTCACCGTTTAAAGGAATTCCGCCCACAACCCTTATTCCCTTCAAGCCATACACTCCTCTTTTTTCTTTTCGAAATTCTCTGATACTATATGCTATGCAGCTTTTTTATTTCTGTTCTCTACCCTCCCAAGCTATCCCTGCTGACAGCCAATGCAAGCCCCATTTCTCCCAGTAAAAACAGTACCGAAGTACCTCCGTAGCTTACAAACGGCAGGGTAATTCCTGTATTTGGTATGGTATTTGTCACAACGGCAATGTTTAAAATAACCTGCATGGCAATGTGCCCCATAATTCCCACTGCCAGCAATTCTCCGCACAAATCACGGGCATGGGTGGCAATGACCATAAGCCTCCAGATTAAAAGAGCAAATAAAAAAATTAAAAACCAGGAACCTGCAAGCCCTGTTTCCTCGCAAATAATAGAAAAAATCATGTCATTCTGCGCTTCGGGAACAAATCCCAGCTTTTGCAGACTGCTTCCCAGTCCTTTTCCGAAAATTCCGCCGCTTCCAATGGCATACAGCCCCTGGATAGTCTGAAACCCTTTTTCATAAGCTTCTGGATTTCTCCAGATTGCCAGACGTTCCAGACGATAACTTGCCATACTTAAAAAGATGCCGATAAATACAATTCCCGCTGCTCCAATTCCAATAAAAGGAAGATATCTGGGATTGGAAACAAAAATCAAGATTACACCAATTCCCAAGATAATAATTGCTGTACTTAAGTTATTTGTTCCCACAAGTCCGACAATCGGAAGCAAAATCGCCATGGTTCTTATCATATATCCAATGCCCTGTTTCTTCTCATCTGTCTTAATTAAAACAAAGGTTAAAAGTAAAATGACCGCCACTTTTGCGAACTCCGAAGGCTGAAAAGACAATGGTCCCATAGACAGCCAGCGTTTTGAACCGTTATATTCATCTCCGAACAGCAGAACTGCCAGAGATAATAACAGGGAAATCAGATAAAAGAAGGGGGCAAATCTCACCAGCAAATGATAGTCCATACAGGAAACCAGATACATTCCCATAAGACCTAAAGATGTGGCAAACAGCTGTTTCTTAAAGTAATACGCAGAGTCGTGAAATTTCACTCTGCCGTTATAGGCGCTGGTGCTGTAAAGAAATACCAGACCTGCAATAACTAAAATGATAATCAGACATAAAAGAATTTTGTCAAAGCTTTTTTCTCTGCCCTTTTCTTCCACTGTCATTCATTCCTTTTTCTTTTCCCCTTTCTTTCAATGTATGATATCTTTACAGCATACAGAACTGAAAAAGGAGCTGCCGCTTTCCATACGACAACTCCCATATTCTTATGCTTTCTTTAAAGCATATACATATTCTTTAAATTTATCGCCTCTCTGCTCATAATTATCAAACTGTCCCCAGCTTGCACAGGCAGGTGATAATAAAACAGCATCTCCTTTTTCTGCTTTCTGTGTGCAGATAGAAACTGCCTCTTCCAAATTATCTGCTAAAATCGTGTTTACAAATCCGCATTTATGGGCTACTTCCTGAATTTTTTCTCTTGTCTGCCCGATTAATACCAGATATTTTACTTTTCCGTCAAAGGACTGTATCCATTCTTCATAAGAGGACTCTTTGTCATAACCGCCTCCGATTAAAAGAGTCGGACGGTTCATTGCCTGAATACCTTTGATTGCGGCATCCGGATTGGTTCCTTTAGAGTCATTGTAATATGCAATACCGTTAATCTCGTCTACAAACTCTATTCTGTGAGCTACGGCACGAAACTCTGTTATCGCTTTATGGATAACTTCCACGGGAACTCCTGTGTAATAAGCCATTGCAGAAGCTGCCATTACATTTTCATAGTTATGTTTTCCTAAGATTTTCAATTCCCCTGTTTTTACGATTTCAAGAGTCTCTGTATCTGTTTTCAGACAAATCGCATCCCCATCTAAAAATGCGCCCTTTTCCAGCTTTCTCTCACTGGAAAAGAAAACAGTTTTTGCAGGACATCTTTCACCAAATGCACGAAGAACTTCATCTTCATAATTTAAGATACAGTAATCTTCCTTTGTCTGATTTGCTGTAATCAGCTCTTTCACACGAATATATTCTTCCATGGTATGATGACGGTTTAAATGGTCTTCTGTAATGTTCAAAATAGCAGAAACCTTCGGAGCAAAGGTATCAATGGTTTCCAGCTGGAAGCTGCTGATTTCTGCCACCGTGTAACTGTCCTCTGTCATGGAAAGCGCTGCATCCGTATAAGGATTTCCGATATTTCCAACCACAAACACAGAGTCTGCATAGGCTTTCATAATTTCTCCCAAAAGAGCTGTTGTAGTTGTTTTTCCGTTGGTTCCTGTGATTGCCAGTACTGTTCCTGCACTCATCTGGTATGCCAGCTCTATTTCTCCCCAGACGGGAATACCTGCTGCTTTTATCTGCTCCACAGTTGGAATATCCAGTGGAACACCGGGACTCATAACTACTAAATCCAGACTTTCTAAAAGCTCTTTTGAAAGCGCCCCAAGAACAATCTCACATTTACTGTCCTTTGGAAGTTTTTTTCTGATTTCTTCTTTACAGAGCTTTTCATTACCGTCATAGAGAATAACCTCTGCCTGCACCTTTTCCAAAAGCTTTGCAGCGCCTATTCCGCTGATGCCTGTTCCAAATACTAATACTTTCTTTTCTGTCAAATCCTTTTTCTGCAATTTTTATACCCCCATCAATGCAATCAGACACAAAATTGCTGTAATAATTGAAAATACTGCTACAACTCTTGTCTCAGACCATCCGCATAACTCAAAGTGATGATGAATAGGCGCCATTTTAAAGAAACGTTTTCCGTGTGTTGCTTTAAAATAGGTTACCTGTATCATTACGGAAAGCACTTCCACCACATAAATCAAACCTACGATTAAGAGGAATAACGGCATCTGAAGCATATAAGCCGTACCTGCCACAAAGCCTCCCAGCGCCAGAGAACCGGTATCTCCCATGAAAATCTTTGCCGGATAGACATTGAACAGTAAAAATCCCATTAAAGCGCCCACAACCGCACAGGTAATTGGCTCAATGCCGCTCTTTGTCCCAATCGCAACCACAGAGAAAAAGGTCGCTACCATAATGGTTACAGAAGAAGCCAGTCCATCCAGACCGTCTGTAAAGTTTACACCGTTTACCGCACCAATCACGGCTACAAATAAAATCGGAATTGTCAAAATTCCAAAATCTATTTCATGTCCCGGGAAAAACGGAATTTTCATTGCTAAGCTTACGTCTGTAAATTTCACCAAATAAAATGCAAAAATTGCAGTTACCACAATCTGGCATGCCATTTTCTGTGCCGGCATCAGCCCGTCAGAGCGCTTCAGCACTACTTTTAAATAATCATCCAGAAAACCGATAATTCCAAATCCCAGTGTTAAGAACAAAACAGGAATAATCTTTGGATAATCTTTTACATAAAACAAAGCTGTTATTGTAGTGGAAAGCAGGAAAATAATTCCTCCCATGGTCGGTGTCCCTGCCTTCTTTAAGTGAGACTGCACACCTTCCACACGCTCTGTCTGTCCCATTTTCAGCTTTCTCAAATATGGGATTACAATAGGACCTAATATTACACTAATGGCAAAAGCCAAAAGTACCGGTAAAGCCATTTTAAAATCTGTCATAGTACACCTCTTTAAATATGTATTTTTGCTCTTTCTAGTATAATGCTTTTTCGCTTATTTATCAACCTTCAATCCCCATGTAAGGCAGAATATTCTCGAAAATTTCTTTGATTACGGGAGCTGCAATCGTGCCTCCGTAATAAATTCCCTGAGGGTTGTGAATGACGCAAATTCCCAGAACCTTTGGATTTTCCGCAGGTGTAAATCCCAGAAAAGAGGAAATATAGCGGTTGGCGCTTCTCGGAAGTGTCTGGGACGTTGCTGTTTTCCCTCCAATACTTCTGCCCTCAATAGCAGCGTTTTTTCCGGAGCCTTCGGACACGACCTTTTCTAAAATCTGACACACTTCTTTTGATACTTCTTTTGATACAATTCCCGGTTCTTCCTTATATTTCAACTCTTTTACAAGATTTCCCTCTTCATCTGTGACCTTCACGCCAAAATGAGGGGTAATCCTCCTGCCGCCGTTAATAATAGAGCTTACTGTCGTGGCAAGCTGAATGGGCGTAATCTGAAAAGACTGTCCAAAGGAAATCGTGGCAAGCTCCACTTCCCCTATATTTTCTTTTTTGTGCATAATGGTTGCCGCTTCTCCGGGAAGGTCTATCCCCGTTTTTTTCATCAAGCCAAACTGCTGAAAGTAGCGGTAATAATTATCCACACCAAGACGCAGTCCCACCTCAATAAACACAGGGTTGCAGGAATTCATCGCACCCTGCACAAAATTTTCCGCACCGTGTCCTGTTCTTTTATGGCAATGAATACGTCTGTCCTCCACCACCTTAAAGCCTGGGCAGGAAAATTGGTCATCCGGATGCACAACTCCCTGAGAAAGCCCTGCTGCCATGGTGATGATTTTGAAAGTAGAACCGGGCTCATAAGTATCATTAATCGTCAGATTTCTCCACATCTGATTACAGGCGTCCTGCTTTTCCTTTTCTGTCATTCCGGTAGTGTCTGTATTTAGCCGGAAAGGCTCATTTAAATTAAATTCCGGCACATTTGCATTGGCATAAATTTCTCCGTTTTGAGGATTTAACAGCAAAATAGAAACAGCATCTGCCTGTTTCTGTTCCATAACTTTTTCCGCTGCCTGCTGTGCATACATCTGAATATTCTTATCAAGGCTCAAATGCAGGTCATAACCCGGAACAGGCTCCACACGGCTTTCTCCCAGTTCTGACAACTCAATCCCTCTGGCGTCCGTAGTGGTAAGAATTTTTCCGTTAATTCCCCTCAACACATCCTCGTACATAACCTCTAAGCCAATAATTCCCTGATTGTCACCTCCTGTAAAACCTAAAACCTTTGATGCCAATTCATCAAAAGGATAACTTCGTTTAAAATCCTCATCTACTTTTACACCGTCTAGTCCATAGCTTCGTATTTTGTCTCCTGTTTTTTTATCTACATTTGTCTTTACTCTTTCTATGGCAGAAACGGTCCTCACTCTTTTTTGAGCTTCCTCCACAGATATGCCCAATTCTTTGTGAAGCATTTCCACAACCTTTTCTGGCTCTTTTATCTGACTGTGAATAACGGAAATCGTACAAACTGCTTTATTATCTGCCAAAATTTCCCCTTTGCAATCTAAAATCCGCCCTCTTGCCGCTTTAATATCTCGTTCTCTTTCATGAAGCTGTTCTGCCTTCTTTGCATAATAATCCGACTGAATAATCATTAAATATACCATACGTCCCATAAGTCCTGCCAAAAGAAAAATACATACAGCAAAAACCAACACGGTTTTCTTTTTATGATACGTTCTGTTTTTTCTCATAATTCTGCCTTTTCCCGTTATCTCTATACTATATGTATTCTCTTTTTTCTATATGAAATGAAAAACGTATTTCGGAAATATTGATACACCTCCCGGCTATATGCTGAAAAATGTATCAATATCCCAAAATACGTTTATCTTCGGATGTCATCCTCCAGTTCTTCCATTCCGTAAGGGTCATCCTCATATTCAGGGTCGTCTTCTTCTATTCCCGCATCTTCATTGGTAATTCCGTCTGAATGTTCGTCATTTTCCTCTACATCCTGAGACTCTCCGTCTCCAAAGCCCTGGTCCAAAATCGTGCCGTAAGGATTGGAAACACCGTCTTTTTCAATATCTGTAAGCTTCGGCACTCCGTAAAAGCCCTCCCATAAAACAGTCTCTTCTGTTGTAGGCTCATCCATATAAATATTCATATAAGGCAGCACCTCTGATAAAATTGCCTGTGCCAGAAACTGAGGATAAGAGCTGGATGCCTGCTCCTCTACATTTGGGGTGTCCACAACTACATAAATCAAAAGCTCCGGATTATCAAGAGGCGCAAATCCGATAAAGGAAACAAGGTAATTTCCTTTTTCCTTTTCATTCAGTTTTTCCGCTGTTCCTGTTTTACCTCCCATGGAATAGCCCTTTACCTTAGACTTTTTACTGGTACCGTCCGTCACACTCATTCCCATATATTCTCGAATATCCGCTGAAACCTCTTCGGATATGGGCTGCTTTAAAATATTAGGCTGAATGCTTTTCACAACTTTTCCGTCTTCATCTGTAATTTCTTTTACCAAATGCGGCTGATAATAGATACCGCCGTTAATGGCCGCTGCCATAGCTGAAATTTCCTGTATCATGGTGCAGTTGAAGCCCTGACCGAAAGCAGAGGTGGACAGCTCCATTTCATACATATTATCTTCTGTAAACAAAAGACCTGTTTCTTCATTGGGCAAATCAATACCTGTTCTGGTACCGAAATTAAATCTCTGCTGATACTCCAAAAATTTGGCTGCACCCATTTTTCTGCCGATTGCCATCATTCCGTCATTGCAGGAATTCTGAATAACCTCCCCTAAGCTTTCTGCGCCGTGATTATCCGGATAAACCGCACAGCGGACATAATCCTCACCGATTTCCTCACCGCCGTCACAGAGAAAACGGCTGTTTTCTGTAATTGCGCCTGACTCTAAAGCTCCTGCCACTACAATGGGTTTTACCGTAGAACCTGGTTCAAAGTTCTGGCTGACGCAGTAATTTTTCCACATATTAAATAACGCATCTTTTGTCTGCTCGTCATCCATTGCTTCGATTTCTTTTTCTGTATAGCTTCCTGATAAATCTCTGGGATTATTCAAATCATACGTTCCGGAGCTTGCCATTGCAAGAATTTCTCCGTTATTGGGATTTTCTACAATCACGGCAGTATTTTCAGCGCCCTTTTTCTTTGCATCTTTTTTATTGTTCGGTCCTGCCGACAAGGCACGGTCAAAAGCTGTAATATACTTTTCTACAATAGTTTGAATAGTGGCATCCAAAGTAGTCGTAAGATTTTTCCCGTTTACTGCCTCTACAATGGTCTGCTCTAAGGAAGCATTTTCATCTAAGTATCCGAATTTTCTTCCGTTGCTTCCGTTTAAGGTACTGTTATAATACCCTTCCAAGCCCCATGTAGCTGTATTTCCCGCATCGGTAAAGCCGATAACATCACAGGCAAGACTGTCTAGGGGATACACTCGCTTATATGTATCTTCAAAGTAAATTCCCTTGACATTCTGACGTCTCTTTAATTCCTCTTCTCCCAGCGCTTTTTTGGCTTCTTCATCAGTTGGTACTTTATTGGCTTCTTCAAAGCTCTTTTTTTCTTCCATGGTGACTTCTTTTTTCAAAATCTGATACTGGCTGTCCTTTGTCTCTTCATTTTCCAAAAGATTTTCAATTTCACTGTCTTCAATTCCAAAAACTGTTTCCAACGCTTCCTTTACCGGCTCTTTATAGGTTTCGTGTCCGTTTACCTCTTTGCAGTCCAAAATAAGGTTATAGACTTTTACACTATTTGCCAGCATGGTTCCGTTTCGGTCTGTAATACTGCCTCTTTTAAAGGGCAATGTCTTATTGGTATACTGCTGCTGAGACTGAGAAAGCACCTGCTGCGTATACTTATTCCCGAATTTTGCATTGATAATCGTAATTCCCACCAATAAACTGACTAAAGCCAGCAGAGCTATTCCAAATACCCCCGCCAGCTTTAATTTCATCTTTTTTGTAAGTTTCCTCTTTTGAGATTCTTGTTTATTCAATCTTCCACCTACTTAATTTTCCGGTACATCCTGATATTGCCGCACATAGTTGTTATTTCCCGGTGCGTAATATTTAATCTGTTCTTCTGTTGCATACTGCATACCCAGCTCATTAATGGCTCTGTCCTTAATTTCATTTAAGTCTACATTTGTCATTACATCACTGTAATACGCATCATTCTCGGCTTTCAGCTCATTTAACTGAAGCTCTTTTTCTGCTACTGCGCTGCGTTTTGCAGTTAATTCTGCAGTCAGTTTAATATAATGCACACACGCACCTGTTGCCAAAGCACAAATCAGAGAAAGAAATACCATATATCCCCGTCCCATATTTGTACTTTTTACTCGGTTCTTTCGTGCAGTCCTGCTTAGTTTCTTCTTTGGCTGACTAGGTACCTCATCTAAACGGCGGGCTGCATTTCCATCTTCAAAATAAGCTCCACGCCTTTGCGCTCTTCTGTTGTTATATTTGTTTCGGTTCCTTGTACTTGCCATGAAACTCTCCCCTTATCAGGTCATTTTCCCTACTGCTTCACTCTTTCAAACACTCTTAGCTTAGCGCTTTTTGAGCGTTTATTCATTTCCAGTTCTTCTTCGCTTGGAAGAATTGGTTTCCTTGTAATCACTTTCCCCTTTGATTGATTTCCGCATACACATACCGGAAATCCCGGAGGGCATGTACAAGGATTTTCGTTTCTTTTAAAAATCGTTTTTACAATACGGTCTTCTAAAGAATGGAAGGTAATAATACAAATTCTTCCTTGGTCATTTAACAGTTCAATCATATCATCCAGCGAATTTCTCAGTACATCCAATTCCTGATTTAATTCAATTCGAATTGCCTGAAACGTTTTCTTTGCCGGATGACCGCCTACTGCTCTCATTTTCATGGGAATTGCACGTTTGATAATCTCAATCAATTCCCCCGTTGTTTCTATTTCTTTTTCCTGCCTTGCCATACAGATATGTTTTGCAATGTTTTTCGCAAACTTGTCCTCGCCGTAATCACGAATAATGCGGTAGAGCTCATTTTCACTATACTCATTTACAATATTCTTGGCTGTGCGGGGATTTCTCTGATCCATACGCATGTCAAGAGGGACATCTTCTCTGTAAGTAAAGCCTCGCTCGCTGTTGTCCAGCTGATAAGAAGATACCCCTAAATCTAAAACAATTCCATCAACAGATGTAATTCCTATCTTTTGTAACTCTCTTTTCATGTTGCAATAATTGCTGCGGATAATAGTCACCTGTTCTTTGAACTCCTGCAACCGCTTTCCCGCAGCATTTATTGCCGCTTCATCTTGATCTATACCTATCAAGCTCCCCTTGGCAGATAACTGCTGACATATCGCATAAGAATGTCCGCCGCCTCCCAGTGTTCCATCAACATAGATTCCGTCAGGCTTTACCCTTAAGTTCCCTACGGTTTCTTCCAGTAATACGGATTGGTGTTTAAATTCCATTTTTCTCTCCTAGCATACTTAGATAACAATACCTATACTCTGCATACCTTCTGCAATAGCATCCATGTCTTCGTAATTGCTGTTTTCCAACCACTTCTCCTTACTCCAGACTTCAATTCTCGTAAGATTTCCAGTTAATACCACGTCTTTTTCCAGACCAGCAAATTCTCGTAACGTTATCGGCACGAGTATTCTCCCCTGCTTGTCCAATTCACACATTGTAGCACTGGCTACAAAGAAACGTAAGAAGGCTCTTGCATTTTTATCATTAAGTGGTAAAGCTTTCAGCTTTTCTTCAAAGGCTTTCCATTCGCTGTTGGGATAAATTGATAAACAGCCATCCAATCCTTTGGTAAGTACGAATTCCTCTCCCAGTTCTTCTCTGAACTTAGATGGGATAATCATCCTTCCTTTTGCATCTATTGTATGGCTATATTCTCCCATGAACATACGAACTTCACCTTCTTTCGTGAGAACTGTAAATCTCCCCTTTACAATTCTCCATGGCGCCTCATAGACACTTCTGCCACCAGCCACCCATTTAGCACCACTTTTCACCACTTTCTACCACTTATACGTCCATTCTATACTAATCCCATAAATTATGCAAGGGGAAACACGTATTCTTTTTCGTTTTTTTTACTTATTTTTAAAGGATTTTTTGTATAAATTACTAATTTTTCCCATTGGCAAAAGAAGGAGTAACTCAAAATGAGCTACTCCCTTTCTTAGCATTTCTTTCTTATACTCTTTCCAACATCTGTCCGGATGTATCCACATAATAACCGTCAATCCACTGACTACTTGCCATGCTTCCATCTTCATTTAAATAATACCAATAGCCATCTACGAATACCCAGCCTGTTTCCATGACTCCGCTTTCATTCAGGTAATACCAATAGCCTCCTACGGATACCCAGCCTGTTTCCATAGCTCCGCTTTCATTCAGGTAATACCAGTGACCTCCTACAGATACCCAACCTGTCTCCATGGCTCCACTTTCATTTAGATAATACCAGTAGCCGCCTACGGATACCCAGCCTGTTTCCATAGCTCCGCTTTCATTCAGATAGTACCAATAGCCGCCTACGGACACCCAGCCTGTTTCCATAGCTCCGCTTTCATTCAGATAGTACCAATAGCCTCCTACAGATACCCAGCCTGTTTCCATAATGGCTTCTTCATCAAAGTAATACCATGTTCCAGAAATTTCTTTCCATCCAACTGTCTTCTGTCCGCCTTCGTAATACTCCCAACCATTTTCCGTCTGATACCAACCTGCTTTTTCTACTAAACAGTCCTTCGCTTTCTGTATATTTATAACTGCTGTTGCAATTTCTTCTGTTGTTGCATCTGGATTATCTAGCAATTTTGTTGCTGCGTCAATCAATTCTTTATAAGCATTCCAACTGTCTTCTGTATAACTGTTCTCTGTTTCCTGTTTTTTGGCCAGTTCCTCATATTCTTTTAATACTTGTTCCAGTTCCGGATATCCTACTTCATGAACAAGTCTGGCATCTGCCCATACTGCATGGTCATTTCCATCGGAACCATTTGTTTCTGTGATAAGAGAAACTGTTTTTGCACCTCTGATATTCACTTCTACAGGAACAGAAGTTTTGAATTTTACAGCATTCTGTCGGAATACTTCTTCGCCATCCACTTTGACAACATAATTTACTTCACCGTTTCCTGTCTGCTCTTTTCCAATACCTGCAATTGCTTTAAATGTAGTCGCATCTGTATCTTCTACGCAAACCGTTACTGCTGAAGGTGCATGAGAGCCTACACCTTTCTTGAATTTTGTTGCTTTTCCGTCAACCCATACACCAAGCTCCTGTCCACAGGTACATTTATCTCGCAGATTTGCACTGTAACCAGCCTTATCAACAGTCCAACTCATATCACTAACATATATCTGGTCTACTATTTTAAATGTTACGGTGTATATTTTTTCAATTCCATAGCTGGAAACTGTTTTAATTGTTGCTGTTGGATTTTCTTCTGTTGCCTGTGTAATCTCAATCTTTGCACCGCTATCTTTTTGAATTACATCAACTTTCGGAATTTCTAATCCTTTAAAAATCTGATGTGTATATTCATTCTTAGACGCATCAAAACCTTCCATTTTCTTTCCGTTTAATGTAATTCCCTGAATAGCCATTGTGGACTCTATATCCTGTTTGCTATTTTCCATTCTTTCTTTTACAAAAGTATCTGCATCTGATGCTTCTTTTGTAATTGGTGTGATACGGAATGTCTGTGTGTAAGTCATTCCTTTTCCTAGAATGTATTTGCCTAATGGACCTGGACCGCAGCTTGCATTACCAAGCCCTCTTTGTGCAGTACTCACACCCAAGATTACATCTTCTGTTTTTTGAATTTGATATGGATGTCCATAATTTTTCCATCTTTCATGAATATTTTCAGATGTATAATGTAATGCACTCATGTTCATAGTATCTTCTGCTACAACCATAAGTCCCTTACCATTTTCACCATTTGTCAGTGCCGCCCATCTTACATCGCTTCGATTACCGTTTTCCTGTGGTCTTACATATCCATCTTCAAACATATCCGTTACTGTATCGTGATAAACACTTATTTTTGCACCTGTCTTTCTGTCCACATAGTTTTCCTGTGGCCCTCTTCCATAATAAGTAACATTTTCATACTCTTTCGGAACAGTCATTCCCATACCGACCTGTGCAATATCGCCAACTGCACTGCTGTCTGCAGGTGTAAAGCTATTTGTTACAACAATATCTCCGTTTGCATAAATCTGATAATCTATTGTGTTTGGAGAATTAATACCTGCAATCATCCCTGCAACATGAACATTTACAACTTTTGCTTTTGCTTCTACATTACATTCTTCTACTTTGAAATTCGCAGCTGCATTCTTCATTCCATCTGTAAAATTAGGGTCATTACTGATTCGTGCTCTCCAGTAATTCGGTTTCGGCCCCTCTTTCAAGAGAACGTTTCCGTTTACCTTATATTCTGTAATATAACCTGTTGTCTTATCAATTGTTACAGAGAATTTGTCTCCATCTTTTTCGCTTCCTGTAATTATAGCTGTTTTATCATTTTCTGTCATTTCAATTTCATTAGAATTTTCCACATCAATTACAGAAGAGTTTTCTGTGGTTTCATAAGAAAGCATTAACTGGTCAAACGCAATCTCATCACCTGTCTTTCCGCCGAAAGCACCAGACCATGTCTGGTCTTTTGTTAATACTGCGCTAAATTCTAAGATATAGTCAGAACCTTCTACTGCCTGAATTTCAGGGAAGTCTTTCAATTCAATAACTTTCTCTTCTCCGGCTCCAATGTTCTTATCTTTTTCTGAAAGCACACCGTCTTTTACAATTTCATTATCTTTCAATAATTTCCATGTAATGTTATAATTATTCAGATTTGTATTCAGGAATTCATTTACAATACGTACTTTTCCGTTTTTTGCCTCTCCGTCATCGTAAAAAGAGATTTCCTGATGTACTTTTTTCACTTCATATAGCTCCGGTGACGGCGTTCTGTCTGCATTCATAATACCATTACAGCAGAAATCACGGTCTGTTATTTTCTCGCCCCAGTCGCCTCCATATCCAAAGTATTTTGATCCTTCCGGATAGTTTGTTCCTTCTACAATAATCTGGTCATCTGTAAAGTCCATAGAATATACTACTTCACTGTCTTTCGGTTGATAATTTGGATCTGGATTTGCAACATTCAGAACATATACACCATCAATCAGACCATTAAATTGCCTTCCCCTAAGTTCCGGATCTTCACCAATACCGATATTATATGCTTTAGAGTCAATGGTTTCTCCTTTTGAAATCACTTTCTCTCCGATTTTCTCACCATCTGCATACAAAATATATTTACCATCTTCGTAAGTTCCTGCAATATAAGTCCACTTACCAATTTTGTTTGCCGGGAATGGAGCTGTCAATGTGCCATCTTTCCAACCATCAACAAAAAACTCAAGCTGGTTATTTGCTCTTGTAATCTTAAGATTATATCCTGAGTCTCCCTTAGAGATAATTGCCTGATCATTTCCATTTGCACCATCATATTTCACCCAGGCTCCTACCGTAATTGCTCTGCTGTCAGCAGATTTATTTGGAACAATCGCATATCCATCTAATGCTCTGTTGCTCTGTCCATCTACAAAAGTTCCCTTAACCTCTGATTTGCTTCCATCATCATTTTTCAAATAATAATCTTTTTTATTGATTATTTTTCCGTAAATAGACTGATCCATCCAGTCCCATATAAATCCTCCCTGAGCATTCTCATAGGTTCTGAATACATCCCAATATTCTTTAAAGTTACCAAGTCCATTTCCCATAGCATGAGCATATTCCGATTGGATATATGGTGCTTTATTATTTGTATTTGTAACATGTCCCTCTACGGAAGACACTCCCCAATACTGAGAAGAATAAATATCTACTATGGAATTCTCACGTTGACCTTTTGTATAACGATTATCACGCTCATATTTTCTTAGTCTGGAAGGATCTCTCTCTAAAATCCATTTACTTGAATTATAAAAACAATATTTTTCATTCATTGTATGATTAGAATATGTAGATTCATTTCCAAGTGACCAGATTACTACAGATGGATGGTTTTTATCACGCTCTACCATATTTTTTGTTCTGTCCATAACCGCTGTATTCCATACCGGCGCACCGGACGGAATATCCGCTCCATTTTCAAAAGAGCCCTTGTGAGATTCAATATTTGCTTCATCACATATCAGAATTCCCAGTTCATCTGCAAGTGCATAAGTATATGGATGATTTGGATAATGCGAAGTACGAATTGCATTCACATTAAATTGTTTCATTGTTTTTAAATCTGTAAGAATGTCATCTTTATTAAGAGCACGTCCATCTACATCATCAGTCTCGTGACGGTTTGTTCCACGAAACATAATTTTCTTTCCGTTAATCTGTGCCTGCTCCTGCCCCGCCTCATTGATATCTACTTTTCCAATTTCACGGAACCCAACTCTCTGACATACATTTTCTATGACATTGCCGTTTTCATCCACAAGCTGAATGAGCAATCGATACAAATTTGGAGTATCCGGAAACCACTTTTTAGGATTGATTACTTCTTTAGAGCCTGAGCCTGACTGTCCTTTATCATCTGCACGCTCTTCTATATTTTCTTTTCCATTTTTCACATTTACATCAAATGTAAGTGGTGAATTCCATAATTTCTCATCACTATCCATTTCATACAAATCTGCTTTTACCGTATATTTACCGGACACTTTTGGATTAAGACTTCTGATATCTGCATCTAATGTTAAAGTCGCATTTTTATAATTTTCATCTAACTCAGTTTTTACAAAATAATCACGAATTTCTACATCTGCTTTAGAATACAGATAAACATCTCTGAAAATGCCGCTTAAACGGATAAAATCCTGGTTTTCTAAATAACTTCCTGTTGACCAGCGATATACTTCAACTGCAATTGTATTCGTTTCTTCCTGTAAATATGGAGTAATGTTAAACTCATCTGCTGTATAACTGTCTTCTGCATATCCTACTCTTTCCCCATTTATATAAAGATAAAATGCAGATTCCACACCTTGAAAAGACACAAAAACATTTCTTCCATCCCAGTCTTTTGGTATTTCAAAGGTTCTCTTATACTGTCCTACACTATTCTTTGCTGTTGGAGCAACCGGTTTATTTTTTCCATTTGTATTATAATTTATCCCCTCATAATTTGCCCAGGGATATGTCTGATTCACATAGATTGGTGTATCATATCGAAAATCACCATTTTCATCTCGTTGAGTCTGGATATTACTTGGTACCTGAATTTTATCCCAACCCTTTGTATCCCAATTTTCTTTATAGTTTTTAGCATCTGAGCCACGTTTTGTATTCAAGCGATCAGCCGGCTTTTCTGCATATTTAAAATCCCATTCACCATTTAAAGACTTATACCATTTAGAATTTGTTTCATCTTTATCATCTAAAGCGGACTTTTCATTTTCCAATGCCTTATCCTGTGTTTCATAAGGTGTAAAGGTTGCTCTCGCATTCTCACGATTTACTTCTACCGTATCAATTTGATCATACCATTCTTCGCCTGCAAACTGACTATCTGCTGCCTTTACTTCAAGTGTTAGTCCTTCTCCCCCAATTCCTGATGTTGTAACTAAAGTTCCTGCCAAAAGCAAGGATATAATTCGACTTCTTGTTTTCATCCCTTCTCCTCCTGCTTGCTGCCAACTTTACGCCTATTTTTGAATCCTTCTTTTTTTCAACATATTTGCAATCGTGCTGTACAGTATCTTCATATCCATTCATATTTTCCTTTTCTACTGCAAATTCTTCTATTTGAAAATGGTTCTTCTTATAAGGGCAAATTTTTGCAGCATCTAAATAATACTTATCTATCTTTTCACTTTCATACATCTGATCAGCCACCATTTTTTCTTATGTCAAGTGTATCATAAACGCGCTTAATTGTATACCGTGGCAACAGCAACAGCTGCTTAAAGTTCGTTATTATATGCTCTATAATTTCAAATATTCTAACATGGATGCAAGATTTCCTACAGCATCTTCCTGTCCCAAATCATACATCTCCTGTATTTTCTCAATATTTCTTTCTATTCGTTTAATATCAACAAATCTTGATGGTCTTATTACAAAAATCTTTTTTTCTTTTTCCAATTTATTGACTTTCTCTAATTGCTGATTGTATATCAAATATCTGTTATTAATAGCAGAAATCAAATCCGGATATTGTCTATAATATGCTTTTGGAATAAAGGTATTCGATTTTTTCTTTCTATAATCCTCCGGTCTTGTAAGAATTACAATAACCCTGTCATATCCCATATTCATTATTTTATCAATGGGTATACTATCCGCAATTCCTCCGTCTAAATACCTTTTATCGTTAATACAAACAGGCTTTGACACAAAAGGCATCGAACCTGATGCACGTAAATATTCCATCTGTTTTTCTTCTCTCAAGTCATCTATTTCGATATATTCTGCTTTTCCCGTTTCAATATTCGTAACTACTGCATAAAATTTCTCTTTACTGTTTTTATATGTATCAAAGTCAACAGGATCTAACTCATTCACAATTCTGTTAAAACAGAACTCTTTATTCATAATATTTCCTGTTTTAAGCAATGGATATAATCCCATATACTCCTTGTTCGTAGCATACTTTTTATTATACCTGAGTACTCTTCCCGGCTGTTTTGATTTGTAATTCATTCCAAATAATGCTCCTGCTGAAACGCCCATTATACCATCAACAGAAATATTATTTTTCATAAATACATCAAGAACTCCAGCAGTATATAGCCCTCGCATTGCCCCACCTTCAAGTAGTAATCCTGTTTTCATGTTCTCCTCCTTCTGGTAAATTCACATAAAATCAAATTGCTTAGTCAAAAAATCCTTGTTTTCTCAAAGTAAGCATAGTATATCACGTGTCAAAGACCCGGTCAATTTAATCACTTCTCTGAACATTCACACAAATAGAAACATTCTTTGCAATCTTCCCAAAAGTCATGTATAATTTATTTATAATAAAAACAGGAGGGCTCTAAAACAAAAACAACTGGAAATCCTCAACCTTTCCAAAGATATGATGAATATACTAGAGAATAAAGAAAACGGAGATTTTTAATACAAATCTCCGTTTTCTTTATGACAGGACAAATGACTATATGTATAAGAATTTTCTATGAAACCACATCTTTCGTAAAAGCCCTGCTCAACATCTTCTTATAGGATAAATCAATTGCAAATGCCCCAAGTGGTGCCGTTAATACTATGGCAAGTACAGCAACTGTTAATATTGTATCTCCACAGGAAAATCCAAGTGCAAGCGGTATTCCGCCAATAGCAGCCTGTACTGTTGCTTTTGGAGTATATGCCATCATAATAAATATTCTTTCTTTTCTGTTCATGCTTGTACCAAGCAGACACATAAATACCCCAAGCATTCTAAATACAATTGCTCCCAGGATTACAACAAATGCCTTTAAGCCAACTTTTCCTAAGTATCCAATATTTACCGTTGCCCCAACTAATACAAACAGAAATACTTCAGATGCTACCCATAATTTCCCATACTTTATAGAAAGTCTTTTTGCAACAGCTTCTCTTTTTCTCTGTAACCCTATCCCAATAAACATAATTGCTATCAAAGCAGAAAATGTAATTGTTGTAGTCAATTGTTCTTCCGTTACCACAAGCAGAAATGAAATACTCAAAATAATCAACACTTTTGAAGTATCTCGTATATGCACTTTTTTGAAATAATACGCTAACAAAATTCCAATGAATGCCCCTATTGCAATTCCCAGAAATATGGAAATAGGAATATTCACAAAATTAATCATAGAAGCTCCTTCTCCTTGCATCATCCCAACAAAAGTAGAAAATAAAACAATAACATAAACGTCATCAACCGATGCTCCTGCAAGAATTAATTGTGGAATGCCTTCTTTTACTCCATAACCTTCATCCATCAATTTTACCATTCTTGGAACTACTACTGCCGGAGAAACTGCTGCAAGAACTGCTCCCATAATAGCAGCTTCCAATAATGTTAATCCCATCACCTTTGGAGCAAGTAATATCATCCCTATAATTTCAAAAGATGCCGGTACAAAGCACATAAGAAGTGCAGGACGTCCAATTTTTTTCAATCCGGACAAATCTAATCCAAGCCCTGCTCTTGTAAGAATAATAACCAATGCCATTTTGCGAAGATCTGCTGATATTCCAAGTATACTTTCATCTAACAAATTTAACACGTATGGCCCAAGAACAATACCTGTAGCCAACATTCCCAGCAGGCTTGGTAATTTGATTTTTTTACATATCCATCCCATAGACATACCGATAATTAAAATCAATGAAATACTTAATAACATAAAAATCCTCCTATAAACGTAGAAAAAGCTGACACCATCTGCGTTAAATTGCAGAAGTCATCAGCTTTCATAAGCGGTTTAAGTAACTATAATACTTAGGGAGAACTTCATTCCCTTATATATCGATGAGTTTAACATAAAATATATAATTTATCAAGAAAATTCCATTGACACTTCCAAAGAATTCTCCCATCTTTTCAAAAGGAATTACATCCATCCGATCATACAAATCTGTATGGACAGCATTTGGGATAATCAGAAGTTCCTTATTTTCACCTTGAAGTTTCGTAAAGGCATCCTGACTAAAATAGCAGGAGTGTGCTTTTTCACCATGAATCATTAGTACAGCACTGCGAATTTCATCAGAATAGGTAAGAATCGGTTGGTTCAAAAAGAACATACATCCAATTTTATTCCAACCGCCATTGGAGTTCAAAGAACGGGAGTGGTATCCACGGGATGTTTTATAATAGTCATAATAATCCTTTACAAAGAACGGCGCATCCTCCGGCAGAGGATCGACTACACCGCCGCCCAACTCATAGTTTCCATTTTTATAATCTATAATTCTCTGTGCGTTCAGTGCTTTTTTCTTTTCGTAACGGGCATCAGGGGTGTCTTCGGAATCAAAGTAGCCTTTTGCGTTTACACGGCTCATATCATACATGGTAGAAGTAACGGTTGCTTTAATGCGGGTATCCAATGCGGCAGCATTTAATGCCATACCGCCCCAACCGCAAATTCCGATTCTTCTGTATTGATATCCGGGGAAGCCATGTATCGTGGCTCGCCGCCGCTTTCTCCGGTATAAGACGGATCAAAGGCGATGGTAAGAAATCCTCTTTCCGCCATAGCCTGAGCATATAGTCCAGAGGATTGTTCTTTTACTGCTCCAAAAGGTCCGCTTACTGCAATAGCGGGAAGTTTTCCCTTCTTATCCTTTGGCTCATATAAATCTGCCGCCAGTGTAATTCCATAGCGATTCACAAAAGTAACCTTTCGGTGGTTTACTTTTTCACTTTTGGGAAATGTCTTATCCCATTCAGTTGTAAGATGTAATACTGCTTCTGTCATTTCATTTTCCTCCTGTTCTTTAGCAAATTGCGCTGATACATATCAAAATCTGTCCACCGCCAGTTTTAGCCGGAAATCCCTTTTATTGCTCCATTCATGACACTTTACCGAAGAAGGGATGATTCTTCGAAAGCGAGCAGAGGAAATACTAAGTCTTGTACAAAAAACAGAACGAGAAATTTCCATCTCCGATCAAATGATTGTGGGAGATGTCTATATCGGGACCGGAGAAACCGATGCTGTTCGTTTTATAGCAAGGAGAACATGGAATATCATCGTGGCACCAGTTGGAAAGCCAAGCTACGTGTTGCAGTTGATAAAGCAATCTGGACTTCCATCAACTATGAGGAATTTCTACAAAAAATGCAGTTAGCCGGATACGAAGTCCGCCAAGGAAAGCACTTATCCTTCCGTGCACCGGAGCAGAAAAACTTCACTTATATGAAATCTCTTGGAAGTTATTATAGCGAAGAAAATGTCCGTATCCGTCTGGCTAAAAACCGTGGCAAAGTGAAAACTCCAAAGCATTTGTCCAGAGAAGCTCGCCTATATATCAATATCTCCACTTATGTTACGACCGGCAATCGAGAAGGATTTGAACGATGGGCAAAGCTCAATAACCTGAAAGAAGCTGCTCGTACCTTCAACTATCTTTCCGAAAATAACCTGCTGAATTATGAGGATTTCCAACAGCATCTTTCTGATATTGATGCTTCTGTTAAAGCGGCTGATCAGAGAATACCACAAATCAACAGTGAGCTGAGCACGCAGAAAATCATTCAAAAACACTGTGATTCTTACCGTCTCTGCCGAAAAGTGATTGAAGATTGCAAAGCTGCTAAAAATCCAAAAACATACCGCGCCAAACATCAAGTAGAATACCATCTCCACGATTCACTAAAAAAAGAGCTTCAGGATCTCGGTGTTACCAAAATCCCAAGCTCTAATAAAATCCAGAAGAGGATAGAAAATCTTGAATCTGAACAGGCTGCTACTGTCCGGGAAAAACAGGAACTGCAGAAAAAGCAAAAGACACTGGATATCATTAGACAGAATTTTACAGCACTGCTCGATGCTCCTCAAATATCAAAAAATGATATCACTCATACCGTTGCATCCCCACTTCAACATTAGTGTCTGCAACGTTTTAAGACATATAATACAAGAAAACTGATTCCATCGCAATGAATCAGTTTTCTTTAAATAATAGCTACTTCATTTTTCTTTTTTTATAGAAGCCTACAATCAAACCAAGACTAACAATCGCTATTAAAAACCATGCAACTATATTTGTTGTATCTCCGGTTTTTACCGTATTTATTATTTTCTGAATAGGATTTGGCTTATCTGGTTTTGAAGGTGTCGGATCCTTTGGCTTATCTGGATTATTCGGTGGTGTTTCTGGTGAAACCCATTCAGCTTTTGGCTCTATCATTACATTATATTCTACACTCTCATTGATTTCAGAGGGAATATTAACAAGGAATGGAGCAGATTCAAATTTATCTGTACCACTTTCTACATTTCCGATCTGTGCAAGCAGGTAAATTCCTTCATTCAGTTCACCAAAACTCGTGCGTCCCGAAGTATCTGTTTCTTGCATTAAGCCGGAAATATTATTTTCCTTCGCAAATGCAAACAATTGTTTTGCTTGTTTTTCTCTTGCTTCTGCACTGGTATCTT
>OLNG01000339.1_pt1 | contig 44259 bp, 38 predicted proteins | sample 1643091 | NCBI WGS metagenome assembly OLNG01 (sample SAMEA3136661, study PRJEB25190) | human gut metagenome | biome: human gut; feature: human-associated habitat; material: faeces | place: Austria | collected 2013 | reverse complement strand
TTTATTTACCCCCCGCCATATCCTGAATGAATTCGGAAAGTACGCATTCCAGAGAGAAGATGTGGGAAAAGTCAGCGGAATCGTGCCGGGGGTTATGGCGCAGACCGGTATGGAATGTGTGGAGATTCTAAAGGGTGTGGTAAAAGAGACGAAACCGGATTTTCTGATCACGGTCGATGCGCTGGCGGCAAGAAGCATCCGGCGGCTGGGACGGACGATCCAGCTGACGGATACGGGAATCACGCCGGGAAGCGGAATCGGCAATCACCGCAATGCCATCAACCGCAAAAGTGTGGGCGTTCCCGTGATTTCTCTCGGTGTGCCGACGGTCGTGGATGCGGCAACGATTGTCTCGGATGCCATGACGGAATTTATTTCCGCATTATCGCTTTCGGATCTGCAGAAGCTGGATGAGAGGGAGCGGCAGGAACTGGCAAGGGAACTGCTCTCGCCACAGCTGAATGGTCTTTTTGTCACACCGAAAAACATTGATGACTCGATCAAAAATTTAAGTTTTCTGATTTCGGAGGGACTCAATATTGCGCTTCTGGGAGATAAAGAGGAATAGGGACAAAAGAAAAGGCATATAATTCTCTCAAGGTGGTGATAGGGTGAGGAGACGATTGCTTCTTTTTCTGGTGACGATAGATTTTGTGCTGGTCTGTGCTTTTGCGTATTGCTGGGGTGGCGGACTGGTGCAGTTTCTGGGGCAGAATCTGTCCCTGAAATTTTATAACGGAGTGCTTAATCTTTATGTGCCGGGGGTACTGGGGGCGCAGGAGGAAGGAATTCCGAATATATACCGGGATGTGACGGCTTCCATGTATCCGGCAATTGCACAAAACGAGCAGCGGCTGTGGTATGAATCACAGGAGGAAAACCTGGCGTATTATGAGAATCAGGCAGCAGAGGAAAACGAACAGGCAAAGCAGATCATTGCGGAAAATGAAAAGGCGGTAACGGAACAGCCAGTGCAGCAGGAAAGTCAGAATGTGGACGAGACTCCGACACAAAAAGAGTCCAAAAAGCCGGAGAAAAAAACAGAAACTTCCGGGAAAAAAGTTTCTGTCAACCGCAAAAAACTGCAGGATTTTGATTATCTGAGACAGACCTTTTATCAGGTTGATAATACAACGACCATCGGGAAAAATCAGCTGGACGTGGATAAGCTGATGAAACCGGATCTAAGGATTGACCAGTCGGTGGACGGCCCGCAGATTTTAATTTATCATACCCATTCCCAGGAACGGTATGCCGATTCAAAAGATGAAAAAACGGGTGTTGTCGGAGTGGGAGATTATCTGACGGAATTGTTGGAAGAGGAAGGATTTCAAGTCATGCATCATAAAGGAGAATACGATGTGGGCGACCGGGATCATGCATATTCCAAGGCAGCCCCGTCGATTCAGAAAATCATAAATGATAATCCATCGATTCAGGTAGTGATCGATTTACATAGAGACGGCGTGGGAGAAAACACGCGTCTGGTGACAACGCAAAACGGAAAAAAGATGGCAAAGATCATGTTTTTTAACGGACTGAGCAGAACAACGGCTTCCGGGGATATTCCGTATTTAAAAAATCCGTATATTTCCGATAATCTGGCGTTTTCGTTTCAGATGCAGCTTGCCGCTGCGGAATATTATCCGGATTTTACAAGGCGGATTTATCTAAAAGGGTACCGCTTTAATATGCATTTTTGTCCGAAGAGCATGCTGGTGGAAGTGGGCGCACAGACGAATACGTTTGAGGAAGCAAAAAATGCGATGGAACCACTTGCAGATCTGTTTGCAAAAGTGTTGAAATAACGGCTGTAAATGTTACAATGTACTTATATGAGGAGGGCATTTTTATGGTTGATTATACAGAAGGCTCAGGCAGACAGTATCACACAGGCGTGGGACCGCAGGACATAGGTAAGTATGTGATCCTGCCGGGAGATCCCAAACGATGTGCAAAGATTGCGGAATTTTTAACGGATGCAAAACAAGTGGCAGATAACCGGGAATTTACGACTTACACCGGAACGTTAGATGGCGTCAGGGTGAGTGTGACTTCCACCGGAATCGGCGGACCGTCGGCTGCGATTGCCATCGAGGAGCTTTCCAAATGCGGTGCACACACGTTTTTGCGTGTAGGCACCTGCGGCGGAATGCAGGAAAATATACTTGGCGGAGATCTGGTGATTGCAGACGGAGCGATCCGGATGGAGGGGACAAGCCGCGAGTATGCACCGGTCGAATATCCGGCTGTCCCGGATTTTACAGTGACTACTGCACTGGTACAGGCAGCAAAAAAACGCGGGATACGTCATCATGTCGGCGTTGTACAGAGCAAGGATTCCTTTTTCGGACAGCATGAGCCGCAGATTATGCCGGTAAGTTATGAGCTCACGCAGAAATGGCAGGCATGGCTTAGGATGGGATGTCTGGCATCGGAGATGGAATCGGCGGCGCTTTTTATTGCCGGAAGTTTTTTGCATGTGCGTGTGGGCGCCTGCTTTCTTGTCCTTGCCAATCAGGAGCGGGAAAAAAGGGGGCTGCCGAACGTGCAGGTGCATGATACAACGCAGGCAATCGCTACAACTGTGGATGCCATCCGGTTGCTGATACAGGAGGATAAAGATGCAGACAGATTATAAAGAACTGATCCGGAGTGCGTTTCAGGCGAGAAAGCGGGCGTATACACCGTATTCCCGTTTTCAGGTGGGTGCGGCTCTTCTGGCCAAAAACGGAACTGTGTATCAGGGATGCAATATAGAAAATGCTTCCTATCCTGCAACAAACTGTGCCGAACGTACGGCATTTTACAAGGCGGTCAGTGAGGGTGTGCGGGAATTTCAGGCGATTGCAATCGTTGGTGGAAGTGTTTTGTACCCAAAAACGGCAGAGGAAAACCAATGTACGGATCTTTGCAGTCCGTGTGGAATCTGCAGACAGGTGATGCGGGAATTCTGTCCGGGAGATTTTGAGATTGTACTTGCAAGGTCCCAGGAGGACTATGAAGTACACACGCTGGAGGAACTGCTGCCTCTTAGTTTTGGACCGGAAAATCTTAAGAAACAGGGAGGGGAGTAAATCATGGACAGACGATTGAAACGTGTTTTTGTAATAGTACTCGATTCGATGGGAATGGGAGCGATGGCAGATGCCGCACGCTTCGGAGATGAAGGTGCCGATACATTGGGGCATATTTCACAGACCGTGGAACATTTTTATATTCCAAATCTGGCATCTTTAGGGCTGGCAAACCTGAAATCCTTAAAACAGGTACAGCCGCAGGAACATCCACTTGGATATTATGCGGCACTGAATGAAAAAAGCAACGGAAAAGACACCATGACCGGACACTGGGAGATGATGGGGATTGAAACAAAAAAGCCTTTCATCACCTTTACGGAACATGGATTTCCGCCGGAGCTGATCGCAGAACTGGAAAAAAGATGCGGCAGAAAAATTATAGGAAACCGGGCGGAAAGCGGAACAAAGATTTTAGAGGAACTCGGCGAGCAGGAAATCAGGGAAGGAAAGCTGATCGTGTACACATCGGCAGATTCGGTTCTGCAGATCTGCGGGAACGAGGAGACGATGGGATTAGAGACCCTGTATCATTACTGTGAGATTGCCAGGGAACTGACGATGCGTGATGCGTGGAGGGTGGGACGCGTGATCGCCCGCCCGTATGTGGGAAAGAAAAAAGGCGAGTTTGTCAGAACCAGTAACCGCAGGGATTATGCGTTGAAACCGACCGGACCAACGGTGTTAAATGCGCTTCAGGAAGCCGGATATGACGTGCTGGCAGTCGGAAAGATCCATGATATTTTTGACGGATACGGAATTACAAAAAGTCTGCATTCGACCAGCAGTGTCCATGGGATGGACCAGACCATTGCGCTGGCCCAATCCGATTTCTGCGGTTTGTGCTTTACCAATCTGGTCGATTTTGATGCCCTGTGGGGACACCGGAGAAATCCGATCGGATACGGAGAGGAAATCGAGAGGTTTGACAAAAAACTTGGAGAACTTCTGCCACTGCTTAAAAAAGAGGATCTGCTGATGATCACGGCGGACCATGGAAACGATCCAACGTATAAGGGCACGGATCACACAAGAGAGCAGGTGCCGCTGCTTTTGTATTCGCCATCCGATCAGGGAAGCGGGTCGCTCCCGACACAGGATACATTTGCGGTGATCGGGGCGACCATTGCGGATAATTTTGGAGTGCAGATGCCGGCAAATACGATCGGCACATCACTTCTTCCGTTGTTATAGTTTGCAGAAGAGAGGGAAAAGCCGATGATGAATCGATTTATTGCACACAATATGCCAAAAATAGAGCTGCACTGTCATCTGGACGGTTCGGTGAGCCTGCCCCTGATCCAGAAACTGATGCAGCAGGAGAAAAAAGAGCCGCTGGGACTGGAAGAATTGCGGAAAAAACTGGTGGCACCGATGGACTGCAGTTCACTGGCAGAGTATCTGGAGAAGTTTGAACTGCCGCTTGGCTGCCTGCAGACGAAGGAGGGACTTTCGGCAGCAGCACAGGATCTGGCACTTTCTGCAGCAAAAGAACAGGTCAAATATCTGGAAGTGCGTTTTGCACCTGCATTTTCCATGGAGCAGGGGCTTTCGGTCCGGGAAATCTTAGAGAGCGTCCGGGATGGCCTGAAAAAAGCAGAAGAAAAAGCGGACATCCTGACCGGAATGATTGTCTGCACCATGCGCAATCTGGAAACCGAAAAAAATATTGCCATGTTAAAAGAAGCGCGGGAATTTCTCGGAAACGGTGTCGTTGCCTGTGATCTGGCAGGGGATGAAAAGGCGTACCCGACAGCAGCGTTTGCGGATGTATTTGCCACTGCAAAAAAATATGGCATGCCATATACCATCCATGCAGGAGAATGTGGAAGCAGGGAAGAAATCCGTACGGCCATTGAACTGGGAGCATCGCGGATCGGTCACGGGATTGCTATGAGTGGGGACGAAGAGCTAAAGAAGATAGTTGCAGAGAAAAAGATTGGAGTGGAACTGTGTCCGACGAGTAATCTGCAGACAAAGGCGGTTACGGATTTTACAGACTATCCGTTCCGGGAATTTTACGATGCCGGAATTTTGCTTTCCATCAATACGGACAACCGTACCGTCAGCGATACCAGCTGTACGGATGAATATATGCGTCTGGCAGAAGCCGGGATGTTTCAAGAGCCGATGTGTGAGAAAATTTATATGGCTTCGCTGCATTCGGCATTTGCGGACGATGATACCAAACAGGTATTATGGAAAAAGTGGATGTCAATGTTTGATTTATAGGACTGTTTTCGGTATAATGTAACATTGCGTAGGTTCTATCAGCATCTGATGGACCGTACTTATCAAACGATAAATTATAGTAGAAAGAAAAAGAGGAATAAGATGTCAATCGATCAGAGCAAAATTCGTAATTTTTGTATTATTGCCCATATTGATCACGGTAAGTCTACACTTGCGGATCGAATCATAGAAAAAACAGGAACGCTGACCAGCCGTGAGATGCAGGCACAGGTTCTCGATAATATGGATCTGGAGCGTGAGAGGGGAATCACGATCAAATCCCAGGCAGTGCGCATCATTTATCAGGCAAAGGATGGAGAGGAATATATTTTTAACCTGATTGATACGCCGGGACACGTGGATTTTAATTATGAAGTATCCCGGAGTCTTGCAGCGTGTGATGGTGCCATCCTGGTTGTGGATGCCGCACAGGGGGTGGAAGCCCAGACACTTGCCAATGTCTATCTGGCACTGGATCATGATCTGGATGTGCTTCCGGTCATCAATAAGATTGATTTGCCGAGTGCACGCCCGGAAGAGGTCGCACAGGAAATCGAGGATGTGATCGGTATCGAGGCGATGGATGCTCCGCGTATTTCTGCAAAGACCGGACTGAATATTGAGGAAGTGCTTGAACAGATCGTGACAAAGATTCCGGCACCTGCCGGAGATCCGAAGGCACCGCTTAAGGCGTTGATCTTCGATGCGCTGTATGATTCCTATAAGGGGGTAATTGTTTTCTGCCGGATCAAGGAAGGTACCGTCAAAGTGGGAACCAAAATCAAAATGATGGCCACAGGAGCCGAGGATCTGGTGACAGAAGTGGGATATTTCGGTGCCGGGCAGTTTATTCCGTGTGACGAGCTTTCCGCAGGTATGGTTGGATATATCGCGGCGAGCATTAAAAATGTGCGCGATACACGTGTCGGAGACACTGTGACAGAGCTCGACCGCCCGTGTGCAGAACCGCTTCCGGGATATAAAAAGGTCAATCCGATGGTGTACTGCGGATTATATCCGGCAGACTCTGCCAAGTATCCGGATCTGCGGGATGCGCTTGAAAAACTGCAGGTCAATGATGCATCGTTACAGTATGAACCGGAGACGTCCCTTGCCCTGGGATTTGGATTCCGCTGCGGATTCCTTGGATTACTGCATCTTGAGATTATTCAGGAGCGTTTAGAGCGTGAGTTTAATCTGGATCTTGTGACTACGGCACCCGGTGTTATTTATAAGGTGCACAAGACCAACGGAGAAGTGTTTGACCTGACCAATCCGTCCAATCTGCCGGACCCTTCGGAGATTGAATATATGGAGGAACCGTTTGTATCGGCAGAGATCATGGTAACCAGCGAGTATGTCGGGGCAATTATGAAGCTTTGTCAGGAACGCCGCGGTATTTATATCAGCATGGATTATATTGAAGCAACCCGTGCCGTGATCAAATATGATATGCCACTGAATGAGATTATTTATGATTTCTTTGATGCATTAAAGTCGCGGTCCCGCGGATATGCCTCTTTTGATTATGAAATGAAAGGATATGTCCGTTCCGACCTTGTCAAACTGGATATTCTTATTAATAAGGAGATGGTGGACGCCTTATCCTTTATTGTATTCAAAGACAGTGCATACGACAGAGGCCGTAAAATGTGTGAGCGTCTGAAAGAAGAGATTCCGAGACATCTGTTTGAAATCCCGATTCAGGCAGCCGTAAACGGAAAAGTCATCGCTCGTGAAACGGTTAAGGCCATGCGCAAGGATGTCCTGGCAAAATGTTACGGCGGTGATATTTCCCGTAAGAAAAAGCTTCTGGAGAAACAGAAGGAAGGAAAGAAGAGAATGCGTCAGGTCGGCAGCGTAGAAGTGCCGCAGGAGGCATTCATGAGCGTATTGAAACTGGATGAAGACTGATTCTATGAATGAAAAGAAAATGGAATTATATATTCATATCCCTTTTTGTGTGAAAAAGTGTGATTACTGTGATTTCCTGTCCTTTCCGGCAGACAGCAATACACAGATCAGATATGTGCATGCCCTGCTGCAGGAAATCCGTTATTACGGAAATCTGCTTGGGGATTATCATGTCCCGACAATTTATATCGGAGGGGGCACGCCGAGCTGGCTGGAGGAAAATCTGATTTACACCGTGCTGCAGCAGGTTGCTTCGAGTTTTCATGTGGAGGCGGATGCGGAGATCAGCATCGAGTGCAATCCGGGAACGGTGACGGCAAAGAAACTGAATGTCTATCAGAGTGCGGGGATCAACCGCCTCTCGATCGGACTGCAGTCAACAAACAATGAGGAGCTGAAAGCACTTGGAAGAATTCACACGTATGATCAGTTTTTAAAAACGTATGAGCTGGCGAGAAATGCAGGGTTTGAAAATATCAATATTGATCTGATGAGCGGTCTGCCTTACCAGACGCTGGACAAATTTTTGGAATCCCTGCAGACGGTGATCCGCCTGAAACCGGAACATATTTCGGCATATTCCCTGATCATAGAAAAGGGGACACCGTTTTATGAACGGTATAAGTTTGACGCAGTGAAGCAGGAAGCCGGACTTCATACAGAGATTCTTCCGGACGAGGATGAGGTATACCGCATTTATAAGGCCACGCAGGATGTATTGAAACAGGCAGGATACCAGCAGTATGAAATCTCCAATTTTGCCCAGCCGGGGTATGCCTGCAGACATAACATCGGCTACTGGACCAGAGAAAATTATCTGGGGCTGGGGCTGGGGGCATCTTCCCTGGTGGAAAATGTCCGGTATACCAACACCCGGCAGCTGTATGCGTATGGAGAATTTTGTGACCACCTGCAGGAGAAGTCTCCGGCAGAGTTTTTAAAAGACGGGGAGCATGCCGTACCGGAGGATCTCTGGATTGGCAGCTGTGTACAGGAACAGGCACAGATTCTGACAAGAAAAGAGCAGATGGAGGAATTTATGTTTCTGGGGCTGCGGATGAATGAGGGAGTAACCAGAGCAGCGTTTGAGCAAAGCTTTGGGGTACCGATTGAGGCCGTGTATCTGGAAACACTTCGCAAGCTGAAAGAACAGGGACTTATGCAGATGGTTGCTGGCAGGATTGCACTGACCGACAAGGGGATGGATCTGGCCAACTACGTGATGGCGAAGTTTCTTTTATAAAATATAATTATAAAATAAAAATAAAATAGCATCAGGGTGTTGACAAAAAAACACCTTGGTGCTATTTTAATAACAGAACGATATTAGCACTCTAAGTAAATGAGTGCTAACAAACCAAAAACAACCGGTGAAGGTTCAGGAACAGGAGACGGGAAAATGGCAGACGAGAATATGGAATTGGATGAAAGAAAAGTAAAAATTCTGGATGCAGTTATCCGTAATTATCTTGCAACCGGTGAACCTGTGGGATCACGAACCATTTCAAAATATACGGATCTGAATTTAAGTTCTGCAACCATCCGCAATGAGATGGCAGATCTTGAAGAACTTGGTTATATCGTGCAGCCACATACATCAGCAGGAAGAATTCCTTCAGACAAAGGCTATCGGTTTTATGTGGATCATCTGATGCAGGAAAAAGACCGGGAAGTCAAAGAAATGAAGGACTTCGTAATAGAAAAAACCCAGAAGATGGATGAGGTATTAAAAAAGGTTGCAAAGATGCTTGCAAACAACACCAATTATGCGACAATTGTTTCCGCACCGACTTACAGTGGAAACAAAGTAAAGTTTATGCAGCTGTCCAATGTAGATGAGAAACATATACTGGCAGTTATCGTAATGAACAGCAACATGGTAAAGAATCAGATGATCGACGTGGAAGAACCGCTCGACAACGAAACTTTACTGAAACTGAACATTCTGCTGAATACAGCATTGAATGGGCTGTCACTGCAGGAAATCAATCTGGGAACGATTTCCAAACTGAAAGAGCAGGCAGGCGTGCACAGTGAGATTGTTTCCCATGTGCTGGATGCACTGGGACAGACACTGAGTGAAAACGAGGATCTGCAGATCTACACAAGCGGTGCAACCAATATTTTGAAATATCCGGAACTTTCTGATTCAGAGAGTGCGGCAGGTCTTCTTTCCACATTTGAGGAAAAAGATGAGCTGGTAAATCTGGTAACGGAATCCCTTTCTGAGGGGGAGAGCAAAGGAAATGAAATACAGGTTTATATCGGAAATGAAGCTCCGGTACAGACCATGAAAGATTGCAGTGTCGTTACCGCAACTTATGATCTGGGGGAGGGCGTCAAAGGAACGATCGGAATTGTTGGTCCGAAACGGATGGATTACGAGAATGTTGTTGACAACCTCAAAAACTTAAAGTCCCAGTTAGACGGTATTTTTGATAAAGAAAAAGGGCAATCCTAGAAAGGTGGTAAACATGGCAGAGAACAAAAAAGTCATGGAAGAAGAGGCAGTAGATACAAAAGAAACCAAGGCCGAACAGACATGTGAAGAAACAAAGGACACAAAGGAGACGGCGGCAGAGGAAACAAAAGAAACTGCAGCCGAAGAAAAGGATACAAAGAAAGAAGAGAAATCCGAAAAAAAGGGTGCCTTTGGAAAGAAAAAGAAAGATAAAAAAGACGAACAGATCGAAGATTTAAACGACCGTCTGAAACGTCAGATGGCAGAGTTTGATAATTTCCGTAAACGTACGGAAAAAGAAAAAGCGCAGATGTTTGACATGGGAGCAAGAACAATCATTGAAAAGATTCTCCCGGTTATTGACAATTTCGAGCGTGGGCTTGCAGCTGTACCAGAGGAACAAAAGGATGATGCTTTTGTTACCGGTATGGATAAAGTATATAAGCAGATGCTGACAGAATTAGATGCCATCGGGGTGAAACCGATTGAGGCACTGGGAAAGGAATTTGATCCGGATCTCCACAATGCAGTTATGCAGGTGGAAAGCGAAGAGTATGAACCGGGAACAGTTGCCCAGGAATTACAAAAAGGTTACACCTACAAGGACAATGTGGTCCGCCACAGTATGGTCGCTGTAGTCAGCGAATAAAGGTATTTCCTATTTCGCATGGAGTAGTAAATCATAAATTAGCAAAACAATTTTATTTGATCATAATTTTAGCAGGAGGAAAAGAAAATGGGCAAGATCATTGGTATTGACTTAGGAACAACCAACAGCTGTGTAGCTGTTATGGAAGGTGGAAAACCTACCGTTATTGCAAACCAGGAAGGTGCAAGAACAACACCATCCGTTGTAGCATTTACAAAGACAGGAGAACGTCTCATCGGTGAGCCGGCAAAGCGTCAGGCTGTTACAAACGCTGAGAAGACGATTTCTTCCATTAAGAGACATATGGGTACGGATTATAAAGTAGCCATTGATGACAAACAGTACAGTCCACAGCAGATTTCCGCTATGGTACTTCAGAAATTAAAGGCTGATGCAGAAGGATACCTTGGAGAAAAGGTTACAGAAGCTGTTATTACAGTTCCTGCATATTTCAACGATGCACAGCGTCAGGCAACCAAGGATGCCGGAAAGATTGCAGGTCTGGATGTAAAGCGTATCATCAACGAGCCTACTGCAGCAGCACTTGCATATGGCCTTGATAACGAAAAAGAACAGAAGATCATGGTATATGACCTTGGTGGTGGTACATTTGATGTATCTATCATTGAGATCGGTGACGGTGTCATCGAAGTATTATCTACCAACGGTGATACACATCTTGGTGGTGATGATTTTGATAACAAGATCACACAGTGGATGATCGATGAGTTTAAGAAGGCAGAGGGTGTTGATCTTTCTACCGACAAGATGGCTTTACAGAGATTAAAAGAAGCTGCCGAGAAAGCAAAGAAGGAACTTTCTTCCGCAACTACTACAAATATTAACTTACCATTCATCACAGCTACTGCTGAGGGACCAAAGCACTTTGATATGAACCTCACCAGAGCAAAATTTGATGAATTAACACATGATCTCGTAGAGAGAACTGCAGTACCGGTACAGAACGCTATGAAGGATGCAGGTCTTACAAATGCAGATTTAGGTCAGGTTCTTCTGGTTGGTGGTTCTACACGTATCCCGGCTGTACAGGATAAGGTAAGACAGATGACAGGCAAAGAGCCAAGCAAGTCCTTAAACCCGGATGAGTGTGTAGCAATCGGTGCTTCTATTCAGGGTGGTAAATTAGCAGGTGATGCAGGTGCCGGCGAGATCTTACTTCTCGATGTAACACCACTGTCACTTTCTATCGAGACCATGGGTGGTATTGCAACCCGTCTGATCGAGAGAAATACTACCATTCCTACGAAGAAGAGCCAGATCTTCTCTACCGCAGCAGATAACCAGACCGCTGTAGATATCAACGTTGTACAGGGTGAGCGTCAGTTCGCAAGAGATAACAAATCTCTCGGACAGTTCCGTCTGGATGGTATCCCGCCAGCACGTCGTGGTGTTCCACAGATCGAGGTTACATTCGATATCGATGCAAACGGTATTGTAAATGTATCTGCCAAGGATCTTGGAACAGGCAAAGAGCAGCATATCACAATCACAGCCGGATCTAACATGTCAGATGAAGAAATCGATAAGGCTGTTAAGGAAGCTGCTGAGTTTGAAGCACAGGATAAGAAGAGAAAAGAAGCAATCGATGCCAGAAATGAAGCTGAGAGCTTTGTATTCCAGACAGAGGATGCATTAAAGCAGGTAGGAGATCAGGTTGATCCTGCAGACAAGTCAGCAGTAGAAGCTGATGTTGCAGCAGTAAAGGCTTTCCTGGATGCACACAAGGAAGCAGAGCAGATGACAGATGCAGATGTTGCGGAATTAAAGGCAGCACAGGAGAAACTGACACAGAGTGCACAGAAGGTATTTGCAAAGATGTATGAGCAGGCACAGGCAGCACAGGGTGCAACAGGCGCAGGCCCGAATCCGGGAGCAGGTCCTGATATGGGTTCTGCAGCAGGAGCAAACACCGGAGCAGGAGCAAATGGTGCAGATGATGATGTCATCGATGCAGATTTCAAAGAGGTTTAATTTAGAAAATAAATAGACAAAGCGTGGGGTTTCCGGTTTTCCGGAAACCCTATGCGTACTATAAGGGATTAATATTATGGCAGAGAAAAGAGATTATTACGAGGTCCTTGGAATTCCAAAGACCGCAACGGAAGCAGAAATAAAAAAAGCTTTCCGTACAACCGCCAAGAAGTATCATCCGGATATGCATCCGGGAGATAAAGAGTGTGAGGAAAAATTTAAGGAAGCGCAGGAGGCATATGCCGTTTTGAGCGATCCGGAAAAGCGCAGACAGTATGATCAGTTTGGTCATGCTGCGTTTGATGGAGGCGCCGGCGGTGCAGGTGGATTCGATTTTTCCGGCATGGATATGGGAGATATCTTTGGCGATATTTTCGGAGACTTTTTCGGTGGCGGAAGACGAAACAGCAACAATAACGGACCGGCGCAGGGCGCAAGTGTACGTCTTACCGTCCGTATTACGTTTGAAGAAGCTGTGTTTGGATGTTCTAAGGAACTTGAGTTCCCGTATAAAGAAGAATGTAAGACCTGTCACGGAACCGGGGCAAAACCGGGAACTTCACCGGAAACCTGCAGCAAGTGCGGGGGAAAAGGGAAAGTAGTATATTCCCAGCAGTCTTTGTTTGGCATGATGCAGAATGTGCAGACCTGTCCGGATTGCGGCGGTACCGGTAAGGTGATCCGTGAAAAATGTCCGGATTGCCGGGGAACGGGATATATCTCAAAGAAAGTACGAAAGACCGTAGAGATTCCGGCCGGAATTGATAATGGACAGTCTGTTCGTGTCAGAGGTTACGGAGAACCGGGACGAAACGGAGGTCCGAGAGGAGATCTTCTGGTAGAAGTTCTTGTTTCCAGAAGCAATGCGTTTGAACGTCAGGACATGAATATATTTTCCAATGCTTCGATTTCCTTTGGTATTGCAGCACTGGGCGGGGATATCCGTATCAGGACGGTGGACGGAGATATCATCTATACCGTTGCACCGGGTACCCAGAGTGGAACGAGAATCCGCCTGAAAGGCAAAGGAGTACCATCGATCCGAAACAAGGCAGTACGTGGAGACCATTATGTAACACTGATTGTCAACACGCCGACGGGCTTAAACAAAGAGGCAAAAGAGGCGTTGCGTAAATTTGATGAATTGACGGGAAATTCCCTGAATAAAGAGGGCGGAGCACAGACCGGAAAAGAAAAAAAGAAGGGTTTTATGGACAAAATCAAAGAATCTTTCGATGAACATTAGTACAAATCGCCTATAGTAATCTGGTACAAAGTATTGTATGATGAGTCTGTTAGTATTATTGGCAGCATGTGTGTACGGATACGGAGGCATGTGGGGGATGACGCTGGAAGAAGAACGTAAAGCTTTGGAGGAGCAGCGCCGCACGCTGGAGCGTGAACGGCGGGAATTTACCCGGCGGGGGGGGGTTGAAGACCGCCGTCTGGGACAGCTCTTCCGATCTGAAGCTTTTCAATATGAAATTTAAAATACTCGAAGAAGAACTGGTGAAACTTGCAACAGAGAAAGAACATGTGAAGAAGCAGAAAGCTTTCTATCAGCGGGTAAGCGATTTTTCCGTGACAGCAGAGCAGCCTGTTATCAGAGGAGAAATGTTCTTCTCCGGAGTAGAGAACAGACAGTCTCTTAAGAAACGTTATAAAGACCTGATCAAAATTTATCATCCGGATAATCTGGATGGGGATAAGAATACCGTTCAGGAAATTAACAGTGAGTATCATAAGCTTTGTGCTGTGTACAAAAATTAAAACAGCCATACGGTCTGTCCGCAGACCGTATGGCTGTTTTATGCATGTTTAACATGTTTAATGTCGTTCCTCATGAAGACGCTTAAAAATCTCCTCCTCTGACATGGCAGTGGCGGACTGAATGTTTTCTTCCATATTGTAGGTTCTCTGTTTTTTGATATAGAGAGTATTGGTGTTCTCTTTATATTCTACATCACTGGTATCAGAAGTATTTCGCTGCCGGTCATCGGTGTTGAATGCTTTCTGAAGTCCTTCTACAAGATTGCGTTTATCCATTTATTGTTTTCTCCTATAACTGTATAACTATCAACTTAACCCCTATATTATAACATGGGTTTTTTTGATGTACAATGTTTTCTTGAAATTTTATTGGAAATAAGGTATGATATATACAGTATGCCTTAGTGTAGAATTGAGAGGATGGTAACATGAAGTGGAAAAAATATACAATTGAGACAACGACCGCAGCAGAGGATTTTATGAGTTCCATGCTGATGGATCTGGACATTGAGGGAATAGAGATTGAAGACAATATTCCGCTTACCAAAGAAGACCAGGCGGATATGTTTATTGATTTTCTGCCGGAACTTCCTCCGGATGAGGGCATCAGCCATGTGAGCTTTTATGTGGAAGAAGACGGCAGTGATCAGACGGAGATTTTAAAGCAGGTAAAGATCGGACTCGAGAAACTGCGTGACATGGTGGATGTGGGAAGCGGTGTCATTACATCTTCCGAAACAGAAGATCTTGACTGGATCAATAACTGGAAAAAATATTTTACTTCTTTTACCATTGATGATATACTAATCAAACCGACCTGGGAAGAATTAAAGGAAGAAGACAAAGATAAATTCCTGATTGAGATCGATCCGGGAATTTCTTTCGGAACAGGAAAACATGAAACGACACAGCTTTGCATCCGGCAGTTACAGAAATATGTGGAAGGAAAACATCCGAAAGTACTGGATGTGGGATGTGGCAGTGGAATTTTATCGATTGTGGCATTAAAACTCGGCGCAAGAGAAGTCGTGGGAACGGATCTGGATGCAGACTGCATGACTTCTACAAGGGATAATATGCAGGTAAACCATCTCGATTTGTCTCTGGGAACCTTTTATGTGGGAAATCTGATTGATGATGAAGAACTTCAGGAAAAGGTTGGGACAGAGGAATATGAGATTGTTGTGGCAAATATTTTAGCACCAGTTATCATTGCCATGGCACCGGTCATTCCGGCCAGATTAAAACAGGGTGGTTATTTTATCACTTCCGGCATCATTGATTTTAAGGAAAACGAAGTAAAAGAAGCGATAGAAGCAGCAGGACTTACTGTAGTGGAAATCAATCATCAGGGTGAGTGGGTAAATATTACCGCACAGAAACAGTAGGAGCAGGGTATGTACCAGTTTTTTGTGGAAGATGAACAGGTGCAGCAGGATCGGATCTGCATTGTGGGCGGTGATGTCAATCATATCGGTCATGTGCTGCGCATGAAGACAGGGGAGAAAATCCGCATCAGCGATCAGAGCGGCAGATCGTATTTTTGCCGTATTCTGGAAATTACAGAGGAAGAGGTCTGGGCACAGATAGAGGATACCGATGAAATGGGGACAGAGTTTTCCCATAAGGTGTATCTTTTTCAGGGCCTTCCTAAAAGTGATAAGATGGAACTGATCATACAAAAGACCGTGGAACTTGGTGTCTATACCGTCATACCGGTTGCCATGAAAAACTGTGTGGTAAAGCTGGATGAAAAGAAGGCACAGAGCAAATGTAAGCGGTGGCAGGCAATTGCAGAGAGTGCGGCAAAACAGTCGAAGCGGACCGTGATTCCGCAGATTCAGATGCCACTTTCCTGGAAACAGGCATTGGAAGAGGCAAAGGAGCTGGACGTTGTCCTGGTTCCGTATGAGAATGAAAGAGGCATGGAAGCAACAAGAGAGATCTTTCGCTCGATTCCGGAAGGGGCGTCCATCGGAGTAATGATCGGTCCGGAGGGCGGATTTTCCCCGGAAGAGATTGCGCAGCTGGATAAAGACATGCATCGGATCTCTCTTGGCAGACGTATTTTGCGCACAGAAACAGCAGGAATGGCAACACTTTCCATGCTGATATACGAATTGGATATATAAGAAGGGTAAAAATGGAAGCATATTTGGATAATTCGGCAACGACAAGATGTTGTGAGGAAGCGGCACAGCTGGTGGTAAAATTACTGACGGAGGATTATGGAAATCCATCTTCCCTGCACAACAAAGGCGTGATCGCCGAAAATTATATGAACGATGCAAGAAAAAAAATTGCAAAGACATTAAAGGTACAGGAAAAAGAAATCTGTTTTACGTCAGGTGGTACTGAGTCCAATAATCTTGCAATTATCGGTGTGGCAGAGGCAAACAAGCGAAGTGGAAAACATGTGATAACGACGTCTATTGAACATCCGTCCGTGTCGGCAACGATGGCATATCTGGAGGAACACGGATATGAAGTCACATATCTTCCGGTAGATGCTTATGGTGTGATTTCTCTGGACGATCTGAAAGCGGCAATCCGGCCGGATACCATTCTGGTTTCCCTCATGCAGGTAAATAATGAAATCGGAGCGGTGGAGCCGATCGCGGAAGCGGGGGCACTGATCAAACAGTGTAATCCACAGACGCTTTTTCATGTGGATGCCATTCAGTCCTACGGAAAAATGAGAATTTATCCGGCAAAAATGCATGTAGACCTTCTCTCGGTCAGCGGACATAAGATTCATGGACCGAAAGGAAGCGGATTTTTATATATCAAAGACAAGACGAAAATTCATCCGCTGTTAAACGGAGGCGGACAGCAGAGGGGAATGCGTTCCGGCACGGAAAATGTTCCGGCAATCGCAGGACTTGGCGTAGCAGCGGAACGTATTTATACTGGTTTTGAGGAAAAAATCGACCGGATGTATACCTTGCGAGAGCATTTTATTGAGGAAGTGACAAAAATTCCGGGTGTACACGTCAACGGTCATACCGATCGCAGCAATGCACCGCATATTGTCAGTGTCAGCACGGAAGGTGTGCGCGCGGAAGTATTGCTTCATGCATTAGAGGATAAAGAGATCTATGTGTCAGCGGGAAGTGCATGTTCTTCCAACAAGCCTTCCGTCAGTCATACGCTAAAAAGTATTGGCTTAAAGCCAGAGCTTTTGGATGCAACCATCCGGTTCAGCTTTTGCGTGGAGACAACGGAAGAAGAGATTGATTATGCAGTAAAAGAGATGGCGGCATTGGTTCCGATGCTGCAGAAATATACAAGACATTAGAAAAAGGAGAGCAATATGTATAAATCATTTTTGATTAAATATGCGGAAATTGCCATTAAGGGAAAGAACCGTTATCTGTTTGAGGATGCACTGGTACAGAATATCAGATATCATCTTAAGCGTGTAGAGGGAACCTTCCATGTACGCAAGGAAAACGGACGTATCTATGTGGATACGGAAGGAGAATACGATTATGATGAAACTGTAGAAACATTACAGAGGATTTTTGGAATCGTAGGAATCTGTCCGGTAGTACTGGTCGAAGATGAAGGATTTGATGCCCTGGCAAAAGTAGTATGTGACTATGTGGATCGCACATATCCGGACAAAAATTTTACCTTTAAGGTGGATGCGCGCCGTGCCAGAAAGAATTATCCGATGACTTCGATGGAGATTAATGCAGCTGTTGGGGAAAAGATTCTTGAAGCATTTCCGGAAACCAGCGTTGACGTACATCATCCGGAGGTGATGATTCATATCGAGATCCGTCCGATGATCAATATTTATTCCACAGAGATCCCGGGACCGGGAGGCATGCCGCTTGGCACAGCAGGCCGTGCAATGCTTCTTTTATCCGGCGGAATCGATTCACCGGTTGCCGGATATATGGTATCCAAACGGGGGGTAACACTTGAAGCGACCTATTTTCATGCACCGCCATACACCAGTGAGCGTGCAAAACAGAAAGTGATTGACCTGGCAAAGAAAGTTGCAAGATATTCCGGACAGATCAAGCTTCATGTGGTGAACTTTACCGATATCCAGCTTTATATTTATGAGAAATGTCCGCATGAGGAACTGACTATCATCATGCGCCGCTATATGATGAAAATTGCAGAGCATTTTGCCGAAGAGGGAAAATGTCTGGGTATGATTACCGGAGAGAGTATCGGGCAGGTGGCAAGCCAGACCATGCAGTCCCTTGCTGTGACCAATGAAGTGTGTCATATGCCGGTATACCGTCCGCTCATTGCCATGGACAAGCAGGATATTGTATCAATCGCAGAAAAAATTGACACATACGAGACGTCCATTCTTCCGTATGAGGATTGTTGTACGATTTTCGTGGCAAAGCATCCGGTTACCAAGCCAAGCTTAAAACATATTAAAAAATCAGAGTGCCGGCTGGAAGAAAAAATAGACGAACTGATGCAGACAGCAATCGATACGACAGAGACGATTCTGGTAGATGCAGAATAATCTGTTTTTGGAAAATTATTTCCGTGAAACAAAAAATCCCCTGTCTGCAATACAGACAGGGGATTTTGTAAGTAATTACTGGGAAATAATGTATGGCTTTAAAGCTTCCAGAATCTCATTCAGATTATCCTCGGTATGGATGGCGAGATCAATCGGCTTGGAAAGATCCAGGCTGAAAATTCCCATGATGGATTTTGCGTCAATGACATATCTGCCGGAAATCAGATCAAAATCGTACTCAAACTGAGAGATGGTATTAACAAATGATTTTACTTTTCCAATAGAATTTAATGAAATCTGTACTGTTTTCATAATGAAAACCTCCTTGAAAATATTCATGAAAAACTCATGCTGTTTATATCTTTGATAGTAATATTTTTTATTGGAAAAGTCAAGAAATGTATGAAGATAATTGTATAAAGGAGTAAAAATGAAAAAAGCAGCATTACACAATCTGGGATGCAAAGTGAATGCATATGAGACAGAAGCTATGCAGCAGATGCTTGAAGAAGCGGGGTACGAAATCGTGCCGTTTTCGGAGAAAGCAGATGTCTATGTGATCAATACCTGTTCCGTAACAAATATGGCAGACCGCAAATCAAGACAAATGCTGCACCGGGCAAAAAAGCGGAATCCGGATGCGGCTGTTGTTGCTGCCGGATGCTATGTACAGACCAAAGAGGATGAGGCAAAATGTGATGAAGCAATTGATATTCTGATCGGAAATAATCAGAAAAAAGAGCTGGTAGAGCGGCTGGATGCTTTCTTTGCGGGCAGAGGAGAAAAGGTGGAGGCTGTGGTGGATATTAACCACGAAAAACAGGCATTTGAGGAGCTGACACTGGATCATGCAGCAGAGCATACCCGCGCGTTTATAAAAGTACAGGATGGCTGTAACCAGTTCTGCAGTTACTGCATTATTCCGTATGCCAGAGGACGGGTGAGAAGCAGAAATGTTCAGAATGTTCTGGAGGAAGTAAAGCGTCTGGCAGCGTCCGGATATCAGGAAGTGGTACTGACCGGAATTCATTTAAGCTCCTACGGGATTGACTGCGGGGAAAGTCTGCTGCATCTGATCCAGATGGTGCATCAGGTGGAGGGAATCCGGCGTATCCGTTTAGGATCGCTGGAACCGAGAATCGTGACGGAAACATTTGCAGAAGAACTGGCAAAGATGGAGAAGATCTGTCCGCATTTTCATCTGTCACTGCAGAGCGGATGCGATGCAACGCTTGCCCGGATGAACCGGAAATATACGACGGAAGAATACGAAAATGCATGCAATATTTTACGGAAAAACTTTACGCATCCGGCAATCACAACGGATGTTATTGTTGGATTTCCTGGAGAGACAGAAGAAGAATTTGCACAGACAAAGGAATATTTAAAACGCATTCATTTTTATGAGATGCATATTTTTAAATATTCCCGACGGCAGGGAACCCGTGCGGCAGTGATGGAACATCAGGTGCCGGAGGAAATCAAGACGAAGCGCAGTGCCCAGCTGCTGGCACTTGCGGAAAGTATGTCGAGGGAATTCCGCGCGTATTATGTGGGAAAAGAGGAAGAAGTACTCTTTGAGGAACCAATGGAAGTTGACGGAGAAACGTGGTATACTGGATATACCAAAGAGTATGTAAAGATCGCGGCAAAAACGGCAGAACCGCTTGATAATGTGATGAAAAGGGGAAGAGTGGAAGCGGCTCTGACCGATGAGATTTACCGTATGAAACTATAGCGCTTGTATTTTTCCTCAATTTCGTATACAATAGATGGGACAGGACTTGTTGGAATGAACAAGGGCAGGGACGGCGAATATGGAGAATTTAAATAATACACAATATTTTACAGTACAAAAGGAACCGGAATTACAGGTAAGAGATGTTTTAGAGATCGTATTCCGTGCATTGAGTGAGAAAGGATACAATCCGGTGAATCAGATTGTAGGATATATTATGTCCGGAGATCCGACATATATTACCAGTCATAACAATGCGAGAAGTCTGATCATGAAGGTAGAGCGGGACGAACTTGTAGAAGAAGTTTTACGTGCATACATCAAAAACAATTCCTGGGAATAATCCGGTACGGGAGAATTATGCGGATTTTAGGATTGGATTTCGGTTCAAAGACAGTGGGGGTTGCTGTGAGTGATGCGCTGTTAATTACAGCGCAGGGAGTGGAAATTATTCGAAGGAAAGCTCCGACGAAACTCAGGCAGACACTGGCGCGGATCGAACAGCTGGTAAGCGAGTACGAGGTGGAAAAAATTGTGCTCGGTTACCCGAAAAATATGAACAGTACAGAAGGGGAACGCTGCGAGAAAACAAAAGAATTCAAGGAAATGCTTGAAAAACGCTGTGGTCTCCCTGTTATTTTATGGGATGAACGGCTGACAACAGTTGCAGCAGACCGTTCGATGATGGAAACAGGAATTCGAAGAGAAAACCGCAAGGAATATGTAGATGAAATTGCGGCTATTTTTATATTACAGGGATATCTGGATTATCTTTCAAATCATCCAGAAGAAAAATAAAAATACAAGGAAAAAATAAATGGAAAAAATTCAGTTTACAGATCCGGACACCAATGAGGTGGTGGAATTTGCTGTGGAAGAACAGACACAGCTGAATGGAATCAGATACTTACTTGTCTCTGATGGCAATGAAAACGGGGACAGTGAAGCATATATATTAAAAGAAATAAAGACACAGGATGAGGAAGTATTTTACGAGATGGTAGATGATGATACAGAGTTTGCTGCACTCGCGAAAATATTTGCTGAACTTGCGGATGAAGAAACACAGCTTTTATATTAGAGCGGAATATTATATTTGGAGGATTTATGAAAAAACAGGAAAAACAGAATAACAGTAAGCTTAAGATTATACCGTTGGGAGGTCTTGAGCAGATTGGTATGAATATTACTGCCTTTGAATACGAAGACAGTATTATTGTGGTGGATTGCGGTCTCGCATTCCCGGAAGATGACATGTACGGAGTGGATCTGGTGATTCCGGATGTCACTTATTTAAAGGAAAATATTGATCGTGTCAAAGGATTTTTTATTACGCACGGACATGAGGATCATATTGGTGCCATCCCATATGTTTTAAAAGATGTCAATGTGCCGATTTATTCGACCAGACTGACCAATGCCCTGATCGAGCACAAACTCGAAGAGCATGATATGCTCAAAAAAGTAAAAAGAAAAGTTGTCAAATACGGACAGCACATCAATCTTGGATGTTTCCGTGTAGAGTTTATCCGCACGAATCACAGTATTCAGGATGCGGCGGCACTTGCGATTTATTCCCCGGCAGGAATTGTCCTGCATACAGGAGATTTTAAGGTTGATTATACACCGGTATTTGGAGATGCCATTGATCTGCAGCGTTTCGGCGAGATCGGTAAAAAAGGAGTGTTAGCACTGCTTTGTGACAGTACCAATGCGGAGCGCCCGGGATTTACAGATTCCGAAAAGTCAGTAGGAAAAACGCTGGATAACATTTTTTCCGAGCATAAAAATACAAGAATTATTATTGCGACATTTGCATCCAATGTGGATCGCGTGCAGCAGATAATCAATTCTGCAGACAAGTTTGGAAGAAAAGTTGCGATTGAGGGACGAAGCATGGTCAATATTGTATCCATCGCTTCGGAACTGGGATATATTTCCCTGCCGGATAACATTCTGATTGATGTGGATCAGCTGAAAAATTATCCGGATGAAAAGACGGTTATCATTACAACGGGAAGCCAGGGAGAGTCCATGGCCGCATTGTCCCGCATGGCATCCGGCATGCACCGTAAAGTTACCATTAAGCCAAATGATACCATTGTATTCAGTTCCCATCCGATTCCGGGAAATGAGAAATCGGTTACCGGTGTGATCAATGAACTGATGCGCAAGGGTGCAGATGTGATTTTCGAAGATGTACATGTCAGCGGACATGCGTGCAAGGAAGATATCAAGCTGATTTATTCTCTGGTAAATCCGCTGTACGCGATTCCGGTGCATGGAGAATACAAGCATCTGATTGCACAGGCGAAGATTGCGGAAGAGCTTGGATATGACAGTGATCATATCAAAATCCTTTCTTCCGGAGATGTGCTTGAGATCGATGAGAATGGTGCAGAAGTGACCGGACATGTGCCGGTTGGCAATGTAATGGTAGACGGACTTGGTGTCGGAGATGTCGGAAATATCGTTCTTCGGGATCGTCAGCGTCTGGCAGAAGACGGAATTATTATTGTCGTCATGACACTCGAAAACGGAACCGGACAGGTACTTGCAGGACCGGATATCGTATCGAGAGGTTTCGTCTATGTACGTAATTCCGAGAGTCTGATGGATGAAGCAAAAACAGTTCTCGATAAGACCATGGATTATTGTATGGATCACAACATTACCGATTGGGGCAAGATCAAAAATGAAGTAAAAGATGCTCTGGGTGATTTCGTCTGGAAAGAGACCAAGAGACGTCCGATGATCATGCCGATTATCATGGAAGTATAGGGGTATTATGAATAAAGCTTTGTTCACTTTCATTAAAATTGCGTTTGTTATTATGCTGATCCTGCTGATTTTATATGGAACCGTTCATTTATGCAGGACCTGTTATGATTACGGGTATCGTTTCTTTGCAGAAAAGCAGATGGTACCGGATACGCAGGATGTGGAAAGCACGGAGGCACAATAGAAATAAATATGATAGTAGATGAACGACTGGTAACATATATCAATTCCCTGGATACGGGAAATACCAGAATTTTGGATGCTGTCGAACGAGAAGCTCTGGATTCCTATGTTCCGATTATTCGGAAGGAGATGCAGAGCTTTTTGAAGCTTTTGCTGGCGATGACAAAACCAAAAAGAATTCTGGAAGTCGGTACTGCGGTAGGGTTTTCTTCCATTCTGATGGCAGAATATGATCCGGTACCGTGTGAGATTGTCACGATTGAAAATTATGAAAAGCGAATCCCGATTGCCCGGGAAAATTTTAAGAGAGCAGGAAAAGAAGAGCAGATTACACTGCTTGAAGGGGATGCAGCGGAAATCCTTCCGACACTCACCGAGCCGTTTGATCTGATCTTTATGGATGCCGCAAAAGGACAGTATATTCATTTTATGCCGGATATTCTGCGTCTGCTGAAAACCGGAGGGACACTTGTCTCGGATAATGTGCTGCAGGATGGGGACATTATTGAGTCCCATTATGCGGTGATCCGCAGAAACCGGACGATTTACAAACGGATGCGGGAATATTTGTATGAGTTAACGCACCGGAAAGATCTGGTAACAGCGGTGCTGCCGGTGGGAGATGGAATTACAGTCAGTACAAAAGTAGAGGTAGAAAACGATGAGAAAGAATGAGTTGCTTGTTCCGGCAAGCAGTCTGGAAGTATTAAAAATTGCAGTTATTTATGGAGCCGATGCGGTCTACATCGGGGGAGAGGCATTCGGACTCAGAGCCAAAGCCAAAAATTTTACCAAGGAAGAGATGGCAGAGGGAATTGCATTTGCACATGCACGGGGAGTTAAAGTTTATGTGACGGCAAATATTCTGGCACATAATTATGATCTTGACGGTGTGAGGGAATATCTTACGGAACTGCAGAATATGAAGCCGGACCGGCCAGATGCACTGATCATTGCAGATCCGGCAATCTTTACGATCGCCGGAGAAGTATGCCCGGATATTGACCGCCATATCAGTACACAGGCAAACAACACCAATTACGGAACATTTCAGTTCTGGGAGAAACTCGGTGCTACCCGTGTGGTAACGGCAAGAGAACTTTCCCTGCGGGAGATCCGGCAGATCCGGGAACACATTTCCGATGATCTGGAGATAGAGACATTTGTACATGGCGCTATGTGTATTTCCTATTCTGGAAGATGTCTGCTGTCCAATTATTTTACAGGAAGGGATGCCAACCGCGGGGCATGTACACATCCGTGCCGGTGGAAATATTCTGTGGTTGAAGAGAAGCGTCCGGGTGAGTATTTCCCGGTATATGAGAATGAGCGCGGAACCTATATTTTCAATTCCAAAGATCTGTGTATGATTGAGCATATTCCGGATCTTCTGGAAGCAGGAATTGACAGTTTTAAGATTGAGGGACGTATGAAGACCGCACTTTATGTGGCAACGGTGGCGCGTACTTACCGTAAGGCGATTGACGATTATCTGGAGTCTCCGGAGAAATATCAGGAAAATATGCCATGGTATCTCGAACAGATCAAAAGCTGCACATACCGCCAGTTTACCACGGGATTTTTTTATGGAAAACCTTCGGAGGAGACACAGATTTACGATAACAACACGTATGAAAAGGGATATACCTATCTGGGAATTGTCGGTCCGAAAAATGAAAAGGGAATGTACCGGGTGGAACAAAAGAATAAATTTTCTGTCGGAGAACAGATCGAAGTGATGAAACCGGACGGACGCAATATGACCGTTACGGTGCGGGGACTGATGGATGAAAAGGGAGAGCCGATGGAATCCTGTCCGCATCCGCAGCAGATCTTTTATGTGGATCTGGGGATGGAACCGGATGAATATGATATTCTCCGGAGACGGGAAGAAGAAGCGATCGCCCTGGATTAAAAAAATCTTAAGAAACACCCTCTGTCTGAACAATTGCGAAAGCACAGAGGGTGTGCTAATATAAGACAAAAGGACGTTGTTCTTAAGTAGCGAGTGAACCAGATAAGGAGGAGAGATTATGCGTTTGCAAAGCAAAAAACTGATTGCTGTATTGTGTGCGCTGGCAATGATTATTTCTGTATTTCCAGTACAGGCAGATGCGGCAGCAAAACCGAAATTTGTAAAAAATTATACGGTTCTTTATGAAAACAGCACCGGTAAGGGTGTGTATACATATACCGTAACCAATCTTACCAAAGGGCAGAGGGTAAAATGGAGCCTTTCCGGCACCGGAAAAAGTTATGCAAAGCTGAAGAAAACAACGACATCCGTGAGCGGAAAGACATCTGCAAACAGTCTGACAATCCGCACCCGGGGAAAGGCAGCCGCAAAGAATAAAACCGTAATTGTAACTGCAAAAGTTTACAAAGGGAAGAAGTGCGTGAGCACGATCAAGACAAAGTCTGCCAAGATTAAAATACTGCCGAAAACAATTTCCATTGTAGATAACGGAGTCTTGAAATATCAGGTGGGACAGACCTATCAGTTCCGGTTCCGTATCACTCCGGCAAATGCCATCAGCACCAATGTCTGGACCGCTATGGATGGAAACGGAAATGATGTTTCGTCCATGATTACAAAGACCGGTGCATTTACTCCGGCAAAAGAAGGTACTTATACCATCACCGTGCAGGCCAAAGCGGGAAATAAAGTGGTTTCCGACAGCAAGGTTATTACTGTCGCAACTTCCATGACCGGAATTGCACAGATGGCAGCAAACAAGGTAGCGGCTGTATATTCCGGAAATGCCAAAAATCTTGTGAAAACAGGAGATTTTTCTATCCGGACCCAGGCAGGTGCAAAGATGGAAATCAAGTCGGCTGTATTTTCCGATGACGGAACACAGGTATTTCTTACAACCTATAATCAGCTGAAAGACGGTGCAACCTATACGGTTACCGATGGACAGTCAACATATGACTTTACCGCATCCGTGGGAAGACCGGTCAGCCTTAGAGTTGTGACAACAGAAGTGACCGTCGGAAAAGAGACACCAATCGAATACGAGATTCTTGATGCAAACGGAATTGATGTCAAGACAGCATATCCGGGAGATATTACTTATACGGAACGGATTACAAATGGTTACCGTACAAAGGATAATAAGATTTATATGACCAGAGTTGGGGATACCGGAACGGTTACACTGACTTATAAATGTGCAAGCGATCCGAATCTGGTACTGACCGGAAGCGGAACCTTTGTATGTAAGGCAGCCAGTGTGTCAAACAACACAAACCTTACACTTACCTCTTCGGAAGCAGTGCCAAATTACAGTGCATCCAGTTACAAGGACAATCATAATGTAGCATCCGGCAGCAATTATTATGTACATTTCCGGGCATTGGATACAGACAATACCGAGATGAAGTATGACAGCATCAAGTTTGAGTCTTCCGATCCGGACACATTGCTTGTAAATCCTGGAAAGAACAATGTTGCTTATGCAACAGCAATCAAGACAGGTACCGCAAATATTATCGTTACCGCAACCTATGCAAAGCAGGAATACACTTATGTATACGAGATTACGGTGGCGGAACCGGCATACCTTGCAACACTGACTGCAGATAATACGCAGATTACCATGTCAAACGCTTATGCGGCAGGCTATAAGGAATACGTCAATATCGATGGACGGGATCAGTATGGTCAGAGTATGAAACTTGAAAACGAGACATACCAGATCGTAGAAAACAGTACCAATAAAGTATCTATGGCTACCTATGATCCGGCAACCGACCGTATGGTATTTGACGCATCCGGAAGGGCAGCAGGTGTTTACAATTATACCCTGACCCTGACAATGAACGGACATAAGGCATCCGTTAATGTTACCGTTGTTGTACAGACTCCTCCTTATAATGGAGCATCTTCCTATAAGGTTGATATCAGCAAACCGGTCATTGATCTGGCAATTACTTCCGGAGCATCTGCATCGGATCTGCTTGCATCAAAAGTGACAACATTGCGTCTGGCAGAGTATCGCGGAGGCGTATTTTATCAGTATGTGAATATTGCATCTGTAAGGATCAGTAAGGGCGGACAATATTATGAAAGTGATCTGTCAAAGGGTGGATCTTCAACAGAACCTGCAGCAATTGGCAGTGGATCAGAAATTCCGATTTCTGCGGTTTCACTGAATGGAAATGTTGTGACAAAGGCACAGACAGGTACTTATCTGCTGGAACTGAAGTTCTATCCAAGTGATGGACAGAGCACATCACTGGCTACAACTACGGGATATCTGGAAGTTACCGACAGTCAGGCAAATCCAGTGATCAGTGTAGATCGCACCGTATCTACCGTAAACTGTAAGACGGCACTGGATCTGGCAAAGAACTGCCTGAGCATTCAGGGAATGGATGGCGGAGTGATTGCAGACTGTACCGTCACCGGATCGAGTGTACCGGGCGCAAGTTATTCCGTTACTTCAGGAATGTCTGTCAATATCAATTCCGTTGTTGTACAGGCAACCACAACACTTTCCGATAAGACAACGGTTGTATCTAATTATACGGTTTCTGTGGGAAGGACATTGAGAAATCAATAGTAAGCTGTTTATTGGTAATGGCATGTAAATAGTGGGGTATGATTCTTTGAATCATGCCCCCTTTTAAGTCAAAATCTGGTGATGCAGACTTTGACCGGGTATTTAATGGAGAAGAAGGAATGAGACAACAACTTCTTGATGAACTTATGCAGATATCAGAAGAGGAAAGTAAATATAAGGCAGGACAGGCCGCGATTGAGGAACAGTTATACAGCGAAGCGTCCATACAGGAGATTGATCGTCAAAAACTGCTCAGAAGGGGAAAACTGATTACTGTAAGACGTCACAGCAGATTTGTGGAATTTCCGTTGCACCGGCATAATTATGTGGAATTTATGTATGTGGTACAGGGGGAGATTACACATGTAATTGACGGAAAAGAATTAACACTTTATAAAGGAGATTTACTGATGCTCAATCAGTATGTGGAACATGCGATTCACAGAGCTGAATTTGAAGACATTGGAATCAATTTTATTGCTTTGCCGGAATTTTTTGAAATTCCGCTTGGAATGCTTCAGGAAAAAAATGTTTTAGCGGAGTTCATTGCAGGGGCATTCCGGCAGAAGAGTCCGGTTCCTCATTATCTGATTTTTCGTTTAAAGGAGAATCCCCAGATTGAAAATCTGATGGAGAATATGATAGAATCCATGCTTTATGAATATATGAATGAAGATGTTATCAATCAGTATTCCATGGGACTTGTCTTTTTGTATTTGTTAAATCATTTGGAGAATTTGAGCCATAATTCTTCTATGGATTACAAGGAGACTATTGTGCAGTCGGTTCTTGAATATATCAACAGTGATTGTAAAAATGCAAATTTGACAAAGATTGCAGCAGATACACATCAGTCAGTTACCGTATTAAGTAAGCTGATCAAGCAAAAGACAGGGGCAAATTTTCAGGATTTACTGCAACAGAGGCGATTTCAGGCTGCGGTCAAACTTCTTGAGGAAACGGATCTGTCAATCGAAGATATTTCACTTGATGTAGGATATGAGAATCAGAGTTATTTTTTCAGGCAATTTAAAAAAAGATTTGGTATGACACCGAGATCTTATCGCATAACACATCAAAAATAAAAATATCAAATAAGGACAGTTTTTTGGTCTAATCAGAGGCTAAAAAGCTGTCCTTATTTTTGTTATGGTGAAGCAAATGAAAAAGGAGGCGTGTTTTATGGATACGATACGTGCTATTATTTTTGACCTGGATGGGGTCATTTGTTTCACAGATAACTATCACTATCAGGCGTGGAAAGAATTGGCAGATGCAGAAGGAATCTATTTTGATGAGAAAATTAATGGACGATTAAGGGGTGTAAGCCGTATGGAAAGCCTTGATATCATTTTGGAGCGAGCATCAAGATGCTATACACAGGAAGAAAAAGAACAGCTTGCTACAAGAAAGAATGAAAGTTACGTTCGTCTATTGGAAAAGATGTCTCCAAGGGATCTTTCGGATGAAGTAAAAAATACGTTGGACACCTTGCGACAGCGCGGTTACAAGCTTGCAATCGGATCAAGCAGTAAGAATACAAAGAAGATTTTAAAGCAAATTGGATTAGATGGATATTTTGACGCGGTCAGCGATGGAACAAACATTACAAAGTCAAAACCGGATCCGGAGGTTTTTATAAAAGCGGCGGAAATGGTTGAGGAAAAGCCGGAAAATTGTCTTGTTGTAGAAGATGCACTTGCAGGAATTGATGCGGCTTATGCCGGTGGATTCATAAGTGCAGGGATTGGAGATGCCGCGAGTCATAAATATGTGACATATCCAATCCATACATTTTCGGATCTGCTTTCCATTGATAAGTTGTGAAAAAGTCAGTGGAGAGGTGTAATTTGAATTAATCGTACCTCTAACAATTCTAATGTGACATCCAGTTCGAGGATTTCATCGGAGTTGACAGACACAATTTTCTGATGAAATCCAGGAACGGATGATTTTTTTAACCAATCAATTTCCTGAGGTGTAGTAAGTTCCAATGCACCCATAGAAACCCATTGATCGAAAGCACTTCCATGCGTTCGATTTACATAGGTTTCAGAAATCTTATAGTTTCCCTGTGGAATATCAGATAAACACAGGGAGATCATTACCGGTTCCGAATCAGCAAAAACGGTATAGCGGTCTGTTTCTGTCATATCAAAACGTTCTCCATTCGCATATAAGTAATTAAAATGCCTGTAATTGTAAAGCATGACTTGAAAACTATCATTTTCACGGGTGATAAAATATTCGTCTCCACGCCCAAGAAACTGATCACCCAATTGTTGAAGAAGTGTGTAGGCATAATAACTGGCTTTTGGAATTCCATTTACGGTAAAAAGACCAAGTCCACCGAAAAATAACATATTTGGTAAAGAACTGTCTGCCATAAGATCTGTGAGCGCCTGATAAGTAAAACTTTCCAGACGGTCATAGTTTTCAAGGATGTTCTTGACAATATAACAGGATTTGAAGCAGGTATCATTCAGTAGATCCTGTTGGCTTGGTGTATTATTCCATTCGGATAAGTAGATTGGCAATTTACCAAGATTTAGCCGGCGTCGTTCTCTGAGAACCTGCATGACAAAATCTTTGAGTCCGTCTGGTGATTCCGATAAACTCATGGCATATATGAAACCGAAAGATTCTTTTGAATGATTTTTATTGGAAATCAGTTTGGTGTCATAATAAGTGAAACTTAAACTGTCAGGGATGCAGTCGTTTTGTTTACACCATTCCAGAAAGTTCAGATACCAGTTTTCGTAGCCTTCGGATACGATGTAGTAAGTCGGCGGAAGACTAAATTCAATATCCGGACAGAAATTTTTTACGCAAAGGAAAGTTTCCTTATAAAACTGAAAGAAGTCTTTTTCGTTTGAAAATCCGAAAAGATCCATGTTTGTGTTGGGCTGGTTCCAAAGACCGAATTTCCATGAGCGAATTACCTCAAGTCCATAGCGGTTGCTGATATGTTGCAGAAACTCTGAAACAAGCCGGCACCATGCGGCAATGGAATGGGGGTGGCTGACATTAGAACCAAACAAGCGTTTATTTGGATATTTGGCGAGCTTTTCCGGCATGTAAGAAAGTTGAATCCATGGATTAAGATGAAGTTTGGTTACAAAATCAAGAATTTTATCAATATATGTAAAACTGTACACAGGTGTACCGTTTGCTTTCTCATTGTACACATGCAGATCATCTGAAAATATACCGCATAATTTAATATATTCAAATCCAATCCTATTTTGAAATCTGGTCAACATTTCCTGAATATCACAGATTAACACATCACTGGCACGACCGACTGTCATCATTTTTTTCCATGTATGTAGCAATACGTAAGAACTTCCATTTACAGAGAAATCAATTTGTTTTTTTGATATAGGGGATACGACGTGGGTATGTGTATTGTCGTTTAAATATTTCTTTAATCCTGCAATATAATTATGTTGTTCTAATTGTTGAGAGGTCTGTTGCTTTTCTTTTTTTTGCTCGCGCCGATATTCTTTTGGCAGCATTCCATATTCTTTTTTTAAAAGAGTTACAAAGGCATGACTATTAGGAAATCCGCTGTCAATCGCTACTTCATCAATATTTTTATCTGTTATGGAAAGTTCCTGCATCGCATGCATAAGGCGGTATTGATTCAGGTAGCTTAGAAAATTCATCCCAAAATAGTCAACGAAGAATTTTGAAAGATAGGGAACGGACAAATGAACTTCATCGGCAAGTTCTTTTAAGGTTATGTTTTCTGTATAGCGCTGTTGGATTAATTGTGATATTTCTGCTATCCGGATAGCGTATTTGTGGTTTTTCTTTTCATTTGCAGTCGATAATTTTACACGGAAATGAAGGTACATAATATCCATAACATTATAGATATATGACCAGTTGCGAAGTTCGTAGCCATCTTTTTTGTCCACATTTGTTTTGATGATGTGAGCAATCAGAGAGCGTAATTGTGCAATTGCTTCCTGATTATCCGACATGGGACTAATACAGAAGAAGCGGGGATGTGATGGAACCGGCAGAATCTGTTCAAATAATGTTTGATTAAACAGAACGGTTATGATGACACAATTGACACCATGTAGTTCATGAAGTGTAAGTGGATTGATGCAAAAAATATCATCTTCCCTGAGACTGTACATATGATCATCAAATTGTAATGTACAGCTTCCGGAAACAATCATGGACAATTCAAAATAATCATGCATCTGTTGGCGGATATGATCAAATCGCTGCATCGTACACCGGATCGGCATGTGTACATCGTTATCGGAAATAAGATAGTAGTTCTCTGACATAAAATTCCTCCATTTCATATAAAAAGGTAACTATATTGATTAAAACATATATGCAATACAAAAATCAATAAAAACATAGGATTTTTAATCTATTTTTTAGAGGCGAGACTAAATTTAAGGTAAACGTATAGAAAAAAGAAAAACACATTAAAAAAATGAGTGAAACAGATAAAAAACAAAATCACATAAAAATTAACAAAAATCTATAATAAGCATAAAGACGAGGTGATAAAAATGAGTGAACCAATTTTAACAGTTGCAAATATGAATAAGAAATTTGGAAGTACAGTGGCTTTGAATGATGTATCACTGACTGTATATCCGGGAGAAATAAGAGGACTCATTGGAGAAAACGGATCGGGAAAGTCAACGGTTACTTCTATTGTAGCAGGAATGCAGGAATGTGACAGCGGTGCGATGACATTTCAGGGACAGAGCTGGAAGCCGCTTAGCATGATCGATGCACTTCACAAGGGAATTGGAATGATTGTTCAGGAGAGCGGAACAATACCGGGGATTACGGTAGCTGAGAATATTTTCCTTGCGGAGTCTGAAAAGTATAAGAATAAGTTCGGCCTGATTAATCGTAAGAAAATGAATGCGGATGCGACCAGGGTGATGAAAAATATCGGTGTCAATGATGTAACAGGCGAAATGCTTATGCAGAAGCTTGATTTTCAAACCAGAAAGCTTGTAGAGATTGCTAAAGTTGTGATGAAAGAACCTCAGATTCTGGTAATCGATGAGACGAGTACAGCATTATCACATGACGGAAGAGAAATTTTATATGACATTATGAATCGCTTCCGTAAAGAAAATAAATCAGTGATTTTTATTTCGCATGATCTGGATGAAATTATGGAAGTCTGTGATACGTTGACCGTTCTTCGAGATGGCAAGATTATCCGGACATTTGAAAAAGCAGAATTTGAGGCCGGAGCAATCCGCGCGAGCATGATCGGAAGAGAGCTGCAAGGTGATTATTATCGAAGTGACTTTCAGGCAAGTTCACAGCCGGAAGTGGCATTGGATGTAAGAAATCTGGTATATGAAGACCGGTTAAAAGGGATTTCATTTCAGGTGCATAAAGGAGAAATCGTTGGAATCGGTGGATTGGCACATTGCGGAATGCATTCTCTTGGAAAGGTTTGTTTTGGAGCATTAAAGCCGGAAGAGGGAAGCGTTACGGTGGAAGACGGAACAATCATTGACAGTCCGGCAATTGCAATGAAGAAACGTGTGGGTTATGTATCGAAGGACAGAGATGTTGAGTCGTTATGTCTTAATGCAAGTATTGAAGATAATATTTCAATTGCAGGAATGAGTGAATTTGCGATCAATAATTTTCTGATTCTGAAAAATCGAGAAAAAAAATATGTGAATCATCAGATTGAAGAATTGTCCATCAAATGTGCGGGAAGAGATCAGTCAGTATCACAGCTTTCCGGAGGAAATAAGCAGAAGGTCGTATTTGGAAAATGGATTGGATGTGGAAGTGAAATCCTTATTCTGGACTGTCCGACACGAGGCGTGGATATCGGTGTAAAACAGGCAATGTACCAGCTTATGGTGAGATTGAAAAATGAGGGAAAATCAATCCTTATGATCAGTGAGGAATTACCGGAACTGATTGGAATGAGTGATCGGATTCTAATTATGAAAAATGGTGAGGTCTCTGCGGAATTTGAGAGAAGCGAAACTCTTTCTGATGCACAGATTATTGAATATATGATTTAGGAGGCAAAAAAGAATGACGAAAAATAAAAAAATGATGATAAGTGCGTTGCCTTTTGTAGCACTTATCGTATTGCTTGCAGTATTTTGTGGAATTGTAAGCAGTAAAGGATATCGTCTGGATATGTATATTAAGATTGTATTTAATGAAGGGATTGTATTATCAATTGTTGCAACAGGTGCAATTTTTATTTATACACTGGGTTCATTTGATATCAGCCTGGGAGCCGCAACGCTTTTTGCGGCCACGCTGGGAGTACTTACCTATAATGCAACTGAAAATTTTGCGTTGATGATTATCGTGATTTTATTAGCAGGAATTGTTTGCTCACTGGTCAATTCAGTGCTTGCGTCCATATTTCATATTCCGGTGTTTGTTACAACGGTAGCAATGATGTCCGTGTTATCCGCGATTGCATCGCAGATTATTACGACAAAAGGTGGTGCGGTTGGTGGAATCAGTATTCCAAGCGAGGTTGTAAAACATCTGGATAACTCGGCATTTAAGATTGGAGTTCTGGTAATCTGGGTTGCGATCTGTGTATTTGTTTTTGATTATACAAAGTTTGGAAGAAGAGAAAAATTTGTAGGTGGAAACCCAATCTGTGCGCAGCTTTCCGGTATTAAATATAACACATATGCAATATTGGGCTTCCTTTTGGCGGGAGTAGGAGTAGGAATCGGTGCATTTATGACATTGGTATATACACCATCTGTTACAACAACGACAGCCGGGGATATTGGAATGAATATTATGGTTGCAATTGTATTTGGAGGAATGCCGATTTCAGGTGGTGCCAGATCAAAGATTTACGCGGCAGTTGTTGGAGGATTCTCTTATATTGTATTAAATAATATTTTGGATCTGCTCATTGATTCTACATCGGGATATGGCATTACGCAGATTGTAAGTGCAGTGTTTTTTCTGATTATAGTATATGTTGCAAGCGTTAACTATCGTTCGCAGACTTTACCGCGATAAAACAAGAATTTAACACATTGTGTGTTAAAGATAAATTTTAAAAGAAAACAGGGAGGAAGAAATTTATGAAACGAACAATGAAAAAAATGTTAAGCTTTGGTCTTGTTGCAGCTATGTCTCTGACAATGCTGGCCGGATGTGGAAACAGTAAGGATGCAACAAATGATACAAATGTTTCAAATGGACAGGAGGAAAAAAAGCCGACAGGAGATGTCAAGATTGGTGTTCTGGTTCAGGATGTCAGTGGTGAGGAAGCATTAGGATTCCGTTCTTACTATGAGAATTATATTGCGGATCAGTATGGTGTAACATTTACTTACACAGACGAACTTAAGGATGCTGCAAGTGAGAAATCTGCAATTGAGAAGTTTGCTTCTCAGGGATATCAGGCAGTCATTTCTTTTCAAGCAATGATCGTGCATTACAGATTGAAACATGTGAGGAAAACAAGATTTATTATGCAGTTGCAGCAGGAACACTTGATCAGGAACAGTTTGAAAAATATAAAACAGATGAATATTTTCTTGGACAGGTGGGTCCGAGTATGGATACAGAGTATGAAGCTGGTGTAGAAATGGGCAAGTTCTTTGCAGATAAAGGCATTAAGACTGCTGCAATCTATGGCGCATTTATTCCGAATCCAATGCACGTATATCGTACAGCCGGCGTACTTGCAGGACTTGGACTTTCTTATGGCGGAGCGACAACTGAAGAGGATGTAGTTGGTTTGATTTTTGCTGATCAGGGTATAGATTTGTCAAAGATTTCAGGAGATATCAAGATCGTATCTTATTTACAGGGATATGGTGATACAACAACAGACGAGATCAATGCAGCCATTCAGGCGGCTCCGGAAGCATTCATCTCTGTCGGAATGGCAACAACATTCTTTACACAGCAGTTGAATGCAGCAGGTATTGAGTTTTCTGATATTGATTCCTTTACCAAGAGTAATGGAGAGGCAATCACAAACGGAAAGCTTGTATATCTTGCTGGAAAATATTCATCATCGGTAGGACCTGCTTTTGCATTAGTGATGAATGCAATCAATGGGAATGTAATTCGTGATGCGCAGGGAAATGCTGTGTCACTCAGCCAAAATTATCAGGTAGCAACAGATAGTGAGACATTTGATAAATTTTACAAGAATGATAATGGTGATAACCCGATTTACAGTAGGGATACATTGGATCAAATTATTGGTGATACAGTTACTTTTGATACTATCAATGAGGTGGTTGCATCTAATTAACTTGTTTTTTATTATTTGGTCGCGGCTTCTTAAAGAAGCCGCACCCTCTCCCAATAGATGAATTTATTACTTTCATCTATTGGGAGAGGGTATGAAAAATTATCCTGTAAAAAGAAAGGAGAAGATAACATGAAAAGTAAAAACAGACTTTGTATAAAAAATTTAGCAGGAGCACTTGCCATACCGGTACTGGTGGCTATTTTGTTACAGGGTATTTGTATGGCAAAAGGAAAAACAATGATCATGAATATGACAAGCTTTGACAATTTTGTTGTCTATATTGCAATTGTTATGATCACAACTATCGCTTTGTCCATCAATCTTAACAGTGGACGTTTTGATTTTTCTTTGGGATCAATGGCATTGCTTTCCTCTGTGATTGGTGCAAAGATTACATATTCGTTTTTAGGTGGAGGTCAGGGCAGTGCACCGATAATGCTGATGCTTACTATTTTATTTGGTATGCTGCTTGGACTGATTTCCGGTGTTTTGTATGTGGTTTTACATTTGCCACCAATTATTACGTCTCTTGGTGTAACACTGATTTATGAAGGAATTCTTTTTACAATTACAGAAGGTCGTTACGTTATGAAAGAGGTACAGAATTCATCCATGACTGCTTTTACAGGAAACTGGCTTTATGCAGCAATTATTATTGTGGCGGTACTGGTAATTATTATTGGACTCTTTGATTATACAAAATTCGGATACGATTATAACGCACTTAAGAATGGTCAGAAGGTTGCAGTTAATACCGGAATTAAAGAAATTCCAAATGCAATTGCCTGTTATGTGATCTGCGGTGGCCTGATGGGAATTGTTGGCTTTTTAAACGCTTCCAGAAATACAACCATCAATGGAGGTCAGCTTAACTTTGGATCTATCAGTATTATGTTTACTGCATTTCTTCCAATGTTTATTGGATCTTATATCAGCAGATTTACCAATGAAAAGATTGGATTTTTACTTGCAGCTTTATGTATGTCAATGTTGAATTCCACATTTGCGGTATTCTCAAATGAAGTAAATGCATCCATGCAGGCAATCATTAATGCTTTATTGCTTGTAGTGTTCCTAATTTATCTGAGTAACGAACATTTATTGATTCGTGTGTTTACCGGAAAACGCAAATAAATTGCGTCAAGTTTTTACAAAAAACCTGACATGTAGCGTCAGTCTTTGCTGAATGCAACCTTAAATAACTGATGCTTAACAAATGGAGGACAGAAATATGATCAATTTGACAAAGGCACCCTTCTTTCTTGTGAAAGAGGATATCGAGTGGGTTGAAAATACAAAAAAAGCAATGACGTTAGAAGAAAAAATCGGTCAGTTATTTGTACCGATCGGATATTCAGGAGATGCAGATTATCTGGAACATGTTATGCTTTCACACCATATCGGTGGAATCATGTATCGGTGCGGTGAGGCTAAGGAGATGCAGAGAACACATCGTTATCTTCAGGAACATAGTAAAATTCCACTTTTGGTCGGAGCTAATCTTGAGGATGGTGGATGTGGAATTGCAACGGATGGAACACAGTACGGAAAACAGATGCAGATAGCTGCAACCGGAGATACCGAGGACGCCTATCGTTTAGGAAAAGTAAGTTGCAGCGAGGGGGCAGCGGTGGGATGTAACTGGGCGTTTGCACCAGTGGTTGATATTGATAGAAACTGGAGAAATCCGATTACTAATGTGCGTACATATGGTGACGATCCGGATCGGGTCTTAGCATGTGGTGTTAATTATATAAAGGCTGCAAAAGAAGAAAATGTACTTGTTGCAATTAAACATTTTCCGGGAGATGGCTGCGATGAGGTGGATCAGCATATTCTTACCAGTGTGAACAGTCTCTCCTGTGAGGAGTGGGATGCAACCTACGGAAAGATTTACAGCGGACTGATTCAGGCGGGAGCGCAGACGGTGATGGTCGGTCATATTGCACAGCCGGCATACCAGAAAGCTTATAATCCGGATTTTCCGGACAAGTTAGTTCCTGCAACACTTTCTCCGGAACTGTTAAAAGGCTTGCTTCGTAAAAAGCTTGGATTTAACGGATTGATTGTTACCGATTCTACCTGCATGGTTGGTTTTAGCTGTGCAATGGAAAGAGAGAAGGCGGTGCCTTATGCAATTGAAGCCGGATGTGATATGTTCCTCTTTAATAAAGATCTGGACGAAGATTATCGGTATATGTTAAACGGATACAGGCAGGGAATTCTGTCGGAGCAGCGTTTGGACGAGGCAATCACAAGAATTCTTGCAACTAAGGCTGCGCTGGGTCTTTATAAGAAAGCAAAGAGTGAGATTGTGCCGACGGAAGAAGCACTTCGTGTGATGCGTTCGGACGAACATGTCACATGGGCGAAAGAAAGTGCCAATGCTGCGGTTACGCTGGTTAAGGATACACAGAAGATCTTGCCGCTGAGTCCGCGGAAAACGAAGAAAGTACTGCTTGAGATTATGGGAGATTTCCCTTCAAATGAGAGAGTGTTGGAGAGTTTTCGAAGCAAACTGGTAAAAGAAGGCTTTGATGTAACGATATATGAACCGGAGAATTTCGAGACTGCAAAATTTGATGTCGGGACGTTTAAGAAAAGTTATGATCTCGTTATCTATATAGGAAATGTTGAGAATGCTTCCAATAAAGTGACCAATCGTCTTTCCTGGTACACATTCTGGGGAAACGGAAACAATGTTCCGTGGTTTGTTGCGGAACGTCCGGTGATGTTCATCAGCCTCGCAAATCCGTATCATCTGATAGATGTGCCGATGATCAAAACCTATATCAACGGATATTCTAACAGTGAGTATGTGATAGAAAGCGTTGTGGAAAAAATCATGGGAAGAAGTGCATTTACTGGTAAGAATCCAGTAGACCCGTTCTGTGGAAAAGAGTACTTGAAGTGGTAAGAGTGAGAGAAAAAAGTTATGGTGAAAAATTTAAAATTGTTGGATAAAGCGTTGCAGCTGTTACCGGAAGTAAAAGAAACGGTGGTTGAACCTCTGGATATAGCAGCTTTTTTAAAGCCTCTTAAAAAGGGAGATTCAGTTGAAATTGATTTTGGTCGACATCTTGTGGGGCACATAAAATTAAAGTTGGGGTATGTTCGTTCACATCCGGATGCTCCGGTATGGCTTCGTTTCTCGTTTGCAGAAAATAAAAAGGAATTCGAGGAACGGGTGGAAGATTATCAGGGCTGGATCTGTTCGGCATGGGTGCAGCAGGAACAGGTGCATATTGATCTTGTCCCGGGAGAATATTTTCTGCCCAGAAGATATTCGTTTCGTTACGTGAAAATCGAAGTGCTTGATGTCAGCTCTAAATTTGACCTGATTATTGAAGAGGCAAAAGCGGTTGCGTTGTCTTCAGCAGATGATAGCCGTTTATCCGCATATCATAGCGAGAATAAGGAATTGGAACAGCTTGATCGCATTGCCTGTAATACGCTGCATGATTGTATGCAGAAGGTATTTGAGGATGGACCAAAACGTGACCAGAGACTCTGGATGGGAGATCTTCGTCTGCAGGCACTTGCCAATTACGAGACTTATCAGATGAATGATATGGTAAAAGGATGTCTGTATCTGTTTGGGGCCTTACCGATGGAAAACGGTCAGGTTGGAGCCTGTGTATTCTTAGAGCCGGAGCCGGAAGTGGATGATACGAGTATGTTTGATTATTCACTTCTGTATGTTGTTGCTTTGTGGGATTATTATAAGCAGACAAAAGACAAGGAGGCGCTTCGTGACTTGTGGGAGACTGCAAGAACACAGATTTCGTTGGCGCAGAAACGAGTGGATAACGGCATTGTAAGAGACCGTGATGTGTTAGGATGGTGTTTTCTTGACTGGTCGCTAGAATTAAATAAGCAGGCGGGAGCACAGGGGGTTTTACTGTATGCGATGCAGAGTGCGATTGCAATTGCACAAGAATTAAGAGAAAATCGTGATGCAGAATGCTTAAAAGGAACTTATGAAGTCTATCGAAAGGCAGCAAAAGCATATTTTTACGATGAAAAGAAAGGACTTTTTGTCAGCGGAGAAAATAGACAGATTTCTTATGCAAGTCAGGTCTGGCTGATTCTTGGCGGTGTAGTCGATTCCGAAGAAGGTCTTCGGATTTTACATAATGTTGCAGCAGATAGGGAGGCTCTTGAGATGGTGACTCCGTATATGTATCACTACTATATTGAAGCATTGTTAAAATGCAACGCGGATGAGGAAGCACTTGCTGTTTTGACAGAGTATTGGGGTGGTATGGCGCGGCTTGGTGCAGATACATTCTGGGAGCTGTATAATCCGAAGAATCCGGATGAATCCCCGTACGGCGGAACTATTGTCAATAGTTATTGTCATGCATGGAGCTGTGCACCGGCCTATTTCTTGCGTAAATATTTTGGAGAAAATTAAATAGGAGGAACTATTTATGAAAAAAATTGGGAGCAAAGTGCTTTTAATGATGGTTCTGTTTGTTGTTATATTTGGACTAAATACGATAACTTCTGTAAGATCACAAAATCGTGTAAAACGGTCTGGATTAGAAATCACGGAGCAGTATATTCCAATTCAGACAGAAATATTTACGATTCAAAAAAGTATGGAACGAGGTCAGAAATACCTTAATATTATTAGTTTGTATGATAATGCAGAACTTCGTCAACAGCTTGAAGGTTCATTGGCAGAGGAAGTGTCAACTATTACTGAGAGCGAGAAGAAGATAGATGTGTATCTAAAAGATAATAACAATACAAAGTTAAAAGATGCAATTAAGAAATATGAAGAATTCCTTGATAAAGTGCTCTTGCAATTTTCAACAATACAGGAATATGTAGATACGGGGGATTTTGCGCAGGCAAGTATAGCACTTGGATCCGATTTCCAAAATCTTGTTAGAGATATGGGAGAGAAAACGGAAACGAATCTCACGGAAAATCTGGAAGGTGGAATTTCTGAACAGTCAAAGTTGTATAATCAGGCAGTTGATATGAATATTCAAGTGACGAAAATATTATTTGTTATATTTATAATGGTGTCGGTAGTGGTTCTTTTGATTATGAGGAGAACAGTAAGCAAACCGGCAAGTGCAGCCAGTTGTCAGTTAGATCATATTATTGATGATATTAACAAGAAAAAAGGAGATCTTACAAAACGCATTACAGTCCGTTCACATGATGAAATCGGTCAATTGTCAGAAGGTATTAATAATTTTATTATTCAATTACAGATGGTTATTCGTAAAGTTCACCACCAATCGGAGTCAATGCAGAATTCTCTTGGGGTGATGAATACAGAAGTGAACAGTTCCAGCGAAAATGTAAATTATATTGCTACGACGATGGAAGAAATTACGGCAAGTATGGAAGAAATAGCATCTTCAATTGAAGGGCTTATGAAGAATACACATGAGATATTGGAGTTTGTTAATAATGTAGGTGATCAGACGAAGGAATGTGTTTCCATTTCTTCCGATATTAAAGCTTTGGCAATTGGCGTAAAAGAAGAAACTGAAAAGAAGAAAAATGAAATTTCAAATCTTATTAATGAAAAACAGAATGCTTTATTTTCTTCGATAGAGGCGAGCAGGCAGATTACAAATATAAATAATTTAACCAATGATATTCTTGATATTGCAAGTCAGACAAATCTTCTGGCTTTAAATGCATCTATTGAAGCTGCGCGTGCCGGAGAAGTAGGGAAAGGTTTTGCTGTTGTGGCTGAAGAAATTCGACAATTGGCTGAAAACAGTAAAAATACTGCAAATGATATTCAGAGTATTAGTGTAGAAGTGATATCGGCAGTAAATCAACTTATGGAGAATGCACAAAATCTTATGTACTTTGTACAAAATCGGATTATGAGTGATTACGTTGGATTTGAAGGTGCTACGGATACGTATTATGAGAAGGCAGAGCATATGGATTCTGTTATGGCTGTTTTTAACGATAATATTTCGGCATTACATAAGGTTATGGCTGAGATGAATAATGGAATCACCAACATATCAACGGTTGTGGAAGAAAATGCACAGGGAATTAGCAGTGCAACAGAAAATGTGTCTGATCTTGCAAATTCTATCACGAACATTCGACAACAAGCAACGGAAAACGTTGACTCTTCAAAACATCTTATGGAAGAAATGAATCGTTTTCAGAAAATTTAGGATCAGATTCAGGGAAAGATGGGAAACATGAGAAAAAAAATTGCGTTTCTTGCAGGTGCAATCAGTTTTGATAATCAGAATCGTGTGATCGACGGTGTATTAAGACGTGCTGCGGAATTCGATACGGATGTATTTATTTTTACATGCTTTGTGAACTATGATGAGTCGGAAGAAAACAAAGTCGGAGCATTTCAAATTATGGAACTTCCGGATCTTACTACCTACGATGGTGTGATCGTTATGAAAAATTCAATACAATATGAACCGGCTTCCAACTCGTTGATGAACCGGATAAAAGAGAGCAGGATTCCAGCGGTAAGTGTTGATGAATATATTGATGGAATGCATAATGTCGGAATATCGGATTACAATAGCCAGAAACGTATTGTAGAACATCTGATAAAGAAACATCATCTGACAAAAATCAATTATGTGTGCGGTATTCTACAGGGCAAAGAAGGAATGGAACGTTATCGGGCATATAGGGATGCTATGGAAGAGCATGGCATTCCTGTTTGTGATTGTCAGGTTTACTGCGGAAATTATAATCGTGAAAGCGGAAGAAAAGCCATCGAATATTTTATGAAAAACCAGACGCCGCAGGCAATTGTATTTGCAAATGATGCGATGGCGATCGGCGGAATGGAGCGCTTGCAGCAGTATGGTTATGAAATCCCAAAAGATATCGTAGTAACCGGTTTTGACAATGATGAGCTGTCCGCATTTTATATTCCGTCTTTGACGACCGTTGATCGCAGACAGGAAATGCTCGGGGAAAAGGCGGTCGATCTGCTTTTTGATGCACAAAGTCATACATCTGTGAAATTGGAAACCCAGATTCTGTATCGGGAAAGCTGCGGATGTAACTGCCAGACACCAAAGTCGATCCGGGATCTTCGAGTGGAATATCAGAACCAATGCTTAAGCTATGAGGAGGCACTAGATGCGTTAAAAAGTATGGAACTCGATCTGACCGGGCTTGAGAGTGTGGAAGAATTGTGTTCGCGGTTAAAAAAATATGTTATCCGATCAGATATGAAAGAGTTTTATCTTTGCCTGTGTGATGAAAAAAAGTTGTTTGCGTATGATGACATAAAAACTAATATCAGAGAACAAGCGATTTGTGAGCACTATACCCAAAAGGTTCATATACCGCTTGCCTATCATGATAGAAAGTTTGACTCCTATGGAAAATTTCCGTCAAAGGAAATTTTGCCTTATGAAATGAGAAATAAATTACAGAAAACATTCTACATAGTGACACCAATTTATTATCAAAAAATATGTTATGGATATTGTGTCTCGGATGGAAGTGTCTTTGCGTTAAAAAGTGAGCTTGCATATTTATGGACGGTTAATATCGGTATGGCACTCGAAAATATTCGCAAATGGAAATGGATCAATCAGATGAATGAGAAGATCAACCGTATGTGGAAGTATGACATGCTGACACAGGTGTTCAATCGGAGTGGCTTTTTTTATTCCGCAAATGCGGTTGTTGAACGGATTAAAGGACAACATCGGCGGGCATTTATGATTTTTTTAGATATTGACGGTCTAAAGAGTGTCAATGATGGGTTAGGGCATAAGGTCGGCGATGCTTTCATACGCGAGATGGCAGATGTGATAAAGGCATCAGTTCCGAAGGATTGTCTGGTAATGCGTTATGGAGGTGATGAATTTGTGGTGTTTGGGAGTTGTACGAATGCCAAGCGGATGCAGATGATCGTAAGTAAGATAAAAAATACAATGGAAAAAGAAAATCAAAACGAGAAGAGAATCTACCAATTGTCTGCCAGTATCGGATGTTCCGTACATGCATCTGACGAGATTGATGATTTAAATCAGTTGATCGAATCGGCGGACAAGCGCATGTATGAAGAAAAGAAAGAAAAACATATGAGAAGATAATAAAGGCTATTCAGAAAATAAGGACAGTTTTTCAGTCTAATCA
>OLNG01000338.1_pt1 | contig 44353 bp, 49 predicted proteins | sample 1643091 | NCBI WGS metagenome assembly OLNG01 (sample SAMEA3136661, study PRJEB25190) | human gut metagenome | biome: human gut; feature: human-associated habitat; material: faeces | place: Austria | collected 2013 | reverse complement strand
ATTGTAACAGATGAATTGTGCTTTTGCAAGCAAAAAAAGGAAAAAACTCAAAAATAATATTACTTTCATAAAAGCAGGCTAAAATAAAGGCTTTCTCAACCCTCAAAATCATTTGGCAACAGTTTGGCAACACCCCCTGCTGCCGATTCTCAAGGTCACAATAACGTATTCGCCGTCAAAGGCGTTTTTTTTATGCAAAAAAACTTTCAAAAATATTTTTTTTCTGCATATTAAATATAGGACGCGAAAGCGCCCCGCAATATATGACGACGTCAGATAAAAAATAGAGGAGAAAAGAAGATATGAAAAAAGAGTTATACGATTTCCAGCGGAAGGCGCTGGATGCGATACAAGACCGCGACAATGCGGCGCTATTTTGGCAGATGGGCGCCGGGAAGACTGTTTCGTCAATACAATTGACGGAGCGATGGGATAGCTTAATATTGGTATGCTTAGTACTAAAATCAACCGTTTCACAGTGGATAGACGAGTTGAAAGAGCAGACAGACCGGCAGGTGTTCAATGGCTATAAGAAGACGAAAAGAGACGGAATAAAGCCGTTTATAGATGCGACCGGTAGAAAAGCCCTGGTCATAGGTTACGACGCGTATAAAGCGAAATCTGCGGCTGAATTGAGGCAATATATCAATAATAACGCCGAGCAGGTTACGATGACATGCGATGAGTCTTCTTTAATAGGTCACATGACAAGCGAGAGGACAAAGGCAGTTATGAAGACAAAAGTAAGACATAGGCTGCTATTGTCCGGAACCCCGGCAACCGGGGGTAAACTCGAAGCAATTATTCCGACGGCCTGCATGCTGGGCTGGCATATGACGAAAGAGGAATTTTTGCAACAATTCTGTCACGTCTACGAATGGACAGACCCGACGCGTCCCTGGATGACGATTCCGATTATACAGGGCTATAAGAATATAGACAAATTGCGTGAGGGATTACAGGAACACGGCGGCTCTTTCATCACTATGGAAGAGGCAGGCGTGCAGCTTCCGGCGACAACAGAGCAGATTATATCTATACAGCCCCCGCCGGAATACAAGAAATTTATGAAAAATGGCATTGTAAAAATTGGAGATACCGAGATTATTGGCGAAAATAACTTGACCAAAATGCTTTATGCTCGCCAGATTTGCTCTGTATATAATCCGGCCAAGGCCGCGGCATTAGAGGAGCTATTGCAGCAGGCGGGAGACGAGCCGGTGGTGATTTTCTATAACTGGACGGCCGAGCTGTATGTTCTGCAAAAAATCAGAGAGAAATTGGGCCGGCCGTTATCAATAGTAAACGGGCAGAAAAAAGATTTAAAAGAGTATGAAAACGGGACGCCCGGCACTGTTATTTTGTGTCAGTATCAGGCGGCCAGTATGGGGCTGAATCTACAAAAAAACGCGAGAATCTGCATCTTTTACAGCCAATGCCTTTCATACAGCGATTACGAGCAGGCAAAAGCCCGTATACATAGAATAGGACAGAACCGCAATTGCAATTTCTATAATCTTATATGCGAAGGCAGCATTGAGGAGGACATTTTGGAGACGCTGGAACAACGGCGAGACTATACAGAGCAGCTGTTTACAGAGAAACACGGCAAAAAGCGGGAGGTGAAGGCGGCATGAGATTTAATATTTCAGGAGAGGTCAATATAGTAGAGCCACCAATTATGAGATATATTGACGCAGAGATACAAAAAGACTTCATCAGGCACTATGCAGCCAAAACGACCCCTGACCGACTGGTAGTAGTAGAGCCAGGAGCCGTGCTGATGTGCATGACCGACGAGGAAATACCGGTTAGTGCGAGGATTGAACCACGGGCGAGTCTATGCATAAAAAACGACTACGATTGCCTGATTGCCATTGCTTTTTATGATACCGCCACCGAGGCAGAGGCAGCTCGGCTGCAATTTATCAGTGATTACAATATTAAAGATAAAGAGGAGAGTTACGAATTATGAACAAAGGCAGCCACTATGGCTGCCTTTGTTCTTAGATTTCTTTTAATCTCTTCGGAGGTTCTGGCTTATTATTTAAGCCTTTTTCATATCTTTTTTTTGCGTCGCCAAGGAGCAGACAGATATTCCCCGACTCTTTCAAGGTAGAACCTCTAACGCTAGAAGTATTTACCACTATACGCCCATCCAATCTATCCCTCAATGTATTAAAGACAGCCGGCATCCGCTCCCTTGCTATAGGAGCGTATCCATATTGTTCAAACGAAAACGTATCAGGGAACCCCTTCTTTGATGACTTAAAATGTATGCAGTCATAATAATTCATGGTACCAGAATAATGTATGGTATCAGGTGGTAATTCAGCATATATGGATACATAGTCATCAGAGCGTGCATATCTGCATAATTCATCTATAAGTGAGTCAAAATTTTCCTGTTTCTTTTCACTAACTCTCTCCTGTCCGGGGTGATTAACCCTCCACAAAAAGTATATGTAACCGCCAAGCAGAGCGAAGAGCAGCACCCCTCCAAAGCAAAACCCAGCAGACCCAAGGGTTGTTATTGCCGGCTGTCCAATCATTCCCAGCATAGCCAGCCCGCCCATAAGGAGCCCAAACGGAATACAAAAATACAGTATGAAACCCATATATATTTCCCCCTCTCTATCTTTGATAATTCCTGCCTCCATTATATCAGTTACGGTCATTCTATACAATCAATTAAAAAAAATATTTAACGAACAGATGTACGATTTTTGTTTTTCAAGTTATTCAGCATATTAAATATGTAACTAATTATAGAACATATATAACAACTATACAGGAGGAGAAAAAGAATGATTTTTATATATGCAGGGATAATGACCGCTGCAACAGTCGCTGGCATTGGCGTTGTGGTATGGGTCAGAGAAGAGATAAAAAGATTAGAGGAAGAAGAGAAGAAAGAGCAACAGCAGGCGTAAGCCTGCTGCCAAATTATTTTCAAAAAATTTTTTTTCTATGAATTTTTTAGGCATATTATATGTGTGAAAAAAATAGACCAACCAGGAGGATAGAATATGATTAATGCAAGAAAAATTTTACGAAATGTGAGAGCTATGACTCAGCAGGAGAGAATCGGACTGCATAGAGGCAGAAAGTCATGGTTATTAAATATTGCGGTTGATGACGATTTCGGGCATATCCCGCGCGGTGTGATGTCTGCCTGTGTCAGGATGTATATAGAGCAGCAGTGCAAGAACGGTTACAAGAGTTTCCCACTATGGCTGCATGACCTCTATAACAGCGCCGGTCAGGGAACACAGCATATAATAGGCAGGACCATTGACGTAATGGACGCAAAAAAGGTGTGTCAGATTGACGATTATGCCGTGATTAAGATGTTAAGAGATAAGCCAAAGGACGTTATAATTGATGTTGAAGCTCTTATCACTGATTTAGATGACATCTACAACCTTGACGAGCAGCGAGAGATGGACACCGAACACACAGTAATTGACAGATGGACATGGATTATTGCATGTGGAATACAGGCTGTTTTGCCGGCATCTGAATTACAGGCAGAGGGCGAGTTTTCCGGGTATAAAGAACACACCGTATCATATGCAGCGGCGCAGGCTTTAGAGCGCGTGCATGGTATGCATTACATAGAGGGCGAAAAAGTCAACAGGGGAATGATAAAAATTGCCGTTGATACGAGGTTTTTAAGCAGCGAATTTTCCGGCAATTATGAGGAGATTACAGCGCCGTATGCAGACTGCAAGGCCTGGAACAACTCAAACCCGCCGGAGCTGCAGATTGTCTTTACGTCATATGACAGCGAAACCGGATTATGTAGAGCAAAGAAACCGGCAGAATGCAAGATTCGGACAGATGAAAAATATAATGCCGCATACTCATACAAAAGGCAGCAGAGACAGCGCGGCAGTCATGATATAACACCGCCGGTAATCAATGTGGATGACCTGAATGTGGAGGTGCCTGAATGCCTGCTGAATTGACTGATAAACAAAAAGCAGCCCTGGAAAGATTTAAAAAATTGAAAGTCGGAGCCCTGTTTATGAGGCAGGGCACCGGCAAAACCAGGGTAGCGCTGGAACTGGTAAACTACAACGAGCCGGATTATCTATTATATATTGCCCCAGTCAGCACTATTGAGAACGCCAGGACAGAGATAGAAAAATGGGGCTGCTGCTGCCCGTATGACATCATTGGATATGAAACGATAGCCTCAAGCGATAAACAATACGTTGAGATACACGATAAAGCAAAAAAGCTTAAAGAAGACGGTAAAAGAACCTTCATCATTGCAGATGAAAGCATATTTATCAAAAACAGCAAAAGTAAAAGAACATCCCGGGCGAAAGAATTGCGGAGATTCTTTGACTATGCACTGATATTAAACGGAACTCCGTTGACCCGCAATGAGTGGGATTTGTTTAATCAAATGGATTTTCTCTCTAGCAGAATCCTCAATATGAATTATAGGGAGTTTATCAAGATGTTCTTTGTAGAACACGAGCGCAATGAGCAGCATTATCATACATTTTACGAGCCAAACCGCCCGGCGCTGGTGAAATTATGCGCCCCGTATATTTATGAGGCGGATTTGGATTTTGAGAGGGGTGAGAGCCAGCTTATACAAAAAGTTTCGTGTGATATGACAGAATATGAAGATGCGAAGAGACATGCATTTCAGAAATTCAGTATATGTGAAATTGATTCACTGCTAGCTTTATTTGCTGAGTTACAGCGTATAGCGGCGTGTATGCCCGAAAAGAATAGTACAGTTGCCGAGTATATCAGTGGCTGGCAGTGCATCTGTTTCTGTAATTACAGAGACGAGGTAGAGCAGATACAGGGATTATGCGAGTGTTATGTTATTACCGGCGAGACAACACTGAAAAGGCGAAAAAAGATAATTGAGGATTTCAAGAAAAACGACAGACCACTATTAATTATGATGGGCTGCGGCTCTTATGGGTTGAACCTGCAGTTCTGCAATGAGATTGTATACAGTAGCGTCAATTTTGATTATGCAAAGATGGAGCAATCACAGTATAGAATCAAACGCATGGGGCAGGAGTCAGACATCTCATACAGATACATTTTAGCAGATACGGGCATCAACCGTATGATGTTGAAGAATTTGGATAAAAAGGAAAGTCTGCTTGATATCATAAAACGGCTGATAGAGGAGTCGGCGGAAAAAGAGGTTTAGAAGCCTCTTTTTTTTGTGTAAAAAAAAATTTTTATTTTTTAAATTATTCGGCATATTAAATATGAAGGATAAAAAAGGGAAGCCTGAGAGAACAAGAAAAGGCGAACGGATGTACGATTTTTATTTTTCAGATTATTTTGCATATTATATATGTAAGGATAAAGGAGAAGAATTTCAGAGGCTATCAACAGCCGGCGAGCCGTCAGCTGATAGCATCACAAAAGCGATTTTTATTTTTCAAATTATTCTTCATATTAAATATAGAAAGATAAGGAAGAGTAAAAACAAAATCTTTCAAAAAAAATTTTCATTTTCTAAATTATTTAGCATATTAATAATGAGAGATAAACGCAGGGGAGTATAGATGAGATGAATAGAGGAGCCCCGGGAGCGATATAAAAAATGATTTTTATTTCTCAAAAGATTTAGCATATTAATAATAGAAGGAAAAGAAAAAAAACAACCAGCCGATAAGGCATCAAAATTTTATTAAAAAAAATTGCATATACCATATATGCAAAAACCAGGAGGAAAAAAATTATGAAAAAAGAAAACAACAACACAAACATTAATACAAATATTAAAAATCAGGAGGAAAAAGTTATGAATAAGATGAACGAGAATATGGATGCAGACGTAAAAATTGAGCTTGAGGAATGTAAACGATATGCGATATGTAGAATTGAGGCATGGTACAACAGTTGCCATAGATATATAGAGGAATTATCAGCCAGAGTTGAGAGAGAGGAAGGGGCAAATGGTGGGGCATTAACTCAGATGTTAGAGGAATGTTATGCATTTGTTAATCATAATGGACATTATGGCGATAACGATGAGTATACTATCAGAGATATTATTGTAGACTATTTAAAAAAATGCCCGTTGATATGGTTTAGACCATACATTGAGGAGGCTGATTTGAGTTATGATTACGATTTGTTTGATATGATGACATCCGCATATCATGAATCGACTGTAGAGAACGATAACAATGAAGAAAATTCAACAACAGAGGAGGAAAAGGAAATGAAAAAAGAAATGATTATTGACATGGTAGAAAGTACATATGAAATCGTTGGTAAGGCAAGAACAATTAGTAACTGTACAGGAATAGATGAATCAAAAGAAGAAGAGTTTCTCGGCAGAGAGGACAGGGCAGTTATGGCAGCAGAATATATTTTTGGCCACAGCGAAACAGAAGAAGGCGAAAATGAAAAATTGCTTGTAGATTACTATAAGAACCAGCCGGAAGAATTCTTTGAAAGCTGGACTGATGACGATATTGCTGGTGAGGGATTGGTTGAGCGTATGGCAAAAGACTTGCTGAGTGCAAAAGCCAATGCCCCTGAGTTTGATAAAAGTGATAGGGGAAAATTAAATATTCAAGATATGTATGGCGTCAAACTTTACAGAGCAGAATTTTTACACACATATAGAAAGCTCGATAAGAGAGACGACGTGATGGAAGATTACCTCACAAATTTCCTTACATCATATATGACATGGCACAGTCTGATGATTCAGACTGACGGATGGCACCTGTTGATGCGAAAATTTTATGGACATGACGGAGTATACGAGCCGATGTTAGATTGTGAACCAATTTTTGCAGATGGAACAGAGGGAGAACAGCATGTGTACAGTTGGGCTGATTATGTATCAGATGTGACAGCATGGTTATATGACATGATGAAAATTGCTCTTGTATGCGGAACATATGCACCAAATGGAAAATATAAAACAGTTACATATGAAGGTTATGAAGATTGGTATATGGACACCCTGGATATCAGGCTAGGAGCAGAAGAAAAAGTTCATGCATATGACGAGGAAAGGGATTTCCGGTTATATAAGATTGAACCGGAAAAAGTTGACTTTGATACGATTTCTGATTTCATGATTAAATTTAAGTACGAAGAACCGAAGCCGGTGAAAGAAATCACCAGAGACGAGCTAAGAGAGTCGGATGATGATGAGCTCGATGAGTATTTTTATTCACGTAGAGCATACAATGAAGGAATTGGAAAGAAAAAAGCATACTATAGAGCCGCGTAAGGCGGCTCTGAGGAGGTAATGAAAATGAAAAAATATTTAGAAAAAAATGTATATGACGCAACAATGGAGCGAATAAAATTCATCTTTGATGAGTTTGATAATGTACTGGTCAGTTTCTCCGGAGGCAAAGATTCCGGGGTTATGTTGAATCTCTGTTATGATTACGCAAAAGAGAATAATTTACTAGATAAATTAGCAATGTATTATATGGATTACGAAGCCGACTATCAAGAGACATATGAATATATTAAAAGAAGTTTTGACAATAATTTCAGTGGTATTAAGAAGTATTGGTTATGCTTACCGATTTCGGCTCAATGTTCGTGTTCGATGACTGAAACTCATTGGATACCATGGGATGCTGATAAAAAGGACATCTGGGTAAAGCCTATGCCTGACAGCCCCCATGTAATCAATGAATCAAATTGCCCGTATACATTCAAGAAGGGAACATACGGGCGAGATGCAAAAAAAGAATTCACTACGTGGTTTAGTAGTAAATACGGAAAAACTGCTGTTTTAATTGGTATCAGATGCGATGAAAGCCTCAGCAGATTGTCAACTATTACCAGTCAACACAGAGCGTATATGTATAAAAACACGAGGTATACAACGAGAATAAATGATAACACATTTAATACATATCCAATCTATGACTGGACAACAGAGGATATATGGATAGCGAATGCAAAATTCGGTTACGACTACAATAAGGTGTACGATTTAATGTATCAGAGTGGACTGAGTCTGGCGCAAATGCGAATAGCGTCCCCGTTTCATAGCTGCGGGCAATCGAATCTGAAATTATACAGAGCGTTATCTCCGAGCATCTGGGGGAAAATGATTAGCAGAGTGAACGGAGTCAATTTTATGGGGATTTATGGCGGAACATCAGCAACCGGATATAAGAATATCAAGAAACCAGACTGGTTCACCTGGAAAGAATACGCTGAATTCTTATTGAAAACACTGCCTGACGATATCAGAAAGAGATTTGAAGAAAACATTGCAAGATTTGAAAAATCATGGTCTGAAAAGGGATACGGTAGAAACCCCGATGTTATTAGGCAGATGGTGGAAGAGGGCATAGAAATAGAAAATACACATAAAACATCAAAACTATGTACAAAACCAGGGCTTTACGAGATAGTCAAAATCAAGAGCGGAATACCAGATGATACAGAAATCAGTGATTTCAGACACTGTCCAAGCTGGAAGGCGATTTGTATTACAATACTGAAAAATGATTTTACATTACAATATATGGGAGTCTCAAAAAGCAAAAAAGATGCAGAAAAGAGACGAAAGGCAATTGAAAAATACCAGGGGGTGTTATAAATGCAGATTATGCATACAAAAGACAATGATAAAGCGATTGAATTCATGCGTAAGAACGGAGCGGGCGAAGAACAGGTAGATTTAAGCGAATCTTCTTTCTGGTGTGTGGCGGTAGTTGATAACGAGGTTGTCGGCGTCGCAGGCGTAAACATCGGAAAATATGCAGACAGGATAAAAGGCTTTTTCGTTGCAAAAGAAATGAGAAATCAGGGAATTGGAACAGCGTTATTACAGGACGCGATGAAATATACAAAGGCGGGCAGGGTAACCGCGTATTGTACCAGAAATTCAGAGCCTCTCTTCATAAAAGAGGGGTTTGAGGTCACAAGAGAACCAAATAGATATGGAATTAGTTTTACAGAATGGAGGAGAGAACCATGAAAGAAAAATTTACATCACCGGTTTACAATGTCAGACCGATACCAATAGAAAAAATACAGGCGAACGCATACAACCCGAACAGTGTAGCACCGCCAGAGATGAAATTATTATATAAATCAATTTTAGAGGATGGATATACAATGCCGATTGTATGTTACCACATACCAGAGACAGATACATATGAAATTGTTGACGGGTATCACCGATATCTCACTATGAAACAGCACAAAGATATCTACGACCGCGAGGGCGGTTGTCTGCCAGTATCTGTTATAGATAAGCCGCTATCAGACAGAATGGCCAGCACAATCAGACACAACAGAGCGAGGGGAACTCACAGTATAGAGCTGATGACCAATATAGTTGCGGAGTTAGTTGAAAGCGGAATGTCTGACGCCTGGATTATGAAAAATATAGGCATGGATGCAGAGGAGCTTTTAAGATTAAAACAAATAAGCGGGCTTGCAGCATTATTTAAAGATAAAGATTTTTCACACGCATGGACAGCAGGAGGCGATGAGGATGACAAAAACGGGGATGGCGATAATTGCCAATAGAGACATTTCGGAGAAAATGCCGGAGGAAATAAAGCAGGCGGATTGCGTATACAGCAAACCGCCGTGTAATTTCAATATGCTGGCGGGGTATTACTCCAGAGCCGGGCAGGCAATGCCGGCAGCATATACCACATATGGCGAATTTATAAAAGAATACTTTGAGAGTATAGATTTTATAGAGCCGCAGTTACTATATATAGAGGTAACAGCGAGTAACAAGGAAATTGTTGAACAGGAATGTAAAAAACGCTTTCCTTTCGTAGATGCGGACGCCGCATATTTTAACAGAAACAGAAAATTCAAATGCTGGATTATCCGATGTGGAACGGAGGAACCAGCGCCGGGCAGTTCGGATATAATTGAGGTCAACACATATATTAGGAGGCTTTGTAAAGATGTTGATTTTAGATGTATGGCAGACCCGATGCTGCACATGGATGCGGCAGGGTTTTATTGTAATAAATACGAAAAGAAATTTTACGGTATTGGAGTTGACCGGCATGTGACGGAGAAATTAACGACGCGCATAGAACAGTATGAGGAAAAGCAGGCGAAAAAGGAAAGAAAAAGATTGGCAAAATGCAATAAGCAGCCGTAAGGCTGCTTTAATTGTGATATAATAAAGGGACAAAGGAAAGCGAAAAAAAAACAAAGAGAGGGCAAAATATGGATTACATTTATGATGTTGAAAAGCGCTATAACCCGGCGAATGCTGAATCTATTGAAAGGTATGCTCAGGGACTGATAGGCCTGACCATCAGGGAGGCTGTAGGCGAATATGCAGTAGAGGCAAAAAGGAACAAAGGCAATCTTGGACAGCTGATAGAAAAGGGGTTCTTCGGGTATGAAAACAACAACGAATCACTGCCGGACTTTTATGAGGCAGGAGTTGAGTTAAAACTGACACCGTTTAAGAAAAACAAAAACAACACTTACTCAGCAAAAGAAAGACTTATCATAACTATGATTGACTATATGAAGGTCATCAATGAGGAAAACCTGTATACGAGTCATCTATGGACAAAGGCAAGCAAGATTCTTCTTGTAGAATATCTGTATAAGAAAGATATAAAAGATACTTTGGATTACAAAATAAAATACGCCACATTGTTCTCACCACAGCGGGAAGACCTCCCAACAATAGAGGCAGACTATCACATAATAGTTTCAAAGGTTCAGGCCGGAAAAGCTCATGAATTATCAGAAGGCGACACGTATTATCTAGGGGCAGCGACGAAAGCACAATCTGCAGCAGATAGACGGCAGCAGCCAAACAGCCCGGAACCGGCAAAACCGCGCGCCTTCTCTTTTAAGACAACATATATGACGTATATTTTAAACCACTATGTCATGAGAAAAAAGCCGAAAGAAGAGAGAATAATTCAGGAGAGGACGGACAAAGACCTTGCCTCATATATTACGGATAGGATAAATCAGTATGTGGGAAGATATGCACACTTACTATGCGACAGCTTCGGAATGGGAATGCCGGCACAATCAACAAGCTTTAAAAGTTATGCGGCAATTTTGACATATAGGATGCTTGGGGTTACAAGTAACCGCGCGGAAGAGCTGTCAAAAGCAAACATAGTCGTTAAGACGATAAGGATAGAGAAAGATAAAGCGAGAATTAAGGAAAATATGTCTTTCCCGACTATAAAATTTAAAGAGCTTGCTGAGGAGACCTGGGAGGAATCTCAGCTTGCACACTATTTACACGAGAAAAAATTTCTGTTTGTTGTATATGAGAAAGATGACTACGGAGATTTTATACTGAAAGGCTGCCAGTTCTGGAATATGCCGTATGAAGATATTGAGGAACATGTTTCAGAGGTATGGCATAAGATGCAGGAAGTAGTGATAAGTGGGGATTTCATGCATTATGGCAAAAAAGGGAAGGCGCATTACCATTTCCCGAAAAAGAAAGACTCTTCTGTATGTCACGTAAGACCACATGGAAAAAATAACAAAGATGTTGACGAGATGCCAAATGGTCGTATGTGTCCAAAGCAGAGCTTTTGGTTAAATAGAGAGTATGTCTATTCTCAATTAGAAGAAAGATTAAAATAACCACTAGAACATATTTTTGTTTTGTGATACAATAAGAAGATTTCACGAGACAAAGGGGATTTTAACTATGATAGATAAGACAATTTGCGAATTATTTGCAGGTGTTGGAGGTTTTAGATGCGGTCTAAACTCAATAAAGAGCATAAACGAGACAGAGAAGAATAGCGGAGAGCCAGAGAAATGGCAGACCGTTTATTTTAGTCAATGGGAGCCGGCCGACAAAAAAACGCAATGGGCGCATGATTGTTATGTAAACCGTTTTGGCGCCTGCCAGGACTTAAACGGAGTAGACACAACTAACTACGACATAAACACCGTAGACAAAAGCACTATCCCAGAGCACAATCTGCTGGTTGGCGGTTTCCCGTGTCAAGATTACTCTGTAGCGTCCTCTCTTGCGTCCTCTAAGGGATTAGAGGGAAAGAAGGGTGTTTTGTGGTGGGATATCCGTGATACATTAGAGGCAAAGGGCGCACCCTTCGTATTGCTGGAAAATGTAGACCGCCTTTTAAAGAGCCCGGCATCACAGCGCGGCCGTGATTTTGGTGTGATTCTGGCGTGTTTCCGTGACCTTGGATATACCGTAGAGTGGCGTGTAATCAATGCGGCAGATTATGGATACCAGCAGCGCCGCCGCCGTACGTTTATTTTTGCTTACAGGAATGATACTCATTATGCCGGAACAATGCCGGCAGATATGGAAGATGTACTCCTGAAAGATGGCTTTTTTGCAAAAAGCTTTCCGGTAATAGAGACAGAGGCGAAGTTGAAGACAGCGGCGCTGCCTGCAGAGGTTGGCGAGGTTTCAAAGGATTTTCATTTCTTATTTGAGAATTCAGGCATAATGACCGCCGGCGTAATATATACAGCAAAAACAACGCCAAAATATACAGGTAAGCAGATAACGCTTGGCGATATTATGGAGGACGGAGACATAGCAGAACAGTTCTTTATACCAAAAGATAGATTATACTATGCAGAGCCAGAAGTACAGCACAGTGACGAGACCGAAGAGAGGTTGCCGGACAAAGACCGCAAGACCTGGCAGTATATAAAGGGCGGGAAAAAGCTTTTAAGAAAATCAGCAAGCGGTCATGAATATGTATTTTCAGAAGGCCCGATTTCAATGATTGATGAGTATGATAAGCCAGCAAGAACGATGCTGACAAGCGAGGGTTCTTTTAATAGAAGCACTCATATTGTGAGAGATAAGAGAACCGGTAAGATAAGATTACTTACACCGATTGAGGCAGAAAGAATACAGGGATTTCCGGACGATTGGACAAAAGAGTGTCTGGTAAACGGCGAGGCAGTAGAGATGCCGCTAAATAAACGCCGCTTTATGATGGGGAACGCGTTAGTCGTGAACCTCATAGAGCAGATGGAAAGGCAATTGTCAGATATTTTTGATAACGAATAAAATAGAAACAGCAGGTAAGAGCATTAAGCTTTGCCTGCTGTTTTTATGTACAAAAAAATTTTCAAAAATATTTTTATTTTGCATATTATATATGAGCCCGAAAGGGCGCTTTTACAAGATTCATATCAAGCCCCGGGCGTAACAGCCCGGGATAATAGAAGAAAAAAACAGGAGGAAAAGGTATGTATTTATTAATAGAAGACAAAAACGAACTAATCACCGCTTTTAGATTAGACCGTATTAAAAGAGTTATAGCATCCAGGAAGGATGAAGAGCCAGATAAATTTGAAATCATGCTCGAGGCAGACAGTGGCGAATACCTATTTCTAAAAAAACTCTATAGTGATTTGGCAGAGGCGAAAGAAGATATGCTTATGCTGATTATGGGCGTAGAGAGACTAAACGCTCCAAGAACTGACATAAAAGAGGAATTCCAAATACCGCAGTTCGCCACTCCAGAAATGGTAATAGAATATGTTAGAACGTGGTTAGGCAAACAGAGAAAAACGAAGGAGGAAAAGGAAAATGCAGAACATAGGATGCGAATTTAGCGGGGTGTATGAATACAACAAAATAACCAGTAATGGCGGAAAGCAATTCTACACGGGGAGATTAAACAGAGACAACGGAGAATCAGAGTTGTGGAGTAAGGATTGGACGCCATTTATTCCAGCAAGGGAAAATATTACTATTGAAAAGCTTAGATTAAAAAATGATATGCGAGATTATACATTTGCAAGTATTAAGGAAGAATGCGAAAAGTTCGGCATAGATGAGTTAGTTGTTGAAATACACTTCAATGTATCGGATTACGATGCGATATGCACAGGGGCAAATGTAAATATTTTATCATATAAAATGAGTGATGAAACTACTACACTGACCTCAGGTGGGTTGTATAAAATCAAAGCCAATATTGAGGCAAAAACGGCAGCCTGGTATGGTGAAGACGGAAGACTGACGGCCTTCCTTAAAGACTGGAGAAATTACGGGATGAGAAAAAGAATTATTAACATATGCGATTGGAAAACCGACCCGAAATTTATAAAGGTAGAGCCGAAGGATTTTTCAAATATGTCAGACGATGAAATTATTAGCCTCCACAGAATCCACGAGGCAATCGTCTCAGGTGCAGACCTGGTCATTTCGGCTTATAAATTCGGCGGGGCAAGACATGCTAACCGAATTATGGATATATTCTATAAGATGAGCAAATATCCCGTATACATTGATTGTTGATATGGCAGCAGAGAAGAGCTTTGAGAACAGGATAAAAAGCGAGCTGCATGGGAGAGGTGCTTGGCGGGTTAAATTTTTCGCGAACGCTTTCACCCCGAGCGGCATCCCCGATATACTGTCCTGTCTAAACGGACACTTTTTAGGCATAGAGGTTAAAGGCGGCAGTTCATACGGCCTGACCGAGCTGCAAAAATACAACCTGAAATGCATACGAGACGCCGGCGGTATAGGCATATGCGTATACCCGAGCGGCTGGGGACAATTCCTGCAGCTGCTGGACGACATACAGGCCGGGCGGGCAATAGATATTAACGATGATAATTACATTATGAGATGACACGAGAGGGCATATGTACAACACTGAACGAGAGCTGGCAGAGGCAATACAAAAAGAATACGAAAAAAAAGGCATAAAGAAACCCGAGCGGGACGAGCTGACGCCGGTAATCGTCAGGGAGTATTTAAAGGCGCTGATTTTAAATTGTATGCAGATGTATATGGACACGCAAAACATGGATTATGCGTGCACGCTGAAAATCTTGCTGCGGCTGTTCTACGTGTCAGAGTTTGACGGCAAGGCAAAAAGAAGCCAGAGCTCCGAGGCTGAGCTGATTATGGACGTAATCATGCCGGAGCTATACGAGGAGAGGCCGCCCGCCGAGATTGCCGAGATGGCAGTTGGATTGCTACCGGAGATACGACGGCAGAGGCACCGCGAGCTGCGGCAGCAGCGAGCGGAGGAGGAGCGCCGGCGAGGACGGGAGAGGTATTGGAAGAAGAAAAATAAGCGGTGAGGGTTGAGCCCCTGCCGCTTTTTATGTTATGCTGTCAATATGGGAGGTGCAAGGCATGGAGGAATATATAAGAAAATTGAAGCAGCAGCTATTGTTTGAGGGTTCTTGCGTTACCAGCAGATGCGGCCGAGGCGGCGGGGTTTACGAATATATACAGCGCGAGTTTGCTTATAATGAGTGCAGGATGGACGGCGGAGAGTTGTCAAAAAGAAATATTACAAGTATGTTTGAGAGTGGGCTTATATATGCGGCCGAGGACGAGATGCTGTTTCGCGCCGAGGATATCATAAATGCAGATAGAGATTTTGCGGCGCTGCAGTATGCGATTACAGAGTGTATGCATGATATTACCGGCGAGGATATACAGGAGATGCAGAGACGGCTGGAAGCCGGGCAGAACATACCGGGCAAGATAGAAGAGAAGCCGGAAACATTAAGAGACATTGCAGCGCGCCATATAGAGTGGATTGAGGCTGGCGGAGACGCGAAAACCGCCCGTATAATTGCCTTTATGCAATGTCTACAGGCAGATATTGCCCCGTTTATCATACACGCCGAGAACAAAACGGAGTATGAAAGCCGGCTGGACAGCCCGGAGCGATTAGAGCAGTTTTTCAAGACAGAGCAGCGGAAGTTCTACAGAGAGACCGAACCAATGGTGATTGACCAGGTATGAAGATTATGCGGCGGGTTTCCCCGCCGCTTTCCCTTTATATAAGAAGTCAAGCAGTATTTTTACGAGATGTAAACGACATCATGAATTTACATTTTTTTTGCGGATTTTCCGCCGGTGAAAAAGCGGCGGATTTTTTTTTGCGTTTTGTAAATTTCATTGATATAATATATGTAGAAAATATGAAAGGGCGGTGAAAGAAATGATAATAAATATTGAAAAAATAAGAGAAAAAAGAAGGCTGAAACAGCTCGAGACGGCATTAGAGCTCACCCCGGAGGAGACAGCAATGCTTTCCGAGCACTGCCGGGAGATGCAGGAGGAACTGAAAAACCGCGCCGCCCGCGAGGATTATCCTTTCAATATAGAGCTGCCGGACGGCACGATTGCAGCAGACCGCGACGAGGTTGAAGAGTGGTATGCCAGAAACGGCGGCAAGATTTAAAGGGCGTTTTGCCCGTATAGACTAACGCCCGGGGATGTTATTACTTGAGGCCAGGGTTTTCTTTCCTTTCTTTGTTACCTGGCCGCGGGGCGCTAATTTATGCGGGCAAGAATCCTGCATATTATATGTAGGCGGGAACCAATAAAAATAAAAAAACATACATTCCTTTCTTGAAACAACCCGCCTGTTTGTTATAGTTGTGGTTTCCTTTGACGATTGCCCCGGTGAAAGCCGGGGTGATTTTTTTTGAAAAATAGCAAAAAAGCGTTACACTTTTTGAATTTTTCAGCATATTAAATATGTAAGCGAACGAGCGACAGCTTACGACAGCTAAATAATTTCATGCATTAGACTCCTGAGATGAGGCGCTCGGGCGAAGCCCGGCGCCTTTAAAAAAGCGATTTTTATTTTTTGAAAGATTTGTCATATTATATATGTAAGGGAGCGGTACAATTACCACCATACGACAGACACCACCGCCCCGTTACATAGGCAGCAGGAACCACCACGGACGGCGACACATAGCAAGACACAAAAGCAAGATATGCAAAAAAAAACAAAGAAAGAATTTCCCCCTGCTGCCGCAATATTTCTTTTTCATATTTATTACGCGCGGTGGTGCATCTACCGCGTGGCGGGATAATCCCGCAACCCCTCCTTGATTTATTATATACAGCCCTGCAGGCTCACTCCCTGCAGGGTGTTTTTTTATGTAAGCCAAAGCTGGCCGAGCCAAGTCCGGCCGGGGTTCACGCATACTAAAAATGCGGCGAAAAAAGGACGCAAAAACATCACAAAAACGCCGTCAAAAAAAATTTTCACTTTTTAAATTATTCTGCATATTAAATATGAGGATAAAAAAACGCTTATCCTCGCGACGACAGAATAGAAAAAAAATGAGATATATACGGAACAGGAGGAAAAGACTATGAAAGACATAGATTTAAATAAGGTCAATGAATTGGCCGATAAAATAATTAAAATGAAAGAGATAGGGCTGAACACGACCGCCCTGGAGCAGATGCTGCAGCAGATGATGGCAGCAGCGACGCAGCAGCCGGAGCCGGAAAAGGAACCGGAAAAGGAGCCGGAAAAAGAACCGGAAAAAGAACCGGAAAAAGAGAAACAGTACTACCAGGTAGAGGAGAAAGACGGGCTGAAGTTCATAACAGTCCCGAAAACTCTCGCCAATACATTTGAAAAAGGCGATATCAGTCTTGTAACTACGAAGGAAATGTTCTACGAGGATATATTGTATTATGAGGCCTGTATGGTTCCGGGGGAGACAACCAGGAATAAGGTAAAATATCTTTTAGAGCAAAAAGCGAAAGAATTAGGCGGAACGGCGCTCTGTAAAATGTTTAATCAGAGTTATGTAGCCAAAAAGAAAGAGATAAAGAAAGAGAGAGAAGAAGAAGAAAAAAGGCTGGCGGAGGCGTTCAAGGAGCGGCAGGCAGCAGAGGCAGAGGAGAAAAGAAGAGCTGGTAACTTGACAAAGTTTTCAGACCTGCCGGAGGGATGCAAAAACCTTCATATAGGAGAAGGCTGGATTGCCGATGATGAGGGCATCTACATGTTAGAGGACAACGGAAAGACTGTAAAGCGGACAGAGGCCGCAAAATTTCCTTTCCTGGTTGATTGTCTTTATCAGCCGTATGATGTAGGAGCAGCCGGCCCGGGAAAATGCGGAATCAGATTCAAGAGCATTCACGGAGACTGGTGCCGGAAAATTGTAGAGCAGGCGACGCTAATGAACGCGCAGCAAGTTTTGAGTCTAGCCAAGGACGGGGTGATAATCAACAGCCACAGGGCTCTACCTTTTACAGATTACGTAACATCTATGATTGAGGAGTCAGTAACCAGACATGAGATTCCGATACATAAAATGTCATCAACGCTTGGATGGACTAGTGATTATAAAGAATTTCTGCCATTTACGGACGAGAAATTCGTTTTCGAGAAGGAAGATGATTTCCCTGAACTCATGAGAAATTTGACAAAGCCAGCCGGAAAATATGAGGATTGGCTGGCCACATATAAAGAGGTAAGAGCTACAAAAGTGACAATGTTTAATTTTGCGACAATTGCACTTTTTGCGTCACCGATAGTTGGTATGCTGCCAGACGTACAGAATGGCTTCATTTGTAACATCTACGGAAAAACCCATGTAGGTAAATCAATTTGTACTGCGATGGCTGGAACCATATGGGGCAGAACTGGAATAGACGGATATGCAATCTCTATGAACGGAACATATACAGGCATTGAGGTACGGATGAATGCAATGAAAAATATTCCTCTGATTATAGAGGATGCGAACAACACGAACGACCCGGAAGAAATACCGAAATTTATCATGACAGCGTCTAACGGTGTCGGCCGAATCAGAGCGACAAAAAACCTTGGAAACAGAGCAGTGTTGAAGTGGAACATGGTCATTTTGTCAAACTCAGAGGCTACCCTGACATCATATGGGCACAAGGGCAAACAATCCGGAAACGGTGGAATTTACACCCGAACATACGAGGCAAGAGCAGAAAAAACATTCCCAAAAGCATGGGAAAAAGATGCTGACAGATGGAAAATGTTTTTCGCGTCTAACTATGGACACGCCGGGAGAGAGTTCATTGAGGTATTGAAAAAGGTCAAGGTAGAAGAAATACAAAAGCTGAAAATGAAATTCATGAAGGAGATTCGTGAAAAGGCAGCGGCAGCAGGCCGGTCAGTAGAGCAGGCGGAGGGTTTGGCGATACTGATGGTTGCAGACTATCTGTCAGAAAAATACATCTTTCAGGATGGTATTACATTCACTATTGACGAAATGTTACAATTTACAGCAGAAAAGGACGTTGTACAGCCGGCGGTGAGATTTTATAACAAACTTGAAGACCTTATGCTTGTACACTCTGACAAGTTTGAGGGAACTGACCCGAAGAGAGACGAGCAAATCATGGATATCAACAGCAATAGAACCTGGCAGGGAGAGTATTGGGGACTATATACAGCCACAGACAAAGGAGAAAGATGGTTGTGTGTTGACGGTCACATTCTGGATAAATGGCTGACAGATTACGGCGTAGACCGAGGATTGTTCTTTGAGTATCTGAGAGAGAACAACCTCATAAACAGCGACAAAGGCGGAACGACACGTAAGACGCCATCCAAAATAAAAGAAGACAGGCCGCGCCTGGTAAATATTAAGCTGCCGGGGTTCTATGACGATGAGGCCCCTGAGGAAGATAAGGAAGAGGATAAGAAAGACCTGCAGCAGCAGATAGAATATATTGACCCCGATGAAATTCCTTTCCCTCCCATTGAGGAGGTAAATCCCTTTCAAAAAGCAGCAGAAGACGTAAACAACAGAAAGCAAAATAAGTAAGACTGATTGGAGAGCCTGGGCGAAAGCCCGGGCTCTTTCTCTTTGCCTGGGCGCTGGGCGGGCGATTTGGCGATAATTTGGCCGGCCGGCTGGGCGCGCCTGGGCGGATGCGGGCGGCGCGATGGCTGGAAACCCGCATAAAATGGGCATTCTTGAAATTTCTGCCCAGCTGCCCAGCTGCCCAGACGGAAATACTATATATATAGGAGAAAAAAAAGAAAAAAAAAATTTTTTTTTTATTTTTTTTATTTTACTCTATATAGAATGATTTTTTTACCTGGGCAGACTGATATATTATGAATAAATATACAATATATAGTATATAATACGCATAAAATATACAATATATTGTATAAAATTGTATATTTAAACAATATTTAGTGCCCAGGTATTATCTGGGCAGGGCTGGGCAGTCTGGGCAGAGTGTAGTGTATTGGTTATCCGTAAGTGTATTGGTTTCCGGTAGGTTGAGATATTGCCCGTAAAAAAGAAAAAATTTGCCGGCCGGGAGTTTGTTGGCTGAAACATTTCTTTTTTTTCAGCCGGGAAGTGTGTTAGGTGTCAGCCGATAAATTACCGGCTGCTGCAATCCTTCTTTTTATACGGGCACCATCACTACCGGCAGCCATAACGTATATTCAAGGACGGCGGCGAAGCCGGCGGCCGGCCGATTTTTTGCGGATTATTACGCCACCAAAACGCGAGCTACGAGCGGTTGGCTGCATGTTCTGCATATGCTATAATCTGCAATATACAGGAGCAGGAGGTGTACATATTATGACTGATGCATTACATGAGCACGCGAGGATGTTGGCAAGGAATCTTTTACGATTGCAGATATGCGCTATTGGAGAGATTGCCGAGACGCTGGAACTAGAACCCCCGGAGGTACAAGAGCTAGCTGTTGAGGTCTATGACGAGCGGGCGGAGCAGCTGACGGCGCTGCGGCAAATTATGAATGATATAGGCGAGAAACGCGCGGGGCGGCAGCAGCAAGAGGCCTTATTGTTTGATGCGATTGGCATTCTGAATCAGTGTCTGCATAAGAGAGAGCCGGGGCGCGGCGAGACTGCCGATATCAGGAACTGGATACATAATATGACTGACCACGATTTGCTGCTTTATCTTGATAAATTATATGCGGGCGGCAACGACGAAGAGATATTGATTCACGGATGGGCTTTTCTTGATAAAGTATATGCACTTTTTATGCGTACACACTACGACGACCTGCGGCATCACGATGATGATTTTAATGAGCCTGACACCACCGCCGCCCCGCCCGCGCCGGATGCCGCGCCCGCCCTGCCCGCGGACGCTGCCGCGGCCGAGGCTTACGCGCGGGACGAAGCAAGAGATGACGCATTCTTTGACGGTTACGACCACGGCCACCGAGACGCCAAAGAGGAGATGGCATCACGTCTGCTGCAACAGAGCCGGCTGCCTTTCCCATCCATTGCCGGTTATACCGGGCTGACGGATGACGAGGTGAGACAACTTGCAGCGCGAGTTCTGAAACGGTGAAAACGCGAGCTACATAAAATATTAGGCGCATACTTTTTCAGCTGCATACTTTTCCCCGCCATATTCAGGGTGCATACTTTATGTGTGCACCTTTTTTCATACCACGGAGCGCCGTCATAAAATGTACACCCAAGGCAGCCCCGCCGTCTGCTGCCAGCATAAAGTGCATATACTACCCGGACACCCGCTCCGCCCGCCGGCTGGCTATACCAGCCGCCGGGCTTCGCTTTTCGCGTCATAAAGTGCATACACTAGGCGGCACGCTTTTCTTCCATAATGTGCATACATAAACCGCCCCTTCTTTTCTGCATTTTTTTTCTTATTTCTTAAAAAGTGCATATACTAGGCGGACACCGCGGCAGCAGGCGGGAAAAAGAAAAAGTGCATACACTAGCCGGACACCAGGAACAGAACCGCAACCGGCAAAAAGTGTGCATACTAGTCTGCCCCGTTTTGTTTGCAAAAAGTATGCATACAAGGCTGTCACGGTTTTGCAGTAGATTGCGAAAAAGTGCATACACTAGCCGGACACCCTCCGGCAGTTCTGCCGGCAAAAAGTATGTATACTAGTCTGCCCCCGCTGCCTCCGTGATACTGCCGGCATAAAGTGTACACCCAATCCAGCCCCCAAGCTGGCAGACACCGCCACCACACTCCGGCCGCCTGAACCTTACCGAGCGGCTAAGCCGGGGCTTTTGGCCCGCCAGCCCCTTTTTTCTGCCTTTTTTTGCCCTTTCTTTTGGTTTTGTAGGCCGCGAAGCGGCCGTCTGCACCGCCGGAAAAACCCGGAAACCCGCATAAATAAAGGCTTTGCGAGGTTTTATATTTTTAAAAATATTTTTAAAAAGTTCTTTATCTTGTTTTTTATTCTATGAGTTTTTCTGCATATTATATATGTAACGAAAAGAAAAGAAATTAAATGAGACGTAAGGCGGATTCGCCGCCGATATGTTTTTCATAAGTTCCTTTTTTTCCGTACTTTTTTCTAATGTCGTCGAGACGGCTGCAGCCCTGCAGGCATAGTGCCCGGGGTTGTGGCTGTCTCATTTTTTGTGGAGAAAAAAGAAAAAAAGAAAAAGAGAAAATGGCGCGGAAACGGTCTTGGAAAAAAGAGACTATTTTTCGCGCTTTAAATTTTTGTTATTTGGATTGTCGCAACCTTAAATGTGATTTTGGTAAAGCAAGATTACCAAAATTATTTACCAGAAATTTTCGGCAGGAAGAGTGCTGGTTTTATTACGGGCAGTTCATAACGTAACGGTAGCAAAAAGTGTACACCTTTATGAGACACCGCGGCGGCGTCAATTAAAAAGTGTGTACCTTTATGAGGCACTAACGCCAGAGCCCCTCCAATAGATACTCCTGCAGCGAGAATAACTCTTCAAGCGTCATTGCGTCTCTGCTGAATGCGTCCTTCGCTTCTGAGTATAGATGTATTGCGTCGCCCTGTATGCTGAAAAACAAATCCGGGTCATGATTATTTGACCAGCTCTCCCTTACCTCGCCGTTTTTATCGTATACATATTTTCGTTTTTGTCTCATTAGCTCTTCGTAGTTCACATCTCCGGGCCAGTTCATGGATTCTATCAACTCGTCTATTGTTCTCATCTTCATAACCTCCTTTCTTCTTATTATAACGCCGTATTTTATCCAGGACAAGAAAAGTCATATTAAAGGTAAGCGGTAAGGACTACCGCACGACGACAAGATAAAAAATCAGCGTGTCAGGCACGCAAGGAGAGAAAGGAGTTATGAACTATGAGGAAAATTTAACACCAGAACAAATTATTAAGAGAAATCAGATATCAACCGCGATATGTGAAGAGGTCGTAAGGGTAGAAGCTCAGGATAAGAGCTGCACCGATTTCTATAACAGCAAGGTGTGGAAGGCAGCCCGGGCGATGACGATAGCGAGAGATGACGGCATTGATGTATGGGAGTACATGAAGAGCGGCCGAATTCAGCCGGGTAATGTCGTTCATCATATTGTCGGTGTGATTGATAACCCTGAGTTGAGATGTACATTATCAAACCTGGTTACAGTATCACCTCAATCGCACAGGGAGATTGAGAAATTATATAACAAAGGAAATAAACAGTTAGTCCAGTCTATCTTACAGGAAGAGGTGGACAGGCGAACGACACTCTTTATGCCTCAGCCGCAGCCGCCGGTTGATACAGGACTAGGAGAAGGTGAAAGCTTATCGTGACACGAATAATGCATATTTGCAATAGATGCGGCAGACAGTTACCGGTCGGGCAGCGATGCAGCTGCCAGCCGGCATACCGCAAAGACTACAACAAGTTCAGACGAGATAAACGTATTGCCGAGTTCAGAGCATCCCCGGAATGGCGCTCTATTCGGCAGATGATAATTGACAGGGATGACGGGCTAGACCAGTACCTGCTGCATACAACAGGCGAGATGCGGCGCGGCTTTTCTGTCCATCATATACTGCCGCTGTCCACCCCGGAGGGCTGGGCATTGCGCAGTTCAGCCGACAATCTCATTACTCTATCAGACGACGTACATAGCAGCATTGAGTACAGATACAAGGGAAAGCAGCGCGAGCAAACGATAAAGGAACTTCAGGAGATTGTGAAGAAAATAACGAGCGGGCATGACCTCTCATAGGGGAGGGGGCGGGTATAAATGTTCAAAATATTTGCATAGAAAGCCCGTGTCCAGAGGTCCTTTTGTGATTTTCCAAACAAAAACATTTTTTAAAGGAGGTGACCCATATGGGAGTTAGAAAGCCGGCTGCGTTACATACCGGCCATCATACAAAAGAAGAATTGGCAATTATGGAAGCAGAGAACAACGCCGCGACATGCGGCAGGTCATGCCTGACTGGCCGACCTCCAAAAGAGCTTATTGACGCAAGGGCCAGAGCCGAGTGGAAGCGAGTGACGGGCCTTCTGGCGGATATGGATATCGTGGGCGACCTTGACCGTTTTTCTCTTGTGGCGTATGCGAACGCCTGGAGTCTATATGTTCAAGCGACATTGGAACTGGCTGAGCAGGGGTTGACAATAGAGACAGAAAGGGGGCCTGTTAAGAATCCTCTGATAAATACTCAAAATACGTTTTGGGAGCAGCTAAAGGCGGCCGCAGCGAAGGCAGGTCTGTCCGTGGATACGAGGTTAAAACACGCGGCATTAAAGGTAAAAGATGAAACAGACGAAATGACGGCAAGGTTTGGTGATTTCTGATGGAGGCAATAAAAGAAAGACTGATTCAATACGCCAATGACTGCATTTCTGACAAGATAGTATCCTGCAAAGCACACAAGAATGCCTGCAAAAGGTTCTTGCGAGATGTTGAAAGGAGTAAGAACCCGGATTGTCCGTTCTATTGGAACGAGCAGGAGGCCGAAAATATATATGTCTGGTTCACGATGTTCAAACACACAAAGGGTACTATATCACATCAGCCAATACATTTAATGCCGGCGCAGCAATTTCATATATGTCAGTTGTATGGCTGGCGGAGAAAAAAGGACCAAAAAAGGAGATTCAAAAAACTATATCTCCAGGAAGCACGGAAAAACGGGAAATCACAGGAGCAGTCAATTTTGGCGCTGCATGAAATTGCAGTCACGAGTACACAGTACGGGGAATTGCTCGAGTGTTACACGGCCGGACCCAAACGGCAGCAGAGCCGCGTGGTCCTAGAGGAAGCCATCAACGTATTATCACTTGCCGACCCAAGGATGAGAAGCAAATTCAAAGTCACGAGTTCAGAAATTAAACATATAAAGAGCGGCTCATTCATTCGCGCTTTAAGTAAAGAGGACCAGAAAACGGGCGATGGGACTTCAATACACATGCTATGTCTTGATGAAAGGCATCAAATGCCGACAAATGATTTCGCAGCGCTTTTTTACGGGGCCGCTTCATCCGACCCCCTTATGGTGACTATAACAACGGCCGGAGTCGACATTTCTGTTCCATGTAAAAACGAATACGATTATGTAAAAAAAATTGTAGACCCGAATTCTGATATTGATGATGATGAATATCTTGTTGATATATTTGAATTGGAGCCGGAGGATTATGTAGATGTCAGAAATGTTACCAATGAGGAATTATGGATAAAGGCAAATCCTGTAAGGGCTACGTTTGAAAGAGGCATAGAGCAGATACGTAGTGAGTATAAAACAGCACTGGAGAAACCAGAGGAGCTGCCAATGGCACTGACAAAGCTGTTTGATATCTGGTATCAGGCTAAAGAGCATGGCTATATGGACATGGAAAAATGGAAAGCCTGTCAGGTTGATGAGTTACCGATTGATATACGCGGTATGGATTGTATTGTTGGCGGTGATATGTCAGCAAAGATTGACCTCACATCAATCGCTATCATCATAAAATATCTGGACCAGGAAAAGAAGGATATTTACGGAGAGCCGGTGACGAAATACATTGTGATGCAGCATTCCTTTATTCCTAACCGTGACGCATTAAGGGCGCGAATGAATACCGATAAGGCACCTTACGATGCATGGGAGGATATGGGGTATCTGTCAGTGACAAATTCGCCGATTGTTGACCAGAAGTATGTGTATGAATGGACAAAAGAATTCTTGAGAAAATACGACCTGCACCCGTTATGCTGGGCTGTTGATGCTACAAACGCATCTGAGATTATTAATACGGCATCAAGGGATTACCAGACGGTCTATGATGTGGCACAGAATCACGCAAGCCTGAATGATGCGACAGTTGGGTTCAGAGAGGAAGTATATTCCGGCAATGTGGTACACACTCCAGACCCGCTGCTGAATTTTGCAATGGGTAATGCGGTTACGAGAGTGAGCAACGGTCTCATCAAGATAGATAAGGACGCAAACAGGCAACGAATTGACCCTGTTGATGCTCTCATATGTGCATTCAAATTGTCAAAGTATTATGATGCGGTGACTGTTTCTCAGGCGGAATTCAACGAGTCTATTGACGCTTGGCTGGCTTCTGATTGGTAAGACCAGCGAGGAGGTGATAAAGAAATGAGACTAATTGACAAAATAAAAAACAAATATTATGCCACTTTCGGCCGTTCTATCAGCACCGATGACCGGGGCGTCTTGAGCTGGCTGGGTGTAGATACAGAGAATACCCCGCGCCAGGCAATCTCTCAGACAACGTACTATATTTCACTGAAAACATTATCCGAGGCGATTGGAAAGCTGCCGCTGAAATTATACCAGCAGACAAAAGACGGAATCATCCGCCCGCCTATGACGGACACTTTGAGGCTATTGTCTTTACAGCCTAACCCGTATATGACAGCAACCACATTTTGGACACTTTGCGAGATGTTGTGTCAGCATTATGGAAACGCCTTTGTATGGATTGATGGCGAGTTCAAGCCTTCAGGCCGTTACGGTGGAAAATATGAGATAAGAGGTTTTTACCCGATGCACCCGCAAAGCGTTTTGATTCTGATTGATGACGCCGGCCTTTTTGGAACTGCCGGTTGTGTGTACTACCAGTATACAAACCCGGACACTGGCGAGCAGGTGATTCTAAGAGACTCCGAGGTGTTACATTTCAAAACCTGGTATACAGAGGACGGGTTGATTGGTAAGAGCGTGATGGAGATTTTACAGAGCACTATTGACGGTGCTGGAGCTGCTTCGGACTACGAAAACAACCTTTATAAAAATTCTATGACCGCCAAGATGGTTATGCAGTACAGCGGCAATCTGGACGAAGATAGAGCGAAGGAAGCGCAAAAAAAATTTGCAGATAAATTATGCGGGCCGAAAGCCGCCGGCAAAATCATCCCGATACCTACGGCTTTTAATCTGGTTCCACTCAATCAAAGCATGGTTGATGCAGATTTTGCTACATTGCGTAAATATTCTGCATTACAGATTGCAGCCGCTTTTGGCATTAAACCGAGCCAGATAAACGACTACGAGCACTCAAAATATGCGAGCAGTGAGTCTGAAGCGATTGCATTCCTGACCGATACTCTGGCATACAGAATCAAGATGTATGAGGAAGAAATCAATGCAAAGGTATTACTGCCGAGCGAGTACAAAAAGGGCTATTACTACAAATTCAACGAAAAAGCGCTCTTGCGTACAGACAGCAAAACGCAGTCTGAAATTATCAGAAACTACGTACAAGGCGGTGTTTATAAGCCGAATGAGGCGCGCGCGCTACTAGACATGCCGAACGCAGACGGCGGCGATGTACTGCTAGTAAATGGCTCCTATGTCCCTATTACAGAGGCTGGCGCCGCATATAACCGAAAAACAGAACCAACCCCCGGAGGTGAAAACGAATGAAAACGATAAATGTTAATGGAGATATCATTTGTACTGATATGAAATGGATTTATAACTGGCTGGAGTATGAAAGTTGCTGCCCGGCAGATGTCAAAAACGTCATTGCCGAGTTGACAGATGAAAAAGAGGAATTGAGGGTCATCATCAACAGCCCAGGCGGAGATGTACAGGCCGGACAGGAAATTTATTCTATCCTGAAAGATATTCAAAACCCCGTCACAATCAATGTTCAGTCAATGGCAGCCTCTGCCGCAAGCATGATTGCAATGGCAGGCGATACAGTAAGAATGTCTCCGGTTTCCCTGCTGATGATTCATAACGCGAGCACCTGCACGAGCGGTGATTACCGCGATATGCAGCATACAGCAGACGTACTGCAAACAGTCAATACGGCAATCCTGCAGGCGTACATTGCAAAAACCGGTAAGACGGAAGATGAATTACGAGAAATGATGGACAAAGAGACGTGGTTGACCGCTAATCAGTGTCTGGAAAACGGTTTTGCCGATGAAATCATTAGGGACGAAAAACCGGGAATCATCACAAATGCGATGATTGGCCGTCTTTCAGTAACTGATGAGATGATTGCCAAAGTAAAAGCTGAAAAAGCTGCAAAAGATGCTTCAGACGCGGCAGCAGAAGCCGAAAAGGCGGCAATCCTCAACGACCTTGATATGTATGGTGTGTAAGCGCCATTTTTTAAAGGTTAGTAGTTAGTGAAGACAAACATTTTTCATATTTAATGCGAAACGTGAAAAAATCATAATAACAATAGAACAAAAAGCCCGAAAAGGGTTAATCAATAAGTCCCCGCGGGGGAAGGAGAGAAAAAGATGAATAAAAAACTCTTAGAACTGTTAGACAGTATCAACGAAAAGAAAGCCCTGGTAAAAAATCTGGTAGACGAGGGCAAGATTGAAGAGGCTAAAACAGCGAAAGCCGAACTTCAGACTATGCAGGACAAATTTGACATCCTGAAAGATATGGACGATGCAGAGCCTGCACCAAAGAACCCGACACAGAAGAAACCTGTAACCGATACAGTTGAAGCGAAATTTGCTAACGCGGCAAGACATGGATTCAAGGACTCTTATACCGGGTTATCCGAGGAAGATGACGCAAAGGGCGGCTATACCGTTCCGAAAGAGGTCTCTACAAAGATTCGCGAGTATAAGGAAGCTGAGTTTAACCTTGGCCAGTTAGTCACAGTGGAGGATACAAAATACACTGAAGGCGAGTGGACATATGACAAAAAGGGCGAAAATACAGGTTTTGTAGAGATTCCTGAAAGCGGAAATATTCCCCTTCTTGAAATCGGTGATTTTGAGCGTAAAACTTACAAAATCAAAAAATACGGCGGAATTGTTGCTGCTACATCTGAAATTATGACAGATAGTGATGCAAAGCTGGTTAACTACATCTCAAAGAAACTTGGTAAGAGGTCTGCTACTACAGAGAACAAGATGATTCTGAAAGCTATCGCTGACGGCAAGACAGATTCTTCTACAAATACCGTAAAATACGAGGTTGTTGATGAATCAAAAGGCGTTGACGGGCTCACAAAACTTATCAATATTACACTGGGTTCTGCATACAACAAAACCGCAAAGCTCATCACAAATGACTACGGCATCCAGACACTGTGTGAAATGAAAGATGCAAACGGCCGTTCTCTTGTTCAGCCTGACCCGACAGAACCGACAAAAATGAGACTGGCAGCAGGTGCCCTTCTGATTCCTATTGTACAGGTTCCGAAGGAAATTATGCCGAACGTAACAGACGCCGGAAAAACATATGCTCCTATCGTAGTAGGTGACTTAAAAACCGCATTTGTTCTGTTTGATAGAAACAAAATGACAATCAAGGCGTCTGACGTTGCCTCTGTTGGAGGTATGAGTGCCTATGAACAGGACTTAACATTTTTCCGCGCGATTGAACGTAAATGCATTATGCTGCAGGACCCGGATGCATACGTTTACGCGCATTTCAAGACTGAGATTAAATAATCTTACAGGAGGTGCCGGCCAATGACGACCGAACAAAAAGAAAAAATCCTAAAAAAAGTCAAAAAAAGCGCCGGCATTCCGGAGACTGTCACGGTCTACGACGAGCGAATTGACGACCTGGTGTCAGACGCGATAATTGAAATGAGGACGGGCGGCGTGTCTCAGGCCGTAATGGACGAGGCCAGCCCCGCCGTCATTGAAGTTATCTCTATCTATGTTAAATATGGATTGCGTGCAGATGCGGGCGATACAACTAACGCGAAATGGGCTCAGAAGCGGTTTGAAGACCGGGTTTTTAAGCTGTCTCTGACTCCGGCCGGTGCAACATTGGGGGAATTATTATGAAAAGATTGACATCAATTAGATTACCGGTCTCTGCTATGGCCGAGTATGACCGCGAAGGATACCGAACCGATAACATAAGATGGCAGGAATCTATACCGGCGACCGCCCGGGAGGCAACCCGCCGCGAGCAGGTGCAGGCCAGCCAGGCCGGCTACAATATTTCTCTCATTTTTGAAACGCGGTTCTATGAAGGTCAATCTCTACTGATTGATGATGCAGACGGTCAGCTGTATGACATAAAGCAGGCGGTGGTATCATCCGGCGGTGTGTCTCTTGACTGTACACGAAGAGAGCCGGGCAGCGGCTATCATATGGGGGTGTGACATTTTGGCTATTCTAAAAGACGAGCGGAGCGGAATCACGCTAACCCTGTCAGGTTATGACGAACTATTAAAGAAGTTAGATGATACTAACAAAGCCGAGATGTCAGGAACCATGCTGCTAGCCGCTGAACCGATTATAAAGGCTGCCCTTGATGCCGAGATGACCCGGCATCCGGGCAAGCTACAGCAGAGCTTGCAGTCTACCGGGGCGCGGCAGAACGCCGCCGGGCAGTGGTATCTGGCATACAGAGCCACCAGCGGTAACGAGAGCCCCGGAGAGAAATCTAACCCCGAAAAGATGGTATATTTGATTAACAGAGAATATATCAGAAAGCGCAAAACTAAGAGCGGCAAGGTCATTCGGGAGTATGTAATTCCGGCCGATGATGTAATTGGAAAGGCGATTTCACAGTGTGAAAAGGCCGCCATACAGGCGATGCAGGACGCATTCAATAAAGAGCTTGAAAAGATTTGGTAGGAGGGCGAGCAGATGGAACAAATCAGGCCACTGGAGAAATTGCGAGAAATCGCAGAAAAGCTTGGTGTCCCGTATGCTATAGATAAATACATCGGCTCTGCCGAATCGTACATAGTATACCGGATGACCGGTATGGATGGAGAGGCGTATGCAGATGACAGAGCGCAGGCACATATTGCTCATGTCAGATTTGACTACATACAGCCAATACAGAAATCATACAACGATGTTATGTTCAGCATAATTGATATGTTTATAGAGGCCGGCTTTTCGGAGCCGGATATAGTCATAGTGAATGACAATAACGAAGATACCATTCTGCAATTTACAGCAGAACTTGTGATATAGGAGGTAAAATGAAATGGCAAAATTTGGACTTAGTTACCCGGTAGTTGCAAAGTTAGACGTAACGACCGGAACATATTCAGGCGGCAAAGTTCTTTCTAAAGCCTGCGCCGTTACAGTAACCCCTCAGTATGCGGAATCATCCCTGGAAGCTGATGATGACGCCGAGGCGGAACATTTAAAGGACTTTACAAAAGCCGATGTTTCCCTTGAGGTTTCTAACTTGACAGCGGAAGATGAAACCCTGCTTTTTGGTCACCAGGTTGAGACTGATGACATTATTTACGACGGGGCAGACCAGGGCTCTTATGTAGGTCTTGGTTATGTTACGAGACGTAGAGTAGACGGCAAAACCACTTATCAGCCGGTATGGCTGCTTAAAGTGCTCTTTTCCGAGGGCGCGGATGAAAACAAATCCAGCGGCGAAAACCTCACCCTGGAGTCTCATAAACTTTCAGGAACTGCATCTGTTGGTAAAGACGGACAGTGGAAGAGAGCGTCAAAGGACCCCTTTGACACAAAGGCCGAGGCTCAGGCTTGGCTGAAGAAAAAAGCCGGCATCACCGAAGATGTTGCGGCGTAATAACGAGCTTGAAAATACAGGCGAGCGAACAAGGTTTCGCCCGCCTTTCTTCATATAAAAAATATCAAAAAGAGGCGAAAAAAGATGAATGATTTAAACACAATTGATTTACAGGGAGACAACATCCCGATTTTATGCACTATGGAGGTTTTGGAAGATATCCAGAACGAATTTGGAACAATCCCCGCATTTATTGAGAAGCTGGCGCCGACAGTAAAAGACGAAGACGGCGAAACAAAGATAGATGAAAACGGTTACCCGGTTTTCTCAGGTGAAATCCCCGACCTGCATACGTTAACTTTTGCTCTGCCGAGACTGATTCAGAACGGGATTGAGGTCTATAACGGTCATCATAATATTAAGATTCCTTTTATGACAAAAACCGAGATTTGGCAGAAAAACGAGAACTCAGTGTTCTCTACGGCATCAACAATTTACGTTGAGGTGATGAGGTCTATTCACGCCCCAAAACCGCAGCCGTCCACCGGAACGACCAGCCAGCAGGCGGCGGTGAAGAACTAATCAATTTTGAAGCCTGTTATTTATGGGCTATGCAGATGGGGCTTTCATCCGATGAAGCGAAAAAGTTAACGCTTGGCCGGTGGACGGATTTATTTGAAGAATATAAGAAGGTTCATAATATCATCGTCACAGGGACGCCATTTCCACAACCAAAAGAAGAGGCGGACAGTGTGGAGGCGTTTTTCGCCGATATGCGATTTGACGGTGAGGATTATGTGGAGTAGTAACTGGAGGTGAGATAATGGCAGGAAGACGACAGATTGGAGCCATCATAAAGCTTGACGGCGAGCAGCAGTTCAAGGCATCAATTACAAGCTGCAAAACGTCCATTTCGTCTATGAAAGCGAGTCTGAAGCAGATTCAGGCATCATACAGCGGCAATGCGAACAGCTTGGAAGCGTTGTCAGCGGTGCAGAATCAGTACATGCAGATTCAGAAAAGAGCCCGCGAGTCAATAGAAAAAACGCAAAATGCCTATCAAAAATCAAAAGAAAAACAGGACGACGTGAAAAAAAGTATGCAGTCTATGAAGGACGCATACGAGGCAGCAGAAAAGAAATTAAAAGAAGTGAAAAACTCTGGCGAGGCGTCAGCCGATGCGATAGAGGAGCAGTCAAAAGCCACCGAGGAGGCATATACCGCATACCAGAGCTATTCTGAAGCGGTTGAAAAGTGTGAAGCGAGGACAAACCGTTTTCAGAAGGCGATTGCAGACGCAAAAACCGAGGAAATTAATGCCTCAAATGCTGTAAGGCAGTATGCCGAGTACATAGAGGAAGCGAGACAGAGCGCTGACGGTACAGCGTCCAGCCTGGACGAATACGGGAAAGCGGTTAAAGAAGCGGGTGACAACGCATCCGATGCAGGCGGAAAGCTTGGCATTTTTTCAGGTGTGTTGAGCGCAAACCTGGTAACCGCTGGACTGCAGAAAGTGTGCGATTTGCTAAAAACCGGCGCGTCATATGCGGTTGATGTGGGAAGTAGTTTTGAAGCGGCAATGAGTCAGGTTCAGGCGACCTCAGGCGCCACCGGGGCGGAGTTAGAGGCATTGACAGCCAAAGCAAGCCAGCTTGGGCGAGATACGGTGTATTCGGCGACCGATGCTGGAAATTCCCTGTATTACATGAGCCTCGCTGGCTGGAGTTCACAACAGATGCTGACATCTATTGATGATGTATTGAATCTTGCTGCGTCCAGTGGCATGGATTTGGCCAAAGCATCGGATATCGTCACGGATGAAATTACGGCATTTGGCCTTAAGGCGAGTGATGCAGCGCATTTTGTTGATGTAATGAGTTATGCACAGTCGCATGCAAACACGACCGCCGAAGATTTGGGACAGTCTTATAAGGACGTTGCGGCGACTGCTGGAAAGTTTCATATGTCTGTTGAGGAAATTACGTCTGCTTTGATGGTAATGGCAAACAGCGGAGTTAAAGGCTCCTCCGGTGCCGGAAACGCCCTCAATACAGTCATCACACGATTGATGACGAACACCAAGGACTGCGCGACAGAACTTAAAAAATACGGCGTGGAGATTTATGACAGCACCGGAAAGATGAAAAGTCTTTCCTCTATATTAATAGGCACTGCGAATGCATTTTCAGGCCTTACCGAGAAAGAGCAGGCAAACCTGGCGAAAATAATAGCTGGACAGAACCAGTATACTTCTTTCATGACAATTTTGACTGGTATGAATGAGGCAGCAAAGAAAAGCGGGCAGAGTTTTGAGGACTATACGTCACAACTTGAAAAATGCGATGGAACCGCCGAAAAGATGGCTGCTACCATGCAGGACAATCTACGGGGAAAAATGAAAGCGTTATCAAGCGCCGCCGAGGGACTCGGCAACGCAGTCTATAACTACGTAAGAGGCCCGCTTTCAGACCTGGCAGAGGGCGCCGCGGATGTCATCAATGAAGTAACGGATGAACTGCAGCCGGCGACAACCGAGATTGATGACTTTGTTGAGTCTGTAAAGTCTGCTGCCGATGAGGTGCAAAACACCCTGAATAACGCTGATATGAGTTATACGAACAGCGCCGCAGACGCATCAAAGATTGAGTCATATCTGCAGGTCATAGAGGAAGCGAGAAGCAAAACGAGCCTCACCTCATACGAGACGTATCAGCTGAACAATGCCGTAAAAGAGTTAAGCGCCAATGTTCCCGAACTGAATGATTATATTGATGATACGAGTAAGATTTTACAGATGAATTCTGAAGATTTCTTTAATCTTAAAACCACTATCAAGCAGTCATACCGGGATATTATGGCCGATGCAGTAATTGCCAAACGACAGGCCTATATGCTGGCGAAAGCTGACGCCGAGGTCAACAAAAAGGCGGCGAGCGATGCGATGGACGAGGCAGCAGCCCGTATAGACGAGCAAAAACAGACAATTGAGAGGATGGAAGCTTTTTATAAAAGAACCTCTCACACACTGGCCGAAGACGTAGAGCATCAAGCGTATAAAAGAAAAGAGCTGGAAACCCTGCAGGCGCTGCAAGATGCATATGACGACAGTGTGGACTCATACGGAAAGATGAGTGACGCACAGAAAAAAACGGACAGGGCTTTACAGGATTTTGAAGAGCATGTTGAAGAATGGCAGGGCTCTTACGGAATCATTATAGATAAAAACGGTGAGTGGACGACCGCGAGCGAGAAATTGGCTAAGGCCACAAATGAACAGGCAGCCGCTGCCGATAATGCAACCGATGCGGCGGATGATGTACAGGATGCGGTCAGCGAGGCTGTTACGGCCTATGTACAAAAGACGGAGGAAATCAAAAACGCCGGGCTGGCCGAAACTGTCAGAAACCAGCTGGCAGCAGCAGGCGAAGAGATTTTTAATTTTAGAGAGAGCATCACGAGCAATCTTTCTTCAATTTCTCTTTTCGGTGACCGGTCAAGCATGGTTGAGGCATACACCTCAACGAACCGCGATGAGATGAGGCGTAATATGTCATGGAATTTGTATGCTATGAAAACATACACAGAGGAGCTGGATAACCTGAAAAAAAGAGGCGTTTCTAACGATTTCGTTGACTATCTGGTCAGCCAGGGCGACGCCGGAATGAATTATGTACACTCTCTATCTATGGCTACAGACGAGGAATTGAAGAAGTTTCAGGCGGCATTTTTAGAGTATCAGAGATACAGAAACGGAACAAAAGAAAACGTAAAAGCATTGATGGAGGATTACACACAGACGGTTCTGGACGGTATACCGGAAGGCAAGAAAATGTGGGAAAAATATGGAGCTGGTACAATGCAGGGATTTTTCGATAAAGTTAACGAAGCAGCGGCTGCTATCCGAAGCGGAGCCATTACCGGAACAATCAACGATGCAATGCGGGTTGTACTGCAGCAGAGCCTGAACAGCTACACGGCGGCTGTAAATACGCAAACGCAAAACAATTTGCCGAATATCGCCGCGCGTAATACACAGACACAGACGACCGCGCCGGAGCCTAAAACGCGAAGCAATGTTGCTCTGCCGAACCTGAACACTCACGACACAATATCAATTGACCTGAATATTGACGGTGAAAAGGTTGCGAACCGAACAGTGCAAGTTATACGTAACCGCGGAAAGATTACAGGCAGGAGGTGATGATTTGTATGGGATACGAAGGATGGTTAATCAAAATTGGAACCTGGCAGGTTCCTCATAGATACATCAAGCCAGAAACGTACAAAGTAACGCCCGGAAAAACAAAACTTTATGAGTGGACAGACTACGACGGCGGGCGTCACGTGGTATACAATCTGCAATCTCAGACGAAGATTTCTTTTGACACAAGGGAAAGTAAGCGGTTGAGTAATGTGGATGTGGCGATGTTTCACGAGGCTCTTGAAGCCGCCCGGTGTAGTAATGTTGCGCCGGGGCTTAATGCGGATGTTTACAGGATTCAGTACTATAATCCGATGACAGACGCATATGAAGACAAGACTTTTACTATGGATGACATTGATTTTGTAATTGAGAGAGTAACAAGGGAAGAACCGAAGCTTGTTATATACAACCCGATTACATTTTCATTCACGGAAGCGAAGGATTTAGACCTATGAGCTATTACGAATATTACCCTATTAAACATTACAGAAATGAACACTTTTCACCGGATTATGTACGAGATAATCCGGTGGTCATCAATATAATTTCGCCCGATAATAAATTTGAGCCGTTATCAATCTACACTATCAAGCAGGGCTCTATAAAATTAAAGCAGACTTTATGCAGTGAGTCGTATTTTTTATGGGGCGGGATGAATGCCTCTAAATTAGAGTTTGAATGCTGTACTAAAGATATGGTTGATAAATCACCCGACGGTCTTATACAGTTACGAATAACTCCGACCAGATACGAAAAAGGAAAGTTAAAAGAAGTCCTGGCGGATGAAGCGGTCAACCTTTTCACCGGCTATATAGAGGGCGCCGAAAAAACAAAACTGCCGGGGATGTGGAAGATTACAGCCTATGACAGGCTTTACAGAATGCGAAATGTGAAATGCTCTTCCTGGCTGAATTCATACGTAAAAACGCTGATAAGCGGCGGCCAGCACGCGTCCTGGAATGATATATGCAGCTTTGTTGAGACGCAGCTTGGCTTTGGAACGTGTATTCACCCGGATTGGATGAGCCAGATATATTTCCCTGATAATACTGACATTGTAGAACAAAACGGTGTGGACTTACTGAAACAGTTTGCCTTTTTTATGCAGTCTTTCGGTATGGTAGACGGTGACGGTCATCTGCAATACGTACAGGTGCAAGACAGTAACAATTTCGGCGAAAGCTATTATGCAATATGCGAATTTGACCCGGAAAACCTGACATATGAAAGCGGGCATATCTGGCTGCCAAAGCTCTTTACATCAGAACCGAGAACGAACATCTTTTATACTACGGGCGAGACAACACCGGATGCAGATTACTACAATAATATCTATACAATAAAAAACAGCGCACTTTTGGGTAATGAGGATTGGCTTGAGAAGTTATATGAATGTGACCCATACGGCGCGCCGAGCAGTAAATACAGCGCGACAAATATGCCGAAAGGACTTTTTGATACAAAAAGACTTTGCCTTACAAATGGCGAGGAGTTTTCACAGCAGCAGTACAGCATAACGTGCCTTGGCGACCCGACGATTGAGATGGGCTCTTTGCTCTTTATAGACCAGATGGGGCGAGACGACGCGGGCAATATGACCGGGTGGAAACAGTTAGTGCGGTCTTACATTATGGAAAGAACAATTACGTTCATTAGTACTCAGTGTATTCAATGCGAATACAGCGCCAATAATGAACCCTACAACCCGATTGTCTCGGAATACGAACACGGGGTGCAGAATGCGAATGCATTGGCTAACCTGGCTTATAAGAATCTGCCTTTCATAGTAGACGGCAGCAGTCTGACTAAGCTGAAAGCGGTCAGGGCAATTTCAGCCGACGATTACAAGAACCTGTCCAGCGATGAAAAGCGTTCAGATACGATATTTTACGTTAGAGGGGAGGCGAGCAGTTCATGAGTTACACATACGAAATAAAAATTAACGACCAAACAGTAGAACCCGCCGACGAAAGTATACAGGAAATCTATGCCGGCAGCAAACTCATATGGAAGAGAAAAAGCGAGCCGCAGCTTTTCGCCGATATTACCTTTGCCCGCTGCAAATTCACGAGCCGCGGCCTTATAGTCCCGGCATATCTCAGCGCGGCGGAAAAAGATATCTATGAAAAGAATGGCCAAAAAGTTTCAGAGTTTAATATAACTAACTTACTCAACGAGTATGAAACCGGCGGCTTTGTATACAGCGACACCCCCGCATATACAATATCATCTACAGAGGGCACGGTGTATGCCCGAGACCTGGATGATTATCTCTATACAGCGGGAGCGGCTGAAAATGTATTGACCCGAAGCGCGCTTAATTTAACAGACACGAACAGCCAGTGGAACGGTTACTACAACAGTATTGCAGAGTATCTGAGAGCTTACAAAACAACCATCTCAAGCCCCGGCGGCAGCGGCATTCTGCCTCTTTCAAGGCAACTTGGAGCCCCCGCCGGCGCCGAGAAATTCGGCCCGTTATGCTATGTAAAAGACGGCAAACTTGTTACCGATGCGGGCTATGTGGTGCTGTCAGTATGCGGCGACAGTCTGATTTGCGCCGAGGACATCATCATGAGTAACAGCAACCGCCGGGCGTCTGGCTATATCACCGAAAGAACACTAACTGGCGAAAAGGTAAGGCAGTTTTCCACTGCCCGCCAGCGTCTGCTGTCATATCCATACTATACGGGCGGGTCTGTATCAGGCAGCGAGAACCCGCGGCATTATTACAAGGTTAACAACGCATTGTTCTATTATGCATTACGAAGCGGGGTTTCACGCCTGAACGCGCTAAATCTGGACAGCAACATCTCTGCAGAATGCGGAATATCAACGGAACCCGAATGCGTGTTCTTCTATAACGGCAAGTACTTTGCGGTATGCGGTTCAGCTATCTATTACAGCGCCGACCCGATGCTGCCGGCAGACAGCGCCAAGATTGAGCTGCCGACCGACGAGTATGGCAGCTACAATATCAATTATGTATCAGCCGGCGGCTACTATGTAGACCGAGAAACTGGCATTTTATATACGATTATAGAGAGCGTTAGTTCATTCCCTACCAAAGAAGGGGGAAAGGCAAAAAATTATAAGTTAATCACAATTAACTTAAACAACACGGAGGCTTAAAATGGAAGCACTAAAAATCATCCTGACCGCGGCGGCAATACCATCAGCCGTTATTGCGTTTTGTTTCTGGCTGTTACAGCGCAGAATCACCAAAAATGAAGAGGAACGGGAAGCGAAAATCAAGCAGCAGGAGAGCCTGCAGATGGTAATTTTGGACGGCCTGAATGGCTGTATGAGGTTATCACGGGCAAGTGCCGTCTGTCTGAAACGAATCCCTGACGCCCATGCCAACGGCGACATCACAAGTGCCTTGCAGGACATAGACGACACTATGCAGCGCCAAAGAAAATTACTAACCGAGGCGGGGCTACAGCATATCTTACATGAATAACTAAGCCCGGCCGGCTCTACGTCAGCCGGGCTCTTAAAAAACACACGAAAAAAGCATACTAAAAATAAACACATAGGAGGTGTTACCGATGACACCACAAACAGGAAGAATGGTTAAAGAAAACGGAACAACGGCGAACATTGCCGACCTCATAGGCGGAACAGATACCGGCGAGAGGGTCAATATTGATATGATGGCGCCAAAAAGCGGAAGATTCGTTAAGGAAGATGGCAGCGTTGTCAACCTGGCCGATGTTATAGAGGAATTTCTGGCAGGCCTGGCAGGCGGAGGTTCAGGTTCTGGCGGAGCTGTATCTCTGAAAAAACTCACAATCACAGTTAACGGCACAGAATACACATATGACGGAAAGAGCGCCGTCTCTATCCCAATCACAACCGGAGGCGGCGGCGCGGCAGCCGGTCAGCCGTTACAAATCACAATTGGAGAGACAACATACACATATACCGGCGCGGAGCCGGTCACATTAGAGATTCCGGAGCCGACGGCAAATAAAGCTCTTAATATTAATCTCGGCGGGCAGTCTTATTCATACGACGGCAGCGCGCAGGTTGATATCTCTATACCGGCAGCAGAGGGGGTGACGTTCTAAATGTATACAGTAGAAAATGAATCTCTTACGAGCATTGCCGATTCTATAAGAAAAAAAGCAAAAGTGACAGAAAAATTAAGCTTCCCCGCCGGCTTTGTGTCAGCGATTGAGGGCATAGAGACGGGAGGAGGCAGCGCCCCGGTAGTAGTTGAGGAGCCGGAAGAGAAAGATATAAATTTTTACGACTACGACGGGCGAAGGCTGTTTAGCTATACGGCAGAGGAGGCAGCGGCGCTGACAGAGCTGCCGACGCCGCCGGGACACGAAGGCCTGGTTTTCCAGGAGTGGAATTACACACTGGACGATGTGAAAGAAAATGCTGACGCGGCCGATATTGGGGCTCTATATACTACCGAGGACGGTGTGACGAGGGCAGAGATTGAGGTTTCAGCTTACCTTGACGTTCGCTTGAGATTTACCCATACCAAGGCGGCAGGAGTTTTGATTGATTGGGGTGACGGAAAGAGCGAGAGGTCAGGAGTGAGCGTCTCTTATCTGCATAATTATGAGAGCCCCGGGGTATACGTTGTAACACTGACTATTGATGACGACTGTACTATTGGACTCGGGTCAAATGGCTCGTGCTTTATCAATATCAGCTCATTATCTAGTTATGCTGCGCAAAACGTGCTTTGTAACTTATATATTGGAGATAGGGTAACAAAAATCAATGAAGCCGCATTTAAAAACCACTATGCATTACAAAGCGTGTCTATGAATAAAGGAGTGACTGTCTTAGGTAAGGGCTGTTTTTCATCCTCAACGATTGAATTTATGACTGTCCCCAATGGCGTCAACGCAATCCCCGACACTGTCTTTAACTCTTGCCAACGCCTGAGGCGAGTATCTGTCCCCGTGTCTGTGCAGAGTCTAGGTCCATATTTTTTATATAATACACCTGTATTAAAGAATGTGCATGTAAATGCGAGTATTACGATTATTCCACCGTATTTTTGCGGTTCGTGCGCAGGGCTGGAACGTGCTGTGTTTTATGGAAAAATTGAAACCTTGCAAGGCGTGGTATTAGGCGGTATCTACTCCTTAAAAACTATTGATTTGACGCACTGCGAGGCTATACCGACGCTGCAAAACGCGTCAAGTTTTGACGGCGCATCACAAGGCCTGGAGATTCTAGTCCCGGCAGTATTAGCCGAGGAGTGGAAAAAGGCGACCAACTGGACGCGCTTCGCAAGTAAGATAAAAGGAGTATAAGGAGGTTATACAATGATTATTTCAGAAACAGTAACATTAAACGACAAAAATTTCACCAAAACATATTCAGATGCCGGCTTTTATATAGAACGTAATGGCATCAATTATGCCGAGGCGATTGACCCGCTAGGCAGCGGCAGAGAGTATACCGAAACGGACATTCTCATTGAAACCGAGTCAGCTACCACCGAGGAGCAGCTGAGACAGGTTACAGAGAAAACAGCCAAAAATTCGGCTGATATTGAGTATCTTGCGATGATGACCAATACAGACTTGGAGGTGTAAGCGATGAGCAAGAATTATGAAAAGGTAAAGAGATTTTATGACCGCGGGCTCTGGAGCAAAGCGAGAGTAAAAAATGCGGTAAAGATGCGATGGATTACACCGGCAGAGTATGAATTGATTACCGGTGAAAAGTATGCAGAGGAGGATTGAGAGTATGGAAAAGGAGAGTACTAAGGACGTAATCATCAGAAAATTGACCTCACGAAAATTGTGGATGAGTATATGTGCGTTCGTATCACTGATTGCAGTAGCATTAGGACTGACTGAAAACGAAGCCGCACAGATTGCGGCGATAATCATGGCGGGCGCGCAGGTTGTTGGTTATGTAGTCGGAGAGGGTTTAGTCGATGCGAAAAATAATTCCGGAGATACAACGGAGGAGGCAAGCGAGGTATGACGAAAAAGCGATTCATCGACAAGATTGCCGGGTATGTGAAAGAATACGCTCCAAAATACGGAATCAGTGTTCAGAGTCCGATTATCGCTCAGGCGATACTGGAAAGCGGCTGGGGAAAATCCACCCTGGCCTCCAAGTATCACAACTATTTCGGATTAAAATGTGGAACATTATGGACTGGAAAGAGCGTCAATATGACGACTAATGAGGAATACAAGCCCGGAACGCTAACGACAATTAGAGACAATTTCCGTGTGTATGATAGCATGGAGGAGGGTGTTAGGGGGTATTTTGAGTTTATACAGCTGGCCAGATATCAGAACCTGCGAGGCATTACAGACCAGAAAGCATACCTGGAGACAATCAAAAACGACGGGTATGCGACAGCCTCTGATTACGTATCGAGTAATATGGAGATTATCAAGCAATACAATCTGACACGGTATGATACACAGGAGGGGGAAAGCATGACAAAAAAACAGGCAATTACTAAAATTACAAAAATTGCCGAGGGTGAAATTGGTTATCTGGAGAAAAAATCAGAATCTAACCTCGACAGCAAAACCGCGAATGCCGGAAGCAACAACTATACAAAATATTGGCGAGATATGGAGAAACTAGGTCTCGGCGATTATCAGGGCGGTTATTGGTGCGCGGCATTCATTGCGTGGATTTTTTACATCGCGTTTGGGTTAAAAATCATGCAAAAATTGTTATTACAAAAATTTTTCATCAATTGCCAGACAATGGCAAATCTGGCAGCAGCAAAAGGACAGTTATATGATGCCCCGCAGGCCGGGGATATCGTGCTGTTCTACAACGGGAGAGAATACTACCATACAGGTTATGTTGTAAATGTGAAATCCGGTATCATGACGACAATTGAGGGTAACACCAGCGGCGGCTCCTCAGTAATCGCCAATGGTGGCGGAGTTGCTAAAAAAACATATCGCATTTCATCACTGAACGCAAAATTTTTCCGCCCGGCATATGAAATCGTGACAACGGGCAATACAGATACAAATGCGAATGCCGGAACAGGCCTGAGCAAAGCTCCTCAGTTCGTCGGAAAAGTCACCGCATCAGAATTGAACGTCAGAACCTGGGCCGGGACTGAGAACGCCAAAATCAAGGCGTATCCGAAACTATTAAAAGGTAATCTTGTTGATGTATGCGACACGGTCAAAGCATCTGACGGCTCTGGCTGGCACTATATCAGAATCGCCGGCAAGTATTACGGGTTCGTATCTGCAAAATACATAAAGCGAGTCTGATTAAGATTAATATAGAAGGAACACGTTTAACGTTCAAGAGGCAGCAGAAATGCTGTCTCTTTCTTTATGCCGAAAAATTCACAGAAAAAACACATTTTGTTAGTTAAGACTAACCGAAAAATCAAGAATATTGACTTCAAATAAAAATTTGGAGGGCGTATTTTATGGAAATGACGATGCAAGAACTGGTAAAATGTGGTATAATCAGCATTGAGGATATAGAGAGAGCCGAGGCCTGTAAGAGGCAGGAGGTTCTAATGAATAAAGGTATAGAGACCCCAAAAATAACAAAACGCAGCGAGACAAAATTTGTATGCTGTCTGCCGCGCAGGTATTCTCAGGACGGGAAACGCCGCCAGGTAGTAGGAAAAACAGAGGCAGAATGTATCAACAATTATCAGAAAATAGTTTATGAATATGTTACGGGAGAGGCCAAAAAGGCGAAAACCGTATCAGAATTGTTTACAGAATGGCTGCAGTCACGCCGCGGCGCTGTTACGAACACAACTCTTGACGCATACAGAAATGTATATAAGAATCACATAAAAGAAACAGCATTCGGGCAATTACAATTAGGGGATGTAAAGCTGCCTGAATGCCAAGACTTCATAAAGACATTATACCACAAAAACTTGGCATATGGAACAATAAAATTCATCAGACGCATAACGTCATCGGTATTATATTACGGCGTAGTACACGACTACCTGGAAGAAAACCCGTTGCATAAAATCAAAATCAACCCGAATATATGTAAAGGGCAAAAGAAACATAGTCAGGACGCCTGGACAGATGAGGAGCTGTCTAAGATATGGAGCGAGTCAGAACGGTTATGGAATGAGAGAAAAAAATACAGGCACTCTGCGTTAATTATGCTGTTAAATTACACCGGCTGCCGTGTAGGTGAATTGCTGGCCGCAAGGTGGAGCGACGTAGATTTTGAAAAGAAAACTCTGACGATAAGCAAGAACCGTGTAAGTTATCACGACCCTGACACCGAGGAGAAGAAATTCGAAATGCATAACGCAAAGAGTATCAGCAGCCGCCGGACACTGCATCTGACAGACACAGCGCTGTACTGGTTAAGGGAGATTCGCCGCAGGAGCGAGACTGCCGGTGTTTTAAATGATTTCATTGTTGTAGGACGTAACGGGCGCCCGATGGACCAACCGCATATTGACGTAAGAATTAAGACATTTTGCGAGGCCATAGGAATCACATACCGCAGCAGTCATGCGTGTAGGCGTACATATGCAACAACACTCATTGATGGAGGAATCCCGATAAGTGACGTCAGCCGCGATTTAGGCCACAGCAGCGTAATTACGACACAGCAGCACTACTACAGACCGCGTGTAGAAAACATTGACCGCCAGACAGGTCAGAAAAATGAAATTTTCTTGGCAACAGTTGGCAACAGGGTAGGATAACCCGAAAAGCCCATAAATATGCGGCTCAGGCGCCAAAAGGCAAAAACTCAAAAATTATATTTCTTTTTCTGTGAAAAGAGGTTATAATACACTTAC